>OFRH01000012.1_pt1 | contig 62903 bp, 50 predicted proteins | sample 1543111 | NCBI WGS metagenome assembly OFRH01 (sample SAMN07774220, study PRJEB24372) | wastewater metagenome | isolation source: Exp Tend NO 100WW | collected 2016-02
AAGCCGTTGCCCCTCAATCCCGTGGCCGAGCTCTGGAAGCAGCTCAAGGTGATGAAGCAGGATCGCGATCTCTGGCGCGCCAACTGGGGCAATGTCGGCTTCTTCTTCGTGGCGGCCTTGGTGCAGATGAATCTGCTCCTGCATGCCAAGGATGTGCTCAAGCTGGCCGAGACTAAGAGCGGGTTACTGCTCGCCGCGCTCGCCCTTGGGATCGGCATCGGCAGCGTCGTCGCCGGTTTCGCTTCGCGCGGCCGCATCGAATATCGGCTGGTCCCGATCGGCGCCCTCGGTCTGGCGTTGAGCACCATTCCCATGGGCCTCGCCGGCACCGGTGTCGTCGGATTCACCTGCGCCTTGGCCGTGTTGGGCTTTTCGGCCGGCTTCTTCATCGTCCCGATCGCCGCCGTCCTCCAGCATCGTCCGTCGCCCGAGACCAAGGGCGCGGTGCAGGGCGCGGCGAACCTTCTCAGCTTCGTCGGTATCCTGGCCGCCTCCGGCGTCCAGTGGGTCGCGACGGAGCGGCTCCATCTGGCGACCGGCCAGGTCTTCTGGGTCTGCGGCGCCTGCGCCTTGCTGACCGGGGCTTATGCCGCGATCTCCCGGGGCAGGTTCATCCGGGCGGAATAGGGGCGTCCCGCTTCTTAATCTTGGATTAAGGGCGGTTTGGGTAGAATATGGTCCAGTTCCCGATGCGCATCCTTATCGTAGAAGACGAAGCCCCTTTGCGTAACGGCCTGCTGAAGCTGCTCCGCGAGGAAGGCTACGCCGCCGACGCCGCCGCCAACGGCGAGGAAGGCCTCCACAAGGCGATGGAATGCGACTACGACGCCATCGTGCTCGATTACCTCATGCCGGTGATGGACGGACGGGAGATGCTCCGCCGTCTGCGTCACACGAAACGTACCCCGGTGATGATGCTCACCGCCCGCAACTCGGTCGACGACCGCGTCGCCGGTCTGGACCTTGGAGCCGACGACTACGTCTCGAAGCCCTTCGTGCAGCAGGAGCTGCTCGCCCGCCTACGAGCGCTCGTCCGTCGCAACCACAGCTCAGCCGCCGCGGTGATCTCGCTCGGCGATGTCGTGATCGATACCACGGCGCGGCGCGTTACCAAGGCCGGCAAGGACGAACCGGTCACCGGCCGCGAATACGGCCTGCTCGAATACCTCGCGCATCGCCGCGGCGCCGTGGTGCCGCGCGCGGAGCTCTACGAGCACCTCTTTGACGAGAACGAGGACACGCTCTCGAACCTGCTGGAAGTGCACGTCTGCAACCTGCGCCGCAAGCTGGGCGCGGAGCTCATCAAGACGCGCCGAGGACTGGGCTACGTGATCGAGGCGGCTCCTAAGGCGCCCTGAGGCCATGATCTTCCATTCCATCCGCTGGCGCATCCTCGCCTGGAACTTCGGCCTGCTCGCCGCCACGGCCTCCGTGCTGCTCGTCGCCTTCTACCGTCATGAGAAGCAGGCCCGTCTGCAGGAGCTGGACCTTCGTCTGCGTCAGGAGATGACCCGCGGCATGGGCGCGCTCAACGAGGTCGTCCCCGGCGTCGCCGGCCCGCGCAACCCTGCGCCCGCCCCCCGTCCTAACGGCAAGGCCGCCGCCCGATCGGACAGCCCGGAGCAGCGGGCGACGAAAGCCAAAGCCGCCTTGGTCGAGGTCGCCGCCACCGGCGTCTGGATCCAGGTCGTCGACCTTGACGGAAAATCCCTCTTCCGTTCGGCCAACGCGCCCACCGACCCGGAACTGGTCGCCCAGGCCTTGGCCGACCTTGAGGCTAAGCCCGACGAAGGTCCCGCCCGGCCGCAGGATCTCATGGCCACGCTGCCCGGTCACCGCGCCCTGCTGCATCGTCCGCCCGGCCGGAATCTCGTCATTTTCGGGAGCCCGACCGCGCAGCTGGATGGCGCGCTCGGTGCGCTGGCCCGAAGTCTGGCCCTCGCCGGATTCGCTATCGTGTTCGTCGGCTGCGGGATCGGCTGGGTGCTGGCCGGACGTTCGCTCAGGCCGATCGATCGCATCGCCGCCGATGCCGAGGGCATCGCCGCCGGTGATTTCGGCCGGAAGATCGACGTCGAGGACACCGAGAGCGAGCTCGGCCGCCTCGCGGTGGTGCTCAACGACACCTTCGGCAAGATGAACGCCGCCCGCGAGCATATGGCCCAGTTCACCGCCGACGCTTCGCATGAGCTGCGCACGCCGCTCACCGTCATCCTTTCCGACAGCCAGGGCGCCCTGCGGCAGGAGCGCACGCCGGAGGAATACCGCGCCGCGCTCGAGACCATCAAGCAGTCGGCGCTCCGCATGAAGTCGATCTCCGACGCCTTGCTCGAACTCGCCCAGGGCGACGCCGGCCGGCCCGTGGCGCAGGATGCCTGCGACCTCGCCGACCTCGCGGACGAATCCGTCGCCTTGCTCGGGCGCGTCGCCCGCGAGCATGGCGCCAAACTCGTCGCTCAGCTTGAAGGCGCGCCCGTCATGGGCGACGCCGGCCGCCTCGGCCGCGTGATCCTCAATCTCAGCATCAACGCTATCCTGCATAACGATGCCGGCGTCACCGTGACCGTGACGACCGGCTTGGTCGACGGCTTCTCGGAGCTGCGCGTAGCCGACGACGGCCGCGGCATCGCCCCGGAGAACCTCGGGCGGATCTTCGAGCGCTTCCGACGCGTCGACGCCTCGCGCTCCCGGCATACCGGCGGCGCCGGCCTCGGGCTCGCAATCGTCAAACAGACCGTCGAAGCCCATGGCGGCACCATCGCCGTGACCAGCGAGGTCGGCAAAGGCACTGTCTTCGTCGTCCGTCTGCCGAAGGCCTGATCAGACCGTCGCCAGCACGCGCTGCTTGATCTCCGCGACGGGCATCGCGTTGAGCAGGACGGGCGAGAGGCGGTTCTCGTTGATCAGCGGAAGGGCCGTGAGGCGTTCGCTGAGCACCAGATTACGGTTCGCGGCGACTTCGTCGACGCGGTCCACCGGCGTGAAGCGCGGGGTGGACTTGAGGACTTCCGGGTTCGTGCGGATGAGCTCGCCGATGGCCAGCACGACCTCGGCGAAGCGATCCAGCTCGTCCTTGGTGTAGGATTCGGTCGGCTCGATCATCAGGCCGAAGACCTCGGGGAAGGCGACGGTCGGGGCGTGGAAGCCGAAGTCGAGGAACAGCTTGCCGACGCGGGCGATGATGCTCGGGCGGGGGATGCCGGCGGCCTCGATGCGTTTGAAGTCCTCTTCCGTGAGCGTGAGGATGAACTCATGCATGCGCGGCACGCCGTCGGCGGCGGCCGGGAGCGACGGGAATTTCTGGCCGAGCTTCGCGAACAGGTAGCGGCTGGACAGCACGGACATCGCGGACATGCGGCGGACGCCTTCCTTGCCGAGGCGGAGCAGGTAGGAGTAGACGCGCACCTTGTGGGCGAAGTTGCCCCAGTGGCGGTGGAAGGAGCCGATGCTGTGCTTGGGCTTCACGGGCACGTAGACGTCGCCCTGCTTGGCGATCTGGAAGCCGGGCAGGAAGTCCACGAGGCGTTCGGAGACGGCCACGATGCCGTCGCCGGGGCCGCCGCCGCCGTGCGGGACGGTCCAGGTCTTGTGCAGGTTGTTGTGGACCGCGTCGACGCCGAGGGCGCCGAGGTTCACCCAGCCCGCGATGGCGTTCATGTTGGCGCCGTCCATGTAGACGAGGCCGCCGACGCGATGGATCTCCGTGGCCATCTTCTGGAAGTCGGTCTCGAAGACGCCGGAGGTGTTCGGATTCGTCACCATCATGCCCGCGATACGCGGACCGAACTCGGCGATCTTCGCGGCGAAGTCGTTCTGGTCGACGCGGCCGTCGGGGGCGGACTTCAGGATCACGATACCCGAGGGAGAGCCGTCGGGGTTGCGCTTGGTGGCGTAGCCGGCGGTGGTGGCCGTGGCGAAGTTCGTGCCGTGGGCCGTGGACGGGATCAGGATGATGTCGCGGTGCTGGCCGTGGTGGCGGTGATAGGCTTGGAAGAGCTTGAGGCCCACGAGTTCGCCCTGCGCGCCGGCGACCGGCTGGGTGGTCAGGCCGGCGAGGCCGGTGATCTTGCGGAACCATTCCTGGATCTGCCAGAGGAGTTCGAGGGAGCCCTGCGCGTCCTCGGACGGAGCCTGCGGATGGAGTCCGGTGAAGCCCGGCAGCCCCGCGGCCCAGTCGTTGATGTGCGGGTTGTATTTCATCGTGCACGAACCGAGCGGGAAGCAGCCCGTGTCGGGCGAGACGTTGAGTTCGCCGAGCTTCGTGTAGTAGGCCTTCAGTTCGGCGAGCGGGAAGGAGGGCAGGCCCACGGCGCCTTGGCGGAGCAGGCTGGCCGGAATCTCGGCGAGGGTCTTCGTGCCGGCCGACTTGCCGTAGAGGCCTTCGAAGAAGGCGACGAGCCTGTCGGTGTCGGCGGCGGACTGGAGATCGCTGAAGGAGATCTTGAGCAACGAGCACTTGCACGGGGTGCGACCGGTGATGTCGACGCCCACGTGCAGACCGGCGGCGCGGCCCTTGGCGATGACGGCGGCGGCGGGCTCGGGGAGCATCAGGCTGAATTCGTTCCAGAAGGCCTGGTTGGCGTAGCAGACCTTGAGGCCGGGGATGTTGTGCAGACGGGCGGCGGCGCGGCGGGCCTGGTCGCGACCGGCGACGCAGGAGGCGGCCATGCCGGCTTCGCCGCGGGCGAGGATGGAAGCGCCGGCGATCGTGGCGATGAACGCCTGGTTGGAGCAGATGTTGGACGTGGCCTTGTCCTTGCGGATGTGCTGCTCGCGGGTGGACATCACCATCACGATGCAATCGCGGCCGGCGTTGTCCTTGGCCTTGCCGACGAAGCGGCCGGGTGTCTCGCGGACCTCGTTCTTCTTGTCGGCGTTGTGGCGCACGGCGAAGATGCCGAGGCCGGGGCCGCCGAAGTTGGCGCCGATGGCGAGGTGCTGGCCTTCGCCGACGAGGATATCGGCGCCCTTGCGACCGTATTGGGCCGGGGCCTTGAGGCCGCCGGTGGCGAGGAGCATCGGGTCGATGACCGCGACGGACTTCACGCCGGCGTCGGCGCAGGCGTCGGTGAGCGCGTCGACGTCCTCGAGGAGGCCGAGGGCGTTGACCTGCGGGAAGACGACGGCGGCGAGCTGCTTGCCGAGGCGGGCGGAGGCGGCAGCGATGCCGGCGGCGGTCAGGCGGCCGGTGTCTTCGTCGGGAGCGAGGAACTCGAGCTTCACCGACGTGTCGGCGACGTGCGTGCGGAGGACTTCGAGGTCGCCGGGCAGGAGGTTGGCCGCGACGAGCACCGTGTTGGCTTCGGCGTCGCCCATGCGGACGGCGCAGACGGCGGCTTCGAACAGCGCGCTGGCGCGATCGTAGAGCGAGGAGTTCACCGCTTCGAAGCCGGTGAGCTGGGCGAGGGTGGACTGGTAGATCCAGTGGGTGATCAGCGTGCCCTGGGAGCGCTCGGGCTGGTAGGGCGTGTAGGACGTCGTGAGATTACGGATCGAGCAGACGTGGCCGACCATCTCGTTGGTGCGGTAGACCTGCAGGCCGTCGCCGAGGAAGGCCGTCTTCACGGAATTCTTCTTCGAGAGGGACTCCATGCGGTCCGCAAGCGCCTGATATTCGAGTTCGTCGGGCAGGTCCTGGACGCCGGCGAACTTCACCGCGCCGTCGATGTGGGAGTACATGTCCGGGAAGTCCTTGGCGCCGATCGCGGCGAACATCGCGCGGATGTCGGCCTCGGTCGCCGGGATGTAATGGCGGGCGAGTTCGCGGGAAATCTTGGAGGGATCGTAGGGCAGCTGAGCCATGGAAGTGGGAATGGTTTTGAAGGAGGAAACGGGTGTCGCAATCGCCCACCAAGGGAGGGTGGGGGTATTAGAGAATCAGGGTTTCGGCATAAGGTTTGGCAACCCCTGCGGACGCTTGTGAATAAGTCTTCCGGCCGTGGCGCGTTGCCATCCGCAGGGCGCCTCCCATCGTCGGGTCATGACCAAGCAGGAACGTGCCGATTACGTGGGGAAGGAGCTCGCGAAGCTCTACCCGACGACGCCGATTCCCTTGGACCATACGGACGCCTTCACGCTGCTGGTCGCGGTGGTGCTTTCGGCCCAGTGCACCGACAAGAAGGTCAACGAGATCACCCCGGCGCTGTTCGCCGAGGCGGGGACGCCGGCCAAGATGGCCGCGATGACCGAGGCGAGGGTGCTGACGCTGATCCGCCAGCTCGGACTCGCCCCGCAGAAGTCGAAGGCGCTCGTCGGCCTGGGCAAGATGCTCATGGCGAAGCACGGCGGCGTGGTGCCGCGGACGTTCGAAGAGCTCGAGGAGCTCCCCGGCGTCGGTCACAAGACGGCCTCGGTCGTCATGGCCCAGGCCTTCGGGGTCCCGGCCTTCCCCGTGGACACCCATATCCATCGTTTGGCGAAGCGCTGGAAGCTCAGCCCGGGTAAGTCCGTCGAGCAAGTCGAGAAAGACCTCAAGCGGCTCTTCCCGGAGGACAGCTGGAACAAGCTGCATCTGCGGATCATCTTCTATGGACGCGAACACTGCACCGCTCGCGGTTGCGACGGGAAGACGTGCGGGATTTGTACCGCGCTACGCGCGGGGTAGAGGACAGAATTGAGGACTGCTTGGATCGCTGAATGGAGGGCTGAGTAGAGGGCTGAATGGAGTAAAATACAGAAGACATGGGGTCGAGTGGATCGCATCCATTCAGCCCTCCATGCAGTCCTCCACGCTGCCCTCAACTCAGTCCTCAACTCTGACCTTTTACTTCACCAGCGCTTCATGCTTCCCGCGGAACTCGTCGCTCCAGGCGGCGGGCTGGTGGGTCGTGCCGTCCATGCGGCAGACGGTGCGCGAGGCCTTGGCGTGCAGGACGGAGAAGTCGGCGCTGCGGAACTCGAAATCTACCGTCAGGCCGGCGGCGCGGACCTTGCGGACGGTCAGGATGAGCTTCACGTCGCACTCGGGTCGGATCGGCGCGTGGTAGTGGAGGTCGATGTCGCGCACGACCACGTAGACGTCGGGCGCGACGGCGGGGTCGAGCGTGTCCTTGCCCATCATCGCGACGAACATCGTCTTCTGGGCGCGCTCCATGAGCAGCACGTAATGCGAGTGGTGGAGGATGCCGAGACCGTCGGTCTGGTCGAACCAGGTCTTCATCGTGACGATGAAGGTCTTGTCGGGCTGGAGTCCGTCGGCAGGCATGGGAAGAGGGATGGGATGAAAGCGGGCCGGGGCAAGCGAACCCGTTATTTCGTCCGCAGGGTCGCGGCGAGGCGGTCGAGTTCGGCCCAGGTCTCGACGGCGGGCCTGAGGCCGAGGTCGCGGCGGGCGGCGGAGACGTCGTACCAGTGGTCCTTGGCCAGCTCGACGGCGACGAAGCGGGTCATGGGCGGTTCGCCCTTGAGACGGAAGACCGTCCAGACGCCTTCGAGGAACGCGCCGAGCCAATAAGCGGAGCGCTGGCTGATCCGACGGGTGACGGGCTTTTCGCCGGCGCCGACCAGCAGGCGGTTGATGAATTCCCAGAGTTTCACCGGTTCGCCTTGCGAGAGGAAGTAGGCCTTGCCGTTGGCGCGACCGGCGAGAAGCGCGTCGAGCGCGCCGAGGTGCGCGTCGGCCGCGGTGTCGACATGCGTGACGTCGACCTGGTTCTGGCCGTCGCCGACGATGCGGAGTTTGCCGGCGCGGGCGCGGGCGAGGACGCGCGGGAAAAGATGGTTGTCGCCCGGACCCCAGATCAGGTGCGGACGCAGCGCGCAGACCTTGAGCGTGTCCGAAGCCGCCTTGAGGGCGACCTCCTCGGCGATGGCCTTCGTCTCGGCGTAGGCGCAGAGCCAGTTGTCGCCGTAGGGCAGGGACTCGTCGGCGCCGCGGAAGGCTTCGCCGTTGAAGACGACGCTCGGGGTGCTCGTGTGCACCAAGGCGCGGACGCCATGGGCCTTGCAGGCGTCGACGACATTCGAGGTGCCGTCGATGTTGATGCGCAGGTATTCTTCCCAAGGCCCCCAGACGCCGGCCTTGGCCGCCACGTGGAAGACGTAGTCGCAGCCTTTGACCGCGGCGTCGACCGTGACGCGGTCCGCGATATCGCCGCGGATGAAGTCCACCTGCGCGGCGAGGTCGCCGGTCATCGGCGTGCGGCCCAGCACGCGGACGCGGTAGCCGCGGGCGAGGCAGCGACGCACGACCGCCTGGCCGAGGAAGCCGGCGCCGCCGGTGACGAGGACGAGGGGTGGGTTCATCGGGCGAGTTGTTTGGTCCATTCCTTGCCTAGCTGGAGGCGGTGGATCTTGGCGTTGTGGCGGACGTCGACCGGCAACGCGCGTTGGAAGACGATGTGCTTCACGCGATCGGCCTGCGGGCAGGATTTCGCGATGGCGCGCAGCTCGGCGATGAAGCGGGCGCGCGCGGCCTCATCTTCCGGGAAATGTCCGGCCCGCGGCTCGACGACGAGCGCGGGCGTCTGGCTCGGGGCTTCGCCGAGTCCGATCAAGGCGCAGCGGAAGACGTGCGGGTGCTGGCGGAAGGCCGGCTCGATCGACTCCGTGGGCAGATCGCCCTCCGCGGTGCGAACCTTCTCCACGCGTCGACCGAAGAAGAACAGGCGGTCCGAGGCATCGAGCGCGCCCAGGTCGCCCATGCGGTGCCAGGTGCGGGCGCCGTCGGTGATCTTCGCCGCTCGGGTGGCTTCCGGCAGTCCGTCGTATTCGCGGGTCACGCTCGGTCCGGTCGCGATGATCTCGCCGATCTCGCCGGCGGCGCAGAGGCTGGCTTCCGCGAGCGTCGCGATGGGTCCTTCTGTCTCGCGGATCACGCGGATCTCCACGCCGCTGACCGCTCGGCCGACGCACGTGCCATGACCGCGGAGGGCCAGCTGGCGGGCTTCGCCCAGCAGTTCTTCGGCCGTGATGGTCGTGACCGGCAGGCATTCCGTCGCGCCGTAGGGCGTGTGGGTGACGCAGTTCGGTGCGATGATCCGAAGCTTGGCCAGCAGTTCGCCGGAGACCGGTGCGCCGGCAATGAGCAGGCGACGGAGTTCGGGCAGCTTGATGCCGCGCGCCTCGCAATGATCCGCGACCTTGCCCCAGATGGCCGGTGAACCGAAGGAGCAGGTGACTTTCTCCGAAAGCAGGGCCGCGACGAGCGGGGCGGGATCGGCCGCGAGCGGCTTGGAAGGGTCGAGCAGCGGCGTCACCGTCGTCGTGCCGAGGGCCGGGTTGAAGAGAGCGAAGAGCGGCAGCATCGCCATGTCCGTCTCGCCGGGACGGATCCCATAGGTCGAGCGCACGAGCTCGATCTGCGCGTCGAACATCCCGTGCGTGTAGCAGACGCCCTTGGGAGCGCCGGTCGAACCGGAGGTGAAAAGGATGGCCGCCATGGTTTCCGAAGCGACGTCGGCGATCGGACGGGGCGTCGGAGAGGTGGCGGCCAGGGCTTGGCGCCAGGCGGAGTTGCCGACCGTCACGCGATGGCGGAGCGTACGGAAAGCCGTGAGCGGAAGGCGGCTGAGCAGGGTGGCCGCGTGGACGCCGACGATCGCGGAAGGGCGGGAGCGGCGCACGCAATCGAGGAAGGCCGACGAGCCCATGCCTGGGTCGATGGCCACGGGCACCGCTCCTAGTTTGAGCAGCCCGAACATCCCGACGATCAGGTCGTGGCCGGGGCGGACCGCGAGCAAGACGCGGTCGCCGGCGGCGAGGCCCGACCGCGCGAAGTGTTCGGCCGCCGCGTCGCTGGCTTGGTCGAGCTGCCGGAAGGACCGGGTCTCATGGATGACTTTGCCGTCGGCGCCCACGCCGGTCGGCGACTTCGTCGCGAGGTGGTCCGGGAGACTGGTGGCCGCGCTCCGAAGATGGCGGGCGACGTTGCTTCCGGGGACGTTCATGGCCTGCAAACGAAGAAGCCCCGAATCCGGGGCTTCTGCAAGGGCTACTTGTCGGTTTAGTAGTCGGTCAGGGTGACCGCGCCCCAGAGCAGGGTGATGCGGTCGCCCGAGGTCAGGCGGCGGGCCGAGAACTCGCGCATGTTGGCGCCGACGGTGGCTTTTTCGGAAGGGGCGTAGGAGCCGGACTCGACCTTGACGATGCCGAGGAAGTTGTGGGACGGCTCCAGGGAGACGTTACGACCGTGGTTCGGGGTGTCGTAAGTGGTGCAACCGACGAGGGCGGCGGAAGCGATCAAGGTAGCAAGGGCGAGCTGCTTCATAGTGGGGTGAGTTCGATGATTGGACGGGGGGAGGGGGCTGACAAGTCAGAATGATTCACGAAGCCGTCCAGTTACGCCAAAGGGTGACCAATTCTGGTCCGCGGAAGAACCAGATCGCCCCGGCGATGGCCATGCTGGGCACGAAAGGCACCACTCCGGCGTATTCTTCCCCCTTTATTTTGGCCTGAAGCAGGCCGGGAAGGGCGGTGATGACCCCGATGACCGACCCCCCGAAAAGACAGAAAACCGCACCCTGCCATCCGCAGTAGGCCCCTACCCCGGCACAAAGGATGATGTCCGCCTCACCCATGGCCTCGCGTCCGGCCATGACGCTGCCGATGGTCCGGATCCACCAGACGAGGGCCGTGCCGGCGGCGACGCCGAGCAGGGCGTCCATGAGCGCGCGGAAGCGGTTGACGGCTTCGATCGAATGCAGGGTCTCTCCGTGGAGCGACGGCACCAGCATCGCGAGGATGACGCCCGTGCCGACCAAGGCGAAGTTCGGGGCGTCGGGGACCATCATGTCGTCGAGGTCGCAGCCGGCGAGGAGCACGAGGAGCGGGAGATAGACGCAGGCGACCGCGGCTTTCGCCGGAGGCAGGAAAGACCAGGCCGCGACGAAGAGCAGGGCGGTGATGAGTTCGACGAGCGGGTAGCGGACGGAGATGCTCGCGCCGCAGCACTTCGCGCGGCCACGGAGGAAGAGCCAGCCGAAGAGCGGGATGTTGTACCAGAACGGGATCGGCTGGCCGCAGGCGCAATGCGAGCCCGGGGTCACGATCGATTCGCCCTTGGGCAGGCGATGGATGCACACGTTGAGGAAGCTGCCGACGCAGGCTCCGAAGGCGCCGGCGCTCAAGGCGGCCAGGCCGGGGTGGAGCTTGGCGAAGTTCTGCAGATCGACGAGCGTCATGGGGTCAGGGGGCGGTTTCGCCGAGCGCGGCGCGCATCGGGGCTTCGGGAGGAAGCATGCCGTTCCAGAGGCGGAAGGCGAGCGCTCCCTGCCAGCGCAGCATCGAACGTCCGTCGCAGGCCGCGAGGCCGCGTTCGGCCGCGTCCTTGAGCAGCCGCGAGGGTTCGGTCCCATAAGTGGTGTCGAAGACGAACTGTCCGGCGGCGAGCAACGCGGCGGGGAAGGGCGAGGCGTCCGTCGGCTTCAGGCCGAGCGTCGTGCAGTTGACAATGACGGCGTCGGGCGAGGCCTTGATCTCGGCGAGGCCGGCGGCGTGGACGCGAGGGTCGGCGAGCGCGGCGGCGAGGTCGGCGGCCTTGGCGACGTCACGATTGTGCAGGCGCAGCGACGCGCAGCCGTCGGCCAGGCAGGCGGCGGAGACCGCGCGGGCGGCGCCGCCAGAGCCGAGAAGGATGACCGGTCGGCCCTTGGTCGTGGCGCCGGAGCGTTCGCGCAGCGCCTCGAGGAAGCCTTGGCCGTCGGTGGTATGGCCGGCCCAGCCGGTCGCCGTGCGGACGAGCGTGTTGACGGACTCGGCCCGGCGGGCTTCCGGCGAAAGGGATTCGACGAGCGAGAGCGCCTGGATCTTGTGCGGCACCGTGAGGTTCACGCCCGCGAAGCCTTTGGCGTGCAGCAAGGCCAGCGCCGCGGGGAGCTCTTCCGCGGTGATGTGCAGGCGATGGTAGCGCACGCCGGCGAGACGCGGGTTCGTGGCGACGAGCGTCGCGAGCGCGGCGTTATGCATCGCCGGGCTCAGCGAGTGCGCGATCGGGTCGCCCAGCACGCCGAGCTGGCCGGGGGCGAAGTCGGTCGTCCGCAGGGACGCGAGGGTGAGGGTGTCAGGCGCGCTCATCGGTCTTTTCCAGGGCGTGGACGAAGGAGAGGAACAGGCGGCTGCTACGGTCGTCGCCTTGGGCTTCGAACTGCGAGACAAGGTTGCGGCAGCAGCGCGCGAGCGTCTGGTGCGTGGTGACAGGCAGCAGGAAGGCCTCGTCGGCCGGCAGCTGGTTGTCGAGGAGCAGCAGCTGGACTTCCGCGCGGGTGCGGAAGGCGCCGCCTTCGTAGCAGTCGATGTACAGCGGTTCGCGCCCGCGGAAGATGCCGACCATGAAGCGTCCGGGCAGGCCGACGGGTTCGACCGGCAGGCCGAGGCGGCGGGCGACGAGCAGGAAGATCAGGCAGAGCGAGATCGGGATGCCGCGGCGGCTACGGATGACCTGCGAGAGCAGGGAAGAGGACGGGACGGCGAAGCTTTCCTGGGCGCCGCGGTAGCCCTCTTCGCCGAAGATCACGCGGCAGAGCAGGCGGCACTTCGCGCGGACGTCGAGCGGTTCGGCGATGAGCTCGCGGGTGCGTTCGGCCAGACGATCGAGTTCGGCGGAGCAGGCGTCGTCGGCCAAGGACGGGTCGGTGGCGCGTTCCAGCCGGAGGCAGGCGTCTTCCAGGTCGCAGTGCGGGTCGCGGATGTGCGCGAGGAAGGAGTGGGCGGCGGCCTCGGGCGTGCGCAGGTCGGCGAGCAAGGTGCGGGCGTGGGCCGCGAGGGCTTCGTCCTTGGTCAGGCCTTCGAGCCAGAGGACTCCGGGCAGGCCGGCGGCCTTGATCTTGCCGAGCACGGCGAGGCGGACGACCGGGGAGGGGTCGTCGAGGAGGCGCTCCAAGGTCGCCAGCTCCGCTGCGTGCGTCATGGGTATTTTCTACCGATGACGAGAGGGCTACGGCAACAAGGGAGTCCGTCCCGCCGAGTCTTTTAGGGGTTGACGGAGGGAGCGACAACTCGTCGCCCGCGGGACGCATTGTCGCTCGGCTGTCTCTCCGGTCGCGCGATAGACCGCGGATTGAGGCCTTATTCTCGACGCTGAGTTTGGAACGGTCGGTGCATCAAGGGGTGCATGTCTACTCCTTACGGCAACCTGACCGAAAAGACCTCCGAAGCCCTCCAGCAGGCGCAGAGCGAGGCGATGCAGCGCCGCAACCCGTCGCTGGAACCGGCCCATATCCTCCACGGCCTCCTGACGCAGGAAGGCGGCGTGACTTCCTCGCTCTTCCGGCGTGCCGGCAAGGACGAGGCGGCGCTCGCCTCCGCCGTCGCCGGTCAGCTGGCGCGTCTGCCCAAGCTCGCCCAGTCCGCGGGTCAGCCGGGCCTTTCGTCCGAGACGCATGCGCTCCTGCTCAAGGCCAAGGACGAAGCCGAGTCCATGAAGGACGACTTCGTGTCGGCCGAGCACGTCCTGCTCGCCCTCGCCGAGACGCCTTCGCTCCGCCCCGCGTTCGCCGCCGTCGGTTTCGACCGCAAGGCGATCCTCGCCGCGCTCCAGTCCGTGCGCGGCTCCCAGCGCGTCACCTCGGCCAATCCGGAGGCGACCTATGAAGCCCTGGCCAAGTACGGCCAGGACCTCACCGCCCGCGCCCGTACCGGCAAGATGGATCCTGTCATCGGCCGCGACGAGGAGATCCGCCGCGTCATCCGCATCCTTTCCCGCCGCACCAAGAACAACCCCGTGCTCATCGGCGAGCCCGGCGTCGGCAAGACCGCCGTCGTCGAAGGCCTGGCCCAGCGCATCGTCAACGGCGACGTCCCGGAAAGCCTCCGTGACAAGACCTTGTTCTCCCTGGACATGGGCTCGCTCGTGGCCGGCGCGAAGTATCGCGGCGAATTCGAGGAACGCCTCAAGGCCGTGCTCAACGAAGTGAAGTCCGCCGAAGGCGGGATCCTGCTCTTCATCGACGAGATGCACACGCTCGTCGGCGCGGGCAAGGCCGACGGCGCGATGGACGCCGCCAATCTCCTCAAGCCCATGCTGGCGCGCGGCGAGCTGCATTGCATCGGCGCCACGACGCTGAAGGAGTTCCGCGAGCATGTGGAGAAGGATCCCGCGCTCGAGCGCCGGTTCCAGCAGGTCCTGGTCGACCCGCCCAGCGTGCCCGACACGGTCTCCATCCTCCGCGGCCTCAAGGAGCGCTTCGAGGTGCACCATGGCGTGCGTATCGAGGACGCCGCGCTGGTCGAGGCCGCCACGCTTTCCGACCGCTACATCACCGCCCGCTTCCTGCCGGACAAGGCGATCGACCTCATCGACGAGGCCTGCGCGCAGATCCGCACCGAGATCGACAGCGTGCCGCAGGAGCTCGACGCCCTCAACCGTCGCGTGCTCCAGCTCGAGGTCGAGGAATCCGCCCTCAAGAACGAGAAGGACGAGGCCTCCAAGGCCCGCCTGGCCGTGCTCCGCAAGGAGCTCGGCGCCGCCCGCGAGGAGCAGACCGCTTTCCGGGCCCGCTGGGTCGCGGACAAGGAAGCCGTGACCAAGGTCCGCGCTTCCCGCTCGCAACTTGAGGAAGCCAAGGCCGAGATGGCCAAGGCCGAGCGCGCGGGCAAGCTGGAGGAGGTCGCCAAGCTCCGCTATGGCACTATCCCCGACCTCGAGAAGGAAGTCGCCAAGCTCGAGGGCACCGCGAAGTCCGCCACCGGCCTTTTCCGCGAGACCGTCACCCCCGAGGAGGTCGCCGAGGTCGTCGCCCGCTGGACCGGCGTGCCCGTGAGCAAGCTGCTCGAAGGCGAACGCCAGAAGATCCTGCGCCTGGCCGACAATCTCAAGGCCCGCGTCGTCGGGCAGGACGAGGCTGTGCGCGTCGTCGCCGAGGCCGTCCAGCGTTCGCGCGCCGGCGTGCAGGATCCGCGTCGTCCCGTGGGCTCGTTCCTCTTTCTCGGTCCTACCGGCGTCGGCAAGACCGAGCTCGCCAAGGCCTTGGCCATGGAGCTCTTCGACAGCGAGAAGTCCATGATCCGCATCGATATGTCGGAGTACATGGAGAAGCACGCCGTGTCGCGCCTCGTCGGCGCGCCTCCCGGCTACGTCGGCCATGAGGAGGGCGGCCAGCTCACCGAGGCCCTCCGTCGCCATCCTTACGCGGTCGTGCTGCTCGACGAGGTCGAGAAGGCGCACCCCGAGGTCTTCAACATCCTGCTCCAGGTCCTGGACGACGGTCGCCTGACCGATTCGCAGGGCCGCACCGTGGACTGCCGCAACGCGATCTTCATCATGACCTCGAACATCGGCAGCCGGCATATCGCCGAGCACGCCGGCTTCGGGCTCACGGACAGCGTCCGCGAAGCCGTCATGGCGGACCTGCGCGCCCACTTCCGTCCCGAGTTCCTGAACCGCATCGACGACATCGCGCTCTTCAGCCCGCTCGGTCACGAGCAGGTCGCCGCCATCGCGGGCATCATGCTCCGCGGCCTCAACGAGCGTCTCGCCGTCAAGCGCATCCGCCTCGATTTCGACCGGACCGCCCTGGCCCTGATCGCCGAGAAGGGCTTCGACCCCGTCTACGGCGCGCGCCCCCTGCGTCGCTACCTGCAGCGCGAGGTCGAGACCTCGCTCGCCAAGGCCATGCTGGCCGGCGAAATCCCCGAGGGTAGCCTCGTCCGCGTCACGCGGGCGAAGGACAGCCTCGGCTTCGAGGTCAAGGCCGGCGGGTTTTCGGATTGAAGGAAGCCGAAGCCCGAGGGAGTCTGGGGCCCATGACCGCTACGCGCATCCGCTGCGGGGTGGCCGGCACGGGTTCGCTCGGCCAGCACCACGCCCGCATCTACTCGACCCTGCCCGGCGCCGAACTCGCCGGCATCTTCGAGCCCAACGACGCCCGGGCGGCCGAGATCTGCGCCAAGCATAACTGCCACCGCTTCGCCACCCTCGACGAGATGGCCGCGGGCTGCGACGCCGTGAGCGTCGTCGTCCCGACCAACCATCACGCCGCCGTCGCGCTCCCGCTGCTGGCGAAGGGCGTGCACCTCCTGATCGAGAAGCCCATCTGCGTCACCCTCGAGGAGGCCGCCCAGATCCTCGACGCCGCCGCCAAGGCGGACCGCATCGTCCAGGTCGGTCATATCGAGCATTATAACCCCGTGATGTCGTACCTGGAGAAGGCCGTGACCGACGCCCGCTACATCACCGCCGAGCGTCTGGCGCCCTTCACCCCGCGCGGCACCGAGGTCGGCGTCGTGCTCGACCTGATGATCCACGACATCGGCATCGTCCTGCAGCTGGCCAACTCCCCCGTCGAGCGCATCGACGCCGTCGGCGTGTCGGTCGTGACCAAGACCGAGGACATCGCCAACGCCCGCATCGCCTTCAAGAACGGCTGCGTCGCCAACCTGAGCGCCAGCCGCGTCTCGCTGAAGAAGAACCGCGAGATCCGCGTCTTCCAGACCGGCGGCTACCTCTCCATCGACTTCATGGGCCAGAAGGGCCACACCGTGCGCGTCGACCCGACCGTCGAGGGCGGCTTCGCCAAGGAGGAGATTCCCATCGAGAAGGGCGAGCCCCTCGCCATCGAGCTGGCCTCCTTCACCGCCTGCGTCCGCGAGCGCAAGAGCCCCAAGGTCAGCGGCGAGCTCGGCCGCACCGCCTTGGAAGTCGCCATCAAGATCACCGAACAGATCCGCGCCGGCATGGCGCGCAAATGAGCGCGTTCCCGACCATCCCGGCGAGCTTCGACCGTCCCCGCGCGGGCGAGGTCGACGTCCTCGTGGTGGCCGGCGAGCATTCGGGCGACCAGCATGCCGCCAAGGTCGTCGCGGAATTGCTCAAGGCCCGTCCGGGCCTGCGCATCGCGGCGTTCGGCGGGCCGCAGCTGCGCGCCGCGGGCGCCCAGCTGCTGATGGACATGACCGGTTTCTCGGCCGTGGGCATCGTCGAGGTGCTCGCCGCCTATCCGTTCTATCGCCGGCTCTTCGCGCGCATGGTGGCCTGGACCACGCAGTGGAAGCCGAAGGTCGTCGTCCTGGTCGATTACCCCGGGCTCAATCTCCGCCTCGCGAACGAGCTGCGGAAGGCCGGCCTGTCGCGCGCCGGCTTCGGCGAGACCGCCGTCATCCAGTACGTCAGCCCGCAGCTCTGGGCCTGGAAGCCGAAGCGCCGTTTCACCATGGCGCGGGACCTGGACAGCGTGGGCACGATCTTCCCGTTCGAGCCGGAGGTTTACGCCGACACCAAGCTGGACGCCCGTTTCGTCGGCCACCCGTTCGCGGAAGCCGACCATCAGCACGGCTTGAAGTACGACCCCGAGGGTCCGGTGCTGCTCTTGCCGGGCAGCCGGCCGAAGCCGGTCCGCAAGATCTTCCCCGCGCTGGTCGAGGCGTTCGCGCTCTTCCGCAAGGAGCATCCCAAGCGCCGCGCGCTCGTGCTGCATACCGGCGGCGAGGTGCATGCGGAACTCTATCGTCTGCTGGCCGAATACGGCGACCAGGCGAAGGGCATCGACCTGCGCCCCGTCTCCGAAGGTCCGGCCGCCGGTTGCGCTGCGCTTGTCAGTTCCGGCACCATGTCCTTGACCGTCGCCCTCGCGGGCATCCCCGGCGCCGTCGTGTATCGCGCCAATCCGCTCACGTGGGTCGTCGGCCGTCGCCTGATCGCCGGACGCGTCGATCATCTCGGCATCGCGAACATCCTCCTGAAGCGTCAGGCTTGGCCGGAATACCTGCAGGGCGCCTGCGAACCCGCGCCGCTGGCCGCCCGCCTGCGCGAGTGCGTCGAGACCCCGGGGCCTCGCTCGCAGGCCGTCGCCGACGCCGGTGAACTCCTGCGCATGCTCTCCGCCCAGTCCGGCTCCACGCCGGCCGAGTGGGTCGCCTCCTTCCTGCCTAAGTGAGCGTTCCTCTCAAGATCGCGGTGCTCGGTTGCGGCTATGTCGGCGCCGAATTCGCGCGGCAGGCGCGTGCGGCCGGACATGACGTCCTCGGCGTCGTCCGTTCGGAAGCCTCCCGCGACAAGCTGCGCGCCGAAGGGCTCGCCGCGGAGGCGTTCGACCTCCAGACGGGCGATTGGTCGGTCCTGCCGGCGCGTTTCGACGCCGTCGTCTACGCGGCGAGCACGGGTGGCGGCGGTCCTGAGGCCTACGCCTTGGCTTACGACGTCGGCGTGAAGCGGGCGCTCGCCTGGGCCCGCGCCGTCGGCGCTCACGGCTTCGTCTTCACCAGTTCTACGGGCGTCTATCGCCAGGATGACGGCGGCGTCGTGGACGAAGCGGCGCCGGTCGGCGGCGCGCCGACCGCCGACGCGATCCTCGGCGGTGAGCGCGCCGTGCTGGCTTCCGGTTTCGCGAAGGCGCGCGTGCTGCGCTTCGGCGGGCTGTACGGCCCCGGACGTCATCATCTCGTCGATCAGCTGCGTCGCGGCGACAATGTCATCGGCGGCCGCGTGGACCATTTCATCAATTATCTGCATCGCGACGACGCGGCGTCGTCGATCCTCGCGTCGATCGTCGGCGGGCCGGTCGGCGCGCGCGTCTACAATGTCGGCGACGGGAAACCGGTGACCAAGGCAGCGCTCGCGCGATGGATCGCGCAGCGGCTCGGCGGGGCGGAACCGATCTTCGACGCTTCGGCGCCGGCGGGTCCGCGCGTGGCGAAAGGCGGCCGCACCCAGCCGAACCGGATCGTGGCGACCGGCCTGATCCGGGCGGAGCTGGCGTGGAACCCGCGATATTCCGACGTGTTCGCGGGCCTGGCGGAGCTTTTCTGACGACGTAAGCCGTCGGAGGGTGCCGGCTTTAAGGCCGTTTCTTCACCGGACCGCCTTCATCCTGTAACAATGGGATGAGATAGTCCGCTCGCATAACCGCACCAACACCCATGAATAGCACCCTCAAGTCCATGCTGATCGCCGCTGCCGCCATTACGTCGGTCTCGGCGTTCGCCCAAGACAAAGCCACGCTCGATCTTCTCGTGAAGAAGGGCCTCATCACCGCCGAAGAGCGCGCCAAGACCCTGGACGAAGCCGCCAAGGCTCGTTCCGCTTCCGGCGTGAACAAGGTGTTCGTCAAGGAAGACGCCACCAAGCGCCTCACCATCGGCGGCTACTTCCAGGCCCAGTACCAGAGCTTCGACTACTCCCAGGACTCCACCACCTCCGGCACGACGACCAGCTCGAGCGCGCCGACCCAGGGCAGCTTCCTGATGCGTCGCCTCTACCTCGAGATCCTCGCCGACGTCGGCAACGGCATCTCGGGCAACATCGTCCTCGACACCTCCGGCAACACCACCTCCTCTTCCACCTCGTGGCTCGACCGCGCGATGGTCTCCCACGCCAGCGAGATCGGCAGCTTCGACCTCGGCTACCGCAAGGTGACCTGGGGCTACGAAGAAAGCACCCTGACCTCGCTCTTCAAGGCTTCCTCCGGCAAGCTCTCCACCGTCGAGCGTGGCATCACGAACCGCTACTGGAACGAAGGCGAAAACCGCTCCCTCGCCGGCTCCACCGCCACCACCGCGGAAAAGGCCGCCTCTGACGGTCGTCGCCTCGGTTTCGGCGCCCACCACACCGGCCTGCACTACAACTCCGTCCCGAATCCTCAGGGTTTCGAGTTCGGCGCTTCCGTCGTGAACGCCGCCCAGGGTCGCTTCACCGAAGGCACCTCCACCAACGATCTCGCCTACTACGCGAACATCGCCTGGAACAACAAGGTCTCGGACAACGAAGCCTACTCCGCCGGCGTCAACTACGGCAACTCGCGCTACTTCAATTCGACCGGCGCCGTGAACACCCTCGCCACCATGGAAGGTTACAATCCCTTCCTCATGGCCAAGTACTTCAACTGGACCTTCCAGGGCGAGTACATGAGCACCAAGGTGACCTCCTCCCTCGACAACGCGAACAACACCGCTGACGGCGACCACACCCCGACCGGCTACAACGCCATGGTCGTCTACAAGATCAACGACAACTGGGAAGGCGTCGCCCGCTACACGAGCCTCGACACCGACATGCGCGGCCAGCAGATCGGCGACGGCGAGCGTGGCTTCAAGGCCGCCGGTCCTTCCGGCGTCGGCCTCAACTACGACAAGTCGAACGCGCTCTATCTCGGCGTGAACTACTACTTCAACCTCGAGGCCCTCGGCCAGCAGGTGAACGGTTACAACGCCAAGATCCAGTTCGGCATCGAGCGCGCCGAGTTCAAGGACAACCTGACCACCACGGCGAACGTCAACGTCCTCTCGGCGACCCAGGTCAAGGCTACGGTCGACACCCTGCGCCTCCAGGCCCAGGTCGCCTTCTAAGGCGTAACGGGTCAGCTTCATAGCACGAGGGCCGGCAGGGATGCCGGCCCTCTTTCGTCGGCGCGTACGCCGACCAGCCCGGACCTTGCGGTCCGGGCTGTTTCATATCCATGATATGGCATGGCGGACATCTACACCCGCGCCCAGCGCAGCGCCCTGATGGCCAGGGTGCGCGGCCGGGGCAACGCCAGCACCGAAGGCGCTTTGGCGGCCGTCCTGCGGGCCGCGGGGTGGTCAGGCTGGCGTCGCCAGCAGGCCGTGCGGGGTCGTGACGCCCGGGGCGAACCGTTCCGGGTGCGACCCGACTTCGTCTTCCGCTTCCGTCGTCTCGTGATCTTCGTCGACGGCTGCTTCTGGCATGGCTGTCCGCGGCACGGCACGCAGCCCAAGGGCAACGCCGCCTTCTGGTGCGCGAAGTTCCGTCGCAATCGGGAGCGCGATCGCCGCGACACGCGTAACCTCAGGCGGGCCGGGTGGAATGTCGTGCGCCTGTGGGAGCATGCGCTGAGGGCGAAGGCGCGGCCTGAGTTGCTCGCCAGGCTCCGCCGGGTCTTCGCGAAGGCACGAAAAAGCCCGACCGGACGGTCGGGCTGATCGGGCGGCTCAGGACGGGCTCAGAGCGCGCGGTAGTTGGGCGACACGTTGTCGGTGCCCTTGCTCTGCTCGCGGAGGCGGCGATTCTCTTCTTCGACTTCGGCGAGGCGGGCGGCGGCCTTGGCGGCGGCGGCGTTGGCTTCGCGGAGGGCCGTGGAGGCGGCCTCGAGATCGGCTTCAGCCTTCTTCTGCTTGGCGATCGCTTCCTTCAGCTCGGAACCGTCGCGGAGGCGGGCGAGTTCGGCGGTGAGTTCGTTGACGCGGGTGTTGGCGTCAGCCTTGGCCTTCTCGAGCTCGGCGGATTTGACGGCGGCCTTGGCGGCGTCTTCCTTGGCCTTGGCGAGTTCGGCTTCGACCTTCTTCTTGGCGGCGTCGCCTTCGGCGAGCTTGGCGACGGAAGCGGCGGCGGCGTCATCGGCGGACTTCTTGGCGGCGGCCGCGTCCTTGGCGGCCTTCTCGTTCAGGGCCTTGATGTCGGCCGCGCTCTTCAGGCGGGCTTCGTTGGCCTCCTTGCTGATCTTGGCGGCGCGCTCGTTGGCGGCTTCCTCGCCGCTCCAGGTGACGATGGCGACGCCACCGAAGGCGGCGGCGATGAGGATGAGGATGATTTCGCGGGTCTTCATGAATGTTTGATGGCCCGCATCCTTGTCAGGCCCGTCTGGCGGGTCAAGAGATACCCCCTCCCTCAGGAGAGACGGTTCTTGTAGTCGGCGTAGCCGAAGCGTCGGACGACCTGCGTCTGGCCGGAGGCGGGGTCGAAGCTGGCGATCGCCGGCAGGGGCACCCCGTTGAAGGTCGTGTTCTTCACGAACGTGTAGTGCGACATATCCATGAAGACGAGGCGCTGGCCGATCTTGAGCGGGGCGGGGAAGGAGTAGTCGCCGATGACGTCGCCGGCGAGGCAGGTGACGCTGCCGAGGCGGTAGGTGTGGGGCAGCTTGCCCGGGAGGTCCGCGTCCATGATGTCGGCGCGGTACGGCATCTCCAGGGTGTCCGGCATGTGGTTGGTGGCCGAGATGTCGATGATGGCGATGTCGACGCCGTTATGGACCAGGTCGAGGACCGTGCCCACCAGGACGCCGGTGCCGATGCCGATGGCTTCGCCCGGCTCGAGGTAGACCTGGATGTGCTGGCCCCAGCGCTGGCGGAAGCCCGTGATCACGCGGATCAGGCGTTCCAGGTCGTAGCCCTCGCGGGTGATGTGGTGGCCGCCGCCGAAATTGACCCACTTCAGCTGCGGGATGAATTCGCCGAACTTCGCCTCGAAGGCCGCGACGGTCCGTTCCAGGACGTCGGAGCCCTGCTGGCACATCGTGTGGAAGTGCAGGCCCTCGAGGCCCTCGAGGTCGGCGGGCGACCTGATCTCGGAGCGGAGCGTGCCGAGGCGGGAGCCGGCGGCGCAGGGGTTGTAGAGTTCGACCTCGACCTCGGCGTGCTCCGGGTTGACGCGCAGGCCGAAGGAGACCTTGCGGCCGGAGGCGAGCGCGGCGGCCTTATGGCGCTTCCACTGCGCGGGGGAATTGAACGAGATATGGTCGGCGACGCGCAGCAGGTGGGCGAACTCCTCGTCCTTGAAGGCCGGCGAGTACGCGTGGACTTCGCCGCCGAATTCCTCGCGACCGAGGAGCGCTTCGTTGATGCCGCTGGCCGTGGTGCCGACGAGATACTTCGAGATCAGCTTCGCCTCGCTGAACTGGGCGAAGCCCTTGAGCGCGAGCAGGACCTTGGCGCCGGAGCGGTCCATCACGGAGCGCAGGATGCGGAGGTTCTGCTCCAGCAGTCCGCGATGGAGGACGTGGCAAGGGCTCGGGACCTGGCTCAGGTCGACCTTCCGGAAAGCTTCGGTGAGGGCGTCGGACACGGGGTTGAAATTGAGAGCGTCGGGGGACGGTGCAAACGAAAAGCCCGCCTCATCGGCGGGCTTCGGTGGCGCTCGTTCAGGCGACCGGGAGTTCTTTCACGTGCCAGGGCAGGCCGCGCTTGTTGAGCTCGTCCATGAACGGGTCCGGGTTCATCTCTTCCATGTTCCAGACGCCGGGCTTCAGCCACTGGCCGCCGGCGAGCATCGCGCCGCCGATGGCGGCCGGGACGCCGGTCGTGTAGCTGATCGCCTGGGACTTCACCTCGGCGTAGCATTCCTGGTGGTCGCAGACGTTGTAGATGAAGACCTTGCGGGGCTTGCCGTCCTTCATGCCGGTGATCTCGCAACCGATGCAGGTCTTGCCCTTGGTGCGGGGGCCGAGCGAGGCGGGGTCGGGCAGGAGCGCCTTCAGGAACTGGATCGGGACGATCTGGTGGCCCTGGAAGTCGATCGGGTCGATGCGGGTCATACCGACGTTCTCGAGGACGCGCAGGTGCGTGAGGTAGTTCTCGGAGAAGGTCATGAAGAAGCGGATGCGCTTCAGGCCCTTGATGTTGATCGCGAGGGACTCGAGCTCCTCGTGGTAGAGCAGGTAGCTGTCCTTCGGGCCGACGACCGGGTAGTCGTACACCCACTTGACGGAGAGCGGGTCGGTTTCCTTCCATTCGCCCTTTTCCCAGAAGCGGCCGCGCTGCGTGATCTCGCGGATGTTGATCTCCGGATTGAAGTTCGTGGCGAACTTGTAGCCGTGGTCGCCGGCGTTGGCGTCCATGATGTCGATCGTCTCGATCGTGTCGAAGAGGTGCTTCTGGGCGTAGGCGCAGAAGACGTTGGTCACGCCGGGGTCGAAGCCCGAGCCGAGAAGGGCGGTGAGGCCGGCCTTCTGGAAGCGCTCGCGGTAGGCCCACTGCCAGGAGTATTCGAACTTCGCGAGGTGGGGCGGCTCGTAGTTGGCCGTGTCGACGTAGTGGATGCCGGCGTGGAGGCAGGCGTCCATCAGGTTGAGATCCTGGTAGGGCAGGGCGACGTTGATGAGCAGCTCGGCGCCGAAGGACTTGATCAGGGCGACCGTGGCCTTGACGTCGTCCGCGTCGACGGCGGCGGTGCGGATCGTGCGGCCCGTGGCGGCCTTGACGTCGGCGGCGATGGACTTGCACTTGTTCTCGTTGCGGGAGGCCAGCATGACTTCCGAGAAGGACTCGGTCGCCATGGCGCACTTGTGGGCGACCACGTTGCCGACGCCGCCGGCGCCGATGATCAGGACTTTTTTGCTCATGAGGTGACTGATTTCTGTCCACTCGGGACGGAGGGGGAAGCAAAAAGGATGCACAGTCCGGCCAAGGGCGCGTGACGCTCAGGCGACGCCGTCCGGGCAGTCCTTTCCGGACCGGCGGACCGGTCGGAAAGTAAACCCTTTTGGCTGGCGGGATGGGCGGGACTCGAACCCGTGACCTCCGCAGTGACAGTGCGGCGCTCTAACCAACTGAGCTACCACCCCGGTAGCCAAAAGGAAGGGTAACAAAGGTTTTGGGCAGGGGGTCTGTCAAATGGAAAACCGACCCAAATTAACCCCGAACCTGGCCTTGGCCGACGATTTCGAACTTCCAGGTGGTCAATTCGCGGATCCCCATGGGTCCGCGGGCGTGCAGGCGGTCCGTGGAGATGCCCACTTCGGCCCCGAAGCCGAACTCGCCCCCGTCCGTGAAGCGGGTGCTGGCGTTCCAATAGACGCAGGCGCTGTCGATCTGGGCCAGGAAGGAGCGGGCGGCGGACTCGTCGGCCGTGATGATGGCGTCGGAGTGGTGCGAGCCGTAGTCCTCGACGTGGGCGACCGCCTCGGCGAGGCCGGCGACGATCTTCACGTTGAGGATGAGGCCGAGGTGTTCGGTGCGGAAGTCCTGTTCCGTCGCGGCCTTGGCGCCGGGCATCAGCGGCTGCGACCGGGCGCAGGCGCGGACCTCGGTCTTCTTGGCGGCGAGCGCGGCGGCCATCTGCGGGAGGAATTTCCCGGCGACGGCGGCGTCGACCAGCAAGGTCTCGAGGGCGTTGCACGCGCTGGGGCGCTGGCACTTCGCGTTGAGCACGATCTGTTCGGCCATCGCGAGGTCGGCCTGCGCGTGGACGTAGACGTGGCAGATACCGGCGTCGTGCTTGATGACCGGGACCTTGGCGGAGTTGACCACCGCCTCGATGAGGCCGGGGCCGCCGCGGGGCACGATGATGTCGACGATGCCGCGGAGCGACCCGAGGGCGGGCACCGCTTCGCGGTCGGTGAAGGGCAGGAGCGTGACGGCCTCGGCGGGCAGGCCGGCGGCGCGCAGGCCGGTCGCGAACGACTTCGACAGCGCGATGTTCGTGTGGATCGCCTCGCTGCCGCCGCGGAGCACGCAGCCGTTGCCGGACTTCAGGCAGAGGGCGGCGGCGTCGACGGTGACGTTCGGACGCGATTCGAAGATGATGGCGACGAGGCCGATGGGGACGCGGCGACGGATGATCCGCAGGCCGTTGGGGCGCGTCCAATCCTCGGTGACTTCGCCGACGGGGTCGGGGAGCTGCGCGACGGCTTCGCAGGCCACGGCGATGTCCTCGAGGCGGGCGTGGTCGAGGCGCAGGCGGTCGGTCATCGCGTCCGTGAGGCCCTTGGCCTTGGCGGCGGCGAGGTCCTGGACGTTGGCCGCGAGGATGGCGGCCTCGTCGGCGCGGAGGGCCTGGGCGGCGGCGCGCAGGGCGGCGTCGCGCACGGCGGTCGGGGCGAGGGCGAGGGCGCGCGAGGCCTTCTTGGCCGTGCGGGCGATCGCCGTCACGCGCTGGAGGAGGTCGCTCATTTCTTCCGCAGCGAGAAACGCGTGCCGAGCTTCTTGCCGTCGGCGAGTTCGAGCAGGACTTTTTCGCGACGGCCGCTGGCGATGATCGTGTCGACGCCGCCTTCGGCCGCGATCTCCGCGGCGAGCAGCTTCGTGACCATGCCGCCGACGTTGCGTTCGGAACCGGCGCCGCCGGCGAGGGCGCGCACGGAGTCGTCCAGCTTGCGGACGGAAGGGATGAGGTCGCCGGTGCCGTCGGACTTCGTCATCAGGCCCTGGATGCCGGAGAGGATGACGAGCAGGTCGGCGCCGACGAGGGCGGCGACGTGGGCCGAGAGGCGGTCGTTGTCGCCGACCTTGATCTCCTCGTCGGCGATGGCGTCGTTCTCGTTGATGATCGGCACGAAGCGCTTGCGCGAGAGGAGGAGGTCGAGGGTGGCGCGGGCGTTGCGGGTGCAGGCGCGGCTGTCGAGGTCCCAGTAGGTCAGCAGCATCTGCGCGCCGAGCAGCTTGTGTCGGCGGAGGTGCTTGCCGTATTCCGACATCAGTTCCGGCTGGCCGACGGTGGCGCAGGCCTGGAGTTCGCGGGCTTCCTTCGGGCGTTTCTCGAGGCCCATGGCGGTCATGCCTGCGGCGACGGCGCCGGAGGAGACGATCACGACCTGGATGCCGCGCTTATGCAGGCCGGCGACCTGATCGACGATGCGGCCGATCTGGACGCGGTCGACCTTGCCGTCCTTGCGGGTGAGGAGGCCGGAACCGAGCTTGATGACCCATCGTTTTGCCATGGCTTTGAGGGTCCGACCTTAGCCGAGGGAAAACGCCGTTGTCCAGCGTCAGAACGCCGACCTCAGAACGAAGGCGGCGTCAGGCCCACGGCCAGCCAGCCTTTCGGGGCCAGGACGCGGCCCTGCGGGGTGCGGACGACGTAGCCTTCCTGCACGAGGAACGGCTCGTGGACTTCCTCGAGCGTGTGGGCGTCCTCGCCGATGGCGGCGCCGATGCTGCTGAGGCCGACCGGCCCGCCGTTATGCTTCTCGGCCATCGCGCGCAGGAAGCGGTGGTCCATGTCGTCGAGGCCATGCTGGTCGATCTCGAGGAGCTCGAGGGCGGCCGCGGTCACCTTGGCGTCGGCTTTGCCGCCGGCGCGTTCGAGGGCGTAGTCGCGCGTGAAGCGCAGGAGATTGTTGACGATGCGCGGCGTGCCGCGGGCGCGGCGGGCGATCTCGTCGGCGCCGCCTTGGTCGATGTCGAGGCTGAGCAGCGCGGCGTTGCGTCGCACGATGCTGAGCAGCTGCTCGCGGGTGTAGTAATCGAGGCGCGTCTGCAGCGTGAAGCGGCTGCGGAGCGGGGCGGTGAGCAGGCCCGTGCGGGTCGTCGCGCCGACGAGCGTGAACTTCGGCAGGTCGAGGCGCACGCTGCGCGCGTTCGGTCCTTGGTCGATCATGATGTCGATGCGGAAGTCCTCCATCGCCGAGTAGAGGAACTCCTCGACCGTCTTCGGGATGCGGTGGATCTCGTCGACGAAGAGCAGGTCGCCTTCCTGGAGGCTCGTGAGCAGCCCGGCGAGGTCGGAGGCCTTCTCGACGACCGGACCGGAGGTCACGCGGATCGGGCGGCCCATCTCCTCGGCGAGGATCATCGCGAGGGTCGTCTTGCCGAGGCCGGGCGGGCCGTGGAGGAGGATATGGTCGAGCGTGCGGCCTTCGCGGCGCGCGGCGCCGATCATCACGCGCAGGCGTTCGACCGTGCGCTGCTGGCCGACGAATTCGTCGAGCTTCGGCGGGCGCAGGGCGGCGTCGAGCGAGCGGTTCGCGCGCGACACGGCTTCCTTGCCGGCGAGCGGCTGGGGGTCATCGGGCGAATCCTTGCGGGCCATGGAACGCAAGGTGCGGGGTCGGGGCGAATTGGCAACCCTCAGTCCTCGGCGAAGCCTTTCGGCAGGGCGGAGGCGGGCAGGCGTTCGACGTCGGCGCCCAGGGAGCGCAGGCGTTCCTCGAAGCGTTCGTACCCGCGGTCGAGGTGGTAGAGGCGTTGGACCCAGGTCTCGCCCTTGGCGACGAGCGCGGCGAGGATGAGGGCGGCGGACGCGCGGAGGTCGGAGGCCATGACCGGCGCGCCGGAAAGCGGGCGGTCGCCGTAGATCGCGGCCGTAGCGCCGTCGATGGCGATCTCGGCGCCCATGCGCTGGAGTTCGGCGGCGTGCATGAAGCGGGCCGGGTAGATCTTCTCGGTCACCGTGCTGCGTCCGTCGACCAGGAGCTGGAGGGCCATGAACTGCGCCTGCAGGTCGGTCGGGAAGCCCGGGTAGGGTTCGGTGATGATCTCGACGGCGCGGGTCGGCTTGCCGTGGGCGCGGATGAAGTCCGGGCCGGTCTCGACCTGCACGCCGGCTTCGCGGAGCTTGTCGAGGAAGGCCGTGAGGTGCGTCGGGTCGCAGTGGGTCACCGTGACGTCGCCGTCCGTGATGGCGCCGGCGACGAGATAGGTACCCGTCTCGATGCGGTCGGCGATCACCGTGTGGTCGCAGCCATGCAGCGCGGCGACACCTTCGACCTCGATGATGCCGGTGCCGTGGCCGCGGATCTGGGCGCCCATCTTGATGAGCATCGCGCAGAGGTCGACGACCTCCGGTTCGCGGGCGGCGCATTCGATGCGCGTGAGGCCGGGCGTGAGCGTCGCGGCCATCACGATGTTGGCCGTGCCGAGGACCGTGCTGCCCATCGGGCCGCCCATGAAGACCGTGTCGCCGCGGGCGCGGGAGGCGTCGACCTGGACCAGGCCGGCTTCGACCGTGACGACGCAGCCGAGGGCCTCGAGGCCTTTCAGGTGGAGGTCGATCGGGCGCGGGCCGATGACGCAGCCGCCGGGGATGGCCATCTCCGCCTGGCGGAGGCGGCCGACGAGCGAGCCCAGCAGGCAGACCGACGCGCGCATCTTGCGGACGAGGTCGTAGGGCGTGCGGTGCGAGACCTGCGCGGCGCGGATGGTCCAGACGCCGGGCTCAGGGTTCGTGACCGTCGCGCCTTGGTGGCCGAGGATCTCGGCCATGTAGCGGACATCGCTCAGGTCGGGCACGTTGCGCAGCGTCACCGTCTCGCCCGTGAGGAGCGAGGCGGCGAGCAGCGGCAGCGAGGCGTTCTTCGAACCGGCGGCGCGGACCGTGCCTTTCAGCACGTGACCACCGCGGATGCGCGCGACCTGGAGCATGTCGGGTAAAAGAAGCGGGTGCGCCGGTCGGCGCCCCCGTCATGTTCAGCCTTCGCGCGGACCGTTGCGAGGACCGCGGTCGCCGCGGAATTCGCCGCGACCTCCGCGGGAGCCGTCACGGCCGCCGCGGGAACCGCCGCGGAAGTCGCCGCGACCACGGCCGCCGCGATGACCGCGGTCGGAGCGTTCGCCGCGATGTTCGCCGCGGGGCTGGTGAGGACGGGCCGAAGGCACGAAGACGGCCTTGTCGGGCACGCCGAACAGGGTGGCGAGCTTGCGCTTCAGCGAGGCCCAGAAGCCGATGGGGGCCTGGACCGGGATGACGACGGGCTCGATCTGGATGCGCGGACGCTCTTCGCGGCGCGGGCGGTCTTCACGACGCGGACGATCGCCTTCGGGGCGAGGTTCGCGCGGTTCGCGACGGGGACCACGTTCGCCTTCGGCGCGCGGTTCGCGACGCGGGCGGTCGCCCGGGATGCCGGGCTGGCGGCCTTCTTCGGCGAGGCCTTCGGGGCGGGGTTCGCGCGGTTCGCGACGAGGACCACGATCGCCTTCGGCGCGCGGTTCACGGCGTTCACGCGGTTCGCGCTGTTCCGGAGCGTTCTGCTTGGCGAGGGACCCGGAGAGGTTCTCGGTCAGCTGAGACGGATCTTCGACGACGCCGATGGCCGGGCGGGCGGCCTGGCCGTTGGCGGCCGACGGAGCGGCGCCACGGGGCGTACCACGGCGACCGAACTGCTTCGGCGTCGTGATGGTGCCGGGCTTGGCGGCGGGTTCGGACGAGGCCCCGATCACGGAGAGCGGAGGGAGTTCCGCGTGGGCGGACTCCAGCTTGGCTTCGTTGAGGCGGGGTGCGGGGGTGCGGACTTCATTGGCGCCTGCGTCCGCGGCGGGCTGGTGGGCGGAGACTGGCTCCTGGCCCTGGGTTTCTTCTTGGCTCATGTTGCTTATGTTGGGGCGGCCTTCGTTGTGGCCGACCGGATGATGCGGCCGTTCCGTTGTGGAGCGGCGACGCGGTTTGTCGGACCCTTGGTGACGGAGGACGAACCTCCTTGGGGTGCCGAAATGACCCGGGAGAGACTCCCGGAAGGAATGTGAATAATTGCCCCCTCCGGCTTAACAACAAGAAAGTCCCTCAGCGGGCCTCTTCGGTGAACCTTTGTTCACGAATCAGCACGATCTTGACCGTTCCTTGGTAGGAAAGCGTCTCTTCCACCTTCAGGCGGAGGCGGCGGGCGAGTTCGGTCGCCCCGAAGTCGTCGATCTTGACCGGGTCGACGATCACCCGGAGTTCGCGGCCGGACTGGAAGGCGTAGGCCTCCTTGACCCCGTCGAAGGCGAGGGCGACTTCTTCCAGGCGGCGGACGCGTTGGGCGTAGGACTCGAGGGTGGAGGAGCGGGCGCCCGGGCGCGAGCCGGAGGCGGCGTCGGCGATCATCACCAGCGGGGCGTAGAGGCTTTCGGCTTCGACTTCGCGGTGGTGGGCGGCGACCGCGTTGACCACGCGGACGTCTTCGCCGAGGCGGCGGAGCAGGGCGGCGCCGGCGAGGGCATGGCTGCTGCCGGCTTCGGCCTCGATCGCCTTGCCGAGGTCATGCAGCAGGCCGGCGCGTTTCGCCGGGATCGGGTCGATGCCGATCTCCGCCGCGAGCATCGCGCAGAGCTGCGCGACCTCGATCGAGTGCGACAGCGTGTTCTGGTTCGCGGAGAGACGAAAGTGCAGGCGTCCGAGGAGTTCCTCGACGGAGGCGTCCATCGGCGGCAGGCCGAGGTCACGCACCGCGTCGCGGCCCAGACGGCGGGCGTGCTTCACCACTTCGTCGGCGGCGGCGCGCACGCTGTCCTCGATGAGTCCGGGCGAGATGCGGCCATCCTTCACGATGCGTTCGAGGGCGATGCGCGCGATCTCGCGGCGCACCGGGTCGAAGCAGGAAACCATCGCCAGACCGGGGGTTTCGTCGATCAGCAGCGTCGCGCCCGTGGACTGTTCGAAGGTGCGGATGTTGCGGCCTTCGCGGCCGATCAGGCGGCCTTTCATGTCCTCGTTCGGCAGCGGGACCGTGATCGCCGTCGCGTCCTGGGTCGTCGAGGTCGTGAGCCGTTGCATCGCCGAGAGCAGCTTGCGGCGGGCTTCGTCGTCGATGTCCTGTTCGACCTGGTCGAGCAGGCCGCGGCGGAGGTGCTGGGCTTCCTCGCCGTACTCCTCGCGGAGGTGGTCGATCAGCAGTTCGCGCGCCTGTTCCGGGGTGACCTTGGCGAGGCGCTGGAGTTCGCGGACCAGGTGGTCGCGCTGACGGGCGTTCTCGCGGGAGAGTTCGGCGGCGGTGTGCGCTTCGGCCTCGGCGGCGGTCTTCAGGCGGGCCGCCTCGCTCTTTTCCGCTTCGGCCTTCGCGTGGAGCTCGGCGGCGTCGACGGTGGCCTCGCGGCGGGCGAGCTCGACTTCGGAGCGAAGGCGGGCGTCACGGATGGCACCGAGGGTGTTCTCGCGCCACTTCGCGACCGCATAGGCCACGATGGCTCCCGAGGAGAACGCCACGGCGGCGAGGATGCTTTGGTCGGCTGCCACAGGCATGTTCGTCGCGAAAACCGGAGGTCCGGGGGGATACCCTTGCGGACGGAGCCCCTTCGGCAAGCCCTTTCGGGAGGTTCGCCTTGCCTCCGGACCCCAATCGGGGTTGCCTGCGGCATGTCCCAACACCTTGACGATGAGCGGTCTCCGGCCGCGGTCTGGTGGGACAATTTCGCCAATTTCGCCTGGCGGACGGATTGGACGCAGGTGGTCATCATCCTTTTCCTGAGCGGTCTCGGGGTCGTGGCCATCCAGTCGGCCGGCAGCGCCCGCGAGTCCACGTTCTATCGTTCCCAGATCGTCTTCGTCATCATCGGCTGGCTGGCCTACTGGGCCGTCTCGGCCCTCGATTACCGCCTGATCCAGCGTTACGCCCGCCGTATCTATCTGGGATGCCTGGCGATCCTTCTGCCTGTCTCGCTCTGCGCGCTCCTGCATCGCGACCTCGGGTCCTTCATCCGCAGCATCAACGGGGCGCGTCGCTGGATGGATTTCGGTCCGTTTTCGATCCAGCCGTCGGAGTTCGCGAAGATCGGCGTGCTCGTGTTCCTCGCGGCCCTGCTGGCCCGTTCGCCGATCGGCTCCTTCCGCGCGACCTGGCGTACCGTCTTCTGGTGTCTCGGGGCCGCCGCGGTCCCGTTTGTCTTGATTTTTGTGCAGCCGGACCTAGGTTCTGCCCTCATCTACCTGCCGCTTTCATTCATCCTGCTTTTCGTCGCCGGCCTGACCTACAGGTTCTTCCTGGTGGCCGGTGCGGCCGCCCTTCTGCTGGTCGGGGTGGTGGCGCTGGACATGCGCGAATACGCGGCCAAGATCGACCAGTACGCCAAAGCTAATCCTAACGCCAAGGATCCCGTCCGCGCGGTGCGCGGCGAGCATGAGGCCGAGGCTTGGTTCTTCCTGCTCAAGGACTACCAGCGCGAGCGCATCATGTCGTTCGTCGCCCCCGAGGTGATCGACCCGAAGGGGCTTGGCGTCACCTGGAACGTGAACCAGGCCGTCATCGCCGTCGGTCGCGGCGGTTTCCGCGGGCAGGGCATCGGCAACGGCACGCAGGCCCGCTTCGGCTACCTGCCTGAGGCCGCGGCCCATAACGATTTTCTTTTTTCCGGTATGGCCGAGGAGATCGGCTTCACCGGCGGACTCTTGGTGATCGGCGCATTTGTCCTGTTGTTCTGGCGCGTCGTGCGAACGGCGGCCCGGGCGGCGGATCGTTTTGGTTCCTTGCTCGCGATTGGCGCGGCGGTCGTGCTCGGCACGCACGTCGTGGTCAATATCGGCATGAACATCGACCTGATGCCCGTCACCGGGGTCCCCCTTCCTTTCCTTAGCTACGGAGGGTCTTTCGTTCTCAGCTGTTTCCTGCTCCTTGGACTAGTCCAGAGCGTTCACCGGCATTCGGCCGGTGGCGGCGAAGGCGGAGGCTCTCCGGCAACCGGCTTAACCGCCTGACCGAGATGCCCGAAAACACAGAACCTGAAGATATCAACGACGAGCTGCCCGAGGGCGGCGAACAGACCTCCCCGATCGACCAGCGCCAGCTGGCCGACGAGGCGGCCAAACGGCGCAAGGAGCTCCCGCTGCTCCAGCGCATCGTCAAGCACTTCTCGAAAGACCGCGCCGTCTACCGAGAGCTCGTGATCAACGCCGAGACGCTCGAGAAGCGCGTCGCGCTCCTCACCAACGGCGTCCTCGACAAGTTCGAGATCGAGCACAAGGGCGAGAACCGCATGGTCGGCGCGATCTTCAAGGGCCGCGTCCAGAACCTCGAGGGAGGCCTCAAGGCCGCCTTCGTGGACATCGGCCAGCCGAAGAACGCCTTCCTCCACTACTGGGACATGCTCCCGGCCGCCAACGACTCGCAGGTCGAGTTCATCCGCGACAACGAGTCCGCCGAGCAGAAGCAGCGCAAGGCCCGCTACCAGGCCAAGGACATCCCCCAGCTCTTCCCGGCCGGCTCCGACATCGTCATCCAGGTCGTCAAGGACCAGATCGGCACCAAGGGCCCCCGCTCGACCACCAATATCGCGCTACCCGGCCGCTACCTCGTGCTGATGCCCTTCAGCGGCGCGTGCGGCGTCTCCCGCAAGATCGAGGAATCCTCCGAGCGCGAACGCCTCAAGGACATCCTGCGCTCCCTCACCATCCCCGAAGGCATGGGCGTCATCATCCGCACCGCCGGCGAGGGCAAGCAGGCCCGCTGGTTCGTGCGCGACCTGCACATGCTGCTCAAGCGCTGGCAGGCCATCGTCGAGAAGATCAACGCCCCCGACCGCAAGCCGGTCCTCCTCTACCAGGAGCCGGGCCTGATCGAGCGCACCGTCCGCGACTTCCTCACCGAGGAGGTCGACCGCATCCTCGTGGACAACCCCGACGACTTCAAGCTGGTGCAGGACCTCGTCGGCGAGGTGTCGCCGCGTTCGCGTTCCCGCGTGGAGCTGTACGCCGACCCCATCCCGGTCTTCGAACGCTATAACATCGAGCGCCAGATCGAGCAGCTCTTCCAGCGTCGCGTCCCGCTCCCGAGCGGCGGCGAGATCGTCATCGACGAGACCGAGGCCCTGACGGCCATCGACGTCAACACCGGCGGCCATCGCGGCAAGGACGGCGCCAAGGACGGCAACTTCATCACCCAGGCCAACCTCGAGGCGGTCACCGAGGCCGCCCGCCAGATCAAGCTCCGCAACCTCGGCGGCCTCATCATGATCGACACGATCGACATGAAGAACCCGAAGGACCGGAAGAAGGTCTTCGACACCCTGCGCGACGCGATGGAGGACGACCGGGCCAAGCACCAGATCCTGCCCATCTCGCAGCTCGGCGTGCTCCAGATGACGCGCCAGCGCCATACGGAGTCCAACACGACCTCGATGTATACGGCCTGCCCGCACTGCCAGGGCCGCGGTATCGTCAAGAATCCCCGCACCGTCTCCGTCGAGATCCAGCGCAAGCTCCTCAGCGTGATCCGCCGCCTGCGCGAATCCGTCGGTCCGGACAAGGAGATCGAGATCAACATCCTGCTGCACCCGGTGAACCTCGAGCGCATCATCACCGAAGACCGCGAGTTCTTCCGCGACCTGATGAAGTCCTGCAAGGTCCGCCTCGGCACCAAGCCGGACCAGACCTACAGCATCGAGGCGTTCAAGCTCTTCGACAGCGCCGGTCGGGAGCTGCGCTAAGCCGCGCGGTCGCCGACGACGAGGCCTCCGGGTTCGCCCGGGGGCCTTTTTGTTTACTGGCGAGGTCGGTGGGCGAGCAGGCGCAGTCCGTTGAGGCAGACCACGATCGTGCTGCCTTCGTGGACGCTGACGGCCAGGGGCAGGGGGGCGCCGCGGAAGATCACGTAGGCGGCCATGCCGAGGGCGGCGCCGACCGAGATGAGCACGTTGAAGCGGATCGCCAGGCGGGCGCTGCGGCTGAGCTCGATCGCGTCGATCAGCCGGCCGATCCGGTCGTCGGTAAGCACCAGGTCGCTGGATTCCAGGGCGGCGTCGCTGCCCCGTCCGCCCATCCCGATGGCGACGTCGGCGGCGGCGAGGCTCGGGGCGTCGTTGACGCCGTCGCCGACCATCGCGACCACGTGCCCTTCGGCGGAATAGCGGCGGATGGCGGCCATCTTGGCGTCCGGCGTGAGCGCCGCGGCGTAGGACTGGATGCCGACCTGGCGGGCGGCGACGGCGGCCGCTTCCTCGCGGTCGCCGGTGAGCATCACCGTGCGGATCCTGCGGGCATGGAGGGCGGCGAGCGTGGCGCGGCTTTCGTCGCGGATGCGGTCGACCAAGGTGGCGCGGATGGTGACCGTGCCGTCGGAGGCCCAGACTTCGCTGACGATCGCGCCTTCGGCGACCGTGGCGGGGGGCAGCGTGCCGCCGCCGACGAACTCGCGGGTGCCGACGCTCCAGCGGGTGCCGGCGACGGTGCCGGAGACGCCTTGGCCGGGAGAATTGGAGAGCCCTTGGACAGGGAGCAGGCTGGCTCCTTCCTTAAGGCACGCCCGGACGACCCCGGCGGCGAACGGATGCGTCGTCGAGGATTCCAACGTTAGGAAGGCGCTGAGGGCGCGGAGCCGGTCCGCATTTTCCGGGTAGACCTCCAGGGCGGCCACCTCGGGGACGCCGGCGGTCAGCGTCCCTGTCTTGTCGAAGCAGATGCAGTCGACGTCGGCGAGGCGCTCCACGGCTGCGCCGCCGCGGAACAGGATGCCTTGGCGGGCGCCGGCCGCGATGGCGGCGAGCACGGCGGACGGGACGGAAAGGACGAGCGCGCAGGGGCTGAGGACCACGAGCAAGGTCATCGCCCGGTAGAGAGGAGAGGCCTCCCGGAGGCCATCGGGGGCGGTGAGCTGCAGGTAGACGAAGAAGAGGGCGGAAGCGGAGAGCGTGAAGATCGCGTAGGCGTCGCCCCACTTGTCGATGGCGCGTTGGGCGGGCGCCTTGCTGTCCTGGGCTTCGCGGATGAGCCGGACGATACGCTGCAGGGCGCTGTCTTTTTCGGCGCGGGTCACCTGGACGATCAGGCGGCCCCAGGAGTTGAGCGTGCCCCCCGCGACCTCTGATCCGGCCTGTTTGGAGGCCGGTTTTGCTTCGCCGGTGAGGTTCGACTCGTCCACCGCGCTCTCACCGGACAGGACTTTGCCGTCCGCCGGCACCAGTTCGCCGGGCAGGATGGCGATGCGGTCGCCGGGGAGGAGGTCGGATACCGGCACCTCGGTTTCGGCGTCATCCGGACCCAGTCGGCGGGCGTGTTTCGGAGACTTGTCGAGGAGGGCGTCGATGGCTCCGCGCGTGCGGTCCATCGCGTAATGTTCGATGGCGCCGGCGGTCGAGAAGAGGAAAAGGAGGAGGGCGCCCTCCCATTGGGCGCCGACGATCCAGGCGCCGACCGCCACGACGATCATCAGGAGGTGGACGTCGATGCGACGCTCCCGCAGCGCCGCCCATCCGTCGACGGCGGCATCCCAGCCGCCGGCGAGGCAGGAGCCGGCGACGAGGGCGAGCGCCCAGGGGCTTCCGGCTTCGCCGAAGTGCTCCGCGACCAATGAAAGCAGGCCTAGGACGCCGCTCACGGCCGCGAGGAACGCGAGCTTCCGCCATTCGCCGGGCGCTTCGTGTTCCGGATCGTGCGCGTGGTCGCTCATGACGTCATCCTGTCGTCGCGCGCCGCGTCGGTCAATCGTCCGCAGCGTCTCCGACCGTATCGAGTTCATGTTTACGGCGACGCGCGCGAACAGATTTTTTACGCGTCGTCGGAGACGTTCCCGCGACATGAAAGTTTCCTCTTGCGCAAGCGCGGGTTATACCTATGTATCTTATCAAGAGTTAACCGCAACGTGACGAACCGAACCGAAACCCCGAGCGAAAGCCTGATCACCGTGTCGCTTCCCCCGAAGCTTCACTCCGAGGTGGTCGCCTTCCAGCATCGGTCCGGTCTGAGCACCTTGAGCGAAGTGATCCGTCACGCGCTCGACCGTTACGACGACTCCCGTCCTTCCCTGGAGACCACCCGGTCCCGCCAGGTTTCTTTCCGCGTACCGTCGGAGCTCCGTACTCGTATCACCCGCCAGGCGCGCAACGCCCGGGTGAGCGTGGGGCGAATCGTCAGGGTGGCGCTTCAGGCGCTGCCCTCAAACCCAACAACGATCCAAAAAAAGGACACACCTATGGCTAAAAAGAAGGCTGCTGCTAAGAAGAGCGCCAAGAAGGCCACCAAAGCTAAGAAGAAGTAATTCTTCCTAGTCTTTTCCGTCCCTCGGGGCGGATGGCGCCGGCACTCCCGGTCATCACAAGGACCCTCGCAAGGGGGTCCTTTTCTTTTCCCCACCAGGCCGGACTGCGTATTGGCTTGAAACAGACCCCCTGGACACGGTTTGTTATCTGCCTCCTTACCATGAGCACCCCTGCATCCGGCCGTATCACCATCGCCAACGGCAAACTCACCGTCCCCGACCACCCGATCGTCCCCTTCATCGAAGGCGACGGCACCGGCCCGGACATCTGGCGCGCCTCCGTCCGCGTCCTCGACGCCGCGGTCGCCAAGGCCTACGCCGGCAAGCGCAAGATCGAGTGGCTCGAGGTCCTCGCGGGCGAGAAGGCCTTCAAGCAGACCGGTAACTGGCTCCCGGAGGAGACCCTGACCGCCTTCCGCGATTACCTCGTCGGCATCAAGGGCCCGCTCACCACGCCGACCGGCGGCGGCATCCGTTCGCTCAACGTCGCCCTCCGTCAGCAGCTCGACCTCTACGTCTGCCTCCGTCCCGTGCAGTGGTTCACGGGCGTGCCCTCTCCGGTCAAGAATCCGGGCAAGGTCGACATGGTGATCTTCCGCGAGAACACCGAGGACATCTACGCCGGCATCGATTTCGAAGCCGGTTCCGAGATCGCCCTCAAGACCCTCGAGTTCATCAAGACGAACTTCCCGAAGGAGTTTAAGAAGATCCGTTTCGGCGCCGAGCAGCCGGCCACCGTCGGCCTCGGCATCAAGCCGGTCTCCCGTCCGGGTTCCGAGCGCCTCATCCGCTCCGCGATCCAGTACGCCATCGCCAACAAGCGCAAGTCGCTGACCCTCGTCCATAAGGGCAATATCATGAAGTACACCGAAGGCGCCTTCATGAAGTGGGGCTACGACCTCGCCAAGAGCGAGTTCGGCGCCGAGGAGATCGACGGCGGTCCCTGGTGCAAGATCCCGGAAGGCAAGCCCGGCGCCGGCCTCATCATCAAGGACGCGATCGCCGACATCACCCTCCAGCAGGTCCTCACCCGCCCGACGGACTTCGACGTCATCGCGACCCTCAACCTCAACGGCGACTACCTCTCCGACGCCCTCGCGGCGCAGGTCGGCGGCATCGGCATCGCTCCCGGCGGCAACATCAACTACCTCACCGGCCACGCGATCTTCGAGGCCACGCACGGCACCGCTCCGAAGTACGCCAACAAGGACGTCGTCAACCCCGGCTCCGTCGTGCTCTCCGGCGAGATGATGCTCCGCTACATGGGCTGGATCGAAGCGGCCGACCTCGTGCTCAAGGGACTCAACGGCGCGATCGGCGGCGGTCGCGTGACCTACGACTTCGCCCGTCAGATGCAGGGCGCCACCGAGATCAAGTGCTCGGAGTTCGGCGACGCGATCATCGCGTCGATGTGATCGGCTCGGTTCGCGCCATAATCCGCACCTCGCCGTTGGCGGCCCCTTGGGGCTTGCCAACGGTTTGTTTTTGGGCGGAAATAAAGGCCTAAACACCACTTCCATGAAGCACGCCCTTACCGCCCTCGCCCTGTCCGTCTTCGTCGCCGGCGTCAACGCCCAGAGCCCCGCTCCGGCGCCGGCGCCGGTCGCGGCCTCCGCCACCGACCTCTCCCTGCGCGGCAGCGCCTCGTGGAGCGGCAAGAACGTCTTCCGCGGCCTCGAGCGTTCCTCCGAAGACGGCCTGTTTCAGGCCGCCGTCACGCTCGACTACAGCGTCCCGGGTCTCTCCGGCACCTCGCTCTACGCCAACTTCTTCAATGCCGACGCGATGGAGCGCACCTACACTTTCGGCGCCCGCAAGGATTACGGTTTCGGCGAAGTCGATGTCGGCTTCCAGCGCATGACCGCCCCGACGGCCCACAGCATCGGCACGGACGGCTTCACCCAGATCGGCTCCGACTCCGAGGTCTATGTCGGCGTCTCGTTCGCCAATGTCTCCCTCAAGCCCTCGGTCTACGCCTACTATAGCCTCGAGCTCCAGCAGTTCACCGTCGAGGTCGCCGGCTCCAAGACCTTCGCCGGTTCCAATATCGGCCTCGCCGGGGTCGACATCGTCACCAAGGTCTATGGTGGCCTCAGCGACGCGTCCGCCTCGGTCTACGCCACCAAGAACGCCTACGGTTACCTGGGCGCCTCCCTGGATCTGACCCGTCAGGTCGGCCGGGGTGCCGAGCTTGGCGTGGGTGCCAACTGGGCCTATAATACCGACAGCCAGGCCAAGACCGCCGGCGGCACCGTCTGGGCCCGCGTCTTCGCCAACTTCCGCTTCTAAACACCCCCCGAGAGAGGGTAGGGCAGGGAGGCGTGGCTTTAGGCCGCGCCTCCCTTGTTTTTGGCCTATTTGACGCACACCCCCGCGAGGGCGCATTCGGGTGTTGACGGAGGGGGGTCCTTTCTCATGTTCCCGCTTTCCCTCTTTATGAAGACCACGCTAGCCAAGAACGTGCAGCTCAAGGACAAGACCTGGTACGTCGTTGACGCCAAGGACCAGGTCCTGGGCCGTCTCGCTGTCAAAATCGCCAATATTCTCCGCGGCCGCCACAAGCCCACCTACACCCCCCACGTCGACACCGGCGATTACGTCATCGTGATCAACGCCGACAAGGTCCGCCTCACGGGTTCCAAGGAAGAGGACAAGACCTACATGTTCTACACCGGCTGGGTCGGCACCGCCTACCGCCGCACCGCCGCCGCCATGCGCGAGCGTCGCCCCGAGTTCATCGTCACCCATGCCGTCAAGGGCATGCTCCCCAAGAACCGCCTCGCCAACGCCATGCTCCTGAAGCTGCGCGTCTACGCCGGCGACAAGCACGATCAGGCCGCCAACAACCCTCAGCCTTTCCCTGAGGCCAAGAAGGTCTAATCGCCCTTACCCTTTTTAAATGAGCGCCAAGTCCTCCGCCATCCTCGCCGTCGGCCGTCGCAAGACCGCCTCGGCCCGCATCCGCCTTTCCCGCGGTACCGGTTCCATCGTCGTCAACGGCAAGCCCGTCGAAGAATACCTTTACACCGAGGCCCTGGTGAAGTCCGCCACCCTCCCGATCACGACCGCCGGCCTTGATGGCCAGCTCGACGTCGTCGTCCGCGTCATCGGCGGCGGCCCCAACGGCCAGGCCGGTGCCATCTCCCATGGTCTCGCTCGCGCGATCCAGAAGATGGACGCCACCCTCCGCGCTCCTCTCAAGAAAGAAGGTCTCCTTACCCGCGACGGTCGTATGCGCGAACGTAAGAAGCCCGGCCGTCCCGGCGCCCGCAAGCGCTTCCAGTTCTCCAAGCGTTAATCCGCGAAGGGACAGGAAACCTCGAAGGCCCCGGCACCCCGGGGCCTTTTTGTTGCCCAGTTCGTCGTGTCCCGCCATCTCTTCGTCATCCCAATCCACCAAACTCCCAAGCCATGTCCCACAACCTGACCAAGGTCGGTATCGTCGGCGCCTCCGGTTACACCGGGGAGGAGCTCGTCCGCGTCCTGGCCCGCCACCCGCGGGTCCGGCTCGCCGCGGTCTGCTCCCGCACCTTGGCCGGCAAGTCCGTGGTCGACGAGATCCCGCGCCTCCGGGGCGTCGTGGACCCGGCGCTGCTCTTCTCCGCTTCCTCTCCCGAGGAATGCGCGAAGTCCGACGTGGATGTCTGGTTCCTGGCGCTGCCGCACGGCGTCGCCGCCGAATACGCCGCGCCGCTCGTCGCCGCCGGCAAGCGGGTCCTCGATCTTTCCGCCGATTTCCGTCTGCGCGACCTCGCGCTGTACAAGAAGTATTACGGGCATGACCATCCCGCGCCGGCGCTCGCCGCGCAGGCCCGTTACGTCATCCCTGAGCTGCAGACGGACGACGCGTGGAAGTCCGCGAAGCTCATCGCCTGCCCCGGTTGCTATCCGACCAGCATCCAGGTGCCGCTCGTGCCGCTGCTCCGCGCAGGCCTGCTCAAGCCCGAGCCGGGCCGGCTGATCATCAATTCCTACAGCGGCGTCTCCGGCGCGGGCAAGAAGGCCGACGTGGCGTTCCTGTTCTCCGAGCGGGACAGCTCGATCAAGGCCTACGGCATCCCCGGCCACCGGCACATCGCCGAGATCGAGGAGCAGTTCGGCGTGGCCGCCGGCCAGCCGGTCGTCGTCCAGTTCAATCCGCACCTCGCCCCGATGCACCGGGGCATCGCCACGACCATCGTCGTGCCCGCCCCCGGCGTCACCGTCGCCCAGGTCGAGGCCGTGTGGCAGCAGGCCTATGCGGGCCGGCCGTTCGTGACCTTGCTCAAGTCGGGCGAATTCCCCGATACCGCCCACGTCGCCAACACCAACCGGGTCGCCTGCTCCGTCGTCGCCGACGCGCGCACCGGCAACCTCATCATCACCTCGGTGATCGACAATCTCCTCAAGGGCGCCGGCGGTCAGGCGGTCCAGAACCTCAACCTGATGATGGGTTGGGAGGAGTCCGAAGGCCTGCGCTGATCTTTCCATGTCCATCGAGTTCACCAATGATTCGCCGGGCGTCTCCGACGTGCCCGGCTTCCGCGTCGGCGCCGCCGGCTGCGACATCCGCAACAAGGGCCTCGACCGTCTCGACCTGACGCTCGTCGTCGCCGACCGGCCGTGCTCCGCCGCCGGCGTCTTCACGACCAACGACGTGAAGGCCGCTCCGGTGCGTTTCTGCCAGCAGGTGCTCGCCGTCTCCGCGGACAGGATCCGCGGCATCGTCGGCAACAGCGGTAACGCCAACGCCTGCACGGCCGCCCAAGGCGACGCCGACGCCGCCGCGATGGCCAAGCTTTCCGCCGCCGCCGTGGGCGCCCCGGATGACACCTTCCTGGTCTGCTCCACCGGTCGTATCGGCGAGCTGCTCCCGATGGCCAAGGTCGCCGAAGGCATCAAGGTCTCCGCCGCCCGTCTCTCGCGTGACGCCGCCGAAGGCGTCCGCTCCGCCAACGCCATCCTTACCTCCGACACCCGTCCGAAGTCCGTGACCGCGCGCTTCGTCTGGGAAGGCAAGACCGTGACCATCGCCGGCATCGCCAAGGGCGCCGGCATGATCGAGCCCAACATGGCCACGATGCTCGCCTTCGTCTGCACCGACGCCGCCGCCTCGCCCGCCGAGCTCAAGGTCGCCCTCAAGGCTTCCTCCGACCAGTCCTTCAACTGCGTCAGCGTCGACGGGGACATGTCCACCAATGATACCGTCCTGCTGCTCGCCTCGGGCGTCTCCGGCGTGTCCGTGGGCGCGTCCGCCCCGGCCGGGCTCCGCGCGCTCTTCCAGGAAGCCCTCGACAAGGTCTGCTTCGCCCTGGCGGAGAAGATCGTCGGCGACGGCGAGAAGATCACCAAGGTCGTGGCCGTGGAGATCGAAGGCGCCCGCACCCGCGCCGACGCCGAGAAGATCGCCCGCGCGATCGGCAACTCCCTCCTCGTGAAGTCCTCCTGGTACGGCGAAGACCCGAACTGGGGCCGCCTCGCCGACGCCGCCGGCTACGCCCGCACGGGCCTCGACGAGTCCAAACTGGATATCTTCTACGACGACGTCCCGGCCGTCCTCGGCGGCAAGCCGCTGCCCGAGAACAAACCCAGGTGGAAGCAGGTCGTGAAGGCCGCCCGCTTCGCCGTCCGGCTGAAGCTCAACCTCGGCGACGCGAAGTTCCGGCTCCTGGCCGCGGACCTCACCGACGGCTACGTGAACTACAACAAGAGCGAGTAAGGTTTTCCGTTTACTCGCCCGCCCCCTGTCCCGACACTCCGTCCCGCAAGATGAGCACTCCCGCCGCGCAAAAAGCCGAGGTCCTTCACGAGGCGCTTCCCTATATCCATAAGTTCCGTGGCTCCACGTTCGTGGTCAAGTACGGCGGCAGCTTCATGGACGACCCCAATCCGGAAGGCCGCGAGCGCGTGGCCACCGACATCGCCTTCCTGGCGGCCGTGGGTATCCAGGTCGTCGTCGTGCACGGCGGCGGCAAGGCCATCACCCGCGCGATGGACAAGGCTGGCATCAAGTCGGAGTTCCGCGGCGGCATGCGCGTCACCGACGCCGCCACCGTCAAGATCGTCGAGGAGACCCTTAACAACGAGATCAACGGACAGATCTGCGAGTCGCTCAAGGCCCGCGGCGCCAACCCGCTCGGCATGCCGGGCAACCACGTCAACCTCTGCGAGAAGCTCCTCGGCACCGACGAGTCCGGGCAGCCGGTGGACATCGGCTACGTCGGCGACATCAAGTTCGTGAAGACGAAGCTGATCAAGAAGGCGCTGGCCGACGGTTTCCTGCCGGTCGTGTCGCCCATCGCGCTCGACGCGGACGACCAGGCCTACAACACCAACGCCGACGTCGCCGCCGCGGCCGTGGCCAATTCCCTCCGGGCCCGTCGCCTCATCTTCATGAGCGACGTCCCCGGTCTGCTCGCCGACCCGAAGAACCCGGATTCGCTCATCACCACGCTGAAGGTCAGCGAGGTCGACGAGCTCAAGCGTAAGGGCGTCATCGCCGGCGGGATGATCCCGAAGGTCGACAGCGCCGTGAAGGCCCTCAAGGAAGGCGTCCGGCGCGTGCACTTCATCGACGGCCGTGTCCCGCACGCGCTTCTGCTCGAGGTCTTCACCGACAAGGGCATCGGCACCGAAATCGTCCACGGTTGATGAACGGCCCGTCCGCAGATCCCACCGCCGCGAACTACGCGGCCAACGTCGCGCACAACTACGGCGCCCCGCCCATCACGCTCGTGAAAGGGCAGGGGACCCACGTCTGGGACGCCGCGGGCAAGCGCTACCTCGATTTCGCCTCGGGTATCGCCGTCAACGCCGTCGGGCACGCCCACCCGCACTGGGTGAAGCGCGTCACCGAGCAGGCCGGCAAGCTCGTCCACGTCAGTAATCTCTATCGCAACGAACCGCAGGGTGAGCTCGCCCATGCGCTGTCGCTGCGCTGCGGCCCGGGTCGCGTGATCTTCTGCAACAGCGGCGCCGAGGCCAACGAAGGTCTGCTGAAGCTCGCCCGCCTCCACGGCCAGCGCAAGTCCGGCGCGGAAGGCGCCTGCATCGGCGTCGTCGTCGCCGAGAAGGCCTTCCATGGCCGCACGTTCGGCGGCATGTCCGCCACGCCCCAGGAGAAGATCCAGAAGGGTTTCCGCCCGTTGCTGTCCGGCTTCACCGCCGCGCCTCTCAACGACCTCGCCGCGTGGGACAAGGTCATCGACGCCAAGACCACCGCCGCCGTCCTGATCGAGTCGATCCAGGGCGAAGGCGGCGTCAATCCCGCCACGCCGGAGTTTCTCCGCGGCGTCGAGCAGCTCTGCCGTGCGCGGAACGTGCTGTTCATGATCGACGAGATCCAGTGCGGCATCGGCCGGACCGGAAGATTCTTCGCCTACGAGCATGCGGGCGTGAAGCCCGACGCCATCGCGATGGCCAAGGGACTCGGCGGCGGCTTCCCCATCGGAGCGATCTGGATGGCCCCTCCGCACGACGACCTTTTCCAGGCTGGTTCGCATGGCACCACGTTCGGAGGCGGCCCTCTCGCGGCCACCGCCGGCCTGGCCGTGCTCGAGATCCTCGAGTCCGAGCAGCTCGTGGCCAAGGTCGCCGAACGCTCGGTCGCCTGGCATGCCGAACTCCGTCAGCTCGTCTCGCTCCGCCCCGATCTCGTGAAGGAAGTCCGCGGGGCCGGCTACATGGTCGGCGTCATCCTGCACATCGACCCCATTCCGGTCGTCGCCGCCCTGCGCGAGGCCGGCATCCTGACCGCTCCGGCGGGAGGTGTCGCCGTCCGCCTGCTCCCTCCGCTCAACGCCTCTCCTGCGGAGCTGGCCGAGTCGGTGGCGATCCTGCGTCAGGTCCTGGGCGGTTGGAAGGCCGCCTAAGCGCTTTCCCGCCCTTATTTTCCTCTGTCCAAACAGGGCGGGGTAGGTATGTTCCAACGCTTTCCGAGATGCGTCATTTCCTGAAGGAGACCGACCTGAGCCCGGCCGAGACGGCCCAGGTCTTCGCCGCCGCCGCGGCGCTCAAGGCCGGCCGCGGCCAGTCCGCCGGCGCCGCCCTGGCGCACCAGTCCTGGGGCCTGATGTTCTTCAAGAAGAGCACCCGCACCCGCGTCTCCTTCCAGGTCGGCGTCCATGAGCTCGGCGGCCTGCCGGTGATGCTCAACGCCGACGACCTCCAGATCTCGCGTGGCGAGACCGTCGCGGACACCGCGCGCGTCCTCTCCCGTTACCTGCACGGCATGGTGATCCGCTGCCACGAGCACAGCCTGCTCGAGGAGTTCGCCCGCTGCGGCACGATGCCGGTCGTCAACGCGCTTTCCGATTTCCTGCATCCGTGCCAGTTCATGACGGACATGTTCACGCTGGCCGAGCGCTACGCGCCCGGACGGCCGGAGCAGTACGCCGCCTCGCTGAAGGGTAAGAAGGTCGCCTTCCTCGGCGACACCGCCTGCAACATGGCCAACTCGTTCGTGCTCGGCGGCGCCGCCCTCGGCGTCGAGATCGCGCTCGCCGGTCCGGCCGGCTACGAACCCGGCGCCGAGATCCGCGCCCAGCTGAAGAAGGACGGCCTGCCCGAGACCTTCACGTTCTCCACCGACCCCGCGGCCGCCGTGAAAGGCGCCGACATGGTCTACACCGACGTCTGGGTGAGCATGGGCATGGAGGCCGAGAAGGCCGAACGCCTGCGCACCATGCAGCCTTACCAGGTCAACGCCAAGCTGATGTCGTTGGCCAAGCCCTCCGCCTATTTCATGCACTGCCTCCCGGCCCACCCCGGCGAGGAAGTCTCCGCCGAGGTGCTCGCGAGCAAGCAGAGCATCATCTTCGACCAAGCCGAGAACCGTCTGCACGTGCAGAAGGCCATCCTCGCGCACCTCGCCGCCCACCGCGGCTGATTTTCCCATACCACTACCATGAGCAAGAAGAAGAAAATCGTCCTGGCCTACTCCGGCGGCCTCGACACCTCCGTCCTCCTTTCCTGGATCAAGGACAAGCACAACGCCGAGATGATCGCGTTCTGCGCCGACATCGGCCAGGAAGACGAACTCAAGGGCCTCAAGCAGAAGGCCATGAAGACGGGCGCCTCGAAGCTCTACGTCGACGACCTCCAGGCCGAGTTCGCCCGCGACTTCATCTTCCCGATGATGCAGGCCAGCGCCATCTACGAAGGCCAGTACTACCTCGGCACCTCCATCGCGCGCCCGCTCATCGCCAAGCGCATGGTCGAGATCGCCCGCAAGGAAGGCGCGACCGCCATCGCCCACGGCGCCACCGGCAAGGGCAACGACCAGGTCCGCTTCGAGCTGACCTGCGCCGCCCTCGCTCCTGACCTCGAGATCATCGCCCCCTGGCGCAACGAGGCTTTCCGCAAGGACTTCCCCGGCCGCGCTGAGATGATCGCCTATTGCGCCGACAACAAGATCCCGGTCGAAGCCAGCGCCAAGAAGCCTTACTCTTCCGACCGTAACCTCCTGCACATCTCCTACGAGGCCGGCATCCTCGAGGATCCGTGGATGGACGCCTTCCACCCCTCCAACAAGGCCATGTTCAAGCTCTCCGTCTCCCCGGAAGACGCCCCGAACAAGCCCGAGTACGTCGAACTCGAGTTCCGCCAGGGCGACTGCGTCGCCGTCAACGGCAAGAAGCTCGATCCCCTCGGCGTCATGCGCACGCTCAACAAGCTCGGCGGCCGTCATGGCGTCGGCCGCGTCGACATGGTCGAGAACCGCTTCGTCGGCATGAAGAGCCGCGGCGTCTACGAGACCCCGGGCGGCACCATCCTGCACTTCGCCCATCGCCAGATCGAGTCCCTGACCATGGATCGCGAGGTCATGCACCTGCGTGATTCGCTCGTCCCGCGCTACGCCACCCTGGTGTATAACGGCTTCTGGTACGCCCCGGAGCGCCTCGCCCTCCAGGCCCTCATCACCGAGTCGCAGCGCAACGTCACCGGCACCGTCCGCGTGAAGCTCTACAAGGGCAGCGTCTACGTCGCCGGCCGCAAGAGCCCGCGTTCGCTCTACAACCCGCACATCGCCACCATGGAAGCGGATCCGACCAAGGCCTACAACCAGGACGACGCCACCGGCTTCATCCGCCTCAACGGCCTGCGTCTGCGCGTGAACTCCAAGGTCAACGGTATCGCCAACCTCAGCAAGACGGTCCGCTAAGGTAAGTCTCAGCAAAGAAGAAGGGCGTCCCGGTTCGGGACGCCCTTCTTGTTTTAAACTGGAGGCGCGGGTCGGAATTGAACCGACGCATGGGGCTTTTGCAGAGCCCGGCCTTACCACTTGGCTACCGCGCCTGAAGACTGACAGGCCCACAAAATGCCTCCTTGGGGAGGGCGTTTCAAGGGTTTTGTGCGAGGGCTTCCCTTTGGCCGTAATATCGCCTAAGAACAGGGCATGAACCAGCCCCAGCCAGCCTTTCGCGTCGGTCTCGGGTATGACATCCACCCGCTGGTCGCCGGTCGTCCTTGCGTCTTGGGCGGTGTGAATATCCCTTCGGACGTCGGTCCGGACGGGCATTCCGATGCCGACGTCGTACTGCATGCCGTCGCCGATGCGATCCTCGGTGCCGCGGGCCTGCGCGACATCGGACATTATTTCCCGAACACCGACGCGGCCATCAAAGGATTGGATTCCGCCGTGATCGTGAAAAAAGCCGTCACCGAGGCGAAAGCGAACGGCGGGTGGGTCGTCGGTAATGTCGATGTCGTGATCATCGGCGAACGCCCGAAGGTCATGGCGCATGTCGAGGCGATGAAAGCCGGGGTGGCTGGGATCATCGGAATTTCCCCCTCCCAGGTCGGCATCAAGGCCACGACCAATGAGGGCATGGACTCGATCGGGCAGGGGAAGGCCCTGGCCGTACAGGCCATTTGCCTCGTTTTTAAGGCTATTTAAGGGGGTTTCGGGGTAATCTTAAGGTTCGGGCTTGTGTTTTCGGCCTTAAAATCGAATACTGAACGACCCTTCAGTAAGAGGGGCACCCTATGGAAAAGACTCTCATCATCCTCAAGCCCGACTGCATGGAGCGCCGCCTGTGCGGCACCGTCCTCGCCCGCTTCGAAGCCGCCGGTTTCGAAATCCAGGCCAGCAAGATGACCCGTCTCACGTCGGCTCAGCTCCGCGAGCATTACGCCCATGTGGCCGATAAGCCCTTCTACCCGGAGATCGAAGCCTTCATGGCCTCTCGTCCGGTGATCGTCGCCGTCCTCGTCGGCGAGAACGTCATCTCCCGCGTCCGCGAACTCCTCGGACCGACCAATTCCAAAGTGGCCCCCAAGGGCACCATCCGTGGCGATTTCGGCACCGAGATGATGCGCAACGTCTGCCACGCCTCCGATAGCCCCGCCGCCGCGGAGGCCGAGGTCCGCCGTTTCTTCCGTCCTGACGAAGTCTTCGCCCCCGAGGCGAGCCGAGTCTAAGCGAAAGCATAGCAAAAATAGGCCCCGCAGTTCGCGCTGCGGGGCTTATCTGTTTGGCAGGCAAACGACCGGCGTCCACAGTGCCGGCATGGAGTTCCATTGCCCGGAATGCGGCCTGCCGATCGAGACGGCCGACCTTGCTCCTGCTCAAGGGGTCGCGGTCTGCCGCTTCTGCGAGAAGTCGCATCCCTTGGCGGCATGCCAGGAGGCGCTGCCCTTCGTGCGTCGCAACATCATGCCCGGACTCGCCGTACCGAAGGGCGTGGACCTGGTCGAGACCATGGACGGTTTCCGCCTGACGCTTTCGACGCGCAGCTGCGTCGCGTTCTTCCTCGTGCCTTTCACGCTCCTCTGGGCCGGCGGTTCGCTCGGCGGCATCTACGGCACGCAGATCGCCAAGGGAAAGTTCGAGCTGGTCCAGTCGCTCTTCGGACTGCCGTTCCTGGCCGGCTCGGTCTTCCTCATCGCCTTTACCGTCATGGCGGTGGCCGGCCGCTGCGTGGTCGAGCTCTCCGGCGGCCGCTTCATGATCCGTCTCGGCGCCCTGGGCCTCTACCGGACGCAATCGGCCGCCTGGAACGACGTCCTTTCCTGCCGGCTGACGGAAACTTCCCGTCGCGGCCGTAATTCCTATGGCACGACTTATGCGGTCGAGGTCGCGGTCGAAGGAGGCAAGCCGCTCAAGCTGAGCGGCGCGGGCACGGACCGGGAGACGATGCTCTGGGTCGCCCGCTTCCTGGCCGGACGAATCCAGCGCGGACGATAATTCCCCGTTGCCCTCAGGCGGGGGAATTGGGCAAAGTCGGCCTATGCTGGATCCCAAGTTCCTTCGCGAAAACATCGACCTCGTCCGCAAGGGCGTCGCCCGGAAGAAGTTCCAGGTCGACCTCGACGCCGTCCTGGCCGCCGACGAAGCCCGCCGCCACGCGGTGGCCGAGTTCGAGGTCGCCCGTTCCGCGCAGAACGCCGCGAACAAGGAGATGGCCGCGATGCCGAAGGGCTCGCCGGAATTCCAGGCCAAGGTCGCCGAGATGAAGGCCGCTTCCGCCAAGGTGAAGGAGCTCGAGAAGAAGGTCTCCGAAGCCGAGGAGCAGATGAAGGCCGTCGCGCTGTCCGTCCCGAACATCCCGCACGACTCCGTGCCGGAAGGCCGCACCGAGGCCGACAACAAGGTCATCCTCGAGTGGGGCGACCATGCGAAGCTGATCTCCCCGGCCGCGAAGCCGCACTGGGACATCGCCTGGTTCAACAAGGCCATCGATTTCGAGCGCGGCGTGAAGGTCACCGGCGCGGGCTTCCCGTTCTACGTCGGTGACATGGCCCGCCTCGTCCGCGCGCTCATCCAGTACTTCCTCGAGGAAGCCGGCGCCAACGGCTACACCGAGGTCCACGCGCCGTTGCTCGTCAACGCCGCGTCCGCCACGGCCACCGGCCAGCTGCCCGACAAGGAAGGCCAGATGTACCACGCGCAGACGGATGATTTCTACCTGATCCCGACGGCCGAGGTGCCGGTCACGAATTTCTTCCGCGACGAGATCCTCGACGAGGCCTCCTTGCCCGTGAAGCGCTGCGGCTACACGCCGTGCTTCCGTCGCGAAGCCGGCAGCTGGGGCGCGCACGTACGCGGCCTGAACCGCCTGCACCAGTTCGACAAGGTCGAGCTCGTGAAGTGGACCCATCCCGACAAGTCCTTCGAGGAGCTCGAGCTCCTCCGCGGCGACGCCGAGCGTCTGCTCCAGAAGCTGGACCTTCCGTACCGCGTGCTGATGATCTGCGCCGGCGACATCGGCTTCTCGCACAGCAAGCAGTACGATCTCGAAGTCTGGGCCGGCGGCCAGAAGCGCTGGCTCGAGGTCTCGAGCTGCTCCAACTTCACCGACTTCCAGGCCCGCCGCGCGGGGATACGTTTCCGCCCGAAGGACGGGAAGCCGGAGTTTGTCCACACCCTCAACGGTTCCGGCCTCGGCCTGCCGCGCGTCCTCGCCGCCATCCTGGAGAACAACCTCCAGGCGGACGGCACCGTCCGCGTCCCCGAAGCGCTCCGTCGCTGGTACGGCAAGGAAACGCTGTCGTTCTGACGTCCGCTTTGGATTGGCAGGGCATCGTCGCGGCTTAACCTGACCGCGTGCTGATGAGCCTGCCCACTCCCGATGCCTTGCGCGCGGCCGCCTTGCGGCTGCCGCGCCTGCCGTCGGCGCCGGCGTCCTCCGGCCCCGTCGCGGTCGCGGTCTCGGGCGGCGCGGATTCGGTCTACCTGCTGTGCGCGCTCTGGGCGGACGAAGCCATGCGCCCGCGTCTGCGCGTCCTGCACTTCGACCATCGGGTCCGTGGCGAAGACTCCGCCGAAGACGCCCGGTTCGTCGCCTTGTTCTGCGCCGCGCTCGGCGTGCCGTGCGTGCTCGGTGAGCGGAGAGGGCAGGGCGCCGCCACCGAGGCCGACCTCCGCGCCGCGCGCGACGCCTTCTTCGCCGGACAGCGCCCGCTCATCGGTTTCGAGCTACTCTGCACCGCGCATCATCTCGACGACGTCGTCGAGAACGCGCTGCTCCGTCTGGCCCGTGGCGCCGGTCTCGCCGGCCTCGCGGCTCCGCGCGTCCTGCAGGAATTCCGCGACGGCCACCGTCGTTGGCGGCCGCTGATCGCAGCCGGCATCACGAAGGCTGCCTTATTGGCCGCTCTGCGTGCGGCCGGTATCCCTTGGCGCGAAGACGCGACCAATCTCCTGCCCATCGCGGCTCGCAACCGGATCCGCGCCTGGTTGGCCGAAGGCGGCGAAGCGGCCTTGGGCGAAGGGTATGCCCAAGGATTCGCACGCTCCGCCCGCATCATCGGCGAGGCTCAGTCCGCCTTGGCCGATTGGGCGAGGGAGCTGGGCTGCGTCGTTTCCGCCGCCGGCACCATGCCGGTCGGCGCGCTGAAAGGACGGCCGACGGCCTTGACCCAGGAATGCCTGCGCGCGTTCCTGCATCACCAGGGCGTCGGCGATCCGGGCGCGAGCTCGCTCCTTCCGCTGGCTTCGGCGATCGCCGCCGGTGACGACGCCCAGGCGTCCGTCCGTGGCCTGCTCGTCCGCGTGAAAGGCGGAGAGCTTTCGGTGCCGACGGAAGCTCCCTCGTTGGGCCCCCGCGAGCGTCACCTGACGTTAGGTTCGCCTGATGACGAAGGCGGTCTGCTCGCCGAGGTCGTCGAGGTCGACGCGACGTTGTGGGCAAGTCTGTCCCGCGGTGACATTTCGCCCGCGCGGGAAGTCTATGTCACGGTCTCGTCGACCTCGCTGACTTGGCGTGGCCGGGTCGACGGCGATCGTTATCAGCCCCTGGGTGCCCCTGGCTCGGCGAAGCTCTCGGACCTTCTCATCAACCGCAAAATCCCCGCGAACCTCAGGGAAGCCTTGCCGGTCGTGCTCCGTGGCGGCGAAATCCTCTGGGTGCCGGGCCTGCCTCCGTCCGAATCGGCCCGCCTGACCGGGCCCACGAAGGGGGCTCTCCGGTTGACTTGGCTTGGCCCCTGCTTAGGTTAAAACTTCTGCCCATGAGTCAAAACGACCAGCCGGATGATAATAAGAACGGCCCCCGCTTGAACGCCAAACCCGTCCTTGTCTGGCTGCTGCTGATGGCCGCCATCATCGCCCTTTTCAACATCCCGGGCGCCGATTCCCGCAACGCCGTCCAGAAGCTGGAGGTCACCCAGGTCCTCGCCTACGCCCAGGAGAAGAAGATCAAGAACCTCACGCTCCAGCCGAACCCCACCGCCGGTTCCGAGCGCTGGGTGCATGTCACCGGCGAGCTCGAAGTGGCGGGCGCCAAGGAAGACGAGAAGGCGCGCTTCGTCGCCGACGGCCACCTGACCGAGAAGGAGTTCGAGGCCCTGCGTGCTTCGGTCTCTCGCGACGCCTTTAAGGAAGTCCCCGCCCAGACCGGCTGGACGATGTTCCTGTACAACGTCCTGCCCACGCTCCTCGTCTCGGGCGTGGTGCTGTTCATGATGTACCGCTTCCTCAAGAACGCCAACCGCGGCGCGATGCAGTTCGCCAAGTCCCGCGCGCGTCTGAACTCGACCGACAAGGAGACCACCACCTTCAAGGACGTCGCCGGTTGCGACGAGGCCAAGGAAGAGGTGAAGGAGATCGTCGACTTCCTCAAGGACCCGAAGCGTTTCACCAAGATCGGCGCGAGCATCCCCAAGGGCGTGCTCATGGTCGGCCCTCCCGGCACGGGCAAGACGCTCCTCGCCCGCGCGGTCGCCGGCGAGGCCGGCGTGCCTTTCCTCAGCATCAGCGGCTCGGACTTCGTCGAGATGTTCGTCGGCGTGGGCGCCGCCCGCGTGCGCGACACCTTCGAGCAGGCCCGCAAGCTCGCGCCGTGCATCATCTTCATCGATGAGATCGACGCGGTCGGCCGTCAGCGCGGCGCCGGCGTCGGCGGCGGCAACGACGAGCGCGAGCAGACCCTCAATTCCCTGCTGGTCGAGATGGACGGCTTCGACGGCCAGGCCGGCGTGATCGTCATCGGCGCCACCAATCGTTCCGACGTGCTCGACTCCGCCTTGCTGCGCCCGGGCCGCTTCGACCGCCAGGTCTTCGTCGACCTGCCTGACCTCCGTGGTCGCGAGGCCGTCCTGGCCGTGCACGCCAAGCGTTTCCAGCTCGCGCCTTCCGTCGACCTCCAGCGCGTCGCGCGCATCACCACCGGCATGTCCGGCGCCGACCTCGCCAATCTCCTCAACGAAGGCGCGCTCCACGCGGGCCGTCGTAACCGCGAGAAGGTCGAGATGTCCGACATCGAGGAAGCCCGCGACAAGATCGCCTACGGCCGCGAGCGCAAGAAGGTCATGGACGAGGCCGACCTCAAGAACACCGCCTACCACGAGGCGGGCCATGCCGTGGTCCAGGCCCTCATCGACGACGGCGCGCTGCCGCTCCACAAGGTCACCATCATCCCGCGCGGACGCGCCCTCGGCATGGCCATGCTCATGCCGACCAAGGAAATCCTCGGTTATTCCCGCAAGCGCCTGCTCGATTACATCTGCATGGCGATGGCCGGCCGCATCGGCGAGAAGGTCATCTCCGGTGAGATCTCCAACGGCGCTTCTTCCGACATCAAGCAGGCCACCCGTTTCGCCCGCCAGATGGTCTGCGACTGGGGCATGAGCGACCTCGGTCCGATCGCCTTCGGCGAGAATTCCGACACGGTCTTCCTGGGTCGCGAGATCTCGCGCACCCAGAACCACAGCGACGCCACCGCGCGCCGCATCGACGAGGCCATCTCCACGATCGTGCAGGAACAGTACGCCCGAGCCGAGAAGCTCATCGCCGACAACGCCGAGGCCCATCGCAAGATCGCCGAGGCGCTGTTGCAGTATGAGACCCTCGACGGCGTCCATGTGATGGAAATCCTCAAGACCGGCTCGATCCAGACGCCGATCGCCGGTCCGGCCGTCGCGCCTGCCCCGGCGCCCGAAGTCGCCCAGCCGGCGGTCACTCCTGCGGCCGACGCCGGTCCTGGCCTGCAGTCCTCGCCCACCCCCGCTTGAGGTTTGCCCTCGGCGGGCCGGCGAGGTAGGGTAGGGCATGGTCATCGGACTCACGGGCGGTATCGGTTGCGGCAAGTCCGCAACGGCCGCCTGCTTTGCCGAGTTCGGTTTCAACGTCGTCGATGCCGATCAGCTGGCGCGTCAGGTCTTGGAGTCGGCGGGCTGCGTCAGCCAGCTGCGTGCTCGCTGGGGTGACGCCTGCCTGGGGCCGGAGGGCCGGCCGGATCGTCGTTGGATCGCCGCGAAGGTCTTCTCCGACCCGGGCGAGCTCGCATTTCTCGAGGGGCTGACCCATCCGGAAGTCGCCCGCCTCCGGCAAGCGGCGGTCTTGGATTCCAAACGACATCACGTGGTCGAAATCCCCCTGCTCTTCGAAAAGAACCTCACGGATGGATTCGCATCGATCGTGTGCGTCGCATGCTCCGAAGAGGTGCGTCGAGCTCGCTTGCTCAAAAAGGGGCTGTCCGAGGAGGAGATCACTCGGCGTATCAATTCGCAAATGCTTCTCTCGGAGAAGGTTAAGCGGTCTGACGTGGTCATCTGGAACGACGGAGACCTCGGTTTCCTGCGTGAGCAGGTCGCGGCGCTGGTCAGTCGCCTTCCGACCCCGTGAATCGGAGTATCTTTGGATAATTTGCGGTTGCGGGCAAGGTGCCCGGATTTAGGGTCAATTTCCCCGTTGTTCTCCTCTCTGAGGAACAATCTCCCTACCCCTATCTTCCGCTCCGGATTTCCCCACTGTGACGACCGCCGACGACTACGTCATCCAATTCATTCAGGACAAGGGACTGGTGTCCCCTGCCGAGGTGACCGAGGCCCGTGCCGCCATCGAGCCCGTCCCGGACGGCCAGAACGCCGACACCCTCGCCATCGCCAAGCTGGTCGAGACCGGCAAGGTGGCCTGGACCAAGATCACGGCCGCCCTCAGCCAGGAGTTCGACATGGAAATCGTGGACGTCGGCCAGGTCTCCCCGACCGACGACATCCTCAAGCTCATCAGCCGCGAGCAGGCCGAGAAGCATAACATCCTGCCGTTGCAGATGGACGGCACCGAGCTGCTCGTCGCCATCTCGGATCCGCTCGACACCGAGACCATCGACTCCGTCTCCCGCGTCCTCAAGCTCGCCATCAATCCGAAGCTGGCGCCGCCGGACGCCCTCAAGGAAGCCATTTCGCGCTGTTATAACGGGGGTCAGATCGGCGGATCCAATTCCTATTCCGACATCCTGGGCAAGGGCGGGGAGGACGGTCTCGCCGTCGAGCTGCCGCAGGGCGGCGACGTCAAGGAAGACGACGCGCCGATCATCCGTTACGTCAACTCGCTCATCGTCGACGCCATCCGTCGCAAGGCGTCGGACATCCACCTCGAGCCCCTCGAGAAGCGTTTCCGCGTCCGTTTCCGCGTCGACGGCGTGCTGCAGGAGATGAAGGGCCCGCCCAAGCGCCTCCAGCCTTCGATCATCTCCCGCCTCAAGCTCATGGCGGAAGTCTCGCTCGCCGAGAAGCGCATCCCGCAGGACGGACGCATCCAGGCCCGCACCGGCGGCCGCGACATCGACTTGCGCGTCTCGGTCCTCCCGACCGTCTACGGCGAATCGATCGTCATGCGAATCCTCGACAAGGAAGGCCTCAAGCTCGGCCTGCCCGAGCTCGGCTTCTTCGCCGACGACCAGGCCAAGTTCCAGGGCCTGATCTCGGGTTCGGACGGCGTCTTCCTCGTCACCGGTCCGACCGGTTCCGGCAAGTCCACCACGCTCTACTCGGCGCTGAACTACATCAACAAGCCCGATCGCAAGATCATCACCGTCGAAGACCCGGTCGAATACCAGATGGCCGGCATCAACCAGGTGCAGGTGAAGCGCGACGTCGGCATGACGTTCGCCGCCGCCCTGCGCGCCATGCTCCGTCAGGCGCCGAACATCGTGATGATCGGTGAAATCCGAGATCTCGAGACCGCGGAGATCGCGGTCAACGCGGCCCTCACCGGCCACATGGTGTTCTCGACCCTCCACACCAACGACTCCGTCAGTTCCGTCACCCGACTCGTCGACATCGGCGTCAAGCCGTTCCTCGTGTCCGCCGCCTTGCGCGGCGCGCTCGCGCAGCGACTGGTCCGCCGCAACTGCCAGGCGTGCGCGGCCCCGTACAAGCCGACCGCCAAGGAACTCTACTCCATCGGCATGACCGAGCAGGATCTCGCCAGCGCCACGCCCATGAAGGGCGCCGGCTGCCCGAAGTGCGGCGAACGCGGCTACAAGGGCCGTCGCGGCGTCTTCGAGCTCTTCGTCATCACCGAGGAGATCCAGGAGATGATCTACGGCGGTTCCAACCTCGTCGACCTCCGCCGCAAGGCCCGCGAGGCCGGCATGCGCACCATGCGCGAGGACGGCCAGCGCAAGGTCGCCTCGGGCATGACCACCATCGAGGAAGTGCTCGGCGCCACCGTCGCGGACGACGTCATCTGAACCGATGGCCTACGAGATGAACCAGCTGCTGGAGGCCATGATCGAGAATGGCGCTTCGGACCTGCACATCCGCGTAGGCCGTTCCCCCAGCCTGCGCGTCAACGGGGAGATCGTCTCCGTCGACGGGCCGGCCCTCACGGAGGCCGAAGCCAAGACCATGGTCATGGCCGTCGTGCCGGTCGCCCAGCGCGCCCGCCTCGACGCCGACGGCGGCTGCGATTTCGCCTTCTCCTTCCGCGACCAGACCCGCCTGCGCGTGAACGCTTTCCGCGGCCTCGGCGGCCACGGCATGGTGCTGCGCCTGCTCCCGTCCGCCATGTTCACGCTGGAGCAGCTGCGCCTGCCGCCGGTCATCAAGGACATGCTCAAGCGCGCCCGCGGCCTCGTGCTCGTCACGGGTCCGACCGGCTCGGGCAAGTCGACCACGCTCGCCTCGATGATCAACTGGATCAACGAGAACCAGCAGGGGCATATCATCACGATCGAGGACCCGATCGAGTACACCCACGCGCACAAGAACTGCCTGATCACCCAGCGCGAGGTCGGGGTCGACCTGCCTTCGTTCGCCGAAGGCGTCCGCTCGGCGCTGCGCCAGGATCCCGACGTCATCCTCATCGGCGAGATGCGCGACCTCGAGACCATCGAGGCCGCCGTGACCGCCGCCGAGACCGGCCACCTCGTGCTCGGCACGCTGCACACCTCCGGCGCCACGCGCACGATCGACCGCATCATCGACGCCTTCCCCGCGTCGGCCCGCGACCAGATCCGCGCCCAGCTCTCGACTTCCCTCAGCGCCGTCATCTCGCAGTGCCTGCTGCACACCACCGACGACAAGCGCGTCGCCGCGTTCGAGATCATGCTGCGCACCGACGCCGTCGGCGCGAAGATCCGCGACGGCAAGACCTACCAGCTGCTCAGCGACATCGAGACCGGCGGCGCCCGCGGCATGCGCACCCTCGACAGCGACCTGCTCGCGCTCTTCTTCCAAGGCGCCGTGTCCGAGGAGGAAGTCTTCAATTACTGCCAGAATCCCGAAGCCATGCGCGAGCGCATGCGCGGCGGACCTTCGGCCCGCTAAAAACCCCACCCAACCTTTACCCCCTCTATTCCCATGTTCGACGACCATAGTGACGTGATCCGCGATATCGCCCTCGAGGCCGGCCTCGTGACGCCTGCCCAGGCCGAGGAGATCTGGGAGTCCCATGCGACCACCGGCAAGTCGTTCAGCGACAGCCTCGTGGACGCCGGCCTGGCCGACCGCCCGACCATCCTGCAGGCGATCGCCGACCATCTGCACGTCCAGTTCTACTCCGCCGTCCCCGCCGATCCGGGCGACGCCCTGACGAAGATCATCAAGGCTCCGCAGGCCCATAAGTACGTCGTCCTGCCCGTCGCCGACGAAGCCGGCAAGCTGACCCTGCTCGCCAAGGACCCCTTCAACTCTTCCGTCGTCAACGAGCTCAGCTTCATCCTGCAGCGCGAGATCGAGCTGGCCGTCGCCGACCCTGCGCAGGTCGAGGCCGCCGTCACGCGCGTCTACGGCGAGGCCACTTCCGCCTCCATGGAGGACCTGCTCGGCGAATTCGGCGAAGTCGACGCCGCCGCGGTCACCGACGAGGACGTCACCAAGCAGGCCAGCCAGGCCCCGATCATCCGCTTCGTCGACCTCGTCCTCCAGGAAGGCGTGAAGGCCAAGGCGTCGGACATCCACTTCGAGCCCTTCGAGACCGAGTTCCGCATCCGTCTGCGCATCGACGGCTCGCTCTACGAGATGGCGCCGCCGCCCAAGAACCTCGCCTCGGCCGTCATCGCCCGCGTCAAGGTCCTCTCCTCCCTCAACATCGCCGAGCGCCGCGTCCCGCAGGACGGACGCATCAAGACCACCATCAGCGGCCGGCAGATCGACCTGCGCGTATCGACCCTGCCGACGCAGTTCGGCGAGTCCGTCGTGCTCCGAATCCTCGACAAGACCGTCGTCAACCTGAGCCTCGAGGCCCTTTCGATGCAGGACGACATCAAGGAAGGCATCCGCGCGATGGTCGGCCGCCCGAACGGCATCTTCATCGTGACCGGCCCGACCGGTTCCGGCAAGACGACCACGCTGTACTCGGCCCTTCGCGAGGTGAACACCGAGGACGTCAAGATCCTGACCGCCGAAGACCCCGTCGAATACGAGGTCGAAGGCATCATGCAGGTGCCCATCAACCACCAGGTCGGCCTGACGTTCGCCGCCGCGCTCCGCTCGTTCCTCCGACAGGATCCCGACACCATCATGGTGGGTGAAATCCGAGATCTCGAGACCGCGCAGATCGCCGTGCAGGCGTCGCTGACCGGTCACGTCGTGCTTTCCACGCTCCACACCAACGACGCCCCCGGCGCCGTGACCCGACTCATCGACATGGGCCTGGAGCCGTTCCTGATCTCGGCCTCGCTCGAAGGCGTGCTCGCCCAGCGCCTCCTGCGCCGCGTGTGCAAGACCTGCCGCACCGCCTACGAGCCGGACAAGGACGTCATCAACATGCTCGACGTCGACGCGCTCGAGATCGCCAACAAGAAGTTCTACTACGGCAAAGGCTGCCCGGATTGCAACCGCTCGGGCTACAAGGGCCGCCAAGGCCTGTTCGAGCTGATGACGATCAACGACCAGCTCCGTTCGCTCATCACCCAGAAGGCGCCGACGCTCGTCCTCAAGCAGAAGGCCATCGAGTCGGGCATGCGCCCGCTCCGCGAAGACGGCCTGCGCTGCATCTTCGACGGCCACACCTCCATCGAGGAAGTCCTCAAGTACACCTAACCTTCACAACACCCCACCACTCCCATGCCCGAATACAAGTACACCGCCATCGATCGCAACGGGGCGCAGGCCTCCGGCAAGATCGAGGCCGCCTCCGACGAACAGGCCCGCCAGAAGCTCATGGCGAAGGGCCTGATGGTCACCACCCTCGCCGCCGACGGCGGCGCGGCCAAGCCGGCCGCGGCCCCCGCCGCCCCCTCCAAGGGCGGCTTCTCGTTCGGCGCCAAGGTGAGCCAGAACGACGTCACCGTGATGACCCGCCAGCTGGCCACGCTCATCGTCGCCGGCCTCCCGCTGCTCCGCGCCCTCGAGCTGATCACCAAGCAGGAACGCAACCCGGCGTTCAAGGCGATCCTCGCCAACGTGGCCGAGAGCGTCTCCCAAGGTAACAACCTCTCGGAAGCCCTCCAGGCCCACCCGAAGGTCTTCGACAAGCTCTTCGTGAACATGATCCGCGCCGGCGAGGCGGGCGGCGTGCTCGACAAGGTCCTCGACCGTCTCGCGAAGTTCCGCGAAAAGGCCGAGCGCATCCAGAAGAAGGTCAAGTCGGCGATGGTCTACCCGGGCGTCGTCATGTCCGTGGCCATCATCATCGTGTACATCCTGATGGTGAAGGTCGTGCCTTCCTTCCAGAAGCTGCTCGACGGCCAGAAGACCCAGATGCCTCCGCTCACGCAGTTCGTCGTCGGCATCTCCAAGCTCCTCACGGTCTACTGGTGGGCCACCCCGATCCTCGTCTTCGGCATCTACTTCGGTCTCAAGACCTGGCTGTCGACGGAGAAGGGCAAGGAGCTCTTCGACCGCATCATCTTCCGCCTGCCCAAGGTCGGCGCCTTCGTGCAGATCGTCTCGGTCTCGCGCTTCGCCCGCACGTTCGGTACGCTCATGGCGTCCGGCGTGCCGATCCTCCAGTCCATCTCGATCACCCGCGACACGCTCGACAACGTCGTCATCGCGAAGTCGCTCGAGCGCGTGCATGACCGCGTCCGCGACGGCGAACCGCTCTCCGTGCCGCTCGAGCAGTCCGGCGTCTTCCCGCAGATGGTCACCTCGATGATCCAGGTCGGCGAAGAGACCGGCCAGCTGCCCGAGATGCTCAACCGCGTCGCCGACATCTACGACGAAGAAGTCGACAACGCGGTCACCGCGCTCACCTCGATCATCGAGCCGGTGCTCATCGTGTTCCTCGCCGTGGTCGTCGGCACCATCGTGCTCGCGATGTTCCTCCCGCTCATCGCGCTGATCACGAAGATGACCGGCGGCGGCTGAGCCGTTCCGCGCAGACACGACGAAGCCCGGTCCGCAAGGTACCGGGCTTTTTCTTGTCCAGGGCAGGGGAGCGACCCCTAAAAAAGGAGGCGGCTTGCATACCCCTATGCAAGCCGCCTGTTTTTTACTGCTTTATCTTACTTACCCCATTGTCCCGTAGGACAAATTTAATACCTGATACCGTGCAATTAATCCTGTCCGGTTCAAGCCTAATTCTGATCTTTTTAGCCACTTGGTTAAGTGACTGCCTTTCAAGGGCTTAAAATTGGGTGCAGGGGTAGGATTTGAACCTACGACCTTCAGGTTATGAGCCTGACGAGCTAACCGGGCTGCTCCACCCTGCAATAAGTGGGAGGCGAAGGAGAAAGCGGCCAGGGCTGAGTCGCAAGCCATTTCTTACGCGACTTCCGAACCCGGCCCGTGGGCAAAAAGGGTTGAAGCAGGCGGGGCAGGGGGGAAGATTGCCCACCCCCTTCTTGCGATGACTGAAGATACCCCCACGCCTCCTCCGGGCGATGTCCCTCCGGTTGACCCGAAGACGGTCGAAACCGACTCGCTTGGTTCGAAGCGCATGAAGCGTTCGTTCTGGCAGCGCATCGGCGCCAGCGGTCTTTCGGTCTCCCTCGCGATCCACGTCCTCCTGGTCTTCATCGCCGCGGCTTTCGTCGTCTCGACGGTCACCGACAACGCCAAGAAAGATCCGAACACCTTCGCCACGGGCGCGGGCGGCGGCTCCGGCGGCGAACGCGTCAAGAACACCGAGCGCAAGGTTCAGCCCAAGAACGTGAAGTCGCTCGCCAAGACGACCACGCGCATCACTTCCAAGAGCGCATCGGCTTCGATCGCGCTGCCCGACATGCCGAACTCCGCTTCGGCTTCCTCGATGATCTCCGGCGCGATGGCCGGCGGCGCCTCGAAGGGTTTCGGCGGCGGTTCCGGCGGCGGCATCGGCACCGGCAAGGGCATGGGCTCCGGCGGCGGCAAGAACTTCGTCGCGAAGCCGGTCATGGGCGCGAACATCTTCTCGCAGCGCCTGGCGGTCTACTTCGACGCCTCGGCCTCGATGCTTCCTTATCTCGACCGCGTCGAAGCCGAGATCCGCGACAAGTTCCCGGATGCCGACGTTTACCTGAGCAACGGCGTCTTCATCGACGTCCATGACAATGAGGTCGTCGGCGGCGAGAAATTCAAGGGCACCGCCTACATCAATCGTCCGACTGGAGCGACGAAGAAGAACGCCAAGGGAGAAGTGGTTTCCACCGACACCAATCCTGCCAAGCTTACTTCGCAAGGGCGTGCGATCTACAAGAAATACGGTGAGAATTTCAAGAAAGGCTCCGTCGGCGGCTGGCTTGATATCCTTAAGGACGATCGTACCTACGACGCGCTGATCGTGCTCTCCGACTTCCAGGATGGCGTGCGCCAGATCCGCACCAAGGCCATCGGCGGCGTGCCTGCCTACAAGCCTGACAAGGGCATGAAGGCCGATCCCCCTCAGGTCTTCAGCGACCGCAATACCGGCGGATCGGGTTTCTCCCGCTCCGTCACGCTCGTCGCCAGCGGCGGACCTTCCGGTCAGCCCGTCGTGCAGTGCAAGGACACCACCGGGCTCATCGTCGGCATGGTGGCCCTCGGTGCGGGCATTCCCCAGGGCGCCACCGTCGCCGAGATCAAGGACAACGTCAGCTTTACCCTGAGCAAGCCTTTGACCGGTGCGGCCTCCGGCCGCGTGATCTGCAACAACGGCGGCGACAAGCGCTTCCCCGAAGAGAAGAAGTGGGAAGAAGAGTGGGTGCAGGCCTTCGCCGCCGCCCGCGAAAACAAGGGTCCTCGCCTCTACCTGATCAGCACCTCGCGTTCTTACGGCAACAAGCCTGGCACGGTCCTGCAGCGTTGCGTCGCCGCCTCCGAGGGCTCCTCGATCTTGGTGAAATTCGGCTCGGCGAAAAAGGGCGAGGCTTTGATCTCCGGTCTGATGCCTAACGGCGGCGAGCTCAGGGGGAAGACAGCGGCCGGCGATGGTCGCCCGGCCGATTTCGATGATATCTACGTCGGCATGCCTGTTTCGGGCAAGGGTGTCCCCAAGGACGCGGTCATCGTCGAGTTGCCTACCTTCAAGGAGGTCAAGGAAGGCGAGCTGACGAAGCGGGTGACCGTGAAGCCGATGAAGATCTCGGCGCCGATCACCGAGGATCTCACGAATGCGGTGTTCACCTTCACGCCCCTCATCCAGGCGGTCGGCACGCTCGCCAAGGACTCCAAGACCATCGAGGACGTCTCCGGCTCCATCGACCTCACCGCGGGCATGATCATCCAAGACGCTCACTTCCCCGCCGGCACGAAGGTCATCTCGGTGACGCCGACCAAGGGCTCCCCTGGTTTCTTCACGGTCGAGATGTCCGCTCCGGCCAACGCCGCCGCCGCCAACGCGGTGCTGCGTTTCCGTCCGGCGGCCTCGAGCACGGG
>OFRH01000013.1_pt1:0-15000 | contig 55554 bp, 38 predicted proteins | sample 1543111 | NCBI WGS metagenome assembly OFRH01 (sample SAMN07774220, study PRJEB24372) | wastewater metagenome | isolation source: Exp Tend NO 100WW | collected 2016-02
TCGCATCCACGGCAACAACAGCGTGACCGACCTCTTCCCGATCAAGGGCCACTGAGCCTGCCGCCAGGGCAAGAAAAAGGCCGCCTCGATCGAGGCGGCCTTTCTGTTGGGGGATGTCCCCGGGCTTACTTCTTCTCGGACTTGAGGAAGTCGAGGATCAGCTGGGCCTGGTCGCTGGTGTGGCCCTTGTGGTCGGCGTACACGCACTTGCCGTCCTTGAAGAGGAAGGCGCTGCGGCTGGCCATGCCGACGAGGTTCTTCACGCCGAAGGCTTCGGTGACGGCCTTCTTCTCCTTGTCCGCGAGGAGGCGGAAGGGGAACTTCTGCTCTTCCTTGAATTCCTTCTGGAGCTTCTCGTCGTCGGTGCTGACGCCGAGGACGTTCACGCCGGCCTTCTGGAGGTCGGCCCAGCCGTCGCGCAGCGAGCAACCCTGCTTGGTGCAGCCGCCGGTCTTGGCCTTGGGGTAGAAGTAGACGAGCAGGTAGCCCTTGGCGCCTTCCTTGGCGAGGGAGACGGGCTTGCCGTCCTGGTCGTTGCAGGTGACGTCCGGGATGGAGGCGCCGACGGCGAGTTTTTCAGCCGCGTTACCGAAGAAGGGGAGGAGGGACATGAGGAGGGTGGCGAAGAGTGTCTTCATGCGCCGTAGGTTGGGAGCCCGCCGGCAAAAGGCAAATGCGACCGACGGTGTTTTCGTGTCGCTTGTCGGTCTCCCCGGAGGCAAAAATACGCCTATGTTGCAGGCTGTCCTCGACACCATCCCCCATCGCCCTCCGTTCCTGTTTCTCGACCGGATCGACGAGGTCCGGGCCGATGGCGCCACCTGCACCCGGACCTTCCGCGCCGACGAGCCTTTCTACTCCGGCCACTACCCGGGCAACCCGATCACGCCGGGCGTGCTGCTCTGCGAATCGGTCTTCCAGGCCGGCGCGATCTACCTGACCAAGAAGCTCCAGGCCGAAGGCGGCGCTCCCGCCGGCAAGACGCCGGTGCTGTGCCGCATCGAGGAGGCCAAGTTCAAGGGGATGGTGAAGCCCGGCGACACGGTCTCGATCGACGTGAAGCATGTCGAGACGCTCCAGCAGTTCCACTTCATGACGGGCACGGTGCGTCGCGACGGCAAGGCCGTGCTGACCATCCGCTTCGCCCTCGCCCTCGTCGATCAACCCGCCTGACCCATGTCCTTCCTCGGCCTTACCGGTAAGACCTACCTCGTCCTCGGCGTCGCGAACAAGAAGTCCGTCGCCTGGCACGTCGCCAAGACCCTCGAGGCCGAAGGCGCCAAGGTGGTCTACTCCGTGCGCTCCCAGGCCCGCCTCGACTCGCTGAAGGGCCTGCTCGACGGCAAGCCGGTCTATCTCTGCGACCTCGAGCACGAAGCCCAGACGCAGCAGCTCGCCGCCGACGTCGGTCGCGAGCACGGCCCGCTCGACGGCGTGCTGCACAGCGTGGCTTTCGCCAATTTCTCCAAGGGCATCCAGCCCTTCCATGAGACCGTGCGCGCCGACTTCCTCCAGGCCACGGCGATCTCGGCGTTCTCGCTCGTCGAGCTTTCCCGGGCCTTGAAGCCGCACCTTAAGCCGGATGCCTCGATCGTCTCCATCGGCATCTCTTCGCAGGTGACGGCCTCCAACTACGGCTACATGTCCCCGATCAAGGCCGCGCTGGAATCCGCCAGCCGCTTCCTCGCGAAATCCTTCTCGGCCGACTCGCGCGTGCGTTTCAATTCCGTCAACGCCGGGCCGCTCAAGACGAGCGCCAGCGCCGGTATCCCGGGGTATCTCCATAACTACCTGCACGCCGAGAAGATGACTTTCCGGAAAGAGGCCCTGAAGACGCAGGAGGTCGCCGACACCGCGGTCTGGCTGCTCTCGCCGCGTTCGAGCGGCATCAACGGCCAAGGTATCGTGGTCGACGCCGGCATGGGCTGGAATTTCTTCGACGAAGAACTCGTGGCCGCTTCTTCCCGCCTTCCCGGATCGTGATCTTCAAGCGTACCGTCCTGTCCGGCCTCGTCGCCGAGCTCCCTCCTGAGGTCTGGACCTCCGACGAGGTGGAGCGCCGCCTGGCCCCTCTTTACGGCCGCCTGAAGCTGCCGGAGGGCCGTCTGGAGCTGATGACGGGCATCCGTGAGCGCCGCTTCTGGCCGCAGGCGATCCGTCCGTCCGCCGCGTCCGCCCTCGCGGGCCGTCGCGCGATGCAAGCCGCCGGCGTGGGGCCGTCCGACATCGACCTGCTGATCCATTCTTCGGTCTGTCGCGACCGCCTCGAGCCTTCGACCGCGGCCTACGTGCATGGCCTGCTCGGCCTCGGTCCGCAGGCGCAGATCCTCGACGTCTCGAACGCCTGCCTGGGTTTCCTCAACGCCGTCGCGCTCGCCGCGGGCATGGTGGAGTCCGGCCAGATCCGCCGCGCGTTGGTCTGTTCCGGCGAAGACGGTCGTCCGCTCGTGGAGCGCACGATCCGTATGCTCAACGAGGACCTCGCGCTCACGCGTGAGACCATCAAGCCGTACTTCGCGAACCTCACCATCGGCGCCGGGGGCGCGGCCGCGGTCGTCTCGCGCGATGATCTCGCCGGGCCTGGCTCGATCCGTCTCCTGGGCGGAGCCGCCGAGACCGATTCATCCGCCAACGGTCTCTGCGAAGGCGACACCTCGTCCGCGGAACTCGACATGCGCACCGACTCCGAAGCGCTCCTCGCTGCCGGCGTCGCGCTGGCCCAGCGCTGCTGGGGTCGCTTCAAGGGCGTCACGGGTTGGGACGAATCCACGCCGCACCGCGTCGTGACGCACCAGGTGGGCCGTCGTCACTCGTCGTTGCTGTTCGAGAAGCTCGGCCTTGATCCCGCCAAGGATTACCAGAGTTTCGACCGTCTCGGCAATGTCGGCTCGGTCTCCGTGCCCGCCACGCTCGCGCTGGGCCTCGCCGAAGGCCGGATCAAGCCTGGCGAACGCGTGGCGCTCCTGGGTATCGGCAGCGGTCTCGCCAGCATGATGCTCGCCGTCGAATGCCAATGACCGCCTCCGAACTGTCTCCCGCCGTCCAGGCGCTCTATCCGTTCGCGCCGAAGGATTTCGCCGCGCTCTCGGGGCGCATGAGTTATGTCGACCATGGTCCGCGCGACGGGCGTCCGGTGCTGCTGCTGCACGGTAACCCGTCTTGGTCGTTTCTCTGGCGTGACCTCATCCTGAAACTTGCCGCCCAAGGTCGACGCGTCATCGCGCCCGATCATGTCGGCATGGGTCTCTCCGCCCGCCCGGACCGTTTCCTTCGATTGGCCGACCGTATCGCGGACGTCGAAGCCCTCCTCGCGCATCTCGGGATCAACGAATTCGACATGGGCGTCCATGATTGGGGTGGCGCCATCGGGTTCGGCGTCGCCGGTCGCCACCCGGAAAGGGTAGGGAAGATCCTCCTCACCAACACCGGCGCCTTCCTCTCGGAGCGGATTCCCGCCCGGATCGCCCTTTGCCGGGCCCCTTGGGTCGGCCGCTTCATCGTCCAAGGCCTGAATGGTTTCGCCTGGCCCGCGACCTGGATGTCGGTCGAGAAGCCCCTTAGTCCCGCCGCCAAGGCCGGTTTCCTGGCTCCCTATGGCTCCGCCTCGGTCCGCCGGGCGGTGGCCGACTTCGTGGCCGATATCCCGATGGAGGCCGAACACCCCACCCGGACCGTTTTGGCCGGCGTGGAGGCCTCTTTGGGCGGCTTAAAGGGCAAGCCTATGCTCCTTTGCTGGGGAATGCGTGACTTCTGCTTCGACCGATCCTTCCTGGAGGGCTTCGTCGCCCGCTTCCCGGCCGCGCAGCAGCTCCTGTTTGCCGACGCCGGGCACTACGTCCTCGAGGATGCCGGTGAGTTAGCCTTGGGTCCGATCGCCGCTTTTTTCGGGCCGGCCTGAGCCCTCGGTTTTAGTCTGCTTTCGGAGGGGCGGAAAAGGCCTGTGGATAACGTGTGAACAACGGTTTCTAACACCCCCTATAAGTTTCCGTAAGGGGTTGATTGGTAGTTATTTCTGGGCGGCCAAAAACATTCACGGGCAGGGTGTTTCCTGTTGCAGATACCCCTGTGAAAAACAGCATGAAAACACCCCTCCAGCGGGCGGGGAAATATCATTTATTTACACACTAAAACATGAGCGAAAATTCCGAGAAAACCCCGAATCGCGGCAAGCACGCCGGCAACGAAAGCTACGGCGCTTCCGACATCAAGCGCCTCAAGGGCCTCAAGGCCGTGCGCGAACGACCCGGTATGTATATCGGTGATACGAACGAGACCGGCCTGCATCATTGCGTCTACGAGATCGTCGACAACTCGATCGACGAAGCCCTCGCTGGTTATTGCAAGAGCATCAAGGTCGAGATCCATGCGGACGGCTCGCTCTCCGTCGAGGACGACGGCCGCGGCATCCCTGTCGCGATGCACCCGGAAGAAAAGGTGCCGACGCTCGAGCTCGTGCTCACCAACCTGCACGCGGGCGGCAAGTTCGACAAAGGCGCCTACCAGGTCTCCGGCGGCCTCAACGGCGTCGGCGCGAAGTGCGTCAACGCCCTCTCCGACAGCTTCATCGCGGAAGTCAGCCGCGAAGGCGAGGTCCACCAGATGAAGTTCTGCCGCGGCGAGGTCACGCAGTCGATCAAGGTCATCGGCAAGACGAAGCGCACCGGCACGAAGATCACCTTCCATCCCGACCCGGAGATCTTCATCGCCACCCAGGAATTCAAGTACGACACGCTCGTCCGCCGCATGCGCGAGCTGGCGTTCCTCGTCCCCGGCATCACGGTCGAGATGAAGGACCACCGCTCCAACCGCGCCGACAAGTTCGAGTTCAAGGAAGGCATCGCCGAATACGTGTCGTTCCTCAACGCGAACGAGGAGCGCCTCTTCGAGAAGCCGATCCTGATCTCGGCCGAGGTCGACTTCACCGACCTGGCCAACCCGCGCGTGATGGCCGACGGCGAGAAGCCGAAGCCGGGCATGCGCCGCATGACCCTCGACGTCGCCCTGCAGTACAACGACCGCTACGACGAGATGGTCTTCAGCTACGCCAACCTGATCAACCAGCCCGAAGGCGGCACGCACCTCTCCGGCTTCCGTTCCGCGCTCACCCGCGTGATCAACCACTACGCGAAGTCCAACAACCTCATCAAGGACAAGGACGCCAAGCTCAACGGCGACGACATGCGCGAAGGCCTCGTGGCCGTCATCTCGGTCAAGCACCCCGACCCGAAGTTCCAGTCCCAGAACAAGACCCGCCTCACCAATCCCGAGGTCGAAGGCATCGTGACCTCCGTCGTCGGCGAACAGCTCAAGTACTACCTCGAGCGCGACCCGAAGACCGGCCGTCGCATCGTCGATAAGTGCCTCAACGCCGCCCGCGCCCGCGAAGCCGCCCGCAAGGCCCGCGAGACGGTCCGCAAGTCCGCCATGTCCTCCGGCGGCCTGCCCGGCAAGCTGGCCGACTGCTCCGAGAGCGACCCGTCCGTCTGCGAGCTCTACATCGTCGAAGGCGATTCCGCCGGTGGCTCCGCCAAGCAGGGCCGCGACCGCCGCTACCAGGCGATCCTCCCGATCAAGGGCAAGATCCTCAACGTCGAGAAGGCCCGCATCGACAAGATCCTCTCCAACGAGGAAATCCGCACGATCATCACCGCCTGCGGCACCGGCATCGGCAAGCACGAGGGCGACGGCGCCTTCGACGTCACGAAGTGCCGCTACCACAAGCTCGTCATCATGACGGACGCGGACGTCGACGGCTCCCACATCCGCACGCTCCTCCTGACGTTCCTCTTCCGCCAGATGCCCGGCCTCATCGAAGCCGGCTACGTCTACATCGCCCAGCCTCCGCTCTACCGCATCAAACGCAAGAAACGCGAGCAGTACGTCGACAACGACCCGGAACTGAACCGCATCCTCCTCGAGCTCGGCTCCGAGGACGTGAACCTGCTCCGTCTCCGCGACAAGCACGTCTTCCCCGGCCAGAAGCTCGACAAGATCGTCGAATCGCTCGCCCGCCTGGAGTCGCTCGGCGCCGGCATCGGCCGCACGGGCTGCCAGCTCGGCGAATACCTCGACCAGCAGGACCTCAAGACCCACGCGCTGCCGCGCTTCATCGTCCGCACGCGCACCGGCAACGAGGAGACCTATGAGTTCCTCGCCGATACCGACGCCAAGCAGGCCTACCTGCGCAAGGCGGGCGTCGAGGACTTCCTCGCCGACAAGATCGACCGCGAGAAGAAGCTCAAGGACGGCACCGTCGTCCAGGAGCGCGTCAACGTCATCGAGGTCTTCGAGAACGAGGCCATCACCAAGGTCCTGAAGGAGCTCGAAGCCCAGGGCATGGACGTGAAGAAGTTCACCGCCGGCGAGGAGCCGCGCTACCACCTGATCGACGGCTCGACCGCCGAGGAAGCCCCGGCCGCCGCCGAAGGCGAAGAAGAGGCCAAGGGCGAGGAGAAGCCGGCCAAGAAGATCGTCAAGAAGGCCGAGCCCATCCCGCTCGGCTCGATCCTCGAGCTCATCGGCCAGATCCGCCAGTTCGGCCGCAAGGGCCTCACGATCCAGCGATACAAGGGTCTGGGCGAAATGAACCCCAAGCAGCTCTTCGAGACCACGATGGACCCCGCCAAGCGCCGCTTCCTCAAGGTCGACATCGCCGACGCAGCCGAAGCCAACCGCGTGTTCGCCATGCTCATGGGCGAAGACGTCCCGAACCGCCGCGCCTTCATCGAGGACAACGCGCTCAACACCTCCAACCTCGACGTCTGATCGCCCTGACGAACCCACCTCAAGACCTCTTCGAACATGTACTCTGACAAGGAAAAGCTCACGTCCGCCAACATCACGGACATCATGCAGACGGCCTACATCGACTACTCGATGTCGGTCATCGTCTCCCGCGCCCTCCCGGACGCGCGCGACGGCCTGAAGCCCGTCCAGCGCCGCATCCTCTACGCGATGCTCCGCGAAGGTCTCGTCCACAACCGCCCGTTCGACAAGTGCGCCGGCGTCGTCGGCGAAGTGCTCAAGAACTACCACCCGCACGGCGACAGCTCCGTGTACGACACGCTCGTCCGCCTCGCCCAGAACTGGGTCATGCGCTACCAGCTGATCGAGCCGCAGGGCAACTTCGGCTCCGTCGACGGCGATCCGCCCGCGGCCTACCGTTATACCGAGTGCCGCCTCTCGGAGATCTCCTCCGAGCTCCTTGCCGACATCGACGAGGACACGGTCGACTTCACCCCGAACTACAAGGAGTCGACCACCGAGCCGACCGTCCTGCCGTGCGCCTTGCCCCACCTGCTGATGAACGGTTCGACCGGCATCGCGGTCGGCATGACGACCAACATCCCGCCGCATAACCTCAACGAGCTCGTCGAGGCCACCTGCCTGATCATCGACAAGCCCAGCGCCACCGTCGAAGACCTGGAGAAGATCATCATCGGCCCGGACTTCCCGACCGGCGGCGTCATCAACGGCAAGGAGGGCATCAAGCAGTACCTCCGCACCGGCCGCGGCATCATCCGCGTCCGCGGCGTGGCCCACACGGAGGAGATGAAGAACGGCAAGGAGCAGATCGTCCTCACCGAGCTGCCCTATAACGTCAACCGCTCCTCCTTGGTGAAGCATATCGCCGATCTCTGCTCGGAGAAGGTCCTCGACGAGGTCTCCGACCTCCGCGACGAGTCCGACGAGAACACCCGCGTGGTCATCGAGCTCAAGCGCAACGAGAACCCGAAGGTGGTCATCAACAAGCTCTACAAGCACACGAACTTCGAGAACTCGTTCGGCGTCATCCTGCTCGCCCTCGACAAGCGTCGCCCGAAGCAGATGAACATCCGCGAGCTGCTCGAATGCTTCGTCGAGCACCGCCGCGACGTCGTCACCCGTCGCACGCGTTTCCGCCTCCGCAAGGCCGAGGACCGCGCCCACATCCTCGAGGGCTTCAAGATCGCCCTGCGCAACCTGGACGACTTCGTGAAGATCATCCGCGCCGCGTCCAACCGCGACGAGGCCCGCGTGAAGCTCATGGCCAAGTACGGCCTCAGCGAACGCCAGGCCGTGGCCATCCTCGACCTCCGCCTCTACCAGCTCACCGGCCTGGAGCGCGACAAGATCGAGGCCGAATACCGCGAACTGATGGCGCTCGTCGAGGAGCTCCGCGGCATCCTCTCCAGCGAGTCGAAGCTGCTCTCCCTCATCAAGAAGGAGCTGCGCGACGCCGCCAAGAAGCACATCGGTCCCCGCAAGACGAAGGTCACCGCCCAGGAAGGCGACCTCTCGATGGAGGACATCGTCGCCAACGAAGGCTGCGTCGTCACCGTCTCGCACGCCGGCTTCATCAAGCGCACGCCGGTCGCCCAGTACCGCCTCCAGAAGCGCGGCGGCAAGGGCACCAAGGGCGCCGAGCTCTCCAAGGCCGCGTCCGACGAGGACAGCGACTTCATCGAGCACCTCTTCACGGCCAACACGCATGACCACATCCTGTTCTTCATGAACAACGGCCGCGTGTACGTGGAGAAGGTCTACGAGATCGAGGAGGCCAACCGCGCCTCGCGCGGCAAGTCGATCGCCCGCCTGCTCGACCTCAAGGACGACGAGAAGCTGGCCGCGATGGTCTGCGTCTCGAACTTCGAGGAAGGCAAGTTCCTCATGATGTGCACCGCCAACGGCACGATCAAGAAGACCGAGATCTCGAAGTACGCCAATTACCGCAAGGGCGGCATCATCGGCATCAACATCGAACACGGCGACCGCCTCATCGCGGCCAAGCTGACGAACGGCGACAACGAGGTCGTGATGATCTCGCAGTCCGGCATGTCCATCCGCTTCCACGAGTCCGACGTCCGTTCGATGGGCCGCGACACCACCGGCGTCATCGGCATGAACCTCGACAGCGGCGACCAGGTGAAGGCGATGGAAGTCGTCGACCCGGCCTGCACGCTCCTCGTCGTCGGCATCGACGGCATCGGCAAGCGCACGCCCTTCGACGACCCCGAGACCAAGGAGCCCGTCTACCGCAAGCAGTCCCGCGGCGGCAAGGGCGTCATCGCCATCTCCACCGAGGTCGGCGTCGCCGGCGCGCTCAGCGTCCAGGAAGAGGACGAGGTCATGCTCCTCACCAAGGGCGGCCAGTCCATCCGCACGAAGGTCTCCGACATCCGCTGCACGGCGGGTCGCAACACCAAGGGCGTCCGCGTCATGCGCCTCAAGGACGGCGAGTCGCTCCTCGGCATCTCCAAGGTCGAGCGTTCCGAGGAAGAGGAAGAGAACGCCGCCAAGCCGCAGGCCTGAGCCGGCTGACCGCCAAAGCAGAAGGGGCGCCTCGCGGCGCCCCTTTTTTGTGCCCGGACGGACCGCTTAGGCCCGTTCCAGCGCCGCGATGCACTCGACGTGGCGCGTCTGCGGGAAGAGGTCGAACGGACGGACCGAGACGACCTTCCAGCCCTTGGCGCAGAGGTACTTCAGGTCGCGGGCCTGGGTGTCGGGGGCGCAGCTGACGTAGACGATACGCCGCGGGCCGAAGGCGTGCAGCTGTTCGAGGAAGGCTTCGTCGCAGCCCTTGCGGGGAGGGTCGACGATCACGGCGGACTCATGGCCTTCGACCGGCAGCTTCTTGAAGATCGATTCGGCGGAGCCGGCGATGAAGCGGCAGTTGAGCAGATGATTGAGCGTGGCGTTCTCGGCGGCCTTGCGGGCGGCCTCGGCGCTGACCTCGATGCCGTTGACGGAATCGAACAGGCGGGCGCCGGAGAGGGCGAAGAGGCCCGATCCGCAGTAGGTGTCGACGAGGTGCTTGGCGCCCGATTCGTGGGCGAGCTTGATGGCGTGGCCGACGAACTGCTCGAGGACGGACGGGTTGTTCTGGAAGAACTCGCCGGCGAGGAACTTGAGCTGCACGGCGCCGACCTTCTCGGTCACGACCTGGCGGGAGTCGGTGACGACGCCTTCCTCGCAGTCGCGGAAGAGCAGGGTGGCGCCGCGTTCGAAGCGGCCGGGGTTGGACTTGATGTCCTTGCGGGAGCGGGCGTAGGCGGCGTTGATCGCGTCCGTCGCGATCGGGCACTTCGGGACGTCGACGACGCGACGGGAGGTGCCGGCGGCGAGGAAGCCGATCGGGAAGTCCGCGCGTCGCGGGGTCATGAAGTGCGGCGTGATCTTGGAGCGGTAGCCATACTGCTTCGGCGAAGGGTGGCAGGGGTCGACCTTGGTCTTGATGCCGCCCAGGCGCTCGAAGGCTTCGGAGACCTGCTTCTGCTTCCACTCGAGCTGCTGCGGGTAGGCGAGGTTCTGGTACTGGCAGCCGCCGCATTCGCCGAAGAGGTCGCAGCGGGGCTGGACGCGGTGGGGCGAGGGGACGACGACGCGGACGAGGTCGCCGCGCGAGAAGTTGGCGGCGTTATGCCAGATGCGGGCCACGACCTTCTCGCCCGCCAAGGCGCCGGCGATGAAGACGACCCAGCCGTCGACGCGGGCCACGCCCTCGCCGAGGTTCGTCAGGCTCGCGATCTCGACCTCGATCTCCTGGTGATAGGTGAACTTGCCCTCCCGGAACTTGGAGGCGTCGGGTTTGCGGGACTGAGGCGGCTCGAATTCGGACATGGCGATAAAGTCCGCCTCCCGGCGGAGAGGTCGAGACTTATCCCTGTCGAAGGCCTATCCTTGCCCTTCGGCGTCCCTTGGTACTCACTTCGCCCGTGCCCGACGAGGTCATCCAGAGCCGACAGAACCCCCGCGTGCAGGCGTTGGCCCGCCTGCGGGACCGCGCCGAGCGCGAAGCCCGCGGCCTGTTCATCGCCGAAGGCCTCCGCGAGCTTTCCCGCGCCATCGAGCGCAAGGTCGAGGTGGTCGAGGTCTATTTCTGCCCGTCGATGTTCCGCGGCTCCGAGGCGGCCGAACTGGTGACCAACGCCCGGGCCGCCGGCGTCGATTGCTGCGAGCTCGGCGAATCCGCCTTCGAGAAGGTCAGCGGCCGCGAAGGGCCTGACGGTCTGCTCGGTGTCGCCAAGACCTGGAACTGCTCGCTGGATCAGCTCAAGCCCTCGGCCAACCCGCTCCTGCTCGTCGCCGAATCGGTCGAGAAGCCGGGGAATCTCGGCGCTTTGCTCCGTACGGCGGACTCCGCCGGTTGCGACGCGCTCATCGTGTGCGATCCGATCACCGACGTCTTCAACCCGAACGTCGTCCGTTCCTCCCAAGGCGCGCTTTTCTCCATGCCCGTGGCCGTCTGCACGTCGCAGGCGGCCGCCGCCTGGATGAAGGCCAAGGGCGTCCGTTCGCTGGCGACCTCGCCCGCGGCCACCAAGGCCTACTGGGATGTGGATTGCCGCGGTCCGGTGGCGTTGCTGCTCGGCTCCGAAAAGGACGGCCTGACGGATTTCTGGCTCAAGGGCGCGGACGAGAAGATCTCGATCCCGCAGGCCGGACTGTCGGATTCGCTCAATGTCTCCAACGCGGCGGCGATCTGCTTGTTCGAGGCCGTCCGCCAGCGTCGGAAGTAAGCATGAACCGCCGTTACTTCACCGCGGCGATCCTGTGTTTCTGCCTCTCGTGGGCCTGCTGGGCCGCCTATGCGCGGAACGGTTCCTATGTGGATCAGGACGGCGTCCTGCATGAGCAGTTCGGGTTCATCCCGCTGGGCTGGCTGTTCGATCTGGTCGGCCTGGTCTTGCTCGTGCTGGCCTGGGTCCGGCGCAAATAAGAAGGCCGGGCTTGGGGCCCGGCCTTGCTTGAAGGACTGATGATTCGCTTAGCCGATGGCCTTGGCGACCAGGTCGTCGAGCTTCTTGCCGTCGACGGCGAAGGCACGGATGCCTTCGGCGGTCTTCTCGGTGGCCATGGCGTCTTCGTTGTGGTGCCAGCGGAATTCCTTTTCGCCCCAGGCCTTGGCGGCTTCGCCTTCGGACTTGGCGGCGGCTTCGTCGAGCACCTTGGGCACCGCGGCGGAGTCCTTGGAGAGCTCGTCGAGGAGGTTCGGGGCGATGGTCAGGAGGTCGCAACCGCAGAGGGCCTTGATCTGGCCGACGTTGCGGAAGGAGGCGCCCATGACTTCGGTCTTGATGCCGTTGCGCTTGTAGTAGGCGAAGATGCGGCGGACGGACTGCACGCCGGGGTCGTTGGCGCCGGAGGAGGCGGCTTCGTTCCAGTTGGCGCCCTGGGCCTTCTTATGCCAGTCGTAGATGCGGCCGACGAACGGCGAGATCAGCTGGACCTTGGCGTCGGCGCAGGCGACGGCCTGGGCGAACGAGAAGAGCAGGGTGAGATTGCAGCGGATGCCTTCCTTCTCGAGCTCGGCGGCGGCCTGGATGCCTTCCCAGGTGGAAGCCATCTTCACGAGGATGCGCTCCTTGGGGATGCCGGCGGCCTTATAGAGGGCGATCAGTTCGCGGGCCTTGGCGACGGTGGCGGCCTTGTCGAAGGACAGGCGGGCGTCGACTTCGGTGGAGACGCGACCCGGGACGATCTTGAGAATCTCGGTGCCGAAGGAGATGAGGAGCGCGTCGACAGCGGCCTGGACACCCTTGCTCTTGTTGTCCTGGGCGGCCTTCTGGAGGAGCGCCTGGTACTCCGGCATCTGGACGGCCTTGAGGATGAGGCTCGGGTTGGTCGTGGCGTCCAGAGGCTTGAAGGCCTTCATGGCGGCGAAGTCGCCGGTGTCGGCGACGACCTTGGTGTGTTGGCGAAGCTGTTCGAGTGCGTTCATGAGTGAAGGGTTCGGAGCGTGTTAAAGGGGGCAGGCTTGTCCAGCCCGACCCGAAAAAACGGGCGTCCGCAGGCCAGGCCGGGCATCTCTCGCTTGTTTCGGAGGGCAGGGTGGTGCAAATTGCCCCATGCGAATCAAGGTCAAGCAGGCGCTCGCCGCCGAGCAGCCGCTCCAGGGTGTCACGGTTTCCGGCTGGGTCCGCACCCGCCGCGACGCCAAGGACTTCTCCTTCGTCGAGATCAACGATGGTTCCTGCTTCAAGAACCTCCAGGTCGTGGTGGATGCCGCCGCCCCTGGCGCCGAACATCTCAAGGAAGCTCTTACGGGTTCATCGGTCAGCGTGGAGGGCGAACTGGTGCCTTCGCCGGCGAAGGGACAGAAGTGGGAGCTCAAGGCCACGGCGTTCCGTCTCCTCGGCCGGGCCGACGAGACTTTTCCGCTGCAGAAAAAGGGCCACACGGTCGAGTTCCTGCGTACGATCCCGCACCTGCGAGCCCGGACCAACCGGCTCGGTTCGATGATGCGCGTCCGTAGCCGCATGGCCATGGCCGTGCATGATTTCTTTCAGAAGCGGGGCTTCGCCTATGTCCACACGCCGATCGTGACCGCGAGCGACTGCGAGGGGGCGGGTGAGCTGTTCCGCGTCACCACCCTCGACCCGGTCGCGCCGCCCAAGACTCCGGATGGCAAGGTCGACTGGAGCGCCGATTTCTTCGCCAAGCAGTCCTATCTGACCGTGTCGGGCCAGCTCGAGGGCGAGACCCTCGCCTGCGCGTTGGGCGACGTCTACACATTCGGCCCGACGTTCCGGGCCGAGAACTCCCACACGAGCCGGCATGCCAGCGAGTTCTGGATGATCGAGCCCGAGATGGCGTTCTGCGATCTCGAGGGCGACATGCGTTGCGCCGAGGAACTCGTGAAACACCTTGTAAAGACGGCCTTGGAACAGTGTCCGGACGAACTCGAATTCTTCAACGCCTATGTCGACAAAGGCCTGCTGGAGCGCCTGCGCTTCGTGGCGGAACGTCCGTTCGCGCGCGTCACCTATACCGAGGCTGTGGAGCTGCTGCTCAAGTCTGGACGTAAGTTCGAGTACCCGGTCGTCTGGGGCGAGAACCTCCAGTCCGAGCACGAACGATATCTTACCGAAGAGCACTTCAAGTGCCCGGTCACCGTCTACGATTATCCGAAGTCGGCCAAGCCGTTTTACATGCGTCAGAACGATGACGGTAAGACCGTCGCCGCGATGGACGTGCTGGTGCCCGGCGTCGGGGAGATCGTGGGAGGCAGCCAGCGTGAGGAGCGACTGGATCGCCTCGTGACGGCGATGCAGGCCCATGGCCTGGATCTGGCCGGCTATGGCTGGTATGTGGACACCCGTCGGTACGGCTCGGTGCCGCACGCCGGCTTCGGGCTCGGGTTCGAACGCCTGCTGATGTTCGTCACCGGCGAAGGGAATATCCGCGACGTCATCGCGTACCCGCGTACGCCTGGGCACGCCTGAGGGGGCTTCGCTTATTTCCGACGGGTCAGGTCGAGGATGGCCCGCGCCGTGGCGCAGTTGTGGCGTACCATCTGCTGGCTGGGCGTCGTCGTTTTGGCTTCCTTGGCCCCCGTCCCGGGCGTGGGCGGTGCGGTGAAGACCGGCGAGGTCGAAGCCACCATGCCCACGGCGTTGCCGAAGGCATCGAGGAGGGGGCCGCCGCTGGAACCGCGCGCGTAGTCGGCGGTCGTCTGCATGAACACCGCGCCGACGCGTTCCGGTTCGTTCGTCTTGAAATAGCGCGTGATGATGCCCTCCGAGAGGCAGCCGAAGGTGTTGGCCGGATGGCTGTAGCAACGGATGGGCGTGCCTGCGGGAGCGTCGTCGCGCAAAGGCAGGAAAGACAGGTCCTTGGCTTCGATCCGCAGCAGGGCGACGTCGTGGGCCTTGTCCGTCGCGAGCACTTCCACGACCGGGAAGAAGCGGCCGTCGGAGGTGAGCACGCCCATCGCCTCGCCGCTGGCGCTCGCGGCGACATGGTGATTGGTCGCGATGACGCCGTCGGGCGTGACGGCGAAGCCCGAAGCCAGCGTGTTGTGCCACTTCGTGCACTTATCGCACTTGTAGGCCGAACCGATGAGCACCGAGGCCTGGGCGGCGCGGCGATAGATCTCCGCGCCGTCGAGCGGCGTGCCGGTGCGGACGGCGTTGGCCGGGAGCCGGACTGATTCCGCGCGCGTGCGCTTGCACTGTTCGAGCCGTGCTTCGCGCTTCAGGGCCGCGTCGCCGTTTTCCGCAAGCTCTCCCGTGGCGCGCT
>OFRH01000013.1_pt1:22500-55554 | contig 55554 bp, 38 predicted proteins | sample 1543111 | NCBI WGS metagenome assembly OFRH01 (sample SAMN07774220, study PRJEB24372) | wastewater metagenome | isolation source: Exp Tend NO 100WW | collected 2016-02
CGCCGTCGGCGTCCAGCTGGCCGCGAAGAAGCCTTCGCTGCGTTGTTCGGCCGGTGAGTCGGCGGCGGGGCCCGTGTTCATGGGTCGAAAGTGGGGCAGGGGGCCGGTCTTCGCAATCCCCGCCCTTGGCCGCCTCGCGTGAACACCGTGAGCAACACCAACAAGTGACGTTTGCGGAGCGGCCCGGCCCCCGATTTTGTTGGGGGAATCACCCTAACCGTGCCTGGTCATCAAATTTTCGTCAAAAACCCTGATTGTGAATAAAGTTTTTTACCTAAGTGCCGAAATGACAGTGTCTTGCGTAGAAACCCTACATCTAGTGGTGAAATAAATTTGCAGCCCCTACATCTAGTATTTTACTTCCGACATACCAACCACCTAGCGGCCCTTCCCGGCCACTAATTAGGCCCTTTTCCCCACTCTCCATCCATGGAAACCATCACCATCAAAGTAGGTCAGAAAACCTTCATCCTCGACAAGACCAAGGCCGAGGAAGCGTTCGCCAACAAGCGCGTCATCAACGGCCGCGAATCGATGTTCTTCAACATCCTCCCGCTGAAGTACCAGTGGGCGTACGATCTGTATCGCACGATGAAGAACAACCACTGGGAGCCGGAGGATATCCCGATGCAGAAGGACTGCGAGCAGTGGCGCGACCAGACCGGCCAGATCACCGAGATCGACCGCTGGATCGTGAAGATGGCCATCGGCTATTTCTCGGCCGCCGAAGGCATCGTCGGCGACAACATCATCCACGTCGTCCGCGAGGTCGTCACCGCGCCCGAGCTCAAGCTCGTCCTGGGCCGTCACGCCCACGAGGAGAACATCCACGCCGACTCGCTCGTCTACATGATCTCCTCGCTCGGCATCAACCCGCACGAGTGCGAGGCGATGTTCGAGGACATCCCGACGATCGCCAAGAAGGCCGCCTTCGTCGTCAACAACTCCCGCGCGCTGCGCCGCAAGCTCGACCTCACCAAGCTCGAGGACAAGCAGGCGCTCGCCCATAACATCTTCCTCTTCGGCCAGTGCATGGAAGGCACCCAGTTCTACGGCCTCTTCGGCATGGTGCTCTCCCTCGCCCGCCAGAACAAGTTCCCGGGCATCGGCCAGATGTTCCGTTACACGCTGCGCGACGAGTCCAACCACATCGACCTCTTCCGCAACCTGCTCGCCGAGCTGGTGAAGGAGAATCCCGACGTCTGGACGCCCGCCTTCAAGGAGGAGCTCCGCCAGCTCATGGCCACCGCCGTGGCCCTCGAGAAGGACTTCATCCGCGACTGCCTGCCGGTCAACGGCCTCGGCCTCTCCTCCAAGGAGTTCGAGCAGTACATCGACTTCATCGCCGACCGCCGTCTCCGCAACTGCGGCCTCGATCCGCTCGTCGCCGAGACGACCAATCCTTTCCCCTGGCTCTCCGAGATGATGGACCTCAAGAAGGAGCAGAACTTCTTCGAAGGCCGCGTCACGGAATACCAGAAGCAGGGCGCCCTCGGCACCGTCAGCGACGACGAACTTTGATCGCCCCTTGGCCAAATTCAGGCGTCACCCCCTCTGCGCCTAGTCTGGCACGTTTCCTGTTCTTACTTAACCAGCACTCTCTCACCAAAAAAACTGCGCCGGCCACCGCCGACGCATCCCGACCTTCGTCCCTTCCTTCCCGCCTCCCGCCCTTTCCCCTCACACTCTCTTCAACATGAAATCCGAACTCCCTTTCTTCCGCGAAGACATCGCCCTCAAGAACGCCGTCCGCTCCCCGTCCGGCGCCAAGCCCCGCTTCAACTGGCGTGAATCGCTGCCCGCCGTCACCGGCGGCGCCGCCGACGGCCTCGACGCCGCCAAGATCGCCGACATCATCGGCGCCGCGCTCACCGACCTCCTCGTCGCCCGCCAGGAACAGGACATCTTCACCGAGTCCAACCGCCAGTTCGTCGCCGCCGTCGCCAGCGACGTCGTCCGCGTGCTCTCCCAGTCCGGCGTCCAGGTCGGCGAAGGCCTCGTCCTCCAGGCCATCGAGGACGCCCTCGTCCGCTACAACCGCCACGACGTCGCCAAGAGCCTCCTCTTCGCGCGCGGCAGCTTCGAGGCCGCCGCTCACGAGCCGCTCGCCGTCACGACCCGCCTGATGCGCCGCAACGGCCAGGTGGTGCCGTGGATCCCCAACAAGATCACCCTCGCGGTGCGCATGGCCTTCCTCTCCCTCGACCAGGATCCCGCCCCCTCCGAGCGCGTCGCCTCCGGCGTCACCCGCCGCATCGCCGACCTCGGCCAGACGATCGTCGGCATCGAGGAGGTCCAGGACCTCGTCCAGGAAGAGCTGATGCGCCAGGGCCACTACAAGGTCGCCCAGAACTACATCCTCTACCGCGCCTCCCGCGCCCGCGAACGCGAGCTCCTCGCCTCCCAGCCCGTCGTCGTCGACGACCGCCAGGAGTCGATGATCCTCGTCAAGAACGCGGACGGCTCCACCTACCTCTGGAACGGCGACGAGCTGCGCAAACGCATCGCCTTCGCCGCCGCCGGCCTCGAGCTCGTGCGCACGCCCGAGCAGATCGAATCCGAACTCCGCCGCGGCCTCTTCAACGAGATCACCGAGGCCGACCTCCGCAAGACGATCGAGCTCAACGCCAAGAGCCTCGTCGAGGTCGACGCCGACTTCGCCAAGTTCGCCGCCCGCATCTGCCTCTCCTACATCTACGAGGAGGTCCTCGGCTGGAGCATCACCCGCGACGGCGTCGCGCAGCTCAAGGAATTCCACCGCGCGAAGTTCGCCGCGTACGTCGACCGCGGCATCGCGATCGGCCGCCTCTCGCCCGACCTCCGCAAGTACAACCTCGCGAAGCTCGCCGACGCCCTCGACCCGATGGCGGACCTCGACTTCGAGCTCCTCGGCGTGCAGACGATGTACGACCGCTACCTCATCATCGACAAGACGGTGAAGCCGGCCCGCCGCCTCGAGACGCCCCAGTTCTTCTGGATGCGCGTCGCCATGGGCCTCTTCCTCCGCGAGGAGAAGAACCGCGAGGACTGGGTCATCCGCCTCCACGCCCTCTACAAGTCGCGCCGCTTCTGCAGCTCGACCCCGACGCTCTTCAACGCCGGCACGCTCCACAGCCAGCTCTCGTCCTGCTACCTCTACCAGGTCAACGACACGATCGAGTCCATCATGATCCGCGGCATCGCGGAGAACGCCTTCCTTTCCAAGTGGGCCGGCGGCCTCGGCGGATCCTGGACCTCCGTCCGCGGCACGGGTTCCTACATCAAGGGCACCAACGGCGAGTCCCAGGGCATCATCCCGTTCCTCAAGCTCCACAACGACCAGCTCGTCGCCGTCAACCAGGGCGGCAAGCGCCGCGGCTCCGGCTGCGCCTACCTCGAGACCTGGCACAACGACATCGAGGACTTCCTCGAGCTCCGCAAGAACACCGGCGACGACCGTCGCCGCACGCACGACATGAACACGGCCAACTGGATCCCCGACCTGTTCATGAAGCGCCTCAAGAACCGCCAGAACTGGACGCTCTTCCTCTCCAACGAGACCCCCGACCTGCACGAGACCTTCGGCGCCGACTTCGAGAAGCGCTACGTCGCCTACGAGGCCCGCGCCAAGAAGGGCGAGATCTTCGGCAAGGAGATCCCGGCCATCGAGCTCTGGAAGAAGATGCTCGGCATGATCTTCGAGACCGGCCACCCGTGGATCACCTTCAAGGACCCGTGCAACGTCCGCTCCCCGCAGGACCACGTCGGCGTCATCCACTCCTCCAATCTCTGCACGGAGATCACGCTCAACACGAGCGCCGAGGAGACCGCCGTCTGCAACCTGGGCTCCGTCGTCCTCGACTCGCACCTCAAGGCCGATGGCAGCATCGACCACGCGATGCTCCGCGAGACCGTCACGGTCGCCGTCCGCGCCCTCGACAACGTCATCGACATCAACTTCTACCCGACCAAGGCCGCCGAGGTCTCCAACCTCCGCCACCGTCCGGTCGGCATGGGCGTGATGGGCCTTCAGGACTGCCTCTACCGCCGCGACATCTCCTTCGCCTCCGAGGCCGCCGTCGAGTTCAACGACGAGATCATGGAAGCCGTGGCCTACTACGCCTACGAGACCTCCGCCGACCTCGCCGCTGAACGCGGCACCTACAGCACCTACAAGGGCTCGAAGTGGGACCGCGGCCTGCTCCCGCAGGACACCGTCGACCTCCTCGAGCAGGAACGCGGCGAGCCGATCGAGGTCAAGCGCGGCGGCCGCATGGACTGGGCCCCGGTCCGCGCCAAGATCGCCCAGCACGGCATGCGTAACTCCAACGTCCTCGCGATCGCCCCGACCGCCACGATCTCCAACATCGTCGGCAGCTCGCCTTGCATCGAGCCGACCTACAAGAACCTCTTCGTGAAGAGCAACCTTTCCGGCGAGTTCACCGAACTCAACGGCTACCTGGTCCGCGACCTCAAGAAGCTCGGCCTCTGGAACCAGGAGATGATGCAGCAGATCAAGTACTTCGACGGCGAGCTCAAGGACATCCCGGAGATCCCGCAGGCCATCAAGGACAAGTACCTGACCGCCTTCACCATCGAGAACAAGTGGCTCATCGACGCCGCCGCCCGTCGCCAGAAGTGGATCGACCAGGCCCAGTCGCTGAACCTCTTCCTCCCGACCCCGGACCTGAAGATGCTCTCCCACATGTACCAGTACGCCTGGCGCACCGGCCTCAAGACCACCTACTACCTCCGCACCCTCGGCGCTTCCAACATCGAGAAGGCCACGGTCGAGAAGGCTCCGAAGGCCGAGAAGAAGGAATACACCGCCGAGGAGAAGAACGCGTGCTCCATCGAGGCCATGCGTAACGGCGGCACCTGCGAGGCCTGCCAGTAAGATTAACCGGAGTATTGAGTTCCGAGTATCGAGTATAGCTGGCTTGAAGAGGGCGTCCGCAAGGACGCCCTTCTTGTTTTCAAGGTAGGGGCGCCACTGCGTGGCGTCCGTTCGCCGTGGCACGTGCGTGTCGCCGGGCAAGATCACCGACCATGTCGACCTCCGGCCGCCCACGGACGCGACGCCGTCGCGCCCCTACCTCATACCCCCATACTCTATACTCGATACTCCATACTCTAATCCGCAATCTTCCCCCATGTCTGACATCGCCACTTCCGCCGGCAAGGTCCGCGTGCTGACCCGTGAGGAATCCTTCGCCGAGCTCGCCCGCCGGATCAACGACCTGGCCGCCCGCGGCCCGGCCTCGGTCGGCCTCAGCGGCGGCTCTACGCCCAAGGCCTTCTACGCCTGGGTGGTCCGCACCGGCGCGCTGACGGCCGAAGCCGTCGCCCGGATCGACTGGCACGTGAGCGATGAACGATGCGTACCGCTCTCTTCCGACGACTCCAACTTCGGCCATGCCGTCCGCGGCATGCTCGACGCCCTCGGCGTCCCCGCGGCCCGGCGCTTCCCCTGGCCGGTCGAGCTCGCTCCGGCCGAAGCGGCGGCCGCCTATGAGGCCGCCTGGGCCAGCCGTTCGCCGTCCAAGGCCTTCGACCTCTGTGTCCTCGGCCTTGGCGACGACAGTCATATCGCTTCACTCTGGCCGAAGTGCCCGCTGATCGGGCACAAGACCGGCCCGCGCTTCGTCGCCACCGAATGGCCGGGTCGTGGCTGGCGCCTGACCCTCACCGAGGCCGGCCTCGCCCAATGCGGAGCCATCGTGGTGCTCGTCGGCGGAGCGGGCAAGGCCGCCGCCCTGCGCGAGATCGCGTGCGGTGAGTTCGCGCCCAAACTTCACCCTGGACAGGTGCTGCGTGAGCACGCGTCGCGGGTGACTTGGCTGGCCGACCAGGAGGCCGCCGCCGGCCTCTGAGGTCTTACTTCTCGGCCTTCGGCGCCGCCTTGGTGGCTTTTGGCTCAGGCTTCTCCGGCGCGGGTTCTTCGGCGGCGACGGGCTGAATCTGGCGATAGTCGACCAGGGTGCGCGTGTCGTAGCGCTGCTCGATCTCGGCCCCGTGGAATTCGGTCACGAAGTACAGGCGCCGCGTACGCTCATCGAGGATGATCGGCGTGGAGTACAGGCGACGCTGCGCGCCGTCGGGTTCGAACACCGCGAGGCGGAAGTTGAGCACCTGGCGCTGGCTGATCAGCAGCGGGCTCTTCGCCAGCTTGCCCGGCTCGGCGAAGAACACCTTGCCTCCGAGGCTGCAACCCACGCGGGCCTTGGTGAAGTTGAGGATGTGGAACGAGCCGAAAGGGAAGGACTCCTGGCTGATGTCGAAGGCGTAGGCGTTGACCTTGCCTTGGACGAGCATCATCAGGATCAGGACCTCCTGCTTGCCGGCCGGCACCGCGCAGGTGGCCATCGGAGCCCAGCTCTCGACGGTGCGGGTGACGGGCTGGCCTTTCTTGTCGAGTTCCTGGACCTCCGTCTTGACCTTGCGGACGATCGTGACGGCCGCGGGGCCGGCATAATCGACGGCCGGTCCGACCTGCATCTGCCCCGCCAGGAAGGTCGTGTAGGTCTTGTCGACCTGGATCGCGAGTTCGAGCCGCTGTCCTTCTGCCAACGGCGGTTCGTCCCACCAGGTCATGTGCAGCGAGCAGGCAAGGTCGCCTTGCGCGGCGCGGCGCGGACGTTTGCCCTCCTTGTCCGCGGCCTTGGGCTGCGGTTCCTCTTTCTTGGCCGTCTCTTTGTCGAGCGCGGCAAGGCCGAGGGAGGTGGCGAGGAACAATATCCCGGCCAGGAAAAACCTAGGTTTCATCAGAATCAGATTTCGTTGGCGTTGAGCCAGCGGATCGAGGTGGTCTTGAAGCGACGACCGAGGTGCCGGTTGATGATCCAGCTGTCCTTGTCCGTCTGCGAATAACCGGTGGGCAGGCCGCCCAGGGATCCGTTGGCGTTCACGCTTTCGTAAGGGTCGAGCGCGGGGATGGTGTCGTACTCGAGGGTGCCTTGGTTGTTCACGCGGTAGGAGAGCTTGCGGCGCGTGGCCTCGTCATAGGCGGGCCCCTTGGCCGAAGGCGACATGAAGTACGGCGTGCGCTGGACGACGACTTCGACCCAGGCGCGGCCGATGGTGTTGCCCGCGTTGTCGAGGGCTTCGCCGTAGGCGCGCACGGTGAACGTGTCGGAGCGGGGCGTCAGGTTCGGGCCGACGGAGTTCAGCACGTCCATCTGCGTGACGATCTGCGGGGCGCCGAGGCCGGCGGTCGCGTCCGTCACGCTGTAGGGCGTGGTAGTGTACTTGCCCTTGCGGCTCATCGCGGCGAGGCGCGGGAAGCGCGGGCTGCTGCGGGCGTAGGCCGGACCGTTCTTGATGAACGACCACACGCCGTTGGTGTCCTTGAAGTTAACAATGTCATTACGGCTATTGTAGTCGTCCCAGTCCGACGCCGGGGGGTGGGCGAAGACGCCGCCGGAGAGCGGGTTCGGACCGCCGGCCGCGGCGTCCTCGATCGCCTTGTCGTTGATCTTGGACGCGTCAATCGCGGCTTGCAGGGCGCCCTTGAGGCCGTGGTCGGCGGCGAGCAGGCGACGGTTGATGAAGTCGCCGAGGGACATGAAGGGCCCGCGGTCGCGGATCTCCTTCACGACCTGGGAGGCGAGGTCGTCGATCTCGGCGTCGGTGAGCTCGCGGTAGGTGTTCCACGGGCCGACGGTGCCGGCCGAGGGCTTGAACGAGCGCGCGAACTTGGTGAGCACGGTGCCGGTGGTCGACGAGCCGTCCGGCAGGGTCTGGCCCTTCATGCCGGCCAGCACGGCCTTCCAGGCCTGCTTGGAGGTCGAGTTCACGTTGAACCCGCCTTCGTAAAGCGCGTTACGCGAGAGGTACGTCGGGTGCGGGAACTCGGTCGGAGCCGGGAAGCTGCCGTCGGCGACGGCCGGTCGGCCGTCCGGCAGGAAGGACATGCGCTTGTTCGCCAGCGGATTATAGCCCGCCTCGAGGGCGGTCTTGATCTCCGCGAACGACGTCGGGTCGAAGGACGAGAGGTTCCCGGAAGCCTTCTTCAGGGCGTCCTTCTGGTCGGCCGCGAGGTTGGCGTCCGTCGGGAGGTCGGGGCCGGTCGGGAAGCTGCGCTTGTCGCCGGGCAGGGAGTAGGAGTTCGCCTGCATGTTCAGGCCGCTGAAGTAATAGGAATCCCACAGCGCGAGGTTGGCGGCGAAGGCATGGTCGGTGCGCACGTTGGCGTAGTTGCGGATGATGCGCGTGCCTTCGGTCTTCGCGACGTAGCCGACTTCCGGGGTCGGCAGGTCGTCGCCGTCCTGGTCCTTGGGGCCGGGCCATTCGGTGATCTTGGTGAGGTCGTTGATGCCGGGGTGGGCGAACGAAGAGCCGACCGTGAAGTCCGCGTCGGTGTTCACCTGCGCGAAGCCGGCGGAGCCGAGCTGCGCGAGCGAGAGCAGCGGGCGACGCGGGATCGGGAAGAGCACCACGTCCGAACGCTGGTCGGTCGAGGGGTCGACGCTGGCGCCCCAGTAGGCGTGCTGCAGGGAAGTATCCACCTCGAGGTTCTTGTTGTCGCCGTCGGGCGAGGTCAGCTGACGCTGCGAGAGCACCCAGCCGATCGGCGAGTGCGCCTTGCCGTCGTAGCCGTAGAGGTGCGCCTGCTGCGGGCGGACGCTGATGAAGTACGGCGTCATCGGGGCATTGAGCATCTCCTTCGGCGTCCGGAGGGTGTCGACGACCTTAACTGGGTCGCTAATGCCGTTATAAGTACCGCCCCACTTCACTTCATTGCCAGAGCTGTCATAGACGGTCTGGAACTTGAAGGGCTGGGCGTTCGGCGTCTTCTTGTCCTCGGGGTACCACTTGTTGAGCGTGTTCGCGGTCATGTCCGCGGAGCGCAGCAGGAAGTCCGTCATGAAGAACTGCTGCTTGAGGCTGCCGGCGTTGGGGGCGACGAAGCCCTGGACGCGTCCGTTCAGCGTGCCGGCCTTGCCGCCGGTGATCTCCGGTGCGTTGAACTCCGGATCGATGGTCGGTCCGTACTCGACGTTGCCGTTGCCGGCGACGGAAAGCGAGCTGCCCCCGGCGTTGTAGTTGTCCGGCTTGCCGGCGACGAGCGAGCGCGCGGCGATGCGATAGTCGGGCGGCTGCACCGTGAGGTTGCCGGGCATGTATTTCTTCCAGTCCTCGTTCGGCTGGATGATGTTGGACCAATGGCCGTTGTCGTTGCCGTACATCGGCCAGCCGGAGGTGAGGCCGTGGAAGCTGAGCAGCAGGGGCTCGTCGACCATGTGGGTGCCGGCGGCGGTCTCGACGCCTTCGTACACGAAGTTGCCGTCGTTCTGGTTCGAGTAGTCCGGGGCGCCGAACCAGCGGCGCGTCGGGCTCAGGTCCTGGCGGCCGTCGATGCTCTTCTGGCCGATCAGATAGAAGTTCCAGCTCTGGTGGCCGCCGACCTGCGTCGTGCCGGAGCGCTTGCGGGGGTAGACGAAGTTGGCCGACCCCTTGAGGCCTTCCTCGCCGACGATGCAGTTGTCGTAGCCGACCCAGCCCGAGTTGCGGACGGTGAAGGTCAGCGGGCGGTTGGGAAGGTTGCCGGGCGGCGGGGTGGAAAGGATGGCCTGCAGCTTCTTCGCCGTGCCGTCCCAGGTCGGGAAGGCGTCATGCAGTTTGCGGGAGTTCAGCACCTGGCCCCAGAGCACCAAGGCGTCGTGGAGGCCGGCGTAGGAGTTGGTGATCGTCGTGCAGAAGTTGCCGAAGTAGTTGATCGCCGGGGGATTCGTGGTGAGGAAGGGGACGTTGGTCGTCGGGTGGTTGGGCATGAAGCCCCAGGTCCACATGCGGGCGTCCGGGCCCGGCGAGCCTTCGCGCCACTGCGTCGAGACGTCGCCCGACTCGCGGTAGCGCACGTTCGCGAACGGGGTCATCTTGTACACGGCGTTGTTGCCAAGGTCATAGCCGAAATCGTCGGTGACGATGGCGGTGTTGGTCGAGCGGGCCGACTTGTAGGTGCCGCCGAGGTTCTTCGGGCTGAGGACCTTGACCTCGCCCGGTTCGAGACGGAACTTCTTGCCGGCTCCGGCGACCGCGCGGAAGGAGAAGGAACGGTTGTCGTAGGCGCCGTCGCCGAGGGCGACTTCGCCGAGGGTGATGGGCGAGATCGCGTTCACGCCGGCCCACAGCGGGTCGGTCTTGGGCTTGGGCTCGCAGAAGGCCGACTTGGGCGGACCGCGGGTGGGGTCGTAGTACTGCCAGGCCGTGGACGTGTAGGACCAGGTGGAGACCGAGACGTCGAAGATGTAGGGCAGGGCGTCGCCGTTGCTGACCATGGCGATGCCTTCGAACTCGATCGGGGTGTCGTAAGGGTTGTGGACGACGATGACCGGGTCGATGGTCACGCCGATGGTGCCGTTGGCGTCCGTGCCCGTGTCGAAGATGCCGGAGAACACCATCGAGAAGCGGATGATGCTCGGGGTGAGGCTCATCGAGGTCGGCCAGGGGCGCGTGGTGAGCTGGGGCGGGGTGTCGAAGCTCGCGTCGTTCGAGGTCGTGTTGGGCTTGGCGAGGCCGAGGCGGTCGAAGTTCATCTGGCCGGCGCTATACTTGTTCACCAGCAGGTTCGGGTAGCGCAGGCGTTGTTCGCCCTGGAAGCTCGGCGCGTCGCTGGGCGAGCTGAGGTTGTTGCGGTAGAAATACTTGCCCGTGGCGCCGCCGCCGCTGGCGAAGTGTCCGGCCGGCGGCGTCACCGCGGCGTAGGCGGGGTTGATCTTGGTGTCGCGTCCGCGCTGCATCGGCGCGCTGCGGTTGCCGGTGGCGAAGCTGAGCGGTTCGACGCCGCGCGCGGCGACCGCGTCGGCGGCGGGCTTGAGTCCGCGCAGGGCGTTGCCGGAGACGTCGGCGGCGGCCTCGGTCTCGCGCTTGTACATGCGGTAATAGTTGCGGTAGAGGTCCCACGTCGGGCCGCGGGTGATGCGTCCGAGCATGTTCTCGACGGAGGTCACGCTCATCTCGGACCAGGGCATCGCCGAGATGCGCGTGGTCATCGTGCCGCTGGCGTTCGGACCGAAGCCCGTGGTGGCCTGCTGGCGGGTGTTGTTGAAGAGCGCCGAGCGCAGCGGGGCTTCGTAGACGAAGCCGAGCCGCTCCGGGGTCTCGTTGCCGTTGCGGGTCACGAGGTTGTTGTAGGACGAACCCAGCAGGCCCTTGAGGTAGCGGGGCGCCCATTCGGAGGCGCGGGGCGAGGCGAGCAGCAGGTCGTTGTCCGAACCGATCTTGTCGACGAGGTTCGGGCGGTTGTAGTCCAGGTCGACGGCCATGCCGTTGGCGTTGGTGCTGATGTTGGGCGTGCCATGGAACCACGACTGCTTGCGCAGCTTGGCGTCGGAGGTGATCGCGGAGTCCTTCTGGCCGGGGTACATCTCGACGCCGCGGTACATCGCGTACGGCAGCTCGAAGGCCGTCGAAAGGTCGGTCTTCACGCCGCCGTTGTAGGTGTCGGTGAGGGTGGAGAAGGAGTAGGTGGTGATGTCGTGCCAGAGCATCTTGCCGGCCTTGTTCATCGCGTCGCCGGCGGCGACGCCGCCCTGCTTGGCGGCCCAGGCGGTGAGACCGGACATGCCGACGGCCTTGGCCAGCTGATACGACTGCGGGCTGCCGGCCGAATCGGCGATGTCCTTCGCGCGCCAGGTGTCGAAGTTGAAGCCGGCCGGGAGGTTGCCCCTGGAGTTGACGCCCTCCTTGATCGGGTCGCCCGCGCCGCCGATGGTGCCGATGGAGTTGCGCTGCGTGGCGGAGCCTGCGAAGCCCTTGTCCCAGGGTTCGGTGGAGAGGAACGCGCCGCCGGCGGTGGCCGCGTAGTAATCAGGCAGGTTGACCTTTGCCTTGACGCCCTCGTCGCCGATCCAGAACGCATAGCGTCCGTTGGCGCCGAGGGACTTGCCGTCCGCGAAGGCGGGGCCGGGCAGCGGCTGCGGGCGCGCGTCCACGGCGCCGTAGAAATTGCGTTGGAAGGAGCTCAGGCCGGCCGGGAGGTCGACGGTGCCGTAGGAGACGAGCGGGACGAGCGGGTCCGCCGGATCCGCGATGGCGACGGCGAGGTCGTCGATCAGCTTCTGGCCGTCCGAACCCGTGGTCATGTTTGCGACGCGGCGGTTATAGTTGCCGGAGTCCGTGCCGAAGAAGGTGCGGTTGGCGAGGTAGTTGACGGGCGCGCCCGGAGTCTCGGCGTCGGGTCCGGCTTCGAACGGCGAGGCGAGCCAGCCGAGGAACAGACGTGATTCGGTCGGGTTCGTCACGTCCCAGTCGCGGGTGCGCGTGCTGTCGATGCCGCCGGTGGCCCAGACGCCGGTGAGGTAGCGCTTCTGGTGGGAGAGTTTCCGCAACGCGGGGGCGTTGTTGATGTTGTGCGCGCCGGAGGTCCGCACCGGGGCGATCGTGGTCGCGTCCTTGGCGCCGACGGCGATGTCGTTGTCGGCGTACATGTCCGCGCGCATGGTCACGCGCTGGTCCGGGCCGGCGAGCTGCTGGAGCTGGCCGACGGCGATGCGGGCCGAGGCCAGGGCGTTGTAGCGGGCGCGCAGGTAGCCGGCGTGGCTCTGCGCGAGACGGCTCTCGACCTGCAGGAACGAGGCGAGGACGATCACCATCAGCACCATCGCAGCCATGATGGTAAGCGACAGAACGAGGGAGAAACCTGAGCGTTTTAGTCTCATAGTAAATTGGGGTAAAATCACGGTAAACCCCCCTAGGGTAATGTCAAAGGATTGGTTATTCGCATTTGTTCCAAAAGGAGGAATAAAATCATTTAAAATCATTTAAATGCATATTAAAGTCATAAAACAGGCATTTAAAGAGCGGGCTTGCGACCCTTTTGGCTTTGGGGAGGCTTGTGAGGTGCAAACCCTACTCCAAGGTGCCGGAATCTTCATCTGGCCGTTGTCGCTCTGCTCGCTGCTCGCCGTCTTCCTCATCGTGGAACGTGCCCTGGCCCTGCGGGTTTCGCGCGTCGCGCCCGAGTCGGTTCTTAAAGCCGTCTTGAACGGTAATCTCGACGCGGTCGGACCGGCCGACGGCGAGTCCGTCGCGGGCCGACTGGTCCAGCGCTGGAAGGACGGCGCTTCCGGCGAGGTGCTCAAGGCGTGGGCGCGCAACGAGCTGATCCGGCTGCATCGCGGCCTCCACCTCCTCGACAGCATCGTCGCCGCCGCGCCGCTCCTCGGCCTGCTCGGTACGGTCACCGGACTGGCCACGCTTTTCCCGGAGCAGGGACTGCCGGACTCCCAGACGCTCACCCGCGGCGTCGGCCTCGCGCTGAGCACCACGATGATCGGCCTCTGCATCGCCATCCCGGCGCTGATCGCGGCGAACTGGCTCGGCCGCCGCCTCGAGATCCTTTCTTCCCGCCTCGACGTGCTCGTCGAGGCGCTGGAAGCCCGCCGCCGATGAGCCTCGTCGTCGCCCGCCGCCGTCGCGCCGACATCAACGTGGTGCCGCTCATCGACGTGATGGTGGTGCTGGTCTTCTTCTTGCTCATCAGCGGACGCCTCGAGCAGGCCCGCACGATGGCGATCGTCCCGCCGACGGCCTCCGCCGGCTCCGAAGGCACGCCCGCCACGACGCTGGTCGTCGGCGTCGACCGCGACGGCAAACTCTACCTGGAAGGCAAGGCGATCGGCGCCGACGCGTTGGCGAAGGCCCTCGTCGACCATGCGTTGAAGTCGCCCGGCACCGAGGTGGTGATCGTCGCCGACGAACGTTCGCTCACCGGTGCCGCCGTCCATGCGCTCGACGCCGTCGCCAAGGCCGGTCTCAAGCCGCGCCTGCAGACCCGCCAGCCGCGCTGAGGCGCGAGGACAGGAGGTTTGGGGTAGGGCGGTCATTGCCATGACCGCCGTGGGCGGACCGACTTTATAAGTTCAAAAATCACGCCCGGTGGACGGGCCTTGATAGGCGAACGGCGGCGATGGCAATCGCCGCCCTACCTAAGACCCCGGTAGGATATCTCCATCCCTTGTCGCCTCTCGTCCTCGCACCCTTGCGTTCGCTGATGTCCCCTGCATCGTAAGCCCTCTAACCCTCATTTGCCCTCGAGTCCTCCGGCCCACGTGCCCTCGAGTCCTCCAGCTTCCATCCTTCATCTTTCCCCGTAGTTCTCCTACCCATGTCCAAGCGTTCTTCCGAAGCCCTCCGTCTGCTGGAGGCCTACACGCAAGCCCACGGTACCTCCGGCCACGAGGACGCGGTCCGCGCGATCTTCGTCCGCGAGCTGCGCGGCCGCGCGCTCCAGGCCGACGGCCTCGGCGGCGTGCTCGCCTCTCCGGCCAAGGAGAAAAAAGGCCCGCGCGTCGTCCTCACGGCCCACATGGATGAGATCGGTTTCCTGGTGCAGTCGGTCACGCCCGACGGCTTCCTTCGCCTCACCCCGGTCGGCGGCTGGCCCGACGGCGTCCTCGCCGCGCAACGCCTCCGCGTCTGGTCGCGCGCCGCGCAGAAGGAATTCATCGGCGTCGTCGCCGCGTTGCCCCCGCATCAAGGCGGCTCGCAGGCGGCTTCGGCCGACAAGGTGCTCGTCGACATCGGCGCGCGCTCCGCGGAATCCGTCGCGCGTCTCGGCATCCGCCCCGGCGATCCGGTCGTGCCGGAAGGCCCGTTCACGGCCCTCGCGGAGCCCGGTCTTTATTCGGCGAAGGCCTTCGATAACCGCGTCGGCATGGCCGCGCTGACGCTCGCCACGCACGAGCTCGACGCTGCCGCGACGCCCTGCGAATTCCTCGCGGTCGCGACGGTGCAGGAAGAGGTCGGCTGCCGCGGCGCGGTCGTCGCCGCCCGCCTCGCGAAGCCGGACGTGGTCATCGTCCTCGAAGGCCCGCCGGCCGATGACCTTCCCGGCCTCGCCCCGCATGGCGAGATGCAGGGCGCCCTCGGCGGCGGCGTGCAGGTGCGCGCCTACGATCCGACGGCCATCATGAATCCCCGTCTCGTCGACCTCGCCCTCGAGGTGGCGGCGGCGAAGGGCATCCCGGTTCAGCTTGCGGTCCGTCGCACGGGCGGCACCGACGCGCGTTCCTTCCAGGCCCATGAACTGGGCGTGCCGGTCATCGTGCTCGGCGTGCCCGCGCGCTATATCCACACGCACAACGCCGTCATCGACGTCGCCGATCTGCAGGCCTGCGTCGACCTCTCCGTGGCGCTGGTCCGCCGTCTCGACGCGAAGACGGTGAAGAGCCTCACGCAGTATCTGTGAGCGGGGTCGCCTGTCGTCTGAAGGTGAAGGCTGTCCCGGGCGCCTCGCGCTCCGAGATCGTCGGCCGCCTGGGCGAAGCCCTGAAGATCCGCGTCGCCGCCCCGCCCGAAGGGGGCAAGGCCAACCGCGAGATCCTCGGGCTGCTCGCCGAGCGGCTCGGGCTACCGGCCGCGAGCGTGACCCTGGTCTCCGGGGCGGCTTCGCCCGCGAAGGTCGTCGCGCTCCAGGGGCTTACGGCCGAGCAGGCCTGGGCGCGGCTTCTCGCCTGAGTCCGCACAATCCGCTTGAGAGGGGAGGGGGCTCCGCCGACAGTAGGTCCATGTGCGCGGACAAGAAACCCGCCTCGGCTTCCGGCAAGGAAGGCTTCGAGGCCGAACTCAAGAAGCTCGAGCAGCTCGTCGAGTCCCTCGAGTCTGGCGACGTCTCGCTCGACGAGCTCGTCGCGAAGTATGAGGAAGGCATGCGCCTCCTGAAGTCCTGCCAGAAGTCCCTCGAGGCCGCCGAACTGCGCATCGAGCAGCTCGGCAAGCGCGGCGAAGAATCGCAGGGCTGATGTCGCTCCTCGCGTCCATCCGCGGCCCGGAAGACGTCAAGGCCCTCGCTCCCGAGCAGCTCCCGCTCCTCGCGCAGGAGATCCGCGAACGCCTCGTCGCCGTCACCGCCCGGAACGGCGGCCACATCGGTCCCAACCTCGGCGTGGTCGAGCTCTCGATCGCGCTGCACCGCGTCTTCGGCACGCCGCAGGACAAGTTCGTCTTCGACGTGGCCCACCAGGGCTACGTGCACAAGCTCCTGACCGGCCGCAACGGCCCTGATTTCGACGGCATCCGCACGACGGGCGGACTGAGCGGCTTCCTCAATCGCGAGGAGAGCCTGCACGACGTCTTCGGCGCGGGCCATGCCGGCACGGCGCTTTCCGCCGCCGTCGGCCTCGCCAACGCCCGCGACCGCCTCGCCGAGGATTCGCACGTCGTCGCCCTCATCGGCGACGCGGCCCTCACCTGCGGCGTGACGATGGAGGCGCTCAACAACGCCGCGAAGTCCACGAAGCGCCTGGTCATCGTGCTCAACGACAACGAGTGGTCGATCGACCGCAACGTCGGCGCGGTCGCCGATATCCTGAGCCGCCTGATCGTCACGCGCCCTTACAACAATTCCCAGCAGGGCCTGAAGCGCTTCCTCGGCAAGACGCGCCTCGGCACGAAGTTCTTGGACTTCGGCCGCAGCTTCAAGCGCCACGTGAAGAACTGGTACACGCACAGCTCCTCGCTCTTCGAGCAGTACGGCGTGCGCTACGTCGGCCCGATCGACGGCCATGACCTCGGCGCGCTCGAACGCTACCTCCGGTTCTGCAAGGATTCGACCGGTCCGATCCTCCTCCACGTCCGCACGGAGAAGGGACGGGGCCTCGGCGCCGCGCTGAAGAATCCGGAGAAATTCCACGGCACGGGCGCCTTCGATCCGGAGACGGGCGACTCGCTCGCTTCCGGCGCCGCCGGCGCGCCCAAGGCCTGGCAGGACGTCTTCGGCGCGCTCCTCGTCCGCGAGGCCAAGGCGGACTCCCGCGTCGTCGGCATCACCGCCGCGATGCCCTCCGGCACGGGCCTCAACCAGCTGAAGAAGGAGCTGCCGGGGCAGTATCACGACGTCGGTATCGCCGAGGAGCACGCTGCGCTCTTCGCCGCCGGCATCGCCGCCCGCGACCTCCGTCCGGTCTGCGCGATCTACTCCACCTTCATGCAGCGCGCCTACGACATGGTCATCCATGACGTCTGCCTGCAGCGCCTGCCGGTCACCTTCTGCATGGACCGCGCGGGCGTCTCGCCGAGCGACGGCCCGACGCACCACGGCCTCTTCGACATCGCCTACCTGCGCTGCGTCCCGAACGTCACGCTGATGCAGCCGAAGGACGAGGACGAGTTCTCGGACATGCTGCACACCGCGCTGAAATCCGGCGCCCCGATGTTCATCCGCTACCCGCGTGGCGCCGCCGCCGGCAAGGCGATCAAAGCGCAGCCGGCGCTTATCCCTCTCGGCAAAGCCGAGGTGCTCCGCACCGGTGCCGACGTCCAGTTGTGGGCGCTCGGCACGATGGTGCCCGAAGCCCAGGCGCTCGCCGATAAGCTCACCGCCGAGACCGGACTTTCCGTCGGCGTGGTCAACGCGCGCTTCGCGAAGCCCATCGACGCCGCCTTGCTCGTCGAGCAGGCCAAGTCGGCCCAGCTCATCGTCACCCTGGAAGACGGCGCCGTCACCGGCGGCTTCGGCACGGGCGCGCTCGAGGTGCTCGCCGAGCATGGCGTGCGTACGCCCATCGTCCGCCTCGGCTGGCCCGATCGTTTCGTCGGCCATGCCACCGACGTGAAGACGCTGCGTGCGGCCAACGGCCTTTCCCCCGACCAGATGCTGGCGACGGTGAAGGCGGCGTTGAAGTGAGCAGGTAGGGGCGCCACTGCGTGGCGTCCGTTCGCCGTGTGACGTCCGTATCACCGGGTAGACTGCACCGACATTCCAATCACCGTCCGCCCACGGACGCGACGCAGTCGCGCCCCTACCTTCGGGCTGAGGGATTACCTGAGTCGATGGCCGTCATGAATCGTGATGAGATTCGGGCATGAGCCTACCTGATCGCAAATGGCTGAGTCATGTCCGCCCGAGCTGGTTCGATGCTGAAGACCCGATATTCCTGACCTTTTGCGGCAAGCCTCGGAGGTTCAATCAGTTCGCCCGACCGGATCGTTGGGGGCGTATCGTCGCCACAGCTGAGCACCTTTCGAATCGGCAACTTTGCGCTCCTTTGCTCCTGTTGGCGATGCCTGATCATTTGCACGTGATCGTCTTGGTTCCACCCCGACTAGGTATCGCTGTGTTTGTCGCACGCTTCAAACGGGCCGTCGGCTATGGTTTGGATGTCAGCTGGCAACGCGGGGCCTTCGATCACCGTATCCGTAATGATGACAGCTACCGCGAGAAATGGGCTTACGTGATGGCTAACCCTGTGCGCGCCGGCCTCGTTTCCTTTGCCGAGTCATGGCCGTATGTGAAGACCTGGCCATAGGGTAGGGGCGCCACTGCGTGGCGTCCGTTCGCCGTGTGACGTCCGTGTCACCCGGCAGACTGCACCGACATTCCAATCACCGTCCGCCCACGGACGTGATGGCAAGCACGTCCCTACCTGAGGCCCTACCAAACAATAAGGACAGCACGTGGTGCTGTCCCTACCTGTTGAACGGCTGACGTTCGACCGACTCAGAACTCCCAGGCGAAGACGAGGCGGGCTTCGTACGGGCTGTATTCGGAGACGTTCATGCTGCCTTTGTTCGCCGGGGCGCCGGTGAGCTGGGCGAGGACGGTCAGCGCGACGGAAAGTTCGCCTTGGCGATAGTTCACGCACGGGCCGATCTGCACGCCGGATTCCTCGAAGTCGGCGCCTTCGATCCATTCGGAGGCGGCGATCGCCTCGAGCCCGACCGTCCATTCCTTGGTCAGCTGATAGGAGAGGCCCTGCGTCACGAAGAGTTCGAACGCGTCTTCGCCTCCCTGGGTGTGGAGCGCTTCGACGCCGAGATTGGCGACGTACATCCAGGGGCTGTTGTCGCCGAAGTTATGCTGCAGGATGTATTTCGATTCCAAGGTCCAGCGGTCGCGGAGGTGGCCGTCGTGCAGGCTCGCCTGCGAATAGCCCGCCTCGAGGTAGAAGGCGCGCCCCCAGGCGTTCTTATCGGGGTCGGCGAGCATCTTGATGTACTCGAGGCTGACGCCGCGGAAGCGCAGGCCTTCGCGGTCGGCGGTGTCGAAGTAGGTCTGGTCAAACTCCAGCGCCAGCTGCTCCGTCGCGGAGATGCCGAACTCGATCTCGGTCCGCAGGTCGAAGCCGCGGTAGCGAGGGTCGTAGCCGGCGCCGAGATCCTTGCCGAAGCGACCGGTGACATACTGCTCGAACTCGTATTTCCCGGGCTTGAGCGTCTCGGCGAGGTACGAGTAGCCGAAGGGGTTCTCGCATGCGGTCGCGGCGGCGAAGGTGGCGCAAAGCAAGGCGGGCGTGGGGAGTCGCATGGCTTGCTTCTCTCCCCGCCGCCCGCCGTTTTCAAGGACTTTTACCGGCGCTCAGAACTCGTAGCCGACGCGCAGGCGCGCCTCGTAGGGGCTCTTCTCGCTGACGTTGATGCTCCCCTTGTCCGCCGGCGAACCCGCGACCTGGGCCAGCACCGTGAGCGTGGCGAAGACACCGGCTTCGCGCTGATATCGCAGGCAAGGGCCCGCGAGGACGGCGGCGTATTCGAAGTCGTTGAACTCGGCCCATTCGGCTTCGGCCACGACCTCGAGCCCGGCGATCCACTGTTTGTTCAGTTCCCAGGCGATGCCTTGGGAGAGCTTGAGCTTCACCGCGTCGGCCCCGGTCGTCGGCTTGCGTTCGACCTCGGCGATCAGATTGGCGGCGTAGACGTTCTCCTGGGAGGCGCCGAAGTTATGTTGCAGGAGGTATTTCAGCTCGAGGCTGTATTCGTCACGGAAGCCGCCGTCCTTGGAACTCGTCTGCGAGTAGCCCGGTTCGAGGTAGATCGCCTGACCCCATTCGGCCTTGTCCGGGTTCGCGAGCATGCGCATGTAGGCGACCTGGAAGCCGTCGAAGCGCAGGCCCTCGCGGACGGAGTTGTCGAGGTAGCGGTTGTTGAAATAGAACGAGAGTTGCTCGTTGGCCGAGAGTCCGATCTCGACCTCGGTCTTCAGGTCGAAGCCGCGGTAGCGCGCGTCATAACCCGAGCCCATGTCGCGCCCGAAGCGACCGGTGACCCATTGGACGATCTCGGTGCGTCCGGGTTTGATCGTCTCGGTCAGGTAGGAGTAACCGAACGGGTTCTCGCATCCGTAGGCCGTGGCGGCCGAGGCGAGCGTGAGCGTGGTGAGGAGGGTTTTCATGGAGGGATTGAGCTCTTCCCATGATGAGACTGACTCTCATTTGTCAAATATGAAAATGAGTCTCATTCTCATCTCAATCGCATCTTTGCCACGAAAGGGTTGAGTTATCTAAGGAAATGAAGGATTTTATCCTTCTGCCCGATGCCCCTTCTTATTGTCATCCCTGTGCGCAACGAGGAGCGTCGTCTGGGCCCGGGCTTGGCCCGGCTGGCCGAAAGCCTGCAGGCCAACGGCTGCGCTGATGCCATGATCGTGGTCTCGGACAATGGTTCGACGGATTGGACCCGTGCCGTCGCCATCGAGTCGGCGGCGAAGGTTCCGTATCGGGTGGTCTACCACCGGGCCTGCGATCGCGCCGACAAGGGCGTCGCGATCTGCTCGGCCTGGGAGTCCGCCCCCGAAGGCTACGACGTGCTCGCTTACTGTGACGCCGACATGGCCACGGATCCGGAAGCTCTCGTACGCGGTTATCGCCTGATCGCCGAAGGCAAGGCCGACCTCGTCGCCGGCTCCCGCTGGCATCGTGACTCGCAGGTCATCGGCCGTTCTTGGAAGCGCTCGCTCATCTCCGCGACGCTCTCGTGCTTCTGGCGGATGCTGCCAGGCGCGCGCCTGACCGACCCCGGTTGCGGCCTGAAGCTCGTCCGTCGTTCGACTTTCGCCTCGCTGAAGATGGCGGCCGACGCGCGTGGGTTCTCTTTCGGCGCCGAAGCCTTCGTGCGACTCGCCCGCACCGGCGCCAGGCTGGTCGAGATTCCGGTGAAGTGGACCGATGATGACGCCGGCCGTATCCGCCTCGGCAAAGCCGCTGGTGATTACGCGAGGGCGTGGGGGAGATTGGTTTTGAAGAATTGAGGACTGAATAGAGGGCAGGGTGGAGGGCTGAATGGATTGCTGAGTCGATGACTGCATCGATGACAGAGGGCAGGGTGCGAGTGCCAATCCGCTAACCGCCAACCGCGATACCAGTCATGGGGTAGGGGTGCCACTGCGTGGCGTCCGTGGGCGGACGGATATCATAAGGTCCAATTATTCTGCCCGACTCACGTATCTTACGCTGTGAACGGACGCGACGCAGTCGCGCCCCTACCTAGAGACAGCAATGTCGTGACGCGGTCCCGACCCTACCCACGCAATGCATGGATGCCGGCCGGCTTCACAAAGGTTCAATTAGGCCCATCGCCTATCCGCCAACCGCTAAGCGCCAATACCTGTTGCGGGTAGGGGCGCCACTGCGTGGCGTCCGTCCGTCCACGGGGCGTTCGCATCACCGGGTAGACTATTTCGATCTCCCAACCTCCGTCCGCCCACGGACGTGATGGTAATCACGTCCCTACCCCGATGCATCCCGCCACGCGTTCGCCGCATGGTGAACGCAGGGTAGGGGCGGGGCTACGCCACGCCCGCGGGCACGTCGTAGTCGTGCCCCTACCATTGGCCGCCATTCGGCGGCCGTGCCCGAAATAAAAAAGGACAGCACGTGGTGCTGTCCCTACCCAATGCCGCTCAATCAATCCAGTCCTCAACGCAGTCCTCCATGCTGCCCTTTATTCAGTCCACTACCCCTTAGCGCTGTCCCTTCCTCCGCTCCGGCCCCCTCGGCTTCTGGGCCTGGCGGTCGTCGTAGAGGCGGAAGTCGACCTGGCGCTTGAAGCGATCCACGCGGTCGACGGTCACGGTGATCACGCCACCGGGCATGAACTTCCGGCCGGTACGGCTGCCGACCAGCATGTTGCCGCGGTCGTTCAGGCGGTAGTAGTCGTCGGTGAGCGTCGACATGTGCACGAGGCCGTAGGCCTGCGAGGCGTTGAGCTCGACCATGAGGCCGTGAGGCTTCACATCGGTGATCGTGGCCTCGAACGGACGCTTGTCCGGGCGGGCGGCCTCGCGTTCGAAGAGTTCGAGCAGCTTGATCTTCACCGAGTCACGCTCGGCTTCGGAGCTATTGCGCTCGGTGATTGAGATGTGTTCGCAGGAGCGCGTCAGCTCGCCGAGGCTCGGGGAGCGCAGCGGTTCCTTCGGGGCCGAACGCACGCCTTGCTTCTGGATGTAGGCGTCGAAGATGCGGTGCTCGAGCAGGTCGGAGTAGCGGCGGATCGGCGACGTGAAGTGCGAGTAATGCAGTTTCGCCAGGCCGAAGTGGCCGTCGGGAGAAGGGCGGTAGCAGGCCTGCTTGAGCGAGCGCAGGAGCTGGATGCGGATGGTGTAGCCGTCCTCGCGGTCCTTGAGGCTGGCGAGCAGCTTGACCATCTCGGAACGGTGGGTGAGGTCGCCGACCTTGAAGCCGTTGCCGGCGAGCTCCTCGCGGAGGGCGGCGAGCTTCTCGGGGTCGGGGTCGTCATGGACGCGGTTGACGTGCGGGATCGAGGCCTTGTCGAGGGCCGTGGCGACGCTCTCGTTGGCGAGCAGCATGAACTCCTCGATGAGCTGGTGCGATTCGTCGTGCTGCACGACCTCGGTGCGGTCGGCCCAGCCGTCCTTGTCGCAGTAGATCTTGATCTCCTTCATCTCCAGGTCGAGCGACCCGGCGCGGAAGCGTTCGGCGCGGAGCACCTTGCCGATGCGCCAGAGGTCGTCGATCATGCCCTGGATCAGGTCCAGTTCGGCGTCGGTCAGCTCGGCGAGCGGCCGGCCCGGCGACCCGGTCTGGTGGGGCGGCGGCGCGGGCAGGGCGCGGAGCTCGTCCTTGGTGAGGCGCTGCAGGAAGCCGTAGGCCTGCTTGTAGGTCAGTCGCTTGACGCTGCGGATGACGGAATTCGCGAACTCGGTCTTCACCAGGCGGGCGTCCGGCGTGAACTCGCAGATGACGGTCTTGACCAGGCGGTCTTCGGCTTCGACGAGCGAGCACAGGCCGCTCGAGAGCGCGTGCGGGAGCATCGGGATGACCGTGCCGACGAGGTAGGTGGAGTTGCCACGTTCGCGCGCCTCGACGTCGAGGGGCGAGCCGGGCTTCACGTAGGACGACACGTCGGCGATGTGGATGCCGACGCGCACGTTGCCGTTGGGGAGACGTTCGACCGAGAGCGCGTCGTCGAAGTCCTTCGCGTCATCCGGGTCGATGGTGATCGTCGGGATCTGGCGGAAGTCCTCGCGGCCGACGCAATCGGTTTTCGTGACGACCTTGCCGTAGGAATTGGCCTCGGCGGCGACCGCGGGCGGGAATTCCGGACGGAGGCCATACCGGCGGAGGATGGCGAGGTATTCGGCCATCGGCGTATGCGTGACGCCGAGGACCTCGGTGACCGTGCCGGTCGGGCTCAGGTTGCGGCGTTCCCAGGCGTCGAGGCGGACGACGACCTTGTCGCCGGGCTTCGGCGCGGGCGTGAGGCCGGCGCGGGCGGGATCGCGGACGATGATCTCGCGCGAGATGCGGGGATCGTCGGGGACGACGAACCACTGCAGGCGGTTGTTGCCGATCGTGCCGGTGAGCTGGGTGAGCGCGCGCTTGACGATGCTGACCACCGTGCCCGTGCCCCAGTCGTCGCCGTTGCGGTCGCGGCGGTTGGTGTTGAGCTTCACCAGCACGCGGTCGCCGTGGAGCGCGACGTGCGTGTCGTCGGCGTCGATGTGCAGCTGTTCGCGCGGCGGCGAACCCGGGACGGCGTCGAAGACCACGCGGGCGGAGCCGCTGGGGCGGAAGAGGATCGTGCCTTCGAGGAGGTCCGCGGCGGGCTTGCGGGCGGGGGCGCCTCCGGAGGAACCGCCGAAGGGCAGGGCGAGCAGGTGGCCTTTGACGGTCACGACGGCGCCGGCCTTGATGAGGCGTGGGATGGTCTTGCTCAGGCGGCGGAGGTCCTCGCGCGTGCCGCCGAGGGCCTGGACGATGGCCTCGAGGCGCATCGGCTTGTAGCCGGGCCGGGCGAGGAACTTCAGCAGGACTTCTTCGGCGCTCATGCGCTTTCGTTCGCGCCTCCGAGCAGGCTGCCCAGGTAGGGCATGAGCTGCTTCTTACGGCTGACGATGCCCGGGAGGTCGAAGATGTCCGGCGGGCGCTTCTGCGGATAGGTGATGGCCTGCACGACCTCGGCGTCGCCGCGGATGAGGAAGAGCGAGCTCTGGGTGTCGATATCGGTCACGAGGAGGCAGGAGAAGCTGAGGCCGTTCTCCATCCGGTATTTCTCGAGCGCCTCGAGGAGGGCGTCCTCGCACTTCCAGAAATTGGTGAAACCGAGCTCCTCGACCTGCGAGACCGAGAAGCGGCGGTCGCCTTCGGTGTAGAGCTTGCAGTCGGCGCGCACGGCGGCGGCGGGGCTGAGGGAGGAAAGCACCGAGCCGGCGTTGAAGATCATGTCGGCCAGCGAGCGCGGGTCGGCGTCGGCGAGGCGGGCGAGCCACTGGAGCAGGTCCGCGTCGAGCGGCGTGGTGGTCGGGCTCTGGAGCAGCAGCGTGTCCGAGATGATGCCGCACATCATCAGGCCGGCGATCTGCGGCGAGGGCTTCAGGTCGGCGGTGCGGAACATGTCCGCGACGATCGAGCAGGTGGAGCCGAGCGGGCGGTTGATGAAGAGGATGGGCTGGTGCGTCGGCGCGTTGCCGAGGCGGTGGTGGTCGACGACCTCGGCGATCTCGACTTCGGCGGCGCCGTCGACGGCCTGGGAGAGCTCGTTGTGGTCGACGAGCACGAGCTTGGCGCGCGGAGGGTTGATGATGTCGGTCTTGGTGAAGACGCCCAGCAGGCGGCCGTCCTCGTCCACGACGTTACAGATCAGGGCCGGGTTCTGGACGATGCGGCGGCGGGCCACGGAGAGCTTCTCCTGCGGCTTGAAGGTGAAGGCGTCGCGCTGGACGAGGCCGCCGACGAGCGTGGCGGCGCGCACGGCCCAGGCGGTCGTGGCGCTGTCGGTGTCGGCGTAGGCGACGGAGACCTTGGCGGCCTTGGCTCGTTCGAGGACCTCGGGCTTCATGCGATGGCCGCCCGTGACGATGATGATGCGCACGCCCATCTCGATGGCGCGCAGGTGCACGTCGGCGCGGTCGCCGACGACGATGACGCTCTTGTTGTTCGGGATGCCTTCGATCGTGGCGGACTTGCCGAAGGACTCGAGTTCCATGGCGGCGACGCGGACGTACAGGTCGTCGACGGTCGCGGCGTCGTAGGCGACGACCTCGGTGCCGCCGATCGAACGGATGATGGCGTTGATCGAGCTGGTGACCTTGCGCATCGACGTGGCGCGCTTGGGCTTCGGGATGAAGTAGTCGCCGAGGCTGAAGATGGAGACGTAGCCTTCCAGGCGGCCGTCCTTGCCGACGACCGGGAGGGCGCGCACGTCATGCAGGTCGAGGAGCTCGAGCGCGCGGGCGCACGTGTCGTCGACGCTGACCTTGAACGGGTCGCGGTGCATGATGTCCTCGATGCGCGGGATGACGTCGCCGACGAATTCGGGGAGCGAGGCGCCGAAACGGTTCAGGATCGCGTCGATGCGCGCGTTGGAATTACCGCAACGGGCGGGCTTGAAGCCGGGCTGGCCGGAGGCTTCCTTGAAGGCGGCGTAGGCGAGGGCGGAGCAGATGGCGTCGGCGTCCGGGTTCTTGTGGCCGATGATGTACGTCGGTTGGGCGGAACGGGCCAGGGGAAGGGGAGGGGGGACGGACGACATGACGACGACGCGGGAGGCGTAGGGCACTTTTAGAGGCGGGACGCAGGGGAGGGAAGATTAATGGGCCGAAGCCGCAGGCTTCGGGGGTGATGGCGGTTAGCGGTTGGCGGATAGGTCACCTTTTGCCCTGCCTAATTGAAGCTTTGTGAAATGGCGTCGAACCGGTGGCTTGCGCAAACGGGATCGAGGTAGGGTCGGGACCGCGTCACGACCTAGCTGGATTTCATTTCAGGTGGCGGGTGGCAGCCCCAGGTGGCAGGTGGCGGGGTAGGGATGCGATGACATCGCATCCGCCTGGATTGGGTAGGGGCGCCACTGCGTGGCGTCCGTGGGCGGACAGATGTCATGGGGTCGGATGACTTACCCGGCTCATCAATCGTCGCTCTGCGAACGGACGCGACGCCGTCGCGCCCCTACCAGCGGCCGGCCAAGGATGGCCAGCCCTACCCATGACAGGTATCAGCGGTTGGCGGTTAGCGGTTAGGCGCAGCCGATCTGTCCTCCGTCATCGATTCAGCCCTCTACTCAGTCCTCCACGCAGTCCTCAATTCAGCCCTCAACGCAGGCTCCCTCTGTCTCTTCCTAACCGCCAACCGCTAACCGCTAACCGCCACCACCTTCTCCGCCTCCTTGCCTTTCCTGCCCCCACCCCTATCCCTACCCCTCTCCCTTTTCTCCCACACTCATGTCCTCCCTCTTCTCTCCCCTTAAAGTCGGTGCACTTACGCTGCCGAACCGTATCCTGATGGCTCCCCTGACCCGTTGCCGTGCCGAAGGCGCCAACGTCCCGACGGACCTGATGGCCGAATACTACGCCCAGCGCGCCAGCGCCGGCCTGATCATCGCCGAGGCCACCACGGTCTCGCCCCGCGGCCATGGCTACCCGAACACCCCGGGCATCTACACCGACGAGCAGGTCGCCGGTTGGAAGAAGGTCACTTCTGCGGTCCATGCCAAGGGCGGCCGCATCTTCCTGCAGCTCTGGCACGTCGGCCGCATCTCGCACCCGGCTTACCAGCCGAACGGCGAACTCCCGGTCGCCCCTTCCGCCATCAAGCCGAAGGGCCAGGTCTGGACCGGCAAGGAGATGGCCGACTATGTCGTCCCCCGTGCCCTGCACATCGAAGAGATCCCCGGCATTGTCGCCGAATACGTGAAGGGCGCCCGCCTCGCCAAGGAGGCCGGCTTCGACGGCGTCGAGATCCATAACGCCAACGGCTACCTCCTCGACCAGTTCCTCCGCAGCGGCACCAACACCCGCACCGACGGCTACGGTAATTCCCTCGCCGCCCGCGCCCGCCTGACCCTCGAGGTCACCGCCGCCGTGATCTCCATCTGGGGTTCCGACCGCGTGGGAATCCGTCTCTCGCCCGGCGGCGTGTTCAACGACATGTCCGACGCTAACCCGACCGAGACCTTCGGCTATGTCCTGCGCGAACTCTCCAAGCTTGAGCTCGCCTATGCGCACGTCACCCGCGTCACCGCCCAGGACATCGCGCACGGCGCCAAGGACGGCGTCGGCCCCAAGGAGCTCCGCAAGGATTTCAAGGGCGTGCTCATCACCGCCGGCGGCTTCGATCGTGCGCAGGCCGAGCAGGCCATCGCCGAAGGCTGGGCCGATGCCGTCGCTTACGGCGTGCCGTTCCTCTCGAACCCCGATCTCCCTCGTCGCCTGCAGCAAAACCTCGCGCTCAACACCCCCGACGAAGCCACCTTCTACGCCTCCGGCGCGAAGGGATATACGGATTATCCCGCGGCGAAGTAATCGCCGCTGAGGGGTGGGGGTAGGGGCAGGGGTAGGTAATATTGGCAGGGGCAGCACCGCATGCCGCCCTCGTTGTATCTTTAGTGGGTAGGGGCGCCACTGCGTGGCGTCCGTTCGCAGAGGCACGTGCGTCGAGTCGGGCCAGGTCACCGACCATTCGGGCCTCCGTTCGCCCACGGACGCGACGCAGTCGCGCCCCTACCTGTCCCCAGCCAATATCCCGGTCTCCGGTTACCCCTTGAGTTCCCTTCTGTTGTCTTGGGTAGGGCTGGCCATCCTTGGCCGGCCGCGGCCGAGCAGGGATGCTCGGCCCTACCTAATCAGGAAACAAAAAGGACAGCACCTCGTGCTGTCCTCATCTTTTCCTGCTTCGCAGCGGTTCCCCTTGCCAGCAGAACCCCGCGGAACGCAAGCTCCGCTCAGTGATGTCCGCCGGCCTGCTTGTCGGCCTCTTCCTTCTTCTTATCCCACTTGTGGTGGCCGTCGGGAAGGGTGCCGCCGAGTTCGTAGAGCTTGGCCTTGTTATTGACCATGGCTTCGCGCGAAAGACCGGTCATCGAATACTGGCTCTGGAGCCAGATCGCTTCTTCCGGGCAGACTTCCTGGCACAGGCCGCAGTAGATGCAGCGCAGCATGTTGATCTCGAATTCCTTCGGCGCCTTCTCGACGTGGGCGTTCGGGGCGGTGTCGGCGATCTCGCCGGGCGTGATGCGGATGGCCTTGGGCGGGCAGACGAATTCGCAGAGCTGGCAGGAGACGCACTTCTCACGGCCGTTGGGATCCATCACCAGCGTGGGCACGCCGCGGTAGTTCTTCGGGATGGCGGGGCGTTCTTCCGGATACTGGAGCGTCACCGCGGGACGCATCATGTTGTCCCAGGTGACCTTGAGGCCCCCGAGGATCTGCGGGAGATAGGTACGCTCGAGGAGGGTGAGCGGACGACGTTCGACGACTTTGATGGCCATGGTGTGGGTTATCCGCGGAGTGCGTACCAGACGAAGTACGCGAGAAGGTTGAGGACGGCGACGGGCAGGAGCACGCGCCAGCCGATGCGCATCACCTGGTCATACCGGAAGCGCGGGATGGTCCAGCGCACCCAGACGAAGAAGAACAGGAAGAAGCACAGCTTGAGGAAGAACGCGGCGACCCCGAGCAGCGGGGCGACCCAGCCCGCGCCGGAGGTCGGGACGAACGGCAGGTGCCAGCCGCCGAGGAACATCAGGATGAACAGCGACGAGCCGATGACCATGTGGCTGTACTCGGCGACGAAGAAGATGCCGAACTTGAAGGCGCCGTATTCGGTGTGGAAGCCGCCGACGAGGTCGGTCTCGGATTCCGGCATGTCGAACGGATGACGGTTCGTCTCGGCGAAGACGCAGAGCAGGAAGACCAGCGCGGCGACGGGCTGGCTGAAGAGGTTCCAGCCGAGGAAGCCCTGCTGGTGGTCGACCATCGCCACGAGGCTGAGGCCGTGGTCCTCGCCGGCGGCGGAGGTGGCGAGGAAGACGGTGAGCACCGAGAGGCCCATCGCGAGTTCGTACGAGACGAGCTGGGCGGCGCCGCGGACGGCGCCGAGGAAGGGAAACTTCGAGTTAGCGGACCAGCCGGCAAGGGCGATCCCGTAGACGCCGAGGGAGCTGATCGCGAACATGAACAGCACGCCGACGTCGGCGCCCTGGGTGAGCGAGATGGCGTAGCGCTTGCCTTCGTAGGTGAACTCGCCGAACGGGAGCATCACGAGCACCGCGAGGGCCGGCGCGAGCGCGACGATCGGGGCGAGGATGTAATAGGGCTTACGGACGTGGCCGGGGAGGGCATCCTCCTTGAAGAGGAACTTGCCGCCGTCGGCCGCGGGCTGGATGAAGCCGCCCTTCGCCAGGAAGGTCCCGACGAACGGGATCCAGCCGATGAGCGGGTGGATGGTGCGGTTCGGACCGATGCGGCCTTGGATCCAGGCGGAAGCCTTGCGCTCGAGCAGCACGCTGTAACCGGCGATCGTCATCACGATCAGGATCAGCGTCACGCCGCGGGCTGCGGTGTAATACCATTCCGGCGAGAGGACGAGGTCGTGGAGCAGTTTTTCCATGGTCGTCAGGGCTTAGACGGTGGCGACCGGGGCGAACTTCAGCAGCTTGCCTTCGGGGAACTTGTGGGCGGCGAACGCGGAGCCGTCGAGCGGCACGCCTTCGGCGGGGAGCAGGCGGCCGTCGAGGCCGGCGAGCGTCGGGACGTTGGCGGAGAGCTCGGACCAGACCGCGGCGGCGTCGGCGCCGGCGAGGCGGGCGAGCACGAGCGCGTCCGGCAGCACGCCGGAGGGACCGGGGACGGCCTGGGCGAACGACTGCAGGCGGAACTGGCAGTTGATGAACGAACCGCTGCGCTCGAAGACCGTCAGCGCGGGCAGCACGACTTCGGCGGCCGCGGTGGTGACGTTGTGATGCGTGGCGAGGACGACGCTGCGGACCTTGGCGAGCGTCGAGGCGGGCAGGCCCTGCATCGCGGCGTCTTCGCGCACGATGAGGACGGACTTCACCTTGCCGGCGTCGATGTCGGCCGCGAGGGCCTTCAGGTCGGCGACGGGCGCGCGGTCGGTGAGACCGGTGACGAGGGCGCCGCGGAAATTCGGGGTGCGGTCTTCGGAGACCAGGAGGCCGTCGCCCTTGCCCACGTGGGCGGGGACGTAGACGGAGGCGTTCTTCGCCTTGGCGAGACGCGCGAGGAGGCGCTGCTCCTCGACGGACATGTGCGACGAGCCGACGATCGCGAGCGCGCCGGCGGACAGGGCTTCGGAAGCGGCGGCGAGGGCGGCCTCGAGCGTCGCCTTCTCGTTCTTCACCGTCGCGTAGGTGACACGGTTCGGGGCGTCGACGGCCTTGAAGAGCTCGCGGCCGGAGTCGGCCATCCACGTGTCGTTCACGGCGTCGTTCTGGCGCGGCGTGATGCGGTAGATCTTGCCTTCGCGGGACCAGACGGTCGTGTTCGCGCCGGCGGAGGATTCGGTGTCGATGCTCGGGGTCTGCTTCAGGAACCAGACGCGCATCTTGAAGCGGAAGTCGGTGCTCGTGAGCGCGCCGACCGGGCAGATGTCGACCGTGTTGAGCGAGTAATTGTTGTCCAGTTCGCGGCCCGGGAAGCAGGTCAGCGTGTTGAACGACCCGCGGTTGACGAAGCCCAGGACGGGGTCCTTGGCGATCTCGGCGGAGAAGCGCACGCAGCGCGAGCAGAGGATGCAGCGTTCGTCGTCGAGCGTGACGCGCGGCCCGAGGCGGGTCTTCTTCGGCTTGGCGTTCTTCTCGTCGACGTAGCGCGAGTAGCCGCGGCCGTATTCGGCGGAGAACTCCTGGAGCTTGCACTCGCCGGCCTGGTCGCAGATCGGGCAGTCGAGCGGGTGGTTGAGGAGGAGCATCTCCGTCACGCCTTCGCGGCAGGCCTTGACGCCGGGCGATTCGAGACGGACGTGCAGGCCGGGAGAGACGTTGGTGGCGCAGGCGATGGCCGGCTTAGGCTGCCAGCCGATCTTCGGCTGGCCGTTTTCCATCACCAGCTCGTTGGTCGCGCGGTCGCGCATCGGCGAGCCGAGCTCGACCAGGCACATGCGGCAATTGCCGGCGACCGGGAGCTTCGGGTGGTAGCAATAGTGGGGGACTTCCTTGCCGATTTTGCCCAAGGCATCGACCAGATTGGCCCCCGCGGGGACCTGGTGTTCGACGCCATCGACGTTGATGGTGACCAAAGAAGGTTTGTTGTCCGTGACCATGGGTCGGGAAAGTTAACCGCAAGTTAGGTCACCCCCCACCTGCCGCAAGGGGAAAGGCGGGAAAAGGGGCTGTATTAGGGGTAGGGGTGGGGGTAGGGGTAGGACGAAATGGGTAGGGTCGGGACCGCGTCACGACATAGTCTGCATCGGGTCTGGCTGGCATTGGGCAGGGGCGCCACTGCGTGGCGTCCGCCTGACTCTCTGCCGTTCCCAGCCGCTAACCGCCAACCGCAGACACCTGTCGTGGGTAGGGCGGCCATTGCCATGGCCGCCGTTCGCAGAGACGCGTGCCAACAGCCGGGCAAGATCACCGACCCTTTCAAACTCCTTCCGCCCACGGACGCGACGCAGTCGCGCCCCTACCCAGGAAGCCGGTTTACCCTAAGTTATGTATCTCATCGATTCAGCCCTCAATACAGCCATCGACTCAGTCCTTAATTTATTCAAATCTGACCAATCTGACAGTTCACAAAACCGATGGATTTATCAGATTTAACGCGAATAATCCTGCCTATAAATCGCCATGCCAGCAGTAAAATTCGAGAAAAAGGCCGTCTTTGAACTGCTTGCCGACGGCATCGAGGCTCAGATTCGCCAAGAGGGCTGGAAGGGGTTACTGCCGTCGGGAAGAGTCCTAGCTAACCAGCACAAGGTCAGCCTACCTACCGTCCAGAAGGCCATCGCCCTTCTGATCGAGCGCCAGGTCTTGGTCAGCCGAGGTGGCAAGCGACGCCTCGAGGTGGCGGCGTGCGTTTCCGGGTCCCATCGGGCCGCAGGTAATCATGAGGTCCTGGTCATCTCGACGCTGCCACTGATGGCTTATGACTCCTCGATTGCGATGGGCGTCCAGCAGCTGGGAGCGTCGCTCAAGGCTAAGGGGGATGGCTTCCGGTTCGTCGACTTGAGTCACATCGAAGGGGCGGAGCGACGTAAGGCTGCGCATGCCGAAATGGTGAAGTCGCGACCGACGCACGTCATCCTGATGACGCCGGATGCGGCGCTCTTCGCCGGCGTTTCCCGTCATCCGGTGAAGATCGCCTCAATGTTCGGTTCGTTGCGTTCGAAGCGGATAAACCCCTTGGGCGTAAAATACGGTTACCTGGTCGAGATCGCGCTGAAACGCCTGATTCCATTGGGTCATCGCCACTTCCTGATGCCGTTCCTGGCCCGGAAGAACAAGCTGAAGACCTCGCTCTCGGCCATCGCGAAGATTTCGAAGGAACAGGGTGTCCGGATCGACGTCTTGCGGTCGCCTCAGCCGCTGACGACCGAGAACCTCGGGCGATTCCTCGGGCCGGGCCTGGAGCGAGGCGCGACCGCGGTGCTCTTCCCGCAGTGGACGGATTTCCTGCCGGCGGTCGCCTTCTTCGCGAAGCGTGACCTCGAATTCCCGCGTGATCTCTCCGTCGTCGCACTCGTCGGGGTCAGTCACGCGCGACAGTATTCGCCCGCCGTCGCTTGCTGCCTCAGTTCGCCCGAAAGCATCGCGCAGCAGTCGGAAATCTGGATTCGTTCCGATAAGGTCGAGGACGAGGCATATCGCTTGGTCTACGAGAATACCTGGCAGCAAGGCGCCTCGATCGGCCCGGTCAAGGGGTAGGGCGGCCTTGCCATGGCCGCCGTTCGCCGAGGTGCGTGTAATCAGACGGGTAAGATCACCCGCCATCCAAGCTGCGTCCGCCCACGGACGTGATGGTAATCACGTCCCTGCCTAGCGCGGCGGAGCCGCGAGGGGACATGCTGGCATGGTGACATGGGGGCACGGGGAGTTGATGCCTGAAACCGACCAGCGGCCTTAACTCCGCCCTCTGTCATCCGTCATCGATTCAGCCTTCTTCTTCGC
>OFRH01000014.1_pt1 | contig 47971 bp, 32 predicted proteins | sample 1543111 | NCBI WGS metagenome assembly OFRH01 (sample SAMN07774220, study PRJEB24372) | wastewater metagenome | isolation source: Exp Tend NO 100WW | collected 2016-02
GACCCCGAGACCCACACCCGCATCCGCCAGTACGAGATGGCCTTCCGCATGCAGGCCTCGGTACCCGAGCTGACCGACCTCACCAAGGAACCCGACAGCACCTTCAAGCTCTACGGCGAGGAAGCCAAGGTCTCCGGTACGTTCGCGAACAGCGTGCTGATGGCCCGTCGCCTAGCCGAACGCGGCGTGCGCTTCACGCAGATCTACCTCAACAACTGGGATCACCACAGCAACCTGACCAACCGCATGCCCAGCCAGTGCAAGGACATCGACCAGGCCTGCCACGCCCTCATCGAAGACCTCAAGCAGCGCGGCATGTTCGACGACACGCTGATCGTCTGGGGCGGAGAGTTCGGCCGCACGATCTACAGCCAGGGCGGACTGACCGCGACCAACTACGGCCGCGACCACCACCCGCGCTGCTTCACGATGTGGATGGCCGGCGGCGGCGCCAAGGGCGGCCGCATCTACGGCGAGACCGACGACTTCAGCTACAACATCGTCAAGGACCCGCTGCACATCTCGGACTTCCACGCCACGATCATGCACCTCATGGGGTACAACCACGAGCGCATGACCTACAAGTTCCAGGGCCTCGACCAGAAGCTCACCGGCGTCCTCCCCGCCAAGGTCGTCAAGGAACTGATCTCGTAAGCCGAGGCAGGGACAGCACCACGTGCTGTCCTTATGTGCAAAGGTGCAAATCGGCCTACGGCCTGTGCAAAAGTGCAAAGGTGACAGTTAATACAGAGACAGGGCTAGGCTAACCCCTAGCCCTTTTCATATCTAAGCATCCCTACCCCCAACCCTACCCCTACTTGTTTCCACCTTTGCACTTTTGCACCTTTGCACTGTATCTTCCCTACCCTGCCCCTACCCCTATCCCATGCGACTCGCCCTCCTCGCCTGCCTCCTCGCCCTTCCGCTGTCTGCCGCCGATGATGACGCGGCCTGGCTCCAGACCAAAGGCACCCTGCTCTTCCATGACGCCTTCGAGCGCGAAGAGACCGGCACCGGCCTCAAGGATATCGGCAACGGCTGGGAAAGTGCCACGGCCGACCGCGTGCCGCAGATCAAGCAGGCCGACCTCGACGGCGGCATCATGAAGATCGCCAGCGCGACCAAGGAAGCCGGCCACGCCGCCCACATCCACCATGATGCCGGCTTCGCCGACGGCGGCGTGATCGTGCGCTTCAAGTTCCCAGGACTCAACAAGGCCGAAGGCCTGCAGCTCGGCTACGTCGACCGCTCGCTTCAGGGCGTGCACGCCGGCCATATGTGCTACGCCATCCTCTCGCCGACCTCCCTCACCCTCAAGGACAGCATGACGGGGGAGATGAACCTCGCCCTCCGCAAGCAGCGCGCCGACGCCGCCGCGGCCAAGCAGAAGCTTCCGGCCGAGGTCGAAGCGCTCCTGAAGAAGAAAAGCCTGAACGTCCCGTTCAAGACCGATACGGCCTGGCACGTGCTCACGCTCGTCACCGAGGGCGACGAGCTACGCTTCAGCCTCGACGGCAAACTGGTCGCGAAGCACCGCTCCGAAGGCTATGCCCACGACCCGAAACGCTGGTTCAGCTTCCTGGTCGGCTCGACGGTCTGGATCGACGACGTGAAGATCTACAAGGTACGCTGAGCGATGCGGCTCCTCGGCATCGAAGGCGGCGGCACCCGCACCTCGGCCTTGCTGGTCGAAGGCAAGGACAGCGTCCTCGCCTCCTTCGTCGTCGGCCCCGGCAACCTGCAACTCCTCAACGGCGAGGAACTCGCCGCTCTGCTGACCTCGATCCGCGACCAGCTCCCCGCCCGGCCCGACCGCATCGGCATCGGCATGGCCGGAGTCCGCTCCGCCGGCGACCGCGAACGCCTGCGCCGGGCCGTCGCCGCCACCTGGCCTGACACTCCCTCCGTCGTCGGTGACGACCTGATCTTGGCGCTGGAAGCCGGCACATGGCCGGCCGACTGCGCCGCCCAGGTCCTCCAGCTCAGCGGCACGGGCTCCTGCTGCCTCGGACGTCATCGCGACGGCGCCTCGGTGAAGGTCGGCGGACGCGGCCACATCATCGGCGACCGCGGCAGCGCGTGCGATATCGCCGTGCACGCCCTGCGTTCGACGGTCACGATCTCCGACATCGACGCCGACTGGCCGCGCCTCGGGGCCGACATGGTCGCCTTCCTCCAGATGAACGACCCCGAATCGCTCATCGAATGGTCGATGACCGCGAGCAAGGCCGAGATCGCCTCGCTGGCCCAGGTCGTCTTCGAAGCCGCCACCTCCCGTCAGGACGAGATCGCCGTCGCGATCCTGCGCCGCGCCTCGGAGCGCCTCAGCAAGGACGCCGTCCATTGCGCCGCCCGCGTCGCCCGGCCGGGCGAGAAAGTCCAGTTCCTGCTCAACGGCTCGACCCTCCTCAAGAACGGGTGGTTCGCCGACGAAGTCGCCGCCAAGATCCTCGCCGCCCGACCGGGCAGCGAAGTCGTCCGCCTCGACCGCCCAGGCACCTGGGGCGCCATCGCCCTCGCCCGCCAGGCGGGCACGCCGTCCGAACCCAAGACCATCGCCGCCATCGAATCCAAGACGACCGGCTGGCGCCCGGTCGCAAGCGCGCCGACCGAAGGCCGTAATCCGAAGTCCGCCGGCTTCGCCGAGATGCCCCTCGCCGAAGCGATCAAGCTGATGCTCGCGGAAGACGCCACGCTCCCGGGCAAGATCCTCGCCGAGAGCGCGCACCTCGAATGGACCATCGATGCCGTCGCCCAGGCCTTCGCCTCCGGCGGTCGGCTCATCTACTGCGGCGCCGGCACCAGCGGCCGCCTCGGCGTGCTCGATGCCAGCGAATGCCCGCCGACCTTCCGCACCCCCGCTTCGCTCGTCCAAGGCATCATCGCCGGCGGACGCAGGGCCCTCTGGAGCGCGATCGAGGGCGCGGAAGACGACGAAGCCGCCGGCACCCGCTCCATCGCCTCCCGCTCGGTGACCGCCCAGGACATTGTCATCGGCATCTCGGCCAGCGGCCACGCGCCCTTCATATGGGGCTGCCTCGCCGAAGCCCGCCGCCGCGGCGCCAAGACCGTCCTCGTCGCCTGCAACCCGGGCTATCGCGACCACCCCCTCGTCGACCGCGCGATCCTGCCTGACACCGGCCCGGAAGTGCTGACCGGTTCGACCCGCCTCAAGGCCGGCACGGCCACGAAGCTAGTCCTGAACCTGATCACCACGCTCGCGCTCGCCCGTTCGGGCAAGGTGATGAGCAACCTGATGATCGACCTCAACCCGTCGAACTCCAAGCTCCGCGACCGCGCGATCCGCATCGTCCGCGACCTCACCGGTACCGACGAAGCCGCCGCCCGTCAGGCGCTTGTGGCCAACGGATGGGTCGTCCGCCAAGCGCTCACCGCGCTCGGCCGAGGCGCCTGATCTTCCGATTTCCCCATGCACCGTCTGCTCCTACTCCTGGCCTCCTGCGTCAGCCTGTCCGCCCTCGATCAGGCCACGCTCGATCTCGCGCTCGAGCCGCCGGCCCTGAACACCAACCCCGGCCCGGAATACGCGGACGCCAACCGGCCGGGCAACATGATCATCGGCCTTGATCGCACGCCGAAGGGACGCCTCTGGGCCGCGTGGATCGGCAACGGTGACAGCGCCAACGGCTTCCTGATGCTCGCCTCGTCCGACAACGGCGGGAAGAGCTGGTCCAAGCCGCGTCTGGTCATCGACCCGACCGACCTGCCGGGCAAACCCAACCGCCGTACGCTGGTCGGCAACCTCTGGACGGACCCGCAGGGCCGCCTGTGGTGCTTCTTCGACCAGAGCCTGGGCTACTTCGACGGACGCGCCGGCGACTGGGTCACGCGCTGCGATAACCCCGATGACGCGAATCCGACGTGGTCCGCACCGGTGCGTATCGCCGACGGTTGCACGCTCAACAAACCGACGGTCCTCGCCAACGGCGATTGGCTCCTGCCCGTCTCGCTCTGGACGCGCGACCGCATCGGCCCTTGGAACAAGGAATTCCCGGAGGTGGCGACCTTCCGCGATCACCACCGCGACCTCGACGCGATCCGCATGGCCAACGTCTACGCCTCGTCCGATCAAGGCAAGACCTGGACCCGCCGCGGCGGCGTGAGCTTCCCGGGCACCGATTTCGACGAGCACATGATCGTCGAACGGAAAGACGGTTCGCTCTGGATGCTGGCGCGTGCCGGCAAAGGCATCAGCGAAAGCACCTCGAACGATGGCGGCCGGACCTGGAGCAAACCGACGGACTCCCCGATCAAGAACCCCAAGGCCCGCTTCTTCCTCCGCCGGCTTAATTCAGGCAACCTGCTGCTGGTGAAGAACGGCCCGATCGACGTCCCATTGCCCCGCCGCTCCAGCCTCAGCGCCTTCCTCTCGAAGGACGACGGCAAGACATGGGGACCAGGCCTCCTGCTTGATGACCGTTCGTCGGTCTCCTATCCCGACGGCTTCCAATCACCGGACGGCACGATCCACATCCTCTACGACTGGAATCGCCATACCGACGCCGAGATCCTGCTCACGAAATTCACCGAAGAGGACATCGCCAAGCAGACCAAGGTCACGCGCTCCCTCGTGAACAAGGCGACCAAGACCCCGCACCCGGAGCTCGGCAGCCATGGCGTTCGACCGGACGCGAAGTGGACGGCCCAAGGACTTGAAGACGCCAAGCAGGATCGCACCAGCATCCCCTACGAAGGCTACACGCCCAACCGGATGGTCTGCGACACGACGCTCCGCCGGATGCCCGACGGCTCCTGGATCTACTTCATGCTGGCCGGCGGCGACACCGAACCCTCCCCGCTGAACTACACCGCCGTCACCCGTAGCACCGACGAAGGCAAGACCTGGACGCCGCTGGCGACCTTCGACGTCGGCTTCCCCCGCGAAGGCCAGACCATCGGCCAGGGCCCGACCGAAGTCCTTGTCCGCGAGGGACGCGCGACGCTCTTCTTCGCCACGCACTCGAAACATTGGGCGAACGACTTCCGTTCGTGGTACCTGACGAGCGACGACTCGTTCAAGACCTGGAGCCAGCCCACCCCTCTGCCCGGCCGCCTCAAGGAACGCACCTTCATCCGCCCCTCGATCACCACCCGCGACGGCCGCATCCTCCTGCCCTTCCAACATTACGTCGGACCGGACGCCGAGAAGGACAAGCCACCGCTCGACCGCGCCTTCACCAACCCGCGTAATGGCGTGCTGATGAGCACGGACGGCGGCAAGACCTGGAGCGAGCACGGCGACGTGCGCCTCACGCCGAATGACAAATACTTCGGCTGGGCCGAACCGACCATCCACGAACGCGCCGACGGCTCGATCCTGATGCTCATCCGCGCCGACGGCCTCGGTGGCGTGCTTTATCAGGCCACCTCCAAGGACGGCGGTCGCACCTGGCCGGAGTTCGCCTCGGTCACCGACATCCCTAACCCCGGCAGCAAAGCCACCCTCTTCCCGCTCGGCGGCAAGGCCGTCGCCTTGCTGCACAACAATAACTCCAAACGCCGTGCGCCTCTGTCCCTCTGGATCAGCTTCGACGACGGCAAGACCTGGCCCTACCAGCGCGTGCTCGTCGCCGAGGCCGGCCCCGACCCGAAATATCCCGGCAAGCTGATGAAAGGTTCGCTGAACTATCCGGACGGCTTCGTCAGCGCCGACAAGCAATGGCTCCATTTCGCCTACGACGACGCCCGCCATCGCGCCGTGCACTACAGCGCCAAGCTTCCGCCGCTGCCCGCCAAGTAAAGAGCCGGCAAAAGGCAGAATAAGTTGGCAAAGCGGTTCCGGAGGCTAAGTTACCCTCCTTCCCCGCCCATGCGCCTCTTTCTTGCTCTCGGGCTCCTGCTCCTCGCCCGCCCGGCCCAGGCCGCGGAGGCTGACGTGATCGTCTACGGCGCCACGCCCGGAGGATTCTGCGCGGCCATCGCCGCCGCCCGCGAAGGCGCGAAGGTCGTGCTCGTCGAACCCACCGCCCATGTCGGCGGGGTCAACACCGGCGGCCTGAGCTTCAGCGACTCCAACCAGACGGTCCGCTCCACCCTGCTGGGACTCTTCGAGGAATGGCATCAACGCATCGCCGCCGACTACGCCGCCCGGGGCGTAAAGCTGCCCTATGATGTCGCGACCAAGGACAACTCGGTGTGGACCTACGAACCCCACGTCGCCGCGCGCGTGACGGACGCGATGCTCAAGGAAGCCGGTGTGACCGTCCTGACCAAGCAACCGCTCGAAGGCGTCGAGAAAGATGGCGCCCGAATCGTCGGGCTGCGCACCTCCGGCGGGCTGCACACCGCGAAAGTCTTTATCGATGCCACGTACGAAGGAGATCTCATGGCCCGCGCCGGCGTGGTCTGGCACCTCGGCCGCGAGAGCCGCGACGAATACGGCGAATCGTTCGCCGGCCGCCAATACCCGAAGGAGAAGCTGGCCATCAACGGCTTCGACGCCAACGGCCTGCCCCTGCCGTTCATCACGACGCTCCGCCCGGGCGACGACCAGGCCGGCGAAGAGACGGTGATGGTCTACAGCTTCCGCCTCTGCCTGACCAAGAACCCTGCGAACCGCGTGCCCTTCCCCGAACCGAAGGCCTACGACCCGGCCCGCTTCGAACTCGTCCGCAGGTATTTCCAGAAATACCCGAACGCGCCGCTGCCGTGGGACCTCTATCCGTTACCCGGCGAGAAGTTCGATGCCAATAACGGCATCGGGAAGATGTTCTCGATGGGTCTCGTCGGCGAAGCCAACGGCTGGTGCGCCTCCGACCCCGCCGGCCGCGCCAAGCTCTGGGAGAAGCACAAGGAATACACCCTCGAGTTCTACAAGTTCCTGACGACCGATGAAGCCGTGCCGGCGAAGATTCGGGCGACGATGGCCGAACTCGGCCTCTGCCGCGACGAGTTCCCGGAGAGCGGCCACTGGTCTCCGCAACTCTACGTCCGCGAAGGCCGTCGCATGGACGGACGATACATGCTGACCCAGAAGGACGTGCTCGCGGATCCGAAGAAGGATGACGCCATCGCGGTCTCGTCCTTCCCGATCGATTCGCATGACTGCCGACGGATCGCCCTGCCCGACGGCGTGCTCAACGAGGGCACGATCATGCCGGTCCGCATGCCAGGACGTCGCCACGGCTTCGCCTACCATATCCCCTACCGCTCGATCACGCCCTCGGCCTCCGAATGCTCCAACCTGCTGGTGCCCGTCGCGTTATCGGCCACGCACGTCGCGTATGCGTCCGTCCGCGTCGAGCCGACCTGGATGGCGATCGGCCAGTCCGCCGGCGTCGCCGCCGCCCTTGCCGCCAAGGGCGGCATCACGGTCCAAGCACTCGACTATCCTCAGCTCCGCGCCCGCCTGCTCGCGCAGAAGGTCGTGCTCGATCTCCCGACATTGCCGCCTGTCGGCAAGACCGACCGACCTGCTGGTCCGGTCTCGGTCGACCCGAAGTCCCTGCCAGGACTGATCCTCGACGACGCCCAAGCGGAGCTCACCGGCGACTGGGAACGCTCCACGAACTTCAAGCCGCACGTCGGTACGGGCTACCTGCATGATGAGCAACGCTCCGACGGCAAGTCGCGCGCGGTCTTCCGCTTCAAGGCGCCCGCTGACGGCGAGTTCGAGCTGCGCATGGCCTACTCCGCCCACCCTACGCGCACGAAACGCCTTCCGGTCTCGATCGTCGGCGACGGTGTCGAGCATCGGTTCACCGTCGACCAGACCCAACCGCTGCCGACCGGGGAAGCCTTCCGGCCGATCCGCCACCTCCGCCTCCGGCATGGCGTCGACTATGTCCTGACCGTGACCAACGAGGACACCCAAGGCTTCGTGATCCTCGACGCCTTCCAGTTGCTCCCCGTCGCCGCTCCGGCAAAGTGAACCCATGAAGATGCGCTTGCTGTTCTGCCTGGCCGCCCTGCTCGCCGGCTGTTCCTCCCCCATGGAAGAGACCAAGCCGAAGGCCTCGCTCCTTCCGGCCGGGTGGAACGCCAAGGCCGCGGGCGACAAGGTCATGGCCGGCCTGTTCAAGGTCACCGGACCCGACGTCAAAGGCGCCCATGACGCCCATCTCACGATCGTCGGGGACCGCGCCTACGTCGTGGCCGAGGTCAATGACCGCCAGGCCGGCGAAGCCGCCCAGTGGCCGTTCGTCTACGCGACGCTCTCCATCGTCGACCTGCGCAACGACCGCCTGCTCGACGTGATGACGATCGCGCGCTCCGAACAGGCGTTCGCCAACGAGACCCTCCCCGTCGGCGCCTGCTTCGTGCCACGCATCAAACAGATCGGCCCGCAGACGCTCCGCTGCTGGTTCGCCAGCGAGCAACCCGGCAAACGCCAGTCGCAGACCTATTACCGCGACTTCGACCTGAAGACGCTGACCTTCGAGCCGGAGATCCATCGCATGAAGCTGACGACCAGCGACGGCACGTTCGACCTCCAGCCGAGACACCTGCACGCCGACGCCGCCAAGCAGGGCTTCAAGCGCAAGGCCGCCGACGCCGGCCTTTACCTGTTCGACAACTTCAAAGAATTCGACGGCCGCACCTTCATCGCCATCAACAACTACCTCGGGGCCCAGCAGGCGCTCTGCACGCTGAACGCCGCCGCCGACACGCTCACGGTCGTCGGCCACTTCAACGGCCCGGGCGGGCCCGCCCTCACGGAGCCGGCGGTCAATCGCCTGCCGGACGGCACGTGGCTGGCGATCTGCCGGAAAGAAAACGGCGACCACAACTACTGGTTCTGCGAGAGCAAGGACGGGCGGACCTGGACGGACGGCGGAGAGAAGGACTTCGTCAAGCTTGGCGCGGGTTCCAAGCCCACCTTCGATAAGTTCAATGGCGTCTATTACCTCGGCTGGCAGGAACGCACCCAGGTCGACAAGGTCAGCCGGAGCGTCTTCAACCTCGACGTCTCGAAGGACGGCAAGCACTGGGTGCGCAAATACCGCTTCGAGACCACGAAGTCCTTCCAATACCCCACTTTCGTCGAAGCCAATGGACAGGTCTGGTTCTGCGTGACCCAGGGAGATTCCGACCCCAGCCGCAAGGAACGCATCATGTTCGGACGGCTGGAGTAATCATAAGGCCTCAATTAGGACGTTTCCCAAAAACTCCTCGCAACCATTCTCGGCGTTGGGTGTATTAATAGCACCCCCATGCGATTCCTCGCCCTCCTCCTCGCCGCGACGGCCGCCGCCGCGCCGGTCTCCTTCGACAAGCAGACCGTCTCCAAGGACTTCGTCGCCGAAGGCTGCGCCGTCGCCGACTTCGACCACGACGGACATGTCGACATCGCGGCCGGCTGGTACGTCTGGAAGGGTCCCGACTTCAAGCAGCGCGTCAGTTACGCCGTCGAGCCGTCGCATGACAAGGGTCCGAACAAGACGCCTTTCAACGGCGCCACTGGCTACTCCGACTACTTCATCTCCTACGCCTACGATTTCAACGGCGACGGCTGGTCGGACATCCTGGTCTTCGGCTTCCCCGGCGACCCCGCCCTCGTCTACGAGAACCCGCAGGGTAAGCCCGGCCCCTGGACGGTCCATAACATCTTCGATGTCGCCGACGGCGAGTCGCCTCAGCTCGTCGACATGAACGGCGACGGTAAGCCGGAACTGCTCTGCCACACGAGCGACGCCGTGAAGGATCCGAAGAACAACAAAGGCCGCCATGGCGGCCAGTTCGGCTACGCCGAGATCGACTGGAAGAACCCGTTCGGCAAGGCCAAGTTCCACGCGATCACCGAGAAGTCCAAGGAGAACGACCAGAAGATCTTCAAGTACACCCACGGCTACGGCGCCGGCGACGTCAATGGCGACGGCCGCGTCGACATCCTCGAAGCCAACGGCTGGTACGAACAGCCGAAGGACCTCTCCGCCCCCGGCCCCTGGAAGTTCCATCCGGCCAACTTCGGCCAGGGCGGCGCCCAGATGTACGTCACTGACGTGAACAACGACGGTCGCAACGACGTCATCACGAGCATCAAGGCCCACAGCTACGGCCTCTCCTGGTTCGAACAGAACAAGGACGGCTCCTTCGCCGAGCACGTGATCCTCGGCAAGACCAAGGAGGATAACGCCGACGGCAAGGGCTTCAGCCAGATCCATGCGGTCCAGCTCGAGGACATCAACGGCGACGGCCTGCTTGACATCGTCTGCGGCAAGCGCCGCTGGGCCCACGGCATCAAGGGCGACGACGAACCGAACGCCGACCCAGTGCTCTATTGGTTCGAACTGAACCGCGACGCCGCCGGCGCCGCCACGTTCGTCCCCCGCCGCATCGACTCCGACAGCGGCGTCGGTACCCAGTTCTTCACCGGCAAGGTGAACGCGGACGGCAAGCCGGACATCGTCATCGCGAACAAGCACGGCGTCTTCGTCTTCACCCAGAAGTAAGCCGACCACCACCCTCCCCACAATGGGGTCAGGCCCTATTAACGGGGTCTGACCCCATTGTTTTTGCACCATCCCGCGTTTACGCCCAACCTGCCCTCACCCCCATGCGCCCCCTGCTCTGCCTGATCCTCGCCCTGACGGCCGTCGCCGCCGACAAGCCCGCCCCGGTCGAGACCGACAAGCGCGTCCAGTCCGACGGCAAAGGCTGGCGCCTCGAGAAAGCCGTCATCAAGGACGCGAAGCTGCCTCGCGTGCTGCTCATCGGCGACTCGATCCTCAACGGCTACCAAGGGCGCGCCACCAAGCTGCTCGCCGGCAAGGCCAACGTGGACCTTTGGGTCAACCCCTACAACCAGTCCGAACACGTCAACAAGCTGCTCGGCGAAGTCCTCGCCAACGGTCCTTACGACGTGGTCGTCTTCAACATGGGCCTGCACGGCTGGCAGGAGGGCCGCATCAAGCCCGGCACCTTCGAACCGCTGATGAAAGGCTACGTCGAAGTCCTGAAGACCAAACTGCCCAAGGCCAAGCTCGTCTGGGCCAGCAGCACGCCGGTCACGGTCAAAGGCAAGCCGACCGAGATCAACACCGACATCAACCCGAACATCGTCGAGCAGAACCGCATGGCCGCGAAGGTCATGGCCGAGATGGGCGTGCCGATCGTCGACTTCTACGGCCTGCTCGTCGATAAGCGTGAGCTCGCCCGTGGCGACATGTTCCACTGGACGGGCCCGGCCTACGACCTGATCGCCCAGGCCGCCGTCGATGCCATCCTCCACGAACTTTCTACCAAATGACATGAGACCCCTCCTCTGCCTGCTCTTCGCGCTATCCGCGATCGCCGCCGATCGCCCGAACATCGTCGTCATCCTCGCGGACGACTACGGCTACGGCAGCGCCGGCTGCTACGGCGCCGACCCGAAACTCGTCCGCACTCCGGCGATCGACCGACTCGCCGCCGAAGGCCGCCGCTTCACCGACGGGAATACGACCTCCTCGGTGTGCTCACCCACCCGCTATTCCCTGCTGACAGGCCGCTACTGCTGGCGCACCACGCTCACCCACGAGGTCCTCGGCACCTTCTCCCCCCTCCACATCGAAACGACCCGCTTCAACCTGGCATCCCTGCTGAAGCAGAAAGGCTACCACACCGCCGCCGTGGGCAAATGGCACCTCGGCTACGGCAAGGAGAACGAAGACCCGAAGTGGCGCACCGAATATAAGGCTGAGCTCTCCCCGGGCCCCCTGGACATCGGCTTTGACTACCACTTCGGCGTTCCGAGCAACCACGGCGACCTCACCGGTGTCTTCGTCGAGAACCGCTTCGTCTACGGCCTACGCTCCGGCCAGATTCCCGCCGGCATGAAGCTCGCGGGCCCCGCCGCCGACAGCGATGACTTCAAGGCAACTTATGGCTCCGAAGATACGGAGAATGGAAAGAACTCGGGCCGCATCCTCGAGCTCGACGCCCCTCGCCGCAAAAATGAGCGCGTGATGAAGGTGCTGACCGACAAGGCCACGACCTGGCTTGAAGCCCAACCCAAGGACCAGCCTTTCTTCCTCTACTTCACGCCGGTCGCCGTCCACAACCCGGTGACCCCCGACAAGGATCTCGCCGGCAAAAGCGCAGCGGGTCCCTACGGAGACTGGATCCATGAACTCGACCAGAGCGTGGGTCGCATCCTCGCCACGCTCGACAAGATGGGAGCGACGAAGGACACCTTGGTGCTCTTCACCAGCGATAACGGCGGCGTCTTCAAGCCGGAGACCGAACGTCTATTGCAGACGACGGCCTACAAAGCCGGCCTGATGGTCAACGGTGCCATCCGTGGCGGTAAGCACGACGTCTGGGAAGGCGGCTTCAAGGTGCCTTTCATCGCCCGCTGGCCGGGCAAGGTCCCCGCTGGCTCCACCGCCACGCAGATGGTCAGCGTCGTCGACATCTTGGCGACGGCCTCCGAAATCGTCGGCGAACCGCTCCCCTCTCGAGGCATTGGCGCCGAAGACAGTCGTAGCTTCCTCAACGTACTCACGGGTCCGGCTGACGCCAAAGGCCGCGAGGACATGATCGTGCATAGCTCCGACGGCGTCTTCGCCCTCCGCAAGGGCCGCTGGAAATGGATCGAAGGCGTGCCCGTCGACGAGATCAAGGACGGCGCCCGCAAGGCCCATAAGGATCAGTTCCGCTCGCAGCTCTACGATACCGTAGCCGATCCGGCCGAGAAAAAGGATGTCGCCGCCGAGCACCCGGAAGTCGTCGCCGAACTGAAGGATCTCCTCCGTCGCTACCGTGATGGCGGCTTCAGCCGCGAACTGCCTGCCGCTGACGTCAAACCCACCCGCGCCCATGTCGCCGCCCTATCTTCGCCGACCGGCGCCGCGGCGCTCGACGAACCGTTGGCGAAGATCCCAGGCAAGCCCTGGGTCGCTTCCGCCGGCGAATGGTCCGCCCGCGATGGCGGCGTCTTCGCCAAGCCGAAGAGCGGCTCGGAAAAAGCCGCCGGACTCCGCGCCCCGCTGGCCTTCGGCGACGGCGTCTTCGACTGCGAACTGAACCTCCAGGGTGCCAACCGCGTCTCGCTTCGCTTCGGTGCCGGCGACGCCGGCTTCCGCCTCGTGATTTCGCGCACGACGGCGATCCTCACCAAAAATCCGTCGAAGGGCGAAGCAGCCACCGCTACCGAAGATATTGCCAAGAAGAACCTGAAGCTTGCGGCCGGCGAATGGTATCCTGTCCGCCTGATTTTCAAGGGCGACGAGGTGACGGTCCAGGTCAACGAACAGACCTTCAAGGGTAAGCACGCAAGCTTGGGCAAGGACAAGACCTCCGTCGATTTCCTGGTCTTCGGAGATGGCGCCGGCTTCCGCAACGTACGCGTCACCAAATAATCCGATGCGTCCCTCGTTTGGCCTGATTTTCCTGTCCGCCGCACTGTTCGCCGATCCTTCCGACGACCGCAAGGTCGTGCTCGGGCTCGCCGACACCTGCGCCCCCGCGCCGAAGACCTACGAGGCCGAAGGCTTCAAGCCCGACGGTCAGGTCCACGCGATCTTCTACGATGCGCTTCCGTGGAACGGTAAGCCTACCCGCGTCTTCGCCTGGATCGGACTGCCGGCCAAGCGCGAAGGCAAGGTCCCGGGCATCGTGGTCGTCCATGGCGGCGGCGGCACGGCCTACAAGGAGTGGGTCCAGAAGTGGAACGCCCAAGGCTTCGCGGCGATCAGCATCGCGGTCGAAGGCCAGACGGACGTCGATGAGAAGAAGGAAGCCAAGGGGCGCCCCGTCTGGGCCCGCCATGCCTTCTCCGGTCCGGCCCGAGACGGCACCTTCGCCGACACGAAGCTCCCGTTGAAAGACCAATGGATGCACCACGCGCTGGCCGACACGATGCTGGCCAACTCCCTCCTGCGATCCCTACCCGAAGTCGACGCCTCCAAGATCGGCGTGATGGGCATCTCCTGGGGCGGAGTAATCACCAGCACGGTCATCGGACTCGATGAGCGCTTCGCCTTCGGCATCCCGACCTACGGTTGCGGCCACCTTTTCGACGCCGAGAACCACTGGGGCAAGGCCCTGCATGACAACGAAGGATACAGGCAGGTCTGGGACGGCATGAACTACGCGGACCGCGCCAAGATGCCGGTGCTCTGGCTCTCGTGGCCGCAGGACGCGCACTTCCCGCTCGGCTGTCAGGCGGAGAACTACCGCAAAGCGCCCGGCCCTCGCATGGTCTCGCTGATCACCAAGATGGGCCACAGCCACCCCGCCGGCTGGAATCCGCCGGACAGCTACGCCTTCGCAAAAAGCGTCGTCGAGACTGGCAAACCCTGGGGCAGTTCCCCTTCGGCCAAGACCGAGTCCGGCACCGCCATCGCGGTCTTCCATTCCACCAAACCCATCACGCGCGCCGTGCTCGTCTCGACGACCGACAAGGGCTTCACCGGTACGCGCAAGTGGGTCGAGGCACCGGCCATGGCCGCCAGCGGCGGCGGCGGAACGACGGCTTCCGCCCCCCTGCCCCCAGGCACGACAGCCTGGTACATCAACGCTTACGCCGACCAACTGACCCTCACCTCCGACTATCAAGAAATCAAATGATCCGCACCCTCCTCTGCCTGCTCGGCGCGACCCTCGCGCTCAACGCCGCCGACCAGCCTGCCGGCCGATCCTTCCTCATGCTCGGCGGCTTCACCCAGATCGTCGACGCCTCCGGCAAGGCGACCTGGAAATACCCCGCGGTCACGCGCGACGGTTATATCCTCCCCAACGGCAACCTGCTGCTCACCCTCTCGAAGACCAAGGCCTACCCCGGCGGCGCGGTCGTCGAAGTGACCCGCGACCAGAAGGTCGTCTGGGAATACAAGGGCACGCAGTCGGAAGTGAACACGGCCGTGCTGCTGGATAACGGCAACGTGATGCTCACCGAAGCCGGCGATAAGCCGCGCCTGCTCGAGGTCGCCCGCGACGGCTCGATCAAGGTCGAGATCCCGCTCGGCTGCCAGGTCACCAACCATCACATGCAGAGCCGCATGGCCCGCAAGCTGCCCAACGGCCATTACCTCGTGCCCCAGGATAAGACGGTCCGCGAATACGACGCCGCGGGCAAGGTCGTCTGGGAACGCCCGAGCCCCGAGTCCGCATTGGACAACCGTTCGTTCTGTTGCCTGCGCAACGCCGCGGGACACACGCTCATCAGCCTCACCGTCGGTAATCATGTCATCGAGGTCGACGAAGCCGGCAAGATCGTCTGGGAACTCCGCGACGGCGACCTGCCGGGCGTGCCGGTCAATCGTACCACCGCCCTCTCCTGGCTGCCCAACGGCAACATCGTCTTCAGCAACTACGCCGCCCGCGCCCCGCAACCCAAGCTGGTCGAGATCACCCGGGAGAAGAAGGTAGTCTGGACTTACACGGACGCCACCAACCAAGGCGTGCACGAGTTCCAGTTGCTGGATGAGGCTGGCAAACCGCTGCCTGGGGTGCTTCGCTGAGTCGACGTGCAGTTCCCCGACCCTCAGGCCGCGCTCAACCATGCGATGGAGCTCCATCGCACGGGACGCATCGCCGAGGCCGACACGCTCTACCGGCAGCTCTACGCCGCATTCCCGCAGGCGGTCGACCTGATCCACCTCATCGGCCTCACCACCTGCGAGCTCGGCCGCCCGCAGGAAGGCATTCCCCTCATCGAGGAGTCCTTGCGGCACCGCCCGCTGACGGCCCACTACCATGCCAACTACGGCGTCAAACTCATCGAGGTGCGACGCTTCGACGACGCCGTGACAGCCCTTGCCCGCGCCGTGGAGATGGAGCCCGGCAACTCCGGCCATCACTACAACCTCGGCAACGCCTACCTGCAGTCAGACCGGGCGGCGGCGGCCGTCGACTGCTACCGTCGCGCGCTGACCCTGAACCCGGCCCATCATCTGGCCGCGCTGCAGCTGGGCATGGCCCTGCATGGCGCCGGGAGGCGGGACGAAGGCATCGCGCACTATCGCCGTGAACTCGCGGCGCGCCCTACTGATTACGCCCTCGCCACCAACCTCGGGGCGCTCCTGCAGGACGCGTGCGACATCGACGGAGCCATCGAGGTCTTCCGTCAGGCGCTGCAACACGAGCCCAGGAACTTCTTCGCGATGAACAATATCGCGATCATGCTCAAGGAGCGCGGCGAGGTCTCCGAATCCGTCCGGATGCTGCTGCGTTGCGCGGAGCTCAGTCCGGCCTCACCGGAGATCCGCAGCAACGTCATCCTGACGATGCACTACGACCCGCAGCTGCCGGACGAGGCAATCGCCGAGCAGCATCACGAGTGGAACCGGCGCTTCGTTACCGCGACACCGGGGGCCGGCCACCTCAACGAACCCGACACCGCGCGTCGGCTTCGCGTCGGCTACGTCTCGGCCGACCTGCGCGACCACGTCGTCGGCCGCGCCCTGCTGCCCGCCTTCCGCCACCACGACCACGCCGCGTTCGAGATCTTCTGCTACGCCACCAACCCCGAACAGGAGCTCACCAAGGAGTTCCAGCGGCATGCCGACCACTGGCGGGCGATGGCCGGAGCTTCCGACCAGGATCTCCTCCGGCAAATCAAGGAGGACCGGATCGATATCCTCCTCGATCTCAGCCTCCACACCTCCGACAACCGCCTCGGCGTCTTCGCCGCGAAGCCCGCGCCGGTGCAGGTCTCCTGGCTGGGGTACCCCGAGACCTCCGGCTTATCCACGATGGATTGGCGGATCTCGGACCGCTTCCTCGAACCGCCGGGCGGCAATCGCGTGGCGGTCGGCCAGGAAAAACCCTGGCTGCATCCGGACTGCTGGACCTGTTTCGAACCGGCCAAGGATTACCCGGAAGTCAACCCGCTGCCTTCGGCGCAAGGCCGGGCCTTCACCTTCGGCTGCTTCAACAACTACTGCAAGATCAACGACGCCGTCTTGTCCGCCTGGAGCCGCATCCTGGGCGCGACTCCCGGCTCACGCCTTTACCTGCTGACGAAGCCAGGCACCCACCGCCGACGTACGCTTGAGTTCATGAGTTCGCAGGGCATCTCGGCCGAGCGTATCGTCTTCCAGGATTACGCGCCGCACACCGCCGAGCTTTCGCAGGGCGCCCTGCTCGGGCGCTATCACCAGGTCGACCTCGCGCTGGATACATTCCCTTACAACGGCATGAGCACCACGCTCGACGCGCTGTGGATGGGTGTGCCGGTGGTGAGCCTCGTCGCTCGCCGTAACCTCGGCCGCGCCGGCCTCAGCCTGCTGAGCAACGCGGGCCTCCCCGAATTCGCCGTCCCTTCCGTCGACGCCTACGTCGAGACCGCCGTACGCCTCTCGCAGGACCAGGCCGGCCTCGCCAAGCTTCGGGCCGGACTGCGGGCGCGGATGCAAGCCTCGCCCTTGCTCGATGCGGCTGGCTTCACCCGCAAGCTCGAAGCCGGTTTCCGTGACATGTGGATTGAATGGTGCCGTCGTCAGGGTAAGGTCGCCTGACCCCCATGCGACCGCTGCTCTCGCTCTTCCTGCTCACCCTGTCGACGCTGGCCGCCGACCCCGCGCATTACGCACTCCCGACACCTGAGGCCGAGGCCACGCTACCCGGCGAAGGCGCCCTGCGCCGCTACGACGGCTACGTGAAACGCTGGAACACCATCCGCCCGCAGTGGGCGACGGAGGTCGCCAAGGACCAGGGCGCGGTGGTCTTCTTCGGCGATTCGATCACCCAAGGTTGGGGCACGGATTTCAAGAAGGCCTTCGAAGGCATGAAGCTGGCCAACCGCGGCATCGGCGGCGACACGACCCGCGGGATGTTGCTCCGCCTGCAGGATGACGTCCTCTCGCTTAGGCCCAAGGCGGTCGTGCTGCTGATGGGCACGAATGACATCGAGGTCGAGGTCCCCGTCGAAGCCATCGGCCGAAACTTCCAGAAGATCGTCGCCGCCCTCAAGGCCCACGACCCGAAGATGCCGGTCGTCGTCTGCCGCATTTTCCCGAGCTCCGCCACGAAGAAGCGCCCGAAGGAAACCATCCTCGCCGTCAACGAACTCTTCGCCGCCGCGGTGAAAGGAGACCCACAGTTCACGGTGCTCGACACCTATGCCCTCTTTGCGAACGCCGAGGGCGACGCCCTCCCCGCCCTCTTCCCCGACCTGCTCCACCTCAACGCCGCCGGCTACGCCAAATGGGCTTCCGCGCTGCGTCCGATCTTCGCGACGCTCGGCTACCTCGACACCCAGGCCGACGATTTCAAGCCGGATCCGGGCTTCGTCAGCCTCTTCAACGGCAAGGACCTCACCGGCTGGGGCTACCGCGTCACCCCGCCCCGCAAGGCGCCAAAAGTCCCCAAGCCCGACGCCCCGCTGGTCGTCGAGATCAAAGCCGAGGAGAAGTTCGACGGCCAGACCGCGAGTTCCGACGGACGCTATCGCGCCATCAACGGCCGTCTCGTCGTCACGACGCCCGCCGAAGGCCGACGCATCCAGGCTCTTTCGACGCAGCAGGAATTCCCGCAGGACTTCATCCTCAAGCTGGAGTTCCGCGCGACGCCCAACGCCGACAGCGGCGTCTACCTGCGCAAGCCGCAGCTGCAATGCCGCGATTTCCTCGTCGCCGGACCGTACAAGGAACTCAAGCGATACAAGGCCCAGGAGTGGAACGAACTCGTCGTCACGGTGAAAGGCGGCGTCGCTCACGCCGAGTGCAACGGCGAGGTGCTCGAGGACGCGCTGAAGGTCCCGGAGACCGGACCGATCGGCCTCGAAGGCGACCGCGGCCAGATGGAGTACCGCCATCTACAGATCAAGACGCTGGCCAAGTAAAAGCCCTCAGCCAACGGGGTCAGGCCGTACCCTCGCCCTAGGTGAACCTAAGCTCGCCACTTTGACGCGTTTTTTGGTTCAGCCACGAAAAGGTACGGCCTGACCCCTTTGGCTGGGTGGTTCTACGGAACACTCTCGCCCGCTGAGTCCGTTTCCGACTCACTGCGGCGGATGACCGACTGGATCCATAGCCACACCTTGCTGCCGGCCGACGGCTGGATCCTGCTGCTCGCCCTCTTCGGGGCGCTCTGCATCGGCCTCTCGAAATCCGGCCTCGCCGGGACCGCGACGCTCAACGTCGTGCTCATGGCCAAGATCTTCGGCGCTAAGCCGTCGGTCGGCATCGTGCTGCCGATGCTCATCGTCGCCGACTTCATGGGCTTCCTCATCAATCGGGGCGGCGGCAGCTGGCGGCAGATCGTCCCGATGATCCCGCCGGCGATCGTCGGCGTGTTCGCGGGCTGGTACCTGCTCGACCAGGTCGACAACGGCACGGCCCGCATCGTCATCGGCGTGCTCATCCTCGCCTTGCTCGCCTTCAACGTCCTGCTCAACCGCCGCCGTGAACAGCTCCTCGCGCTCACCCGCCACCGCACCTTCACCTGGGGCATGGGCTGGGTCGCCGGCGTCTCCACGATGCTCGCCAACGCGGCCGGCCCGGTGATGACGGTCTATCTGCTCGCCCAGCGGCTCGAGAAAAAGGAACACCTCGGCGTCTTCTGCCGCTTCTTCCTTTTCATCAACCTCTTCAAACTTCCTTTCAGCGGGAGCCTCGGGCTTGTCACCGGACCGTCACTCATGACTAACCTGATTCTGCTTCCAGGCGTCATCGCGGGCATCGTGCTGGGCTGGCAGATCCTGAAGCGTATCAAGCAGGACGCCTTCGAGTCGGTCCTGGCCTGGCTGACGGCCTTCGCGGCGGTCTGGCTGATCGTCGGCTGACCGCTTGACTCCGCCCGCCGGCGAAGCGGAAATAAGGGCCTTATGAAGACCCCGCTTCTCGCCCTCCTCGCCGCCCTCGCCGTCGTCGGCTGCCAGACCGCACAGACCCCCTCCAAGCTCGCCGTCGGCGCCAACCCCGAGAGCGTCACCCGCGGCTTCGACGGCGACCTGTTCGTCAGCCTCATGGGCCCCACCCGCAAGGCCGGCGACGGCGACGGCAAGGTGGTCCGCGTTCACGGCGAGACCGTGACCGACTTCGCCACGGGGCTCAACGACCCGAAGGGCATCGTCTTCGCGGGCGGCTTCCTCGTCACGGCCGACTTCGACACGGTCTGGAAGATCGACGCGAAGGGCAACAAGACCGTCCTCGCGGGCCCGAAGGATTTCCCGGTCGCGCCGACCTTCCTTAACGACGTCGAAGTCGAACCTTCGGGCAAGAGCGTGCTCGTGACCGACATGGGCGCGGTCACGAAGATGCGCGACGCCAACAACAAGCTCTGGCCGATCAACAGCGCCGAACACAAGGCCATCCCGGTCATCGCCCGCCTCTTCCGCGTCACCCTCGACGGCAAGGTGACCGAAGTCATCGCCCCGAACGCCCGCATGCTCAACCCGAACGGCGTCGACGTCCTCAAGGACGGCCGCATCCGTCTCGCCGAGTTCTTCACCGGCGACGTGCTCGAATACAACAAGGGCAAGTGGAAGGCCATCGCCAAGGGCCATCGCTCCGGCGACGGCATCGTGCACGACTCCCAGGGTCGTTTCTACATCTCGGAGGTCATGTTCGGCCGCGTCACCCGGTACGACGCAGGCTCCAAGAACCCGAAGCTGCTTTCCGAAGGCCTCGAGCTCCAGGCCGCCGCGGACATCTATGTCGACGAAGCCCATGGCCAGCTGATCATCCCCGACAGCAAGGCCGGCCAGCTCATCTTCATCGGACTGTAAGCGGCACGAGGGGCAGGGGTCGGGAAAGGGATCGGGGCGGGAAAACTCCTCCCAACCTTTGCTCTTTACCGCTGTCTAAGACACGTAGTCCTGCCCCCATCCCCAACCCTCCCCCGTTAGCAGTGATCCGCTCCTTCATGCCCACCTCCCTTCTCCTCGGCCTGGCCGCGGGGGTGGCGGCGATCTCCCCCGAGGATGCGGCGCACTTCAGGTCCGAGATCCGCCCCGTGCTCTCGACGTTCTGCATCGAGTGCCACAAGGAGGGCAAGGAAACGGATTTCCTCGCGGTCAAGGAACTCGGCCAGCTCAACACCCACCGAGGCGACTTCCGCAGCGCGGTCGAGCAGCTGCGCAACCGCACGATGCCGCCGCCCAAGGATGACCAGCCGAGCGAGACCGAACGCCGCCAGGTCGCCGATTGGCTGGAGCGCGTGCTCCGGGAGACGGCGAAGGAGATGGGCCCCTACGCCGGCACCGTCACGGCGCGCCGGCTGAACCGCCTCGAATATGACAACACCATCCGCGATCTGCTGGGCCTGCGGATGAAGTTCTCGCAGACGTTCCCGTCGGACGGCGGCGGCGGCGAAGGCTTCGACAACAACGGCGAGACGCTCTTCCTGCCGGTCATCCTGATGGAACGCTACCTCGACGCCGCCGAGGCGATCGTGGACGAGGCCATCATCGTGCCCGAGACGCGTCGCTCCTTCGCGCCGGCCGACTTCCAACGACCCGACGGCACGCCGTCAGGCAACCAGCTGAAGACCGGCCAGGAAGCCTCGGTCGCCTTCCCCGTCACCATGCAGGCTCCGCACGTGCTGACCATCCGCGCCCACGCCACGGGCGCCCGCAACGCCCGGCTCCTGCTCAAGATCGACGGCATCGCGGCCCAGTCCGTCGACGTCCCGGTCGGCGGCCCGAAAACGACCGACCTCCAGTTGCAGTTCTTCCGCGGACCGCACCGCCTGACGCTCGTCGCCGAGTCCGGCGAAGTCGCGCTCGACGGGCTGGAGCTGGTCGACAAGCCCAAGGCCGTCACGGCCGAACGCCAGGAAGCCCACCGCCGCCTCCTCGGCCCCGCGAGCTCCGCCTCGCTCGCCGGCAAGTCGGCCGCCGACCGCCGCGCCGTCGCTTCGGCCCTGCTGCAGAAGTTCGCGCGCCTCGCCTACCGCACCCCGGTGACCGAGAAAGATGTCGCCAAGAACCTGGCGCTCTTCGAGCGCTCCGCGTCGCGCGGCGAGAACTTCGAGACGTCGATGAAGCTGGCCTACCGCGGCATCCTCGCCTCGCCTCGCTTCCTTTTCCGGGCGGAACAGGACCACGCCGAACCGGGCATCCGTCCCGTCACGGACCACGAGCTCGCCACGAGGCTTTCCTACTTCCTCTGGAACAGCACGCCGGACGGCGAACTGGACGCGCTCGCGGACGCCGGCAAGCTGAACCAGCCGGCCATGCTCGAGGCCCAGCTCAAGCGCATGCTCACCGACCCCAAGGCGGACTCCTTCATCCAGAACTTCACCGAGCAATGGCTGGGCACCAAGGCCGTCGGCGAAACGGTGCCGCTCTCGCCCGAGGCGGATGACGCCAAGGGCATCTACACCGCCAAGATCGGGGCCGATATGCGCAAGGAGGCCATCGCGATGATGGACTACCTGCTCCGCGGCGACCGCAGCCTGCTTGAACTCATCTCCGCCGACTACAGCTTCATCAACGGACGCCTGGCGGAGTACTACGGCATCCCCGGCATCAAGGGCGACGCCTTCCGCAAGGTGGTGCTGAAGGACAACCTGCGCGGCGGGGTCCTCGGCCTCGGCGCCGTCCAGATGCTCACCTCCCCCGGCCGTCGCACCAGCCCCGTGCTCCGCGGCGCCTGGGTCCTCACGACGCTCATGGGCACGCCCGTCCCGGCTCCGCCCGCCAACGTCCCTCCGCTGGAAGCGGCCAGCACGAAGAAAAAGAAGGCCGGTTCGCTCTCCCTGCGCGAGAAACTCGAGGTCCATCGCGCCGACGCCACCTGCGCCTCCTGCCATAACGTCATCGACCCGATCGGCTTCTCGATGGAGCACTTCGACCGCATCGGCCGCTGGCGCGACGTCGACGAGAAGCAGAAACCCATCGACGCCTCGGGCATCACGGCTTCGGGGCAGGCCTTCAAGGACCTCGACGCCTTCAAGGCGATCCTGCTGACGCGTAAGCGTGACTTCGCCCGCCAGATGACCTCCAAGCTCCTCGGCTATTCCCTCGGCCGCAGCCTCGTCGACCGCGACGACGGCACGATCGAGCGGATCGTGGACCGCCTGGAAGCCGACGACTTCAAGGCGCAGACGCTGCTCCGCGAGGTCATCCTCAGCACGCCCTTCCGCAACCGTAACGAGCTCGCCCTCGCCGGCGCCAAGCCCAAGAAGCCGACCAAGGCTGAAAAGGAACCCAAATAAGCCCCACCGCTGGATTTGCCTTCTCCGGTTCGCGTCCCACACTGTCCCTGCCCCCACCCTGTCCCTTTAAAGCCGATGTTCCGCCCCATCTCCAGACGTACGATGCTCCGCGGCTGCGGAGCCGCGCTCGCGCTCCCGCTGATGGAAGCCATGGTGCCGTCGGCCAAGGCCGACCAGCGCCTTGCCAAGCCGCCCCTGCGTACGGGCTACTTCTTCATGCCCAACGGCGTCAACGAGCGCCGCTGGCGTCCGGAAGGCAACGATGAGCGCTTCGAACTGTCCCCGACGCTCGCGCCCTTCAAGAGCGTGAAAGACAAGCTCACCCTGCTCGAGAACCTGACCAACCAACGCACCGCCGGTCGCAACGGCCACTGGCCCAAGGTGCCGGCGTGGCTGCACGGCGGCTTCGTCAAGCGCAACGCGGGCAGCGACATCGACGTCGGCGGCATCTCGGCCGACCAGGTCATGGCCGCCGAGATCGGCAACCAGACGCCCCTCCCGAGCTTCGAGCTCGGCCTCGAGCCTACCCGCTCCGGCGTCGACAACGCCGGCGGTGGCTTCGCGATGCTCTACGGTTCCCACCTCGCCTGGCGCGACCCGCATACCCCGGTGCCCAAGGAGATCGTCCCGCAGCTCGCGTTCGACCGCCTCTTCCGCACGGCCTCCGCCGGACCTGTGGTATCGGGCTTCAACCCGAACCAGCCCGCCGTCACCAACGCGCTCCAGCGCGACGACCTGAGCGTGCTCGACGCCGTCAGCGAGGACGTCTGGCTCATCAAGGGCAAGATCAGCTCCGCCGACCGCGTGAAGCTCGACGAATACATGGAGTCCGTCCGCGCCGTCGAGAAGCGCATCGAGAATTCCCTCAAGCCGCAGAAGCGCTGGATCAACGCCGGCCGCTTCGACATCCCGCGCCCCGGCCCCGGCATCCCCAAGGACCATCGCGAACACGTGAAGCAGATGCTCGACATCCTCGCGCTGGCCTACTGGACCGACTCGACCCGCATCAGCACGTTCATGATCGGCGACGCGCAGTCCGGTCGGCGTTTCGACTTCCTCGACGGCGTCAACAACTACTGGCACGGCCTCTCGCACCACCAGAACGACGCCTCGACGATGGCCCAGTATACCAAGGTCATCGAATGGAACGTGGCCCAGTTCGCCGCCTTCTGCGAGAAGCTCGACTCCCTCAAGGAAGGCGAAGGCACCGTCCTCGACAATTGCCAGCTGCTCTACGGCTGCTCGATCCGCGACGGCAACAAGCACGACATCGACGACCTGCCGTTGCTCCTCGCCGGACGCGGCGCCGGCACGATCCGCTCCGGCCGTCGCATCGTCTCGCCCAAGAAGACCCCGATGTGCAACCTGCACCGCGCCCTCATGGAACGCATGGGCGTCAAGAAGGACAACTTCGGCGACAGCACCGGCGTCCTGCAGCTGGCCTGAGCAAGGCCCAGCCTCGCCGGTGGCGCCCCGAACAGGCAAAGTGGGCGTCTTACCCCTACCCCTGCCCCTACCCCTCTCTCACCCGCCTTCACCTTTGCACTTTGGCACCTTAGCACTGTATTTTCGCATCACCCCCATGAAGTCCCTGCTATCCCTCCTCGCCCTCGCGCTCACCCTGCCCGTCTTCGCCCAGGACGGCTTCACGCCGCTCTTCAATGGCAAGGATCTCTCCGGCTGGGACGGTGAACCCGGTCTCTGGGCCGTCGAGGACGGCGTGATCGTCGGCACGAGCGAAGTCGGCAAGCCGAAGACGAATTCGTTCCTGATCTGGAACGGCAAGGTCAAGGACTTCGAGATCCGCGCCACGGTCAAGGTCGTCGGCGATAACAACTCTGGCGTGCAGTATCGCAGCCGCCGCCTGCCCGAAGTGACGCCTTGGACGATCCTCGGCTACCAGTGCGACGTCCACCCGACCGACGTCCATACGGCGATGACCTACGAGGAACGCGGTCGCGGCATCTTCGGCTACAACGGCGTCGACGTGGTGATGGATCCGACCGGCCAGCGCTGGCAGGTCGGCGAACGCCCGCGCGTGCAGGCTGACATCTCCCAGTACAACGAGTTCACGGTCATCGCCCGCGGCAACCGCCTCGAGCACAAGGTCAACGGCCAGACGACCTCGGTCTTCATCGACCACGACGAGAAGGGCCGCGCCCTCGAAGGACTCATCGCCATCCAGCTCCACGCCGGCAACCCGCATAAGACCTACGTGAAGCAGATCCTGCTCAAGGTGCTCGAAGATGGGCCTATCCTGCCCTTCGACCAAGCCGCCCTGCCGGCCGGAGCCAAGAAAATCGATAAGCCCAAGGTCGTCAGCGCTCAGGGCAAGACGCCTACGACGAAGAAGAAGTAAGCCCGAACCAATCCCGCATAATGGGGTCAGACCCTCTTAATGGGGTCTGACCCCATTTCCGTCTTTGCCCTGCGGCTCATTTGCCCCGTAGTTTCCCCACACCGCCATGCGCACCCTGCTCGCCCTGATGCTCGCCACCCTGACGGCCCTCGCCGCCACGCCGGCGCGACCCAACGTCGTGCTCATCCTCGCCGATGACCTGGGCTATTCCGACCTCGGCTGCTACGGCAGCGAGATCGCGACCCCGAACCTCGACGGCCTCGCCCTCAACGGCGTGCGCTTCACGCAATTCTACAACACCGCTCGCTGCTGGCCTTCGCGCTCCGCCCTTCTCTCCGGCTACTACGCCCAGCAGATCCACCGCGACGCCCTCCCCGGCATCGGCGGCGGCGGCCAAGGCGTCCGCCAGTCCTGGGCGCGCCTGCTGCCTGACTACCTGAAGTCCGCCGGCTACCGCAGCTACCATAGCGGCAAGTGGCACATCGACGGCCCCGTGCTCGCCGGCGGCTTCGACCGCTCGCTGGACATGCGCAACCATGGCAACTACTTCAGCTCGAAGGGCAACTTCATCGACGACGTCGAGGCGAAGGCGCCGGCGAACGAGCAAGGCTACTATGCCACGATCGCGACGGCCGACCACGCCATCGACTGCCTCAAGGACCACGCGGCCAACCATAAGGACCAGCCTTTCTTCCATTATATCCCGTTCATCGCGCCGCACTTCCCGTTGCAGGCCCTGCCGCAGGACATCGCCAAGTATCGCGACAAGTATCTCGCCGGCTGGGAAGCCCTGCGCGCCGCCCGTTTCGAACGCCAGAAGACGATGGGCATCACGAACACCACCCTGTCCGCCCTCGAACGCGAAGTCGGGCCGCCCTACGCCTTCCCGGACGCGATGGCGAAGCTCGGCTCCGGCGAAGTCAACCGCCCGCTGCCATGGGCGGAGCTCACCGACGAACAGCGCCGCTTCCAGGCCACCAAGATGGCCATCCACGCCGCCATGGTCGACCGCATGGACCAGGAGATCGGCCGTGTCATCGCCCAGCTCAAAGCCATGGGCGCCTACGAGAACACCGTCATCCTCTTCGCCTCCGACAACGGCGCCAGCGCCGAGATCATGGTCCGCGACGGCGGCCACGACCCCCAAGCCCCCATGGGGAGCGCCGCGACCTACCTGAGCATCGGCCCAGGCTTCTCCAGCGCCGCCAACACGCCGCACCGGCGCCATAAGACCTGGGTGCACGAAGGCGGCATCAGCACGCCTCTCATCGCCTCCTGGCCGGCCGGCATCTCCGCCCACGGCGAACTCCGCCACTCGCCTGGCCATGTCGTCGACATCGCGCCGACGATCCTCGAACTCGCGGGGGTGACCAAGCCGGCCGAATGGAAAGGCCAGCCCATCCCGCCGGCTCCGGGCAAGAGCCTCGTGGCCGCCCTGAAGGCCGACGTCACGATCGAACGCCCCAGCCTCTGGTGGCTGCACGAGGAGAACAAGGCCATCCGCGTCGGCGACTACAAGCTCGTCGCCGCCAAGAGCGACCCGTGGGAGCTCTACGACCTGAAGACCGACCGCGCCGAACAAAACAACCTCGCCGCCAAGATGCCGGAGAAGGTCAAGGAACTCGCCGACCTCTGGCAGAAGCAGACCGATGAGTACGCCGCGCTGGCCAAGCTGACCCTCGCCGAACAGCCGAAAGGTAAAGCCGCCAAGAACAACGCCAAGAAGAAGGCGAAGTAACCTCAAAGCACGAAGTTGACCCGTTGATTCGTTGACCCGTTGGCCAGAAATAAAAATCGTACATCCCTGCCTGAATCTCGCCTCTGCATTTTTGCACCTTTGCACGATCGCCCATCTGCCATCCGCCATCTGTCATCCGCCATCTGTCATCCGTCATCTGCCATCCGTCATCTGCCATCTCCACTTCCATGCGCTCCCTCCTCGCCCTCCTGCTGATAGCCCCGCTGGCCGCGCTCACGGCCGCCGACGCCCCCAAGGCCGCCAAACCCGCCCCCAAGAAACAAGATCGCCCGACGCCGCCCACGCGCGCGTTTGACGCCCCCGGCGCCCCGGCGTTCGTCCGTCTCGACACCAAGACCTCGCTCGAAGACGGTAACTACCTCGTCGGCCCGACCTACGTCGCCGCCCCCGAGACCAAGGCTGTCGAAGGCGTGCCGCAGGGCAAGATCCAGCAGTTCCAGATCGATTCCAAGACCACCCAGCGCTTCAACCCTGGCATCGCCCGCGACGAGTTCGGCGTCCCGGATCCGAAGAACCCGAAGACCCTCATCGTCCAGACGAGGACCATTGACTACAAGCGGACCATCACGGTCTACATCCCGGCGCAGCACGTCCCCGGCACCGCCGCCCCGCTCCTTGTCACGCACGACGGCCCCGGCCTCGGCAAGCCGGACCTGAACACCGCGCGCATCCTCGACAACCTGATCGCCCAGAAGCGCATCCCAGCCCTCATCATGGTGCAGATCGCCAACGGCGGCGGCGACGCCCAGGGCCACGAACGTGGCAAGGAATATGACACGATGTCCGGCCTCTACGCCGAATACATCCAGCATGAGGTGCTTCCGCTCGTGGAGAAGAACTACGGCGTGAAGTTCACGAACGACCCCGAAGGCCGCGCCACGATGGGCACGAGTTCCGGGGGGTCAGCCGCGCTCATCATGGCCTGGTATCACCCCGAGTGGTTCCGTCGCGTGCTCACGCTCTCCGGCACGTTCGTCAACCAGCAGTGGCCCTTCGACCCCAAGACCCCGGGCGGCGCCTGGGATTTCCACGAGACCCTGATCCCGCAGGGCGAGCGCAAGCCCATCCGCCTCTACATGGCCGTCGGCGACCGCGACAACTACAACCCGAACGTCATGCGCGACGGCATGCATGACTGGGTCGAAGCCAACCATCGCATGGCCAAGGTCCTCAAGGCCAAGGGCTACCCCTACCAGTATTACTTCTGCCAGGATTCCGGCCACGGCATCGGCAACGCCCGCGCCCAGCTCCTGCCCTCCGCCCTCGAGTGGCTGTGGAAGGGCTACCAACCGAAATAAGGGCTATCACGGGGTTGCCCGTCCGGGCACTTTGTTGATGCTAACGAGACCGCCGCCTATGGCGGTCTCTTGCGTATGGGAGACTCCCCCACCCCCTCCGACCACACCCTGCAGGTGCAGCGACTCTTCGTCCAGCACCAGCAGGTGGTGCTATATTACGTCCTGACGATCGAACCGAACCTCGGCGACGCGCAGGATATCGTGCAGGAAGCGTTCCTGACGGTGAGCCGCAAGGCGGAGACTTACGCCCTCGGCACGAACTTCCCCGCGTGGGCCTGCACCGTCGCACGCTATCAGGCCCTCCAGTTCCAACGCACCCGCGCCCGGGCGGCGGCGCGCCTGGACGACGACGTGATGGAAATGCTTTACGGCGAAGACGGACCAGCGCCTGAAATGCTCGGCCCGCGTACCCAAGCGCTCAAAGGTTGCCTCGGCAAACTGGCGCCGAAGGCAGCCGACCTCATTCGTCGCCGCTATCACCTCGGCCAGATGCCGGAAGATATCGCCCCCGCCGTCGGCTGGACGCCCAACTCCGTGCGCGTCGGCCTCACCCGCGCCCGCCAGACCCTCCGCGCCTGCGTCGATCGCACGCTCGGCGCCTCCGAACTTTCATGAACGACGAACGTTACCAATTCCTCTTCGACGCCTGGTCGGAGTCCCGCCTGACGCAGACCGAAGCGACCGAGCTCAGCACGCTCCTCCGCGCCGACCCCGCCGCTCGCGCCCGCTTCCGGACTGATACCGCCTTCCATGGGCAAATGCACGCCGCGCTCGACGAACTCAACCTCGACCAAGCTGCCGCTCCTGAAAAGGCCGTCGCCTTCCCTGCGCGCGGACGCGCGCTCGGCATCGCCGCCACGCTCCTCGCCGTCGGCCTGACGGTCGCCTCGCTCGGCTGGATGCTGAGCGCCCGGGCGGAACATGCCGAGACGCGCCCGCTCGGCATCCGGGACGGAGGGTTCGATGCGCTCAAGGGGCGCCTCAGCGACGGTTTTCCGTCGGAAATCTTCACCTGGGGCGGCGACCCGAGCGAAGTCAGCTCCGTCGCGGGACATCCCACGGCCCTACGCTTCCTCGAGGCGGCGGGCGAACCGAACATCCCCAACAGCCCCCGCCAATCCTGCGACGTCTTCCAGGTCATCGACCTGAAGTCCGTACGCACGGAACTGCTGACCTCCAGCGAGGCTTACGTCGAACTGCAGGCGAACATCCATGACGCCCGCCCGGCTCATGCGCAGCCCGTACGCTTCATCGCCAAGGTCTACGTCTTCGAAGGCGACCCCGCATCGATCGTCGGCAACTGGCCCCCGGCCGCCGACCAGGTCCTCGGCAGCGGCGCGCAGTTCCAAGTCACGCACGGTGGCGCCGGCTGGCAGACCCTCACGACCCGCTGCGTCCTGCCGCCCACCGCCGGCTTCCTCGTCGTGCAACTCGGCGCCGGCAGCGCCGGCCGACCCGGCCAGGCTTCACCCAAGCTCGGCGCCCAATACGCGGACGATATCCGTCTGACCCTGCGCACGCGCCAGAACAAGGCCGAGCTGGCCGCACGCTGAATGCAAGTGCCACCTACCAAGATGACCGAGCCCCACATCGTCGGTCGCGAAACCTGGCAGATGAGGATCCGGCCCGCAGAGAACCCTTTCAAGCGCGGCCTCATCATGGCCGTCAAGATCTACGCGCATCTTGCGACCATCTTGGTCTTCGTGACGATGGGCCTGCAGTATTGGTCAGGCTTACCGATCACCTTGATCGGCGCTCAAGTCTTCTGCTTGGGACAGCTGGACCTAATCAATGAAATGGCCAAACCTCACGATCAGCATCGCGGCCTGCGCCTGATACCCTCGGCGCTCCTCATGCTCCTTGGCGGAGCCCTCCAAGCCTACCAGACCTTCTGCCCCCTCCCATGAACCTACGCCTCACCCTGGCCGCCCTGCTGCTCGGCTCAGCCTTACCCGCCCTCGAATACGCCCACAAGCCCGCCGACCCTCAGCCGACGGGATGGCCGCTCACGGCGGAGGAAAGCACGTTCATCGCCAAGCCGGAATACGAACGTCGCCCGGGGCGAGAGAACAACCAACACCTCCCGCAGCTCTGGCCGGCCGTACCTTCCGCCGGCACCTGGGGCGGCACTTCCTGGGTCGATACGCACGCGAAGCTGGTCGCCTACGTCCAGGCGAATCCAGGCCCGTGCGACGTCCTCCTCGTCGGTGACTCGATCACCCAGCAGTGGGGCAGCCCGCTCGATAAAGGCGTGCTCAACGCCGCCTGGCTGAAGGCCTTCCCGGGCGCCAAGACAATCAACATTGGCATCGGCGGCGACAAGTCGCAGAACGTGCTCTGGCGCCTCGACCACGGCGGCGTCGACGGGCTGAAGCCGAAAGCGATCGTGCTGATGATCGGCAACAACAACATGTTCTTCACCCCTGAGACCGGCGTGGCCGCCGCCGCCCAAGGCGTGAAGGCCTGCCTGGCCAATCTCCGCGAGAAGTTTCCGGAGGCCGACGTGGTCGTCGCAAAGATCCTGCCCTGCCACGCACCGAAGGCACGCTTCTACGAGGACATCCTCCTGACCAACGCCGAGATCGACAAACTGAACCTCGGCGCAGACCCGAAGGTCAAGGTGCTCGACCTCACGAAGGACTTCCTGAACGCCGACGGCACGATCAAGCAGGCGCTTTTCACCCCCGACAACATCCACCTGTCTCTGGCCGGCTACGAGGTCTACGCCGCCCGCCTGAAGCCGCTGCTGGACGCGACGCTCCATCGATAAGCCGAAGTGAGGTTCCTGCTATCGATCATCCTTCCCCTCGCCGCAGTCGCGGCAGCGGAGCCGCGGACGTTCCTCGAGCAGCATTGCTACGAATGCCACGACAAGGAGACGAAGAAAGGCGGACTGGACCTGGAATCGCTCGGCTCGGAAAAGCAGCAGCTCGAACGGTGGATCAAGGTCCACGACGCCGTCGCCGACGGCGAGATGCCGCCTGCCAAGAAAAAGACGCAGCCGACGGCGACCGAAAAAACCGCCTTCGTCGCCGAGCTCGACACCCGGCTGACCGCGGCCTCGACCGCCGCCCGTCCGGTACGCACGCAGCTCCGCCGTCTGACACGTCTGGAGTTCGAGAACTCGCTCAAGGACCTGCTGTCCCTGCCGCGACTGGACATCACCGGCCTGCTCCCGGCTGACGGACGCGTGTCGGGCTACGATAAGATCGGCAGCGGACTCGACCTCTCGCCTGGCCATCTCGCCGCCTATCAGGAAGCGATAGAGAAAGCCCTCGACCTTGCCATCGCCACACAGAGCACCGCCCCCCGGGTCTACAACAAGCGCATCTACCCGGCGGGCTTGTTCAAGTTCGGCGCCAACCTCGCCCACGGTCAGTTCGTCCTGCTCAAGGACAAGCTGCCGGACCCCGCCCTGCCCGTCCGCGGCGGCCACGAGGACAAGAAGGGGCACGTCGGCCACGAAGGGCCTGACCTCAAGGACCGTGGCCAGCTGGTCAAAAGCCCAGCTATCGCCAAGAGCCAGAGCTCCGTCGGCCTCCTCAATCCCAACCTCGCCGGCTACGAGGCCGCGATGAACGTAGCTCCCATCTACGCCGGGACATATCGCCTGCGCCTATCGGTCTGGGGCTTCCGCTGGGCAAATGGTAAGCCGAATCCGTGCGACGTACCCCAAGCCGCGGTCCTGCGCGCCCACGAAGAAGGCAAACAGCAGGAAGGCGGCCGACTTCTCTCCGCCTTCACCGCACCGTCCATGGCATCAAAGGTCGGCGAGATCACGACTTGGCTTGATGCGCACGAATCGATCGTCTTCGACCCGGTGTCGGTGCCTTGGAACGGGCTGCGCATCGGCCAGGTCGCCGGACGCGCAGCCAAACACGTCGGGCCCGGTGTCGCCCTCGACTGGTTCGAGATCGAAGGCCCGCTCAACCCGGTCTGGCCGCCGGTCAGCCACACGCGGCTCTTCGGCCAGCTGCCGATCAAGCCCTTCGTCGCCGGGACGGATAGCGTGCCGCCCCACCGCGAAAAAATCCGGAGCAACGGCGGCTACCTGCCCAGCATGTATTTCGACCTCACGCCTACCGAACGAACGCCGACACTCGAGACGGTTCAATCCACCCAGCCGATCGAAGACGCTCGCAAGCTCCTGTCCGACTTTCTTCCGCGCGCCTTCCGCCGAGATGTCTCCGTAACGGAGACCGAACCTTACCTGAAACTCCTACAGACCCGACTCGACGCCAAGGACTGCTTTGAAGACGCGATGCGCCGGGTATACGTCGCCATCCTGACCTCGCCGGAATTCCTCTTCCTCGCCGCGCCTTCCGAGGACGAGGCCCTCGCCGCTCGCCTCGCCTACTGGCTTTGGAACGGTCCTCCTGATGAAGCGCTCCTCGACGCGGCCCGCGACCATTCGCTCCACCGTCCGGAAATCCTCCGCGCCCAGATCGACCGCTTGCTCGCCGATCCGCGCTCCGAACGCTTCACCCAGGACTTCGCGCGCCAGTGGCTTGAACTCGGCCGACTTGACGAGACCAACCCCGACCCCCTGCTCTACCCGGAATACCGCTTCCTCCTTGGCCAGGGTGTCGCCAACGAAACCCCCGCCTTCCTCCGTGAACTCATCACCAAGGACCTCCCAGCTCGCTCGTTGCTTAAACCCGGCTTCGCGATGCTCACCCAGCGTCTGGCCGAACACTATGGCATCAAGGGAGTCCAAGGCGTCGAGCAGCGCATGGTACCGCTCCCGACCGATAGCCTGCGCGGAGGCCTGCTCGGTCAGGCGGCGATCCATAAGCTGACCGCCAACGGCACGACCACCTCACCGGTCAAACGCGGCGTCTGGGTCTCCGATCGCCTGCTCGACGCACCCGCGCCTCCCCCACCGCCAGGCATCTCCGCCGTCGACCCTGACACCCGAGGCACGACGACGATCCGCGAACAGTTGAGCAAGCACCGATCCGATCCTAATTGCGCGGCCTGCCACGCCAAGATCGACGCGCCGGGCTTCGCCCTCGAAGCCTTCGACCCGGTCGGAGGCCTGCGCGCGCGTTATCGCTCCAACGGCCAGGGCGACCTGCCGCCCGAAAAGGGCCGCACCGACTGGAAGGTCGAATACAAACTCGGCCCGTCAGTCGACGCCTCCGGCGAACTACGCGACGGCCGCGCCTTCCGCGACACGTCCACGTTCGTCGAGCTACTCGCATCCGATGACGAGAAACTCGCGCGCGCGTTCGTGGCGCATCTCGCCCGCTACGCCACGGGCACGGAGATCAGCTACGCCGACCGCGCCGAGATCCGCCGCATCGTCGCGGACACGAAGGCCAACGGCTACGGGCTACGTTCGCTGCTCCACGCCCTCGCCCAGAGCCCTCTCTTCATTCCAAATTCTCGCTGACCATGAATCGCCGTGACTTCCTCTTCGCTGCCGGCGCCTGCCTGGCGCTGCCGGCCCTCGCCAAGGCCGCCGAGAAGGCTCCGCCCAAGCGCTTGGTCGCCATCCATGTGCCCTTGGGCATGATGCCCGCATTCTTCTTCCCGAAGGCCGGCGAGACTTCCAGCCCCTACCTCGACCTGCTGGCGAAACAGCGCGACCAGTTCACGACCTTCGCCGGACTCTCCCACCCCGGCGTCGACGGCAATCACCACGCCGGCCAATGCTTCCTCTCTGGCGCGCCTCATCCAGGTCAGCCGACTTTCCGCAATAGCCTCTCGCTCGACCAACTCGTCGCCGAGAAAATCGGCGAAGACACCCGTTTCGCCTCCCTCGCCCTGGCCGTCCGCCAAGGCGAACATTACGCCGACTCGGTCGCCGTCTCCCGCTCCGGCGTCATCCTGCCCGCGGAAGCCAGCGCCGAACGACTCTACCGCAAGCTCTTCGTCGCCGGCACGCCCGCAGAGAAAGCCGCCACGATGCGCCGTATCCAGGCTGGCGGGAGCGTGCTCGACCTGATTCTCGACAAGGCCAAGCGACTCGAAAAAAGCTCCGGCCCGCAGGACCGCGCGCGCCTCGACCAATACTTCCAGAGCGTGCGCGAACTCGAAGGCCGCCTTGAACGCAGCATCGCCTGGGAGAACCGACCCAAGCCGAAGGTCGATTATCCGATGCCGAAGGACATCGCCGACGCCAACGAGGTCGTCGCCCGCTCGCGCCTGATGTTCGACCTCGTCCGCCTCGCGCTCCAGACGGACAGCACCCGCGTCGTCACGCTCTCCCTCAGCACCTTCTCGGTCGTACCGCACGTGCCCGGCGTGAAGAACGAGACCCACGGCCTGACGCACCACGGCAACGAGCCGGACAAGATCGCCGAGCTCCGCAAGATCGAGGAGGCCCAGCTGGCCGTCTTCGGCGAGATGCTCTCGAGCTTCCGCGATACCCGCGAAACCGGCGGCAGCCTCCTCGATCGCACCCAGATCCTCTACGGCAGCTGCCTCGGCAACGCCAACTCGCACAGCAACCAGAACCTGCCGCTCATCCTCGCTGGGGGCGGTTTCCGTCACGGCCAGCACCTAAGCTTCGACACCGTCAATAATACCCCCTTGGCCAATCTCTACGTCAGCATGCTCCAGAACCTCGGCGTCGAAGCCGACAAGTTCGCCACCAGCACGGGCAGCCTGCGAGGACTCCGCTCTTAAGGAACGGGATTGCAGGGTCGCCGAGACCTGCTGACATCGGCGCATCCCCATGCGCCCCCTGCTGCTTGCCCTGCTCGGCCTCACCGCCGCCCTCCCCGCCCAGGATATCGTCATCTACGGCGGTACCTCCGGCGGCATCACCGCGGCCATCCAGGCGGCCCGCGAAGGCCGCACGGCGGTGCTCATCGAGCCGACCAAGTTCCTCGGCGGCCTGACGACCGGCGGCCTCGGCGCCACCGACATCGGCAACAAGAAGGCCATCGGCGGGATCTCCCGCGAATTCTACACGGCCATCGCGAAGTATTACGCCGACGACCAGAAGTGGGTCCACCAGACCCGCGAGGCCTACTTCGCCAAGCGCCCCCACGGCAACGCCGCTGACGAAGGCACGATGTGGACTTTCGAGCCGCACGTGGCCACCGCGGTCTACGACCAGATGCTCAAGGCTGCCGGCGACAAAGTCACGGTCGTCTTCGGTGAACGCCTCGACCTTAAGAAAGGCGTGGTCAAGGACGGCACGCGCATCGTGAAGATCGTCATGGAGAGCGGACGCGAGTTCACGGGCAAGGTCTTCATCGACGCCACCTACGAAGGCGACCTGATGGCCAAGGCGGGCGTCAGCTATCACGTCGGTCGCGAAGCCAACGCCACGTACGGCGAGACGCTCAACGGCGTGCAGGTCGGCCACGCGAAGTCCCACCAGTTCAAGGTCAACGTCGACCCCTACGTGAAGAAAGGCGACCCCACCAGCGGCCTGCTCCCCGGCATCGAGAAGGAGATCCCGGGCCCGGACGGCTCCGGCGACCGCAAGGTCCAGGCCTACAACTTCCGCATGTGCACGACGGACGTCCCGGAGAACCGTCGCGACTGGGAGAAGCCGGCGAACTACGACGAACGGTGGTACGAGCTCGCCCTCCGCAACGTCGAAGCCGGCGAAGACCGTCTCTCCTGGGCCCCCACGCCGATGCCCAACCGCAAGACCGATACGAACAACAACTTCGCCATCAGCACCGACTTCATCGGCCAGAACTGGGATTACGCCGAGGCCGACTACACCACCCGCGCCAAGATCTGGCAGGCCCACGAGGACTGGCAGAAGGGACTGATGTGGACCTACGCCACTCACCCGCGCGTGCCCGAGAAGATGCGCCTCGCCTTCCAGAAGCTCGGCCTCGCCAAAGATGAGTTCAAGGACAACGGCAACTGGCCCCGCCAGCTCTACGTCCGCGAGGCCCGCCGCATGATCTCCGACTACGTGATGTCCGAGAAGAACTGCCGGCGCGTCGAGGTCATCGAAGACTCCGTGGGCATGGGCGCCTACAACATGGACTCGCACCATATCCAGCGCTTCGTGACCAAGGAAGGCTTCGTGCGCAACGAGGGCGACGTCCAGGTGGGCAGCAAGCCCTACCCCGTGAGCTACCGTAGCATCCGCCCCAAGGCGTCCGAGTGCACCAACCTCCTCGTGCCCGTCTGCCTCAGCGCCAGCCACATCGCCTACGGCTCGATTCGTATGGAACCGGTCTTCATGGTGATGGGTCAGTCCGCCGCCACCGCCGCCGGCCTCGCCATCGAAGGCAACACCTCCGTCCAGGCCATCGACTACGGCGCGCTCAAGGAACGACTCCTCGCGGGCGGCCAGATGCTCGACTTCGTGACGACCGCCGCCCCGGGCGGTGCCCACGGGATCGACAAGGCCAAGCTCGCGGGCGTCGTGGTCGATGACAGCGAAGCCACGCTCAAGGGCTTCGAAGCGAACGGCCACACCAGTCCCGGCTACGTCGGCGAGGGCTATCGCCACGACGGCAACGCCGAGAAAGGCGCGATGACCGCCCGCTACGTCCCCACCCTCCCCGCCGCCGGCGCCTATTGCGTGGCGATCTCCTACAGCATGAACGGCAACCGTGCCACGAACGTCCCGGTGACGATCCATCATGCCAACGGCGAAGCCAAGGTCCTCGTGAACCAGAAGCTCAAGCCCGCCGTCGACGGCCTCTTCCATGTCGTCGGCACCTTCGCATTCGCAGCCGGCCAGACCGGCTGGGTCGAGATCGGCAACGCTGGCACCGACGGCCACGTGATCGTGGATGCCGTCCAGTGGTTGCCGGCCAAGTGAGGTGACGACGTTTTAGTCTCAACCTTTGGGCAAGGGCGGTGTTCACTGGGGATACCCCATGAACCTCCGTAACCTCCTGACGGGACTCGCCTGCCTCTGCGCCTGCCTCTGCGCCGGCCTCGCCTCGGCGCAGTCGACGAAGCAGCCTGACATCGTGTTCTTCCTGATCGATGACCTGGGCTACGCCGATTGCGGGTTCAACGGCGGCAAAGACATCAAGACCCCCAACATCGACCGGCTGGCCAAGAGCGGGACGATTATCGAAAGCCATTACGTCCAGCCGGTCTGCTCGCCGACCCGCTCCACCCTGCTGACCGGACGCTACCCGACGCATACTGGCGTCTACACAATCGTCTCTCCCGGCGCCCCGTGGGGCCTGCCGCTCGCCGAACGTACGCTCGCGGATGCCCTGCGCTCGGCCGGCTATCGCACCGCGCTCACGGGCAAGTGGCACCTCGGCGAATTCGAAAAAGCCTACCAACCGAACGCTCGCGGCTTCGATCATCAGTACGGCCACTTCTTCGGGATGCTCGACTACTACTCCCATGACCGCCTGAACAAACTCGACTGGTATCGCAACGGCGAGCCGCTCAAGGAGGAAGGTTACACGACGCACCTGATCGCCAAGGAAGCCTGCAAAGTCATCGCGTCGGGCGATCAATCCAAACCCCTGTTCCTTTACGTGCCTTTCAACGGTGTGCACAGCCCGTTCCAGGTTCCGGACAGCTACCTCAAGCCCTATGCCCACCTGAAGGGCAATCGCCAGAAACTCGCCGGCATGCTCGCGGCGGTCGACGAGGCCATCGGCCGGATCGAAGCGGCGCTTAAAGAGGCCGGCCGGCTCGAGAACACGCTCATCGTCTTCTCGAGCGACAACGGCGGCCCGCCGCCCGGCGACAACACCCCGCTCCGCGATTTCAAGGGCTCGATCTACGAAGGCGGCACCCGCGCCGCGGCCTTCGCCACCTGGCCGGGCCGCATCCCCGCGGACAAGCGCGTGACCCAGCCGATGCATATGGTCGACTGGTACCCCACCCTCATCAAGCTGGCCGGCGGCTCGCTCGACCAGAAACTGCCGGTCGACGGCCTCGACGTCTGGCCGATGCTGACGAAAGGCGCGCCCTCGCCGCACGACGCGATCCTCTCCGTCTCCACCCAAGGCCCCGCCCGGGCGGCCATCCGCATGGGCGACTGGAAACTCCTCGTGAGCGGCAACGCCGACGCCGACGGGGGCGAGGACGACGGCGCCGCGAAAGCGAAGAAAAAAGGCAAGACCGCCGGGAAGTACGAACCAGTCGCGCTGTACAACCTCGTTGAAGATCCCTCCGAGAGCAAGAACCTCGCCGGCGCCCAACCCGAACGGGTCAAAGCGATGCGCGCGCGTCTCGCCGAACTCCTGAAGGACGCCGTGCCCTCGGGCGTGAAGAAGTGAACCCATGCGGCCCCTGCTGCTCCTACTGCTTGGCTCCCTCCTAGCCGTCGACGCGGCCGAGCCCCGGCGTCCCAACATCGTCTTCGTACTCATCGACGACATGGGCTGGGGCGACTTCTCCTGCTTCGGCAACACGGAAGCGAAGACCCCGAACATCGACCGGCTGGCAGCCGAAGGTCTCCGTTTCTCCCAGTTCTACGTCAACTCGCCGATCTGCTCCCCTTCGCGCTGCGCCTTCGTGACGGGTCAATACCCGCAGCGCTGGCGCATCAACTCCTACCTCGATAACCGCGCCGAGAACACCCGACGGGGCTGCGCGCAGTGGCTCGATCCGAAGGCCCCGACCCTCGCCCGTACGCTCAAGGACGCCGGCTACGCCACGGGACACTTCGGCAAATGGCACCTCGGCGGCCAACGCGATGTCGACGACGCCCCCGCGATCACGGCCTACGGCTATGACGCGTCGCTGACCAACTTCGAAGGGATGGGGCCGAAACTCCTCCCGCTCACGCTCAAGCCCGGCGACAAGGAGCCGAAGAAGATCTGGGCCGACGCCGAACGTCTCGGCGGCCCGGTCACCTGGATGAACCGCACCGAGATCACGACCGGCTACGCCGACGCGGCCCTGCGGTTCATCGACCAGGCCGCGGCCAAACGGCAACCTTTCTACGTCGACCTCTGGCCGGACGACGTCCACAGCCCCTACTTCCCGCCGCTCGAGAAATGGTCGCCGGAAAAACATCTGATCTACCTCGCCGTGCTCGAGGAGATGGACCGGCAGCTCGGACGCCTCTTCGAACGGGTCCGCGCCGACGCCGCCTTGCGCGACAACACGATCTTCGTGATCTGCTCCGACAACGGACCCGAACCAGGCGCCGGCAGCGCCGGCCCGTTCCGCGGCAAGAAATCCCAGCTCTTCGAAGGCGGCATCCGCTCCTCCCTTGTCGTCTGGGCGCCTGGCCTCATGGAGAAAACCAAGGTTGGCACCCTCGACGCCGCTTCAGTCTTCGCCGCGATGGACCTCGCGCCCTCGCTGGCCCATCTCGCCGGGACAAAGTCGCCCGTGGGTCTCGATGGGGCGAATCTATCGTCAACGCTACTCGGACGCGCCCCAGCATCGCATCCAGGCGCGATCTGTTGGCGTCGACCCCCGGAACGAAAGGTCTGGCTCCCCGCCCTGGCGGTTCCGCAGCCCGACCTCGCCATCCGCGTAGGCGACTGGAAACTGCTCTGCGAATACGATGGCTCCAAGCCGTTGCTCTACGACCTCGCCAAGGATCCCGGCGAGACGACGAACCTCGCCACCCAAGAGAACGCCGTCACCGAAAGCCTGACTTCCGCAGTACTAGCCTGGCATCGTTCGATGCCGGCTGACAACGGTCCGGCGCTCGGCGCGGAAGCCGACAAAGCCGTCGCGAAGAAGAAAAAGAAGTGAGCGCCTACTTGGCGGCCTTCGCCTGCTCGCGGGCCAGTTGGTCGAGGTGCGCGAAGTCGGGACGAGGCATGTCCATCCGCCGAGCCAGCCAGACATAGGCGGCCTGCAAAGAGGGCCAAGTCGGCTGATGGCCGGAGTGGTGATCGAAGAGCTCGACGGGATCCTCCCGGCCATAGAGACGATGCACCTTCAAGGCTTCGGCGAGATAAGGCCCGCTCGACGACTGGCTGTCATATTGTCCGGCGATGAGGAAGAAGGAGGTCGGGGCGGCGCAAGCAAGCAGCTGCTCATGCGAAAGGCCGTCGGTCCGCATCACCTTGAGCTTGGCTCCGAAGTACCAGGCATCTCCCCAATTGGTGGAGTCCCACGCGATGCCGAAATCGCTCGCGACGACCGCCTTGAAACGCGGATCCAGGCATCCGGCGTAGAAGGCCATCTTGCCGCCGAGCGAGTGCCCCATCACCGCGATACGGGTCGGGTCGACACCTTCGAAGCCAACCAAAGCATCGGCCGCAAGCCGGGTGTCATGAGCCAGCTTGCCCATGCCCGTCCACTGCGGGTGCTGTTTCGCGAGTTTCGCGGCGGCATCGCGCCAGACACCCATCCCGCCCTTGCTCGCGGTCTGTTCGGCGAAAGTGAGCAGGTTGAACGGATACGCCTCGACCGCGGCGACGACGTAGCCCTGCCGCACGAGATGCAGACCGAAGAACGCCGTATTCCGTTCGGGACCGAGCTTCGCCTTCGTCTTGAGGTCGTAACCGCACATCCGGTCGGGATCATAGAACGGCACGACGACGCCCGCGGTCCGCCCGGAAAGCCTAAGCGGCACCATGATCAGAATTCGTTGCCAGACATCCGCGCCCGTGCGCTGGCGCATCAGGACGCCCTTGAAGTCAGGGGTGATGAACGTCTCCACGACCTCGACCTGACCCATCGGCGCACCCGCGGGAGCGGCCATCTTGGCCGGCGAACCCAGCGCCTGCCCCCAACGAGCCATCAGGGCTTCCTTCCTTTCCTTCCATTCGGCCAGCCCTTCGCCGGGCGCTAATAGGGGTTTAAGCTCAGCCGCGGGCAGCAGGCCGGAAAACATAAGCAGGGAAATGAAGGCGAGGGGGCGCACTGGTGGGTTAAAGTAGTCGGCGGCCCCTTGCTCGCAACCGCGAAGCCAAGCCTGCTAATTGCTCGCAACCCCGGGCGGTCCTGACTGTCTTATCGTGATCCGGACGAACCCCGCCCGGCGACCCTCAGCCCTATGCTCCGTCTTTCGTCCGCCACGCTGCTCGCCCTCGCCGCCACGCGACTCCTCGCCGTCGACTTCAACCAGGAGGTCCGCCCGATCCTCGCCCAGCATTGCTTCGCCTGCCACGGCATGGACGAGCACTCGCGCAAGGCCAAGCTGCGACTCGACCTCCCGGAATCGGCCCACGGCAAAGGCAAATCAGGGGAACTCGCCATCGTCGCGGGACAGCCGGACAAAAGCGAACTCGTCCGACGCATCTTCTCCCACGACGCCGACGAGCTGATGCCGCCGCCGGAATCCAAGAAACCGATGTCGGATAAGGAGAAGGCCGTGCTCCGCGCCTGGGTCGCCGAGGGCGGCAAGTATCAGGCGCACTGGGCGTTCGCGGCGCCCAAGCAGCCCCCCCTGCCGCCCGGAGCCACCCATCCCATCGATGCGTTCATCCGTGCCCGCCTAGAAAAAGAAGGACTGAAGCCTTCGCCCGAGGCCGACCCCTACGTGCTCGTGCGCCGTGTCACGATCGACCTCACCGGCGTCCCACCCACGCCCGAAGAAGCCGACGCCTTCGCCAACGACCGATCTCCCGACGCCTACGAGAAGCTCGTGGACCGCCTGCTGGCTTCGCCGCGCTATGGCGAACGCTGGGCCCGCCGCTGGCTGGACCTCGCCCGTTATGCCGACACGAACGGTTTCGAGAAGGACCGGCCCCGCTCCATCTGGCCCTACCGCGACTGGGTCGTGAAGGCCCTGAACGCCGACCTGCCGTACGACCAGTTCAGCATCAAGCAGCTCGCCGGCGACCTGCTCCCGGGCGCCACGCCCGAAGACCGCATCGCCACGGGCTTCCACCGCAACACGATGCTCAACGAAGAAGGCGGCGCCGACCCGAACGAATACCGCTTCTATTCCATGGTCGACCGCGTGGGCGCCACCGGCGCCACGTGGATGGGGCTGACGCTCAACTGCGCCCAATGCCACACGCACAAGTATGACCCGATCCTGCATGCGGACTACTATTCGGTGATGGCGCTGCTCAACAACGCCGACGAACCGACCTACCACATCCCGCCCGACGACCTCGCGCAACGCCTGGCCGATCACGCCAAGAAGATCCGCGCGGCGGAAGAATCCCTCGAAGGCAAGTTCCCCGGCGGCCCCGCGGCCGTCGAGAAGCGCTTCGGCGAATGGCTGAACACCGAAAGCCAGCGTGCCGCGAAATGGGAGACGCTCCGCCCGAGCCAGCTGAAGACCACGCTACCGACGCTGGATGTACAGCCCGACGGCTTCATCCTCGGCGGCGGCGACATCACGAAGAGCGACGTCTACGACCTGGCCTTCGACCGGGCCATCAAAGGCGCCGTCGCCATCCGCATCGAGGTCGCGCCCCACCCGCTGCTGCCCAACGACGGCCCGGGCCTCACGCATTACGAGGGCCCGCTCGGCGGCTTCTTCCTCAGCGAATTCCAGGCCTGGCAGGGCGACCGACGCCTGAAGTTCGACGACGCCACCGCGACCAACGACGAAGAAGAGGATCGCATCAGCGATGCCGCGGCCGCGCCCAAGGCCGCCGCCAAGAACACCAAGCGCGCCACCAAGGCCGCCACCAACCGCAAGAAGAACAACGCCTCGGCCGCGCTGGACGGCGAGATGTCCAGCGGCTGGCAGGTCCTCGGCGGCCTCGGCCAGAACCATGCCGCGGTCTTCCATTTCGACAAGCCGACCGACCTCTCCGCCGGCTGGACGCTCAAGATGCTCTTCGAAAAGCACTACGCCTGCCCGGTCGGACACTTCCGCATCTCCGTGACGACCGAGCCGCAGGCGACCGCGACGGGCCATCCCGCCGAGATCGAAGCCATGCTCGCCGGCGTCACGCCGCACGACCCGGCCAAGCTCCGCCTACGCTTCCTCGAGACCGCCCCCGAACTGGCCGTCCATGCCAAGGCGCTCGCCAACCTCCGCAAGCAGGTCCCGCGCGGCCAGCCCACGCTCGTGATGCGCGAACGTCCGGCCGCCCACCCGCGTCCGACGTTCCTCCACCACCGTGGCGAATACCTCAGCCCCAAGCAGGAAGTGCCGCCCGCGGTACCGGCCTTCCTGCCCGCCCTGCCCAAGGACGCCCCGGCCAACCGCCTGACCTTCGCCCGTTGGCTCTTCGCCCCGGAGAACCCGCTCACCGCCCGTGTCGCGGTCAATCGCCAGTGGCAGGCCTTCTTCGGTCACGGCTTCGTGCGCCTGCTCGAAGACTTCGGCTACCAGAGCCAGCCGCCCACGCACCCCGAGCTGCTCGACTGGCTCGCCGTTGAATTCATGAAATCCGGTTGGTCGATGAAGAAGCTTCATCGCCTCATCGTCACCAGCGCCACGTATCGCCAGTCCTCCGTCGTCACGCGCGAACTCGCCGAGAAGGACAAGGACAATCTCCTGTTTGCCCGCGGCAGCCGCTTCCGCCTCGACGCCGAGATCATCCGCGACGGCGCCTTGAGCGCCGCCGGACTGCTTTCTTCCAAGATGGGCGGCCCGGGTGTCTACCCGCCTCAACCTGCCAGCGTGACCAGCGAAGGGACCTACGGTCGTATCGAATGGAAGCCCAGCGAAGGCGAAGACCGTTACCGTCGCTCGCTCTATACCTTCATCAAGCGCACCGCGCCGTTCGCGATGGCCACCACCTTCGACGCTCCCACCGGCGAATCCTGCATCGCCCGTCGTGACGTCTCCAACAGCCCGCTCCAGGCGCTGACGCTGCTCAACGACGAGATGTTCATGGAAGCCGCCCGCGTCCTCGGCGCGAAGACCCTCGCCGCCGGCAGCGATGATGACAGCCGCATCACGTTCGTGCTCCGCCGCTGCGTCACCCGCCCGCCGGCGCCCGACGAACTCGCCACCATGAAGGCCTTCGTGTCCGCCCAGCGGGTCCGCAAGGTCGCCGACCAGGACATCTGGACCGCCGTCGCCCGCGCCGCCCTCAACCTCGACGAGAGCATCGTGCATCCCTGATGCAGATGAGAAACACGATGAACGATGAAGGATGGATGATGAACGACATGGGAGCAGTCATGGAGGAGCCCCAGGAAGCCGCCTCCGGCTATCAACGCCTGGAAGTATGGCAGCTGGCACGTGACCTTTCGATAGACATCCACCGCATGACCTTGGAAGCGCTCCCCCGCTTCGAGATGCATGAAGTCGGATCACAGGTCCGCCGTTCGGCCAAATCCATCCGCGCTAACATCGTCGAAGGGTACGGCAAACGTCGCTACAAAATGGATTTCCTGCGCCATCTCACCTACGCGCTCGGCTCTGCCCAGGAAACCCTCGACCATCTGGACACCCTTCACGAGACCGGCTCACTCTCATCCCAAGCCGCGCACGCTGAACTCACATCCCGAACTCGCCTGCTGATCGCCAAGCTCGCCACGTTCATGCGCGGCGTGGAACTACATCACAGATCCTGACCCCTGCCTCTTCGTCCATCCTTCATCGTTAATCCTTCATCTTTCATCTTCCGCTATGTCCCGCCCCAACATCACCCGTCGTCATTTCTTCCAGGACTGCGGCGTCGGCGTCGGCAAGATCGCCCTCGCCTCCCTGATCGCCGACGGCGCGATGGGGCGCCTCGCGGCCGCCGGTTCTGGTATGCGCTCGGGCCTGCCTCACCACGCCCCGAAGGCCAAGGCGGTGATCCACCTGTTCATGGCCGGCGCCCCGTCGCAGCTCGAGCTCTTCGACAATAAGCCCGAGCTCTCGAAGCTCGAAGGCAAGCCGCTCCCGCCTTCCATCATCAACGGCCAGCGCTACGCGTTCATCCGGCCCGACGCCGCCGTGCTCGGCCCGCGCTACAAGTTCGCCCGCCACGGACAGTCCGGCACCGAACTCTCCGAGATGCTCCCGCACCTATCGACCGTCGTCGACGACATCGCGGTGGTGAAGTCGTGCCGCACGACACAGTTCAACCACGCGCCGGCGCAGATCTTCATGAACACGGGCTTCTCGCAGCCCGGCCGCCCCAGCATGGGGTCATGGATCACCTACGGACTGGGCTCCGAATCCAAGGACCTTCCGTCCTTCGTGGTCATGAGCACCGGCTCAGGCATCAGCGGCGGCGCGGCCTGCTGGAGCAGCGGCTTCCTACCGAGCAGTTACACCGGCACGCGCTTCCGCAACGCCGGCGACGCCATCCTGAACACGAGCACCCCGGCCGGCATCGACCCGGGCACCCAGAAGGACACCATCGACCTCATCAATGCGATGAACGACCGTCGCCTCCGCCTCGACGGCGACAGCGAGATCGCCACGCGCATCGCGAACTACGAGATGGCCTATCGCCTCCAGACGTCGGCGCCGGACCTCATGGATCTTTCCTCCGAGAGCAAGGAGACCCTCGAGCTCTACGGCTGCGACCCCAAGGTGCCGTCCTTCGCCCGCGCCTGCCTCCTCGCCCGTCGCATGGTCGAACGCGGCGTGCGCTTCATCAACATCTACAACGAAGGCTGGGACGCGCACAGCGACGTCGCCGGCAACGTGAAGAACAACTGCGCCAAGACCGACAAGGCTTCCGCCGCGCTCATCAAGGACCTCAAGCGCCGCGGCCTGCTCGACAGCACGCTCGTCGTCTGGGGCGGCGAATTCGGGCGCACGCCGATGGTCGAAGCCAGCGTCTCGCTCGGCCGCAGCCAGGGACGCGACCATCACCCGCAGGCCTTCTCGATGTGGATGGCCGGCGGCGGCATCAAGGGCGGCCAGACCATCGGCCAAACCGACGAGATGGGCTTCAACATCGTCAAGGACGAGGTCCGCGTACCCGACCTGCAGGCGACCATCCTCCATTGCCTGGGCATCGACCACGAGCGCCTGACCTTCCGCAACGCCGGCCTCGACTTCCGCCTCACCGGCGTCGAGCCCTGCCACGTGGTGAAGCAGTTGTTGGCTTAGCAAACATACTAGGGGTGGGGGTAGGGATAGGGGTAGTTATTGTCTCCGCCGCGACGCTCCGACCTAAGGACGCGTCCTGAAAGCCCCATATTGCTTGCTGCATCCTGCCTATCCCTACCCCTACCCCCACCCCTAACCCTTGCACTCAGGTCTATTCTCGCAACCCAGACGACTTTCCGCTGTTTGAAGGGTATGCGCACCCCTCGCTTCCTCCCCCTCCTGCTGGCCGTCCTCGCCGGCTGCTCTTCCCTCTTCGCCGCCGGCTTCCGCCTGGCCGCGCCGATCTCCGACCACATGGTCCTCCAGCGTGAGAAGCCTGTCGCCGTCTGGGGCTGGGCCGACGCGGGTGAGTCCGTGACCGTCGCTTTCGCCGACCAGTCTAAGTCCGCCACCGCGGGCGCCGACGGCAAGTGGATGCTCAAGCTCGACGCCCTACCCGCCTCCGCCGAACCGCGCACGCTGACCGTCACCGGCAAGGAAGGACATAAGCTCGAGGTGAAGGACGTCCTCGTCGGCGAAGTCTGGCTCGGTTCCGGCCAGTCCAACATGGCGATGACCGTGCAGTCGTCCAATCACTTCCCGACCGAGCAAGCGCGCGCCAAGTATCCGCTGATCCGCCACTATCAGGAATCTTCGACCCACGCGGCGGCCCCGGCCGCCGAAGGCAAAGGCGCCTGGAGCGCCTGCACGCCCGACAACGTCGGTCGTTTCTCCGCGGTGCTCTACTTCTTCGGTCGCGAGATCCACCGCGAAGTCGGCGTCCCCGTCGGCCTGATCAACACTTCCGTCGGCGGCACCCCGATCGAATCCTGGGTCTCCGCCGAGACGCAGTCCTCCGACCCCGAGACCAAGGCCAACTTTGACGCGAAGATGAAGGACTACCTCGCCTTCGACGAAGCCAAGGCCCCCGAACTCTTCAAGAAACAGACCGCCATCTGGAAGGCCGCCGTCGCCAAGGCCAAAGCTGAAGGCAAACCCTTCGTGACCCCTGCGCCCAAGGATCCCCTGGCGATGCGCAGGTTCAAGGGCGGCCCGGCCGGCCTCTTCAACGGCAAGGTCGTCAACCTCGTCCCCTATACGCTCCGCGGCATGCTCTGGTACCAGGGCGAAGGCAACGCCGGCAACGCGGGTCTCTACGACAAGCAGCTGTCGCAGCTCGTGACGAGCTGGCGCACGCTCTGGGCCGACGAAGTCCCGTTCGCCTGGGTCCAGCTCCCGAACTACACCTCGCCCGGCGAAGGCTGGCCCCGCGTCCGTGAATCGATGATGAAGACGCTCGAACTCCCGAAGACCGGCATGGCCATCACGATCGATATCGGCGACGCCAAGGACATCCACCCGAAGAACAAGCAGGACGTGGGTAAGCGCCTTTCCTTCTGGGCCCTCGGCACGGTCTACGGCAAGAACGTCCCCGCCATCAGCGGCCCGCTTCCGGCCGGCTCCTCGATCAGCGGCAATACGATCACGATCTCGTTCAAGCACACGAACGGCGGACTGAAGTCCATCAAGGGCGACACCCTCACGGGCTTCCAGATCGCCGGCGAAGACAAGGAGTGGAAGGCCGCCGAGGCGAAGATCGTCGGCGAGACCGTCGTCGTCAGCAGCGCCGAAGTCGCCAAGCCTGCCGCGGTCCGCTATGCCTGGAAGGATTGGCCGGAGTACAGCCTCGCCAACGGCGCAGGCCTGCCCGCCTCCCCCTTCCGGACCGACGACTGGGCCGTCCCGGT
>OFRH01000015.1_pt1 | contig 46581 bp, 37 predicted proteins | sample 1543111 | NCBI WGS metagenome assembly OFRH01 (sample SAMN07774220, study PRJEB24372) | wastewater metagenome | isolation source: Exp Tend NO 100WW | collected 2016-02
GCCCGACCGCCTTCAAATAAGCCGTGCTGAGACTTAGGCTTCGACGGCCTTCTTGATCTTGGCGAAGTTCGGCATGGAGGCCGGGTCGCGCTTCACTTCGGAGTGGATCACGTTGCCGGCCTTATCGGCCACGAAGACGGAGCGCTTGGCCACGTTGAGGAGGCCGGTCTTCTCGGGGATCACGCGGGTGTCCTTGACCTTGAAGGCCTTGAGGGCGACGCGGTTGAAGTCGGAGACGAGGGTGAGGCTGATGCCGGCCTGCTTGGCCCAGGCTTCCTGCGCGAAGGGGGAATCGACCGAGATGGCGATCACGTCGGCGCCGAGCTTCTTGTACTCGTCGAGGAGGCCGGTCACCTTGCAGAGCTCGTCGGTGCACACGCCCGTGAAGGCGAGCGGGACGAAGAGAATCACGGTCTTGCCCTTGCCGACGTTGCGGCGGAGGCTGACATCGACCAGACCGGCATCGGTCTTCTGCTTGAGGGAGATTTCAGGGAGAGGCTGGCCGAGTTTCAGGGGCATGGTTTGGGTGGGTAGGGGGTTCGACGCCGAAATTGGTCAAAAAACAGGGGCTTGCAAGGATGGAGGCAGTAAAATGCCATAAAAGACCCTTTTTTAACATTGGACCGGCGGGATTATATGAAAAATGGCCCGAAAGCCTTTTATTCCGTGTCTTTGGCTAACCCTAACCTGCGGAACCACTTACGCTGTTTCCGCACCAAAGCCCAGGTGTCGAGGTTGATGCGCTCGGCCAGTCCCCTCATGGCTACCCGTTTCCCGCCCTCCAGCCAGTCCATGACGGCCCGATAGCCTACGGCGCGAGAGGATGTCAGTTCGGGGTCCAGGCGCATCGCCAGGAGGCGTTCAGACTCCTGGATGATGCCCGAGCGGAGCATCTGGTCGGTCCGGGCGGCGATGCGGGCCTTAAGTTCGTCGTCGGGCCGTTCCAGCAGCTCGAAGGTCACCGGGTGGTCGGCGAACGGGCCGCGGCGGGTTAGGAACTCGTCCCGAAGCGAGTCGAGCGTCCGTCCGGAGGCCAGACGGCGTTCGAGGGCCTTGGCGACGCGGATCGGATTCTGGACGTCGAGCCATTCCGGCAACTTCTGGCCCTCGATCTCTCGCAGGCGCAGCAGCAGGGAGGCCAGGCCCTGGCGTTGGAGCGTCCGGACTTCGTCGGTGATCGCCTGCGGGATCTCCAGCTCATCCGTCACCGGGCCGAAGAAGGCCGCCAGATAGAAACCGCTGCCGCCGGTGACGAGGATGCGTTTGCCGCGGGCGTGCGCGCTCGCGATGGCCTCGCGGGCCATGTCCACGTACTGCGAGACCGAGTAGCGTTCGCTGGGGTCGACCAGGTCGAGGCCGTGATGGCGGATGCGGCATTGTTCGTCCGGCGTCGGCTTCGCGGAACCGATATCCATGCCGCGATAGACGCAGACCGAGTCGCAGGAGAGAATCTCCGCGTCGTGCTGTTCGGCCCAGCGCAGGGCGGTCTCCGTCTTGCCGACGGCGGTCGGCCCCGTCAGGACGTGGATCGCTGGCGCGGATGCGGTCATCCGGCGCGCTTCGCCCAATCGAGGCAATACGACAGCAGGATCAGCGCGGCGGGCGAGGTGAGCACCATGCTGTCGATCAGGTCGAGGGCGCCGCCGATGCCGGGAATCGTCGCGCCGGAATCCTTGGCGCCGGCGAGTCGCTTGAACACGGATTCGATCAGGTCGGACGGGATGCTGAGCACGGCGATCGGCAGGGCGAGCACGGCGGCCTTCCACGGGACCATGAAGCTGAGGCCGAAGGCGTCGCGCAGGAGCCAGGCGAAGAGCGCCGAGGCGCCGGCGGAGGCGGCGAGTCCGCCGAAGCAACCTTCCCAGCTCTTGGCCGGGCTGATGGTCGGGGCGATCTTATGCTTGCCGAACGGCACGCCGATGAGGAGCCCGCCGACGTCGGTGAACTTCGTGGCGACGAAGACCCAGACGACGTAATAGAGACCGACCGACTTGGCGGTGAGCAGATGGCCGTCCTTCATCCGCGCGATGGCGATGAGCGAAGCCAGCATGAACGGCAGGTAGGCGAAGCCGTACAGGGTGGGGAAGCGTCGGAGCAGCGTCGGGACTTCGCCCGGGTGGCGCAGGAGCGAGACGAGGTGCAGGCCGACGAGCAAGGCGCCGCCGGTCAGCAGGTAGTTCGCGCGGGCTTCCTCGGCGGCCAGGAAGAAGAGGCCGAAGTGCAGGGCGAAGCCGGCGACGATACCGGAGACGTTGGGCCGGCCGACACCGGGAATCGCGCGGACGAGCTGGTAGAATTCATATTGCGCGGCGCAGATGATCAGCGCGAGGAGCCCGAACGACGCCTGTTCGGCGACCGAGAAGAAACCGCCGACCCAGATGACGAGTCCGACGACGACCCAGAGGCCGATGGTGCTGAGGGCGCGGTCTTTCATGCCGGGGCGGAAGGTTGGAGCTGCTCGCGGGTCTGCCCGAAGCGGCGTTCGCGTTTCGCGTATTCGGCGAGCGCGAGCTGGAGCTGGGCCTTGTCGAAGTCGGGCCAGAAGACCGACGCGAAGACGATCTCGGCGTAGGCGGACTGGAGCAGCAGGAAGTTGCTGAGGCGGAATTCGCCCGAGGTGCGGATGATGAGGTCGGGGTCGGGCATGCCTGCCGTCTGCAGGCGGGACTCGACCGCGGACCAGTCGACCTCGGCCGGCTTCAGCTTGCCAGCGGCGACCTCGGCCGCGAGCGACTGCGCGGCGGCGACGATCTCCTGGCGGGCGCCGTAGTTGAGCGCGACGACGAGCGTGAAGGCCGTGTTGTCCTTGCTCGACTTGATCACGTCCTCGAGCGGCGCGCGGACGAACTCGGGGAGGGCGGTGATATCGCCGATCACGCGGAGCCGGACGTTGCGTTTCTCGAGGCGGGCGAGGTGCGCGCGGAGGATCCATTCGCCGAGCTTGAAAAGACCGCTCACTTCCTCGAGCGGGCGCTTCCAGTTCTCGGCCGAGAAGGCGAAGACGGTGAGCGTGCCGATGCCGCCGTCGATGCAGGCGTCGATGATCTCGATGAGCCGTTCGGCGCCGCGGCGGTGGCCTTCGAGGCGGGGGAGTCCTTTGGCGGCGGCCCAGCGACCGTTCCCGTCCATGATGATGCCGATGTGACGCGGCGGCACGGGATTGACGGGGGTGATGGGCGCAGGGGAGGACACTTGGTCGGAGAATGTTCTACCCGACTCGGCCGTGGCAACCGCGAATCAACGTTCGTCCGCCGCGACCAGGACGCCCGGGAAGCCGGCCTTGCGGGCGAGTTCGCAGACCTCGAGGAAACTCTGCATGGTCAGCGAAGCGTCCGCCTTGATCAGGACGGGACGAGCGGAGCCGCCTTTCGCGGCGACGCGTCGGAGCTCAAGGTCGAGGCCTTCGCGGTCGACCACGCGGCCGGCGACGACGAACACGCCGGCGCCGCGGGCCGAGACCAGGGTCACCGTCAGCGAGGTCCTGGCCATGTCTCCGGCGGCCAGCTTGGGCGTCTTCATCGTGGGCGAGACCGCGCCGGCGCGCTCGTCGAAGCCGACATACATGCCGGGGGCGAAGACGAACTCGGCGGACAGGACGTAGGTCAGCGCCGCGCACACGAGGGCGAGGGCCAGCGGCACGAAGTCCAGGCCCTGTTCGGCCGGGCGGACTTTTTCGAGGACTCCGAGGGGCGTCCGCATCTCAGCTCTGGCGAGGCTTCTCCTCCGGCAGCTCGTGGCGCACGAAGGTGATGATCGAGTGGGCGGCGATCTCCATCTCGGTCACGATCGAGCGGACGCGGCCGACGAGGAAGTGGTGGGCCATCGCGCAGGCGGCGGCGATGACCATCGCGAAGCCCGCGGTGGCGAGCGCGGCCTGGACTTCGGTCAGGAGGCCGTTGGCGGACGCGTAGACGCTGCCGTCGCGGAGGGCGGAGGCGAGGTTGAAGCCGGAGAAGATGGCGCCGGCGAGGCCGAGCAGCGGGGCGATCCGCCCGATGGAGGCGATGGTGCCCAGGCGGCGTTCGAGCACCGGCAGCTCAAGCAGGGCGGCTTCGGTGGCGGCGGCGCGCATGGCCTCCTCGCCGCCGGCCGAGCGGAGCAGGGCGGCTTTCACGACGCGCGGCACGGGGCCGGGGGATTCCTCGCAGGCGGCGAGGGCCTCGAGCGGACGGCCGGCGCGGAGGTTGTTACGTACGCCCTCGATGAAGTCGGACGAAAGGACGAGGCCGCGATGCAGGAACATCGCGCGTTCGACCACGAAGACCAGGGCGAGGAAGGCGAGCAGCAGGAGCAGCCAGACGAAGGGGCCGGCGTCGAAAGGGAAGGAGAAGCGGCTGCTCATTGGGGCTTGGCGGGATTGGACGACGGATTGCGCAGGGTCGCAAGTTTGCTTTCGGCCGTGGACTGGCCCGGGAGGCGCGACTGGCCGGCGGACAGCCCTTGGTTCACCGTGAGGATGATCCTGTAGGCGGCGATGGCCTCGGCCTGGTCGCCGTCCAGCTCGCAGGTCTCGGCCATCAGCAGCACCGAACGTGAGAGCCAGAGGCGGCCTTCGGAGGAGAGCTTGCCGGCGGCGTCGGCGGCGGTCCGGGCGGTCGCCGTGCGCAGGGCGCCCAAGGAGCGGAGGAGCACCTTGCGGGCTTCGCCGCGCGTCGCCGTCGCCTCGAGTCCGGTCTCGGTCCGCGAGCGTTCGACGAGCGTGAGGGCCCACTTGTACCAGGCTTCGGTCTTCACGTCCTCGGAGTCCTTGGCCCAGGCCTCCGCGATGCGTTCGTAGGCGGCGGCCGCGCGGGAGACGCGCTGGCGGTCGAGCTGTCCGTTGCGGTCGCGACGCAGCTGCGCCAGCCCGAAGAGGGAGTCGGCGCGGGCCATCTCGGCCTGCGGGCGGGAAGGGTCGGTCGGCTTGTCGCGGATCAACGCCTCGAGCACGAGCAGGGACTTGTCGAACTGGCCCAGCGAGCGGAGGATCTCGGCGCGGCGCAACGAGACGCGGAAGATAAGCGCGTTCCGCGGATAGGTCTCGGTGAAGCGTTCGAGCAGCTCGACGGCGTCCTTGAGCTTGTTCTCGCCGTCGGTCGGCGCCTGGAGCGCGGCCTGTTCGGCGGCTTCGTACAGGCCGAGCGCGGCGAATTCGGCGAGGCCCGCTTCGCCTTGGAATTCCTTGGCGAGGGCTTCGAAGCGGGCCTGGGCCTCCGCGTGGCGGCCGACGGAGGCCAGGTGACGCCCTTCGACGAGGTAGGACGCCGCGGCGGCGGGCACCTTGCCGAAGCGCCGGCGAAGCTCGACGAGTTCTTCGAGGCCCTTGACCGCCCCGGCGTTGAGGGAGGTGCGCGCCTTGAGGAGCGCGGCATGGCCGCGCAGTTCCGGCACGGCCTTGGACGGCACGACGGAGGTGCCGCCGGCGGGAAGGTTGGCGAGCTTGCGGTCGATGGCGTCGGCGAGCCGGCTGGCCTCGCCCGGGTTGTTGTTGGCGATGGCGAGGAGGGCGCGTTGCCAGGTGAAGCGCAGGTCGAAGTCGATGCTGGTGCCCTGGGTGAGCGGGGCGAGGCGGGCCAGCAGGCGTTCCGCGTCGGCGGGCCGGCCGGCCTTGCGCATGTCCTCGACCAGGCTCCAGATCGCCGACCAGACGGGGTCTTTCGTGCGGGTGCGGTTGGAGCGGGCGGCTTCCTCGATCACTTCCGTCGTGCGGTTCCAGGCGCTGATCTCATCGCTCGTCTCCAGGAGGCACAGCACGCGCTGGTGGAAGGCGTCTTCGGAGATCTTCGTGTCCGCCGCGTCCTTCTGCAGTCCCGCGTAGGCTTTTTCGGCGAGGACGAAATCCTTGGCGAGGAACAGGCAGTCGGCGGCGGCGATGCGGAGCTGGGCGCGCTCCGGCTCGACGCTGCCTTCCGCCAGCGTCGTCAGGTGCGTCGCGGCGAGCCGATAGGAACCGTCGCCCCAGGCCGCGATGGCGAGGGTGCGGGTGGCCTCGCGGACCAACGGGCTGGCGGGGACGTCCTTGAGCAGGTCTTCGGCGGCCTGACGCGCCTTCTCGCGGCTCCCGGCGAAGAGCATCAGCTGGGCGCGGGCGAGGTGGATGGAGTCGAGCACCTTCAGTTCGCGCGGGCAGTAGTAGGAGAGCTGCCCGGGGTTGCGGCGGAGGAGAAAGTCGTTCACCTCGTTGGCGATCGCCTTGCGGTCGACGGGCGGCGGGAGCGATCCGTCGGCGTTCGCCGGCCGCACGTTCTCGGGGTCCGCCGCCGCGACCAAGGCACGGAGGGCGGTGAGGCGGAGGGCGACGTTGGCGGGGTTGCGCGCGGCGTCCTTGAGGCGTTCGCGACCTTCGACGGAGTCGGCGCCGAGGATGAGGCCGGCGAGCAGGTCGGCTTCCGCCTGGCGGGCCGGGGGCAGCGTCCCGGCGTCGGCGAGGGCCTTCGCCGCATCCAGAGGTCGGTTGAGGTGCGCGAGCGCCAGCGCGAGGTTGCGGGCGTAGTCGAACGCCAGCGGCGTCCCTTTGGCGTCGGCGGCGAGGTCGCGCAACGCCGAGACCGTGCGCTCTTCCACCTTGCCGGCGACGATCATCGCGCGGTAGCCGAGGACTTCGATGCGTTGCCGCTGTTCCTCGGAGACGGCCGTGCGCGCGATGGCTTCCTGGGCGAGGTTGAGGTTGAGGTTGTCGTTCTCCGCGCCGGCGACCATCCAGCGCAGCGCATGGCCCCAGGCGACCTCGTGGGCGGGGAGGGCGCCGAGGTTCAGTTCGGCGGAAAAAGTTCGGGCGCCGACGGTGTCGTTCTCCAGCAGGGCGATGAGGCCTTCGCGCAGCGATTTGCGGGCCGACTTCGGCAGGAATTTCACCGTGGCCCTGGCTTCGGTCGTGCGGGTGCGTTCGATGTAGGCGGCGGAAAGGCCGAGTCCGGCCTGTTCGCGGTCCTTGTCCGCGAGCTTAGGGTCGGCGAGCAGCTGCGCGTAGAGGCCGGAGGCCGTCGTGGAAAGGCCGGCGGCCAAGGCCTGGTCGGCCAGACCGAGCAGCGTGCGGCGATCGGGCTGGTCGCCCGGGCTGACAGGCGCATTGGCGGTGATGAGGTTCGGCGGAAGGTCCTGCGACACGACCTGGCCCGGCCGCAAGGCGCCGAGGGCGAGGAGGGTGGCCAGGGTGAACCGCAACATCGCCCCGACTATGGTCGGAGCGGGCCGGCGGGCAAGAGGCGAGTGCCGGCTCAGGCCTTGTCGAGGCCGAAGGCCGTGTGCACGGCGCGGACGGCGGCGTCGGCCTTGGCGGGCTCCAGCGCGACCGAGATCTTGATCTCGGAAGTCGTGATGAGCTCGCTGTTGACGCCGACGGAGGCGAGGGCCTTGAAGAGGGTGCCGGCGACGCCGGGGTGGGAGATCATGCCGACGCCCACGATGGAGAGCTTGGAAATCTCGCCGGCGGAACGGACGGAGCCGGAGCCGAGCTTCTTGAGGGTCTGGCCGACGACGGCTTCGACGCGGGAGAATTCGGCGGTGGTCACCGAGAAGGTCAGGTTGGCTTTGCCGTCCTTGCCCAGGTTCTTGATGATCATGTCGACGCTGAGGCCGGCTTCGCCGAGGTCGTCGAAGAGGGCGGACAGGGCCTGCGGGTTGTCGGGCAGGTCGTTCACCGTGACGCGGGTCTGCAGGCGGTCGAGGGCGACGCCGGCGATGGCCGCGTCTTCAAGGGTCTTGTCGATGGCTTTCACGATGGTACCGGGTTGGTCGTTAAAGGAGGAACGGACCTCGAAGGGCACGTTGTATTTCTGGGCGAACTCCACCGAGCGGGACTGCATGACCTTCGAGCCGCTGGAGGCGAGCTCGAGCATCTCCTCGTAGGAGATCTCGGGCAGCTTGCTCGCGTTGAGCACGATGCGGGGGTCGGCGGTGTAGACGCCGTCGACGTCGGTGTAGATCTGGCAGAGGTCGGCCTTGATGGAGGCGGCGACCGCGATGGCGGTGAGGTCCGAGCCGCCGCGGCCGAGGGTGGTCACCTCACCTTTGTCCGTGCAGCCCTGGAAGCCGGCGACCACGACGACCTTGCCTTCGTCGAGGCGCGCGAGCAGGTCGCCGCCGGTGATGCGGGTGATGCGGGCGCGGGTGTGGATGTCGTCGGTGAAGATGCCAGCCTGGGCGCCCGTGCGAGAGACGGCGGGGACGCCGATGGCGTGGAGGGCCATGACCGTCAGGGCGATGGTCTCCTGTTCGCCGACGGCCATGAGCACGTCCATCTCGCGCTCGTCGGGGAGCTTCGAGAGGGCCTTGGCGCGGGCGATGAGGTCGTTGGTCACGCCGCTGCGGGCGGAGACGACCACGACGATGCGGTGCCCCTTGGACCACTGTTCCTTGATCTTGGCCGCGACGTTCTGGATGCGGTCGACGTTGCCGACGGAAGTGCCGCCGTATTTCTGGACGATGAGGGCCACCGGGAGATCAGGATTCAGGAGAGAAGATGCGGAGCACGACCGGCTCCTCGAGCACCGTCTTGAGGCGGCGCAATTCTGTCAAGACCGCGGACATCTTGCGTTCGCTGACCGGGTAGGTGGAAAGCGTGACGGTGCCGCGACCCTGGTTGGGGTGCTCGTACTGGATGACGCGGGCGATGGACACCTTGTGCTTCGAGAAGATGCGGTAGATACCTTCGGAGACGCCGGCCTTGTCGAGCAGCGAGAGGCGCAGGTAGAAGGGCGAGACGATCTCGTCGATCGAGGCCATGCGCAGGGAGCGGCCGGCCTTCTCGCGGGCGGCGAGGGCCTCGGGCGACACGGCCTGCGGGATCGCGCCGGTGAGGGCGGCGATGGCGTCGACGATGTCGCCGATGACGGCGGAAGCGGTGGCGTCGCCGCCGGCGCCGCGGCCGGTGAGCGTGGTGGCGCCGACGACGTCGCCGCGAAGCGTGATGCCGTTGTTGACGCCGGAGACGCGCGCGAGGATGTCGCGGTTCGGGACGAGGGAAGGGTAGACGCCGACGGTCATCCAGTTGGCCTTGAAGTCGCGGCGGATGACGGCGAGGTGCTTGAGCGCGAAGCCGAAGCGGCGGGCGAAGTCGATGTCGGCCGGGCCGATTTTGCGGATGCCTTCGACGAGCGTGCGGGCGGAGGGCGCCCACTTGCCGTGCGCGAGCCAGGCGAGGATCGAGGCCTTGTGGAAGGCGTCGATGCCGTCGACGTCGAGCGTCGGGTCGGCTTCGGCGTAGCCGAGTTCCTGGGCCTCCTTGAGCGCGTCGGCGAACGAGAGGCCGTCCTCGCCCATGCGGGTGAGGATGTGGTTGCACGTGCCGTTGAGGATGCCGACGATCAGCTCGAAGCGGTTGGCGACGAGGCCTTCGCGGATCGCCTTGATGATCGGGATGCCGCCGGCGACGCTGGCTTCGAAGAGGAACTGGCCGCCATGCTGGCGGACGGCCTGCATGATCTCGGGGCCGTGCTCGCAGAGCAGGGCCTTGTTGGCGGAGACGACGACCTTGCCGAGGCGTAGGGCGCGCAGGGTGAGTTCGCGGGCCTTCGTGGTGCCGCCGATGAGTTCGCAGACCACATGGACCTTGGGGTCGTCGATGATCTCGTTCGGGTTCTTGGTCAGCTTCGCGGCCGGGATCCTGACCGCGCGCTTCTTCTTCAGGTCGCGGACGGAGGCCTTGCGGAGGTCGAGCTTCACGCCGAGGCGCGATTCGAGGTCGGCCTGTTTCTCATGCAGGTGCTTCCAGACGCCTTGGCCGACGGTGCCGAAGCCGAGGATGCCGATGCCGATGGTACGAGGGGCGGTCATTGCGAAAAGGTCAGGCTTGCTTGACGAAGCGGTTCTCGGTGCCGGCGAGCAGGCGGCCGATGTTGGAGCGGTGCGTCCAGATGTTGAAGCCGGCGATGGCCGCGGCGAACCAGAACTGGGACTGGCCGAACTTCAGCGAGGTGAAGAGAGGCAGGAGCCAGCAGGAAAGAGGCAGCGAGACGCCGAGGGCGATCGAAGCCAGGGAGACATAGCGCGAGAGCACGAACGCCAGTCCCCAGATCGCGGCGCCGATGAGGATCGGGACGGGCAGCAGGACGAGCAGACCGCCGATCGTGGAGGCGACGCCCTTGCCGCCCTTGAACTTCAGGAAGCAGGAGAAGCAATGGCCGAGCAGCGTGCCCACGAAGCCGGCGACGCAGATCGTGAAATGGATGTCCGCCGCCGAGCCGGTCTCTTCGATGCGCAGGAACAAGTAAGGCAGGCCGGCTCCGACGAAGCCCTTCAGGGCGTCGAGGGCGAAGACCAGGTTGCCCGGTCCTTTGCCGAGGACGCGTTTGACGTTCGTGGCGCCGGGGTTGCCGGAGCCTTCCTTCAGGATGTCGACGCCATGCTTCTTCGCCACGAGCACGGCGAAGTTGACGGAACCGATGAGGTAGCCGAGCAGGGCGAAGATTCCGATGGCCGCGAACATCGCTTACGCTTCGATCAGCTTGGCGCTGACGATCGCCGGATTGCGCAGGATCTCGGCGAGGGCGGCGGCGTTCGGAGCGGTGTCGAGCTGGTAGACGGCGAGGGCGTTGGCGCCGCCGGTGCGGCTGAGCGCCATGTTGGCGATGTTCACGCGTTCCTTGGCGAGCAGGGTGCCGAGGGCGCCGATGATGCCGGGCTGGTCCTGGTTCTCGATGAGGAGCAGCTTGCCTTCGGGGATGAACTCGAGGGTGCGGCCGTTGATGGAGACGATGCGAGGGGACTGGGCCTTGCCGATGACCGTGCCGGCGACGGAGACGGTCTTGCCGCCCGCGAGCGTGGCTTCGACGAGGATGAGTTCCTTGTAGTCGGCTTCGGCGGAGGAGCGGACGGTCTGCACCTCGACGCCGAGGGCCTTGAGCTTGCCGGGGGCGTTCACGTCGGTGACGCCTTCGACGATGCCGCGGAGGTAGCCGCGCTGGATGGCGCGGGCGATGGCGTTGGCGCCCTGGTCGGAGCCGGTGCCGAAGGTGGTGAGGCGGAGGGCCTCGATGCGGCCGGGGGCGGCCAGCTGGCGGGCGATGGAGCCCAGCTTCTGCGCGAGGGAGAGGAACGGCTTGATCGCGGCGAGGGTCTGCGAGTCGACGGAAGGCAGGTTGACCGCGTTGGCGGGGGAGCCGCCGCCGAGGACGGTGATCGCGGCTTCGGCGACTTCGACGCCGACGTTCTCCTGGGCTTCGGCCGTGGAAGCGCCGAGGTGCGGGGAGAGGTGGGCCTTCGGGAGGGAGCGGAGCGGGTGGTCCTTGGCGAGGGGTTCCTCGACGAATACGTCGAAACCGCAGCCGCCGCACTTGCCGGACTTCAGGGCTTCGGTAAGCGCGGCCTCGTCGACGATGCCGCCACGGGCGCAGTTCACGATCTTCACGCCCTTCTTCATCTTGGCGAAAGCGGCTTCATCGACCATGCCTTCGGTCGCGCCTTGCTTGCCCTTCTCGATGAGGGGCATGTGGACGGTGATGTAGTCGGAGAGGGCGAAGACTTCGTCGAGCGTGGCGATGGACACGCCGAGGGCCTTGGCGCGGGCTTCGGTGAGGTAGGGATCGTAGGCGAGGACCTTCATGCCGAAGGCGAGGGCGCGCTTGGAGACTTCGGCACCGATGCGGCCGAGGCCGAGCACGCCGAGGGTCTTGCCGAAGAGCTCGGAGCCGGAGAGCGTCTTGCGGTCCCACTTGCCTTCGCGCATGGACTGGACGGCTTCCGGCACCGGGCGGGCGAGGGAGAGGAGGTGGGTGAAGGTGAGCTCGGCGGTCGCGACGGTGTTGCCCGAAGGGGTGTTCATCACGATGACGCCACGTTCGGTGGCGGCTTCGACGTCGATGTTGTCGACGCCCACGCCGGCGCGGCCGACGCAGACCAGGCGCTGGGCGGCGGCGAGGACTTCGCGGGTGATCTGGGTCTCGGAGCGGACCAGGATGGCATCCACGTCCACGACCAGGCTCAGGACCTGCTCGGGGGTGGAGCCGTAGGCTTCGACGACCTCGTAGCCGGGCTGGGCTTTGAGGAGGGCGACTCCGGTGGGCGAGATCTTGTCGGCGACGAGTACCTTAGGCATGGCGATAGGGTGTAAAAGTTTGCGTGAGTCATAAATGCCCGCCCAAGGCAAAGGCAAGCACCTACCCCCGTCTGGCTGTCATAACAGGCTCAGAGCCGGCGGTGGGCATAATCCGCCAATTCGTAACAATCCGGGCTCATTTCTTCCAGAAAACGGCAGGGATCCAACGGGCGGTAGCCTTCGCCGGAGACCGCGAAGCGGGGGGCGAAAAGGAACAGCATGTTCTCGGCCCGGGTGCAGGCGACGTAGAACAAGCGGCGCTCTTCCTCGACGTCGCCCTCGTCGATGGCGCGGGTCAGCGGGAGCAGGCCGTCCGCGCAGCCCAGCAGGAAGACGATCGGGAACTCGAGGCCCTTGGACTGGTGGATGGTCGTGAGGCGGAGCATGTCCTCCTCGGGCTCGGCCTTCTTGTCGGACGACTCGCCATTGAGGAGGGCCACCTGGGCGACGAGGTCGCCGACATCCTCGAATTTCGAGGCGAAGCCGATGAGCCCTTGGAGGTCCTGCTCGCGGTCCTTCCAGTCGGGGAAGATCGTCTTGATGAAGCCGCCGTACCAGCCCTCGATGCAGACGCGGACCGTCTCGGCCGGCGTGCGCGCGACCTTGACCGAATGGGCGTCGGAGGCGGCGACGAAGAGGTCGGGCGCCGGTCCGGCGGGTCCGGGTTTGGCCTTCGCCGCTTCCAATCCTTCGAGCATGTCCTCGAGCGTGATCGTGAGGTCGTTGAAATCGTCCTTCGCCGATTCCGGCACGCGCTTGAGCACGCGGTCGTCGCGGAGCGCGCGGACCATGCCGCGGCCGTGCTCCTGTTCGACCTCGCGGGCGGCCTTGCTGATCTTCTCGGCGGCGACGGGGCCGACCTTGGGCAGCAGGCAGAGCAGGCGCGAGAGCGCGACCTGGTCCAGCGGGTTGTGCACGAAGCGCAGGTGCGCCAGGACGTCCTTCACGTGCGCGAGGTCGAAGAACTTGTGGCCGCTCGTGATGACGAACGGCACGCCCATCGCGTTGAGCTCCATCTGCAGCTCGAGCGACTGGTAGTGCGCGCGGTAGAGCACGTGCATGTCCTTCAGCGCATGGCCTTCGTGGTGCAGCTGCATGATCTTGCGGACCACGAGCTTGGCCTGCTGCGAGGTGTCGCCGACGGTGAAGACGGTAGGCTGCGGGCCGCGCTGGCGGACGGCCTTGAGGCGCCGGTCGAAGCCCTCGATGCGCGGGCGGTGGCTGAGGATCTCGTTGGCGAAGGCCAGGATCTCCGGCGTCGAACGGTAGTTGGTGTCGATCGTGTGGATCAGCGTGCCGGGGTGGCGGTTCGGGAAGGCCACGATGTTCTCCCAGTCCGCGCCGCGCCAGGTGTAGATGCACTGGGCGTCGTCGCCGACGGCCATGATCTGGTGCTCGCTGGCGAGCAGGTCGATGATGCGGCTCTGCAGGCGGTTCGTATCCTGGAACTCGTCCACGAGGATGTGGCGGAAGCGCTGGCGGTAGTGGGCGAGCGCGGCCGGGTCGTTCTCGAGGACATGAAGCCACAGGCTCAGCAGGTCGTCGAAATCGCAGAGGTTGCGCTCCTTCTTCGCGGCCTCGTAGCTCGCGCAGAACTGCATGAGCTTCTCCGGGCCGCCCTTCATCCAGTCGAGCCGTTCGGCGAGGACGTCCGGGAGCGGGCGCAGCGTGTTGCGGGCGTGCGAGTACGCGTCAAGGATGACGGACGCCTTCGGGTTCGTCTTGTCCTTGATGAAGGCGCCGTCGATCGACTTCACGATCTCGGAGAACAGCTGCTCGGATTCCTTCTGGTCGAGGATGGTGAAGTCCGGCGAGCGCGCGGCGACGGCGGCGTTGCGGCGCAGGATACGCTGGCCGATGGAGTGGAACGTGCCGCCCCAGAACTGGCCGCGCGGCACGCCCGTCAGGTCCTCGACGCGTTCGAGCATCTCCTTCGCGGACTTGTTCGTGAAGGTCAGGAGCAGGATGTCCCAGGGGCGGGCGCCCTGGTGCAGCAGCCAGGCGACGCGGTAGGTGAGGGTGCGGGTCTTGCCGGAGCCGGCGCCGGCCAGCACGAGCGCGGGACCGCGCGGCGAGGTCACCGCGGCGTACTGCTCGTCGTTGAGCTCGCCGCGGAAATCGACGGGGGGCAGGCCTTCCACGGGTTAGCGGAGGGGGCGCTGGCGGCGCTCCATCAGGCTGAACTTGGTGACCTGCTCGTCGGCGCGGTAGGAGGAACGCACCAGAGGGCCGGACTCGACGTGCTTGACGCCGGCCTCGAGCGCGAAGGCCTTCCACTCGGCGAATTCCTCGGGCGTGACCCAGCGGTCGATGGGCGCGTGTTCCTTGCTGGGCGAGAGATACTGGCCGATGGTCAGGATGTCGACCTGGGCGGCGGCGATGTCGCGGATGAGCTGGGCGACTTCTTCCTTCTGTTCGCCGATGCCGAGCATGATGCCGGTCTTCGTGATGAAGTCGCGGGACTTCGCGTGCTTGAGGACCCAGAAAGAGCGGTCGTAGCGGGCGGTCTTGCGGATCGGGCGCTGCAGACGCTCCACCGTCTCAAGGTTGTGGTTCAGGATGTCCGGACGCGCGTCGAGGAGCGTGTCGAGGTGGACCTGTTCGCCGCGGAAGTCGGCCGGCAGGACCTCGATGGTCGTGTTCGGGCAGCGATGGCGGGTGGCGCGGATGGTCGCGGCCCAGACGGAAGCGCCGCCGTCCTTGAGGTCGTCGCGGGCCACGGAGGTGATGACCACGTGCTTGAGGTTCATCAGCGCGATGGACTCGGCCACGCGGGCTGGTTCGCCGAGGTCGAGCTCGCTGGGGCGGCCGGAGAGCACGGCGCAGAAGGTGCAGGAGCGCGTGCAGACGTTCCCGAGGATCATCACCGTCGCGCTGCCACGGGACCAGCATTCGCCCATGTTGGGGCACTGCGCGGACTGGCAGACCGTGTGGAGCTTGTGCTGGTCGACGTTCTTCTTGGTCTCCAGGAAGTCCGGGCCGCTGGGGAGCTTGGCACGGAGCCAGTCAGGTTTGCGGGCGGACTCGATCATGGAGGAAGGGCAACATTGCCGTCCGGGGGCGGATTTCAACCTAACAAAGAAGAAGGGGTGCTCTCCTCCCGGAAAGCACCCCTTTTGCTATGAGTTTCAGCTCAGACCTTAGAAGGTCTTCTTGAGGGAGACAGCGGTGATGCTGTCGCCGTTCTGGATGTCCGAGAAGGACACGGTGCCGGTGAAGCCGAGCACGGGGTAGCTGAGGGCGATGGCGTAGTCGTCGTTGGACGAGAGGCGGTCGCTGCCGTAGTGGAGGCCGAGGTTCAGGCCCTTGATCGCGGCGACGTCGTAGCTGTAGTTAGCTTCGTAGTAGTAGTCGGACAGGGTGCCGTTGACGCCCTTGGAAGCCTTGAGCTGGAGGCCGGAGTAGGTGGCCGAGACGTTGGCTTCGCCACCGTTGGCGGCGGTGTTGTAGGTGTAGTTGATGTAGCCGACGGAGACGTCGACGGCGCCGACCTTGAAGCCGTAGGCGGCGTAGAGGTCGATCTCGAGGCTGCCGAGGGCAGAGGAGACGTTGGAGGCCCAGATGCCAGCCGAGAGGCCGGAGCTGTGGGAGACGTCGTAGCCAGCCGAGACGGCGGCCTTGCCGGCGGTCTGCGAGAGACCACGGAAGACGTAGTCGCTGGAGATGGCGACGTTGCCAGAGGTGGTGAACGCCGAGGCAGCGGCGGGAGCAGCCTGAGCGAAGCTCGCGGCAGCAGTGAGGGTGAGGAGGGTGATGGAGGTGTGCTTCATTGCGTCTTCCGATGTGCCCAAAGTTTGCCAAAATGCCATATTTTTCTACATTTATGACGAATTTGGCGAATAAACCCCAATATTTGCCCAAAAAGAAGCCGCGGATGCTTTAATTTAAGCGTTAAGTCGCTGGTCTTAACCGAGATAGCACTCCAGATGGGCCTCGGCCGACTTAGCCCAGCTGAACTCTGCGGCCATCGCGGTCTTCTGCAGCGCCTGATAGGACGCAGGTTGCTGATAAAGATCCAGGGCCCGGTGCAGGGCCCATTCGACGCCGCCTTGGTCGGCGTGCTCGAAAACAATCCCGGTCCCTTTCTTCTTACCGTCCCAACCGCTGACGGTATCGGCCAGGCCGCCGGTGGAACGGACGATCGGGAGGGTGCCGTAGGCCATGGAATACATCTGGTTCAAGCCGCATGGCTCGAAGCGGCTCGGCATGAGGAAGAAGTCGCAGCCGGCTTCGATCCGGTGCGAGAGTCCGTTGTCGTAACCAATGCGCACGGCGCAGAGCGCCGGGAAGTCGGCGGCGAGACGTTTGAATTCGTTCTCGAGCCACGCGTCGCCGCTGCCGAGCAGGACGAACTGCAGCCGGCCTTCGCGGAGGAACCTGGGCAGCACGCGGACGGCGAGGTCCAAGCCCTTCTGCTCCCAGAGTCGCGAGACCACGCCCACGAGCGGCACGTCGCGGTCGGCGGCGAGGCCGAGTTCGCGGCGCAGGGCGGCTTTGCACTCCGCCTTGCCCGCGGGCTTCTTCGCGGAGAACGCGGCGGCGATATGCTTGTCGTCCTCGGGATTCCACTCGTCGCGGTCGACGCCGTTGAGGATGCCGCGCAGCGCGCCGGCGCGGCGGCGGACGACATCGTCGAGCCCGTAGCCGAAGGCGGGCGTGAGGATCTCCTTCGCGTAGGTCGGGCTGACGGTGATGACCTTCGCCGCGTGGAGGATGCCGCCTTTGAGGAAGTTGACGCCGCCGAGGCACTCGAGTTCCTGCGGGCTCCAGAGGAATTCCGGCAGGCCGAGGTAGGCCATGATGCGCCTGGGGTAGAGCCCTTGGTGCTGCAGGTTGTGGATGGAGAGCACGGTCTTCGCGCTGCCGAGCGCGGTAGGCTTGAGCGTCGTGTTGAGCAGGACGGGCACGAGTCCGGCGGTCCAGTCGTGGCAATGGATGACGTCGGGGATCCAGCTGGTGGTCAGGCACGCGTCGAGCGCGGCCCGTCCGTAGAAGGCAGCGCGTTCGCCGGCATCGTCGCGCGCAGGGTAGATCTCCCGGGCGCCGTAGAAGTCCTCGTGCTCGACGAACCAGGCCTCGAAGTTCGGCGAGACCGGCAGGGTGCGGATACGGCAGCCGGCCTTACGGGCATCGCCGTGGACGCCGACCTTGAGCGATTCGATGAGCGTGCCCATGTTCTCGCGGCCGGGGACGGAGCCGTAAAGCGGCGTCACCGCGCGGACTTCGTGTCCCTTGGCCGCCAAGGCCTTGCCCAGGGCGACGGTGGCGTCGCCCAGGCCGCCGGCCTTGGACCAGGGCGCCAGCTCGGGAGTCACGAAAAGGATTCTCATGCGGAAGGTCGGTTGTCGCGGGGGCGCCCGAGTCGGTTGAGCAACGGGACGAAGGCCACCAGGATAATCAAGGCGGCGACCATGGCGATATTGCCAGCCAAATCATGGACGGTGCCCAGCGAGGAGAAGCCGGCCTGGCCGTGCTCGACGCCGGCGAGGTCGCGTTCGAGCGACTTCGATCCGTGGTGCAGCGCGTGGAAGGTGAGGAAGGTGTTGCGCCCGATGTTGAGCAGGATGGCGGTGAAGCCGGCGAGGCCGATCAGCGCGATGCGACGGAGCAACGCTCCGGGGAAGCCGCCTTCGAGGAAGACCGCGCCGAGGAAGGCGCCCGCGAACACGCACGCCGAGAGCGAGCGGATACCGGAGCAGGCTTCGGCCACGCCGACGGCGTCGCCGTTCGGGAAGATGATCGTGTTGCCGCTGACGCGGATGGCGTGGTCGTTGGCGCGCAGGATGCCCGAGACGATCTCGGTCACGTTCGTGAGCAGTTCGCCTTTGATCTGGTTGTCGACGAGGTAGAGGAACGGTCCGGAGATCAGCCAGACGCCGGCAGGGAAGAGCAGCAGCCCGACGGCCTGCCAGCGGGAGCGGGAAGTCGCGACGCTGTCCGCCGGGCCGCGCACCGAAAGGAAGGCGAACGCAAGGGCGGCTCCGGTGAGCCCGAACGAGATGGCGAGCGTCGGTCCGATGCCGGTGCCGAAGATCGCGCGGGCGGCGGCGCCGAACCCGAAGAGCGTCAGCGCGGCGAAGGCCAGCAGCTGGGCCAGGGTCAGGACGCCCTTCGACGCAGGCGCGGACGGCTCGGAACGGTCGCCGACGAGCAGGGCGCGGAAATCTTCCCAGCGGTCCCAGAGGACGTAGGCGGAGAAGAACGGGACGAGGTAGCCGAACGTGTAATCGTCCTTGGTGCTCCAGATGGCCCACTGGTCCCACGTCGTGAAAGCGGCCATGCCGACGAGCAGCAAGCCGAGGCCGCGCGTCGTGCCGTCGAGCTTCGACTGGGCGTCCGCCGACATCAGAACCGGGGCACCGCGGCCAGCAGCGTCTTCGTGTAGGCCTGCTGGGGGTTGCCGAGGATCTCGGCCGGCGTGCCTTGTTCGACGATCCTGCCCTTGGACATCACGAGGATGTGGTCGCTGACATGTTCGACGACGGCGAGGTCGTGGGCGATGAAGAGGTAGGTGAGCCCGAACTGTTCCTGCAGGTCCTGCAGCAGGTTGACCACCTCGGCCTGGACGGAGACGTCGAGCGCCGAGACGGGCTCGTCGCAGATGATGAGCTCGGGTTGCACGGCGAGGGCGCGGGCGATGCCGATGCGCTGGCGCTGGCCGCCGGAGAACTCGTGCGGGTGGCGGCGCAGGTGTTCGGCCGGAAGCTGGACGCTGCGGAGGAGCTCGGCGCAGCGGGCTTCGCGGTCGGCGCGCGTCATCCGCGGGAAGTGGATCTCGAGCGGCTCGGAGAGGATGCTCAGGATGTCGGCGCGCGGGTTGAGGGAATTGTACGGGTCCTGGAAGATCATCTGGATCTTCTTGCGCCACGGGAGGAAGGCGGCGTTGGAGAGAGCGCCGATGTCCTGGCCTTGGTAGGCGATCTTGCCCGCGGTGAGCGGGGCGAGCTTCACGATCGCGCGGCCGGTCGTGGTCTTGCCCGAGCCGGATTCGCCGACGAGCCCGACCGTCTTGCCCTTCGGCACGACGAACGAGATGCCGTCCACGGCCTTCTTCGGGAGGGCCTTCTGGAAGAACCAGTTGGCGCGACCGGGGTAGTGGACGGAAAGATCGCTGACTTCGAGAAGGGTGTCGCTCATCGGGAGACCTTGAGTTCGTCGGACAGGGTGGTGAGGCGGCGGCGTCGCTGGCCGAGGCGGGGGATGCAGGCGATCAGGGCCTTGGTGTAGGGGTGCGACTGGGTGCGCATGATCTGTTCGACCGGGCCTTGTTCGACGATGCGTCCTTTCCACATCACGGCCACCTTGTCGGCGAAGTGCGCGATGATGCCGAAGTTGTGGGTGATGAGGACGATGCTCATGCCGCGTTCGCGGCGGAGGCGGGCGAGCAGGTCCATGATCTCCTTCTGGATCGTCACGTCGAGCGCGGTGGTAGGCTCGTCAGCCACGAGGATCTTCGGGTCGCAGGCCAGGGCCATCGCGATCATCGCGCGCTGCTGCATGCCGCCGGAGAGCTCGTGCGGGTATTGGTTGGCGACCCGTTCCGGGTCGTTGATGTGGACCTCGGCCAGGGCGCGGACGACCTCGGCCTTGACGTCCTTGACGTCCGGGCGGTGCAGGGCGACGGCTTCGCCGATCTGGAAGCCGATGGTGTAGACCGGATTCAGCGAGGTGCCAGGTTCCTGGAAGATGTAGGCGATCGAGCCCCCGCGGACCTTGGCCAGTTTTTCCTCCGGCAGGCCGAGCAGCTCCACGCCGGCCAGTTTCACGGAGCCGGTCAGGGAGCAGGAGGGTTCGGGCGGCAGCAGGCGGGTGAGCGCCAGGGCGGAGACGGACTTGCCGGAGCCCGATTCGCCGACGACGGCCAGGACTTCGCCGGCGGCGAGCTCGTAGCTCACGCCTTGGGCGGCGACGGTCGCGCGGTCACCGGTGCGGAAGGTGACGCTGAGGTCCTGTACTTTCAGGAGAGGCTCGGCGGACATGGACGGCAACATAGGTCGGACGGATGCGAAGGGGAAGGAAGAACGGCGGTCATTCGGTCCGCCAGCGGTCCTCGATGACCGTCTTCGGCGCGCCCCGCACCTTGCCGTCGCGGAAATCCTTGAGGTCGACCTCGCGTTGCTTGGGGTCGAGCCAGAAGAGGCCGTATTGGCCGGGGTCCTCGGCGGCGCGGACGTCGAAGCCTTCCGGGAACTTCACCCAGCCCCAGTGGGCGATGCGGTAGCCGGGGACGCGGAAGCCGGGGATGAAGTCGGCGAGGTCGTGGATGCGGTGCTGCATCGCGAACGAGAGCTTGATCATCTCGTCCTCCTCGGTGGCGTTGCGGAACTGGTCGATGAGCTTCGAGAGCTCGGGGTCGTCGATGCCGGTGATGTTGTTCGTCTGACGCTTCGGCACCTTGCGTCCGTCCGCCAGCTTCTCGACGGCGTTGTCGGTGTGATGCGATTCCCAGAGGGCGGGCAGGCGGCTCGAGACGGACCAGGCCCAGAAGACGATGTCATGGTTCTTCTCCATGACCTTGCGGTACATCGTCGTATGCTCGAGCGTCTCGGGGCGGTACTCGACGCCGCAGCGACGGGCGGACTCGACGAGCGTCGCGAGATACTTGCGGCGATCGGAGGTATCGAAGGTCAGGCGGAACGAAAGGCGTTCGCCGGCGGCGTTCATGAGGATGCCGTCCGGGCCGACCTGCGTGAAGCCGGCCTTGGCGAAGGCGGCGCGGGCGAGTTCCGGCGAATAGCGGCGCGGGCGGATCGACGGGTCGGTGAACTTGCCGAGGCCTTCGCTGAACTGGTTCAGGCGCTCGTAATCGCCGCGGTAGAAGCCGTCGATGACGCGCTGGAAGTCGGTCGCGTGCTGCAGGCCGACGCGGACGTTCAGGTCCGAGAGCAGGGGCTTCTGGGTGTTGAGGTAGAGTCCGTAAGGCGGGCGGGGGATGTCATTGAAGAACTGGGCCTTGGTCAGGTAGCCGTTCTGATAGGCTTTCTTCTCGTTGGTGCCGTACCAGTAGCGCGGCATCATGATCGGCATGAAATCGATCTCGCCGGACAGCATCGAGGCGTAGGCGCTGTCGACCTCGCGGATGACGCCGTATTCGATGGCGTCGGGGTTGTAGCGATACCGGGTGAATCTCCGATGGTCGCCCCACCAGTCTTTCACGCGGGTGAGGGTGACGGACTTCTCGCGCTGGAAGCCCGTCGGGCCGACGTAGTAAGGTCCGGTGGTGGGGTGGAAACGGTCGTTGTAGAGCTTCTCGTAGTTCGGCCCGAAGTCCTTGAAGAAGTTGCGCGGCAGCGGGCGGAGCTCGCCGAGCTGCTCGAGCTGGTAGGGGCGCTTGCGCGGCGCCTTGATGGAGATCGTGTGCGCGTCGTACTTCGTGATGCCGCCCCATTCGCGGGTGTAGAAGTCGGCGTACCAGTCGGCCTTAGCCCAGGGCGAGCGGTGGAAGTAGAAGGCGTAGAAAAAGTCGTCCGCGGTGATCGGCTGGCCGTCGGTGAACTTCGCGTTGGGATCGAGGCGGAAATAGGCCGTCATGCCGTCGGACGACATCGCCCAGCTCGTCGCCAGGGCCGGGATCGGCTCGTCGGTGTTCGGGTGCGAAGACAGCAGGCCGAAGTCGTTGTTGTCGTAAAGCTCCCCGCGGAAGCCGTTGTTGGCGTTGGGTCCCACGCGGCGGAGCGTGGGCGGCGTCGCCGCCGTGAACTGGCGCAGCGTGCCGCCGCGGACCGCCCGCGGGTCGGCGAACTCCTTCTGCTCCGAGCCATCGTGCCAGACGAGGTCCTTGGGAAGGTCGGCCGGCGTCGCGTAATGGAAGAAGTCCTTATGCTCGGCGTAATAGGCCGCCGCTTTCGGATCCTCGAACGTCTGGGCCGAGGCGGTGGTCAGGACCAGCAGGAAGGCGAGCAAGGTTCTCATTTCTGGGCGCGACGAAGGTCGAAGGCGTCCTGCAGGGCTTCGCCGATGGCGTTGATCATGACCATGGTGCCGACGAGGCAGCAGAGCGTCGGGCCGAGGATCCACCACGCGGTCCAGTTCTCCTTGGCCTGGTGCAGGAGGTCGCCCCACGAAGGCTCGGTGGGCGGCAGGCCGAAGCCGAGGTAGTCGAGGGCCGACAGCGAGAAGACGAGTCCGTGCAGGCTGAAGGGTAGCGTGGTCAGGATCACGGTCGTGCAGTTGGGCAGGATGTGGCTCCAGATGATGCGCGCGTGGCTCGCCCCGAGCGCGCGGGAGGCCGTGACGTAGTCGCGGGCGGAGACCTGGTAGGCGGAAGCGCGCAGCTGCTGGGCCAGTCCGATCCACGAGAACGCGACCAGGATGAGCACGAGGACCGCGAGCGTGGGTTCGAGCAGGCTGGCGAGGAAGATGATCGCGTAGAGGAACGGGATGTTGGACCAGATCTCCATCGCGCGCTGGGACACCATGTCGAACCAGCCTCCGAAGTACCCCATGGCGGCGCCGAGGATCAGGCCGATGCCGTAGGCGCAGGGCAGATAGATGAGCGCGGAAACGAGCAGGAGGCGGAAGCCGCCGAAGAGCCGGGCGACCATGTCATGGCCGGATTCGTCGGTGCCGAGCCAATGGCCGTCGAGCCCGGGCGGGCAGGGCGAAGGGACCTGCGTGCGCAAGGAGCCCTTGGGTTCCCAATCGGTGCGATCATCGGTCGGCACGCGTCGCACGACCTTGCCCTCGGCGAACTTCGCGCGGGCGACGCCCACGCCGTCGGCGAACCGGCGCGCGTCGCCTTGCGGACGTCCGTCGATGATCGTCCAGGTCTGCCGGCGGCTGCCGTCGGCGTTGAGCGTGAAGATGCGGCCTTCGGCGATCACGCCGCGCGGATCTTGCCAGCGACCCTCGGCGTCGCGCGACGCTTCGGGCATGACCTCGCAGACTTCGCCCGGGGCGAAGGGGACGGGCGGCATGACGAGCCAGCCGCGGCCGCTCTGTCGCAGCTCTGCGGCCAGGAGGCGGTAGTTGGGCTCGCCTTCGATCGGGAGCCCGAGTTCCCGACCTGAGATGAAGCCGGCGAAGACCGGGAAGTGAGTCACGCCGTCGACCTTCATCACCAGCGGTCGGTTGCCGACCAGCAGCGGCCCGAGTAGGGCGAGGAGGGAAAGCGTCCCGAGCGTCAGCAGCGACCACCAGCCGGTGCGGTTGCGGCGGAACCGATCGAAGCGCTCGAGCGTGATGGGGTCGAGGAGGCTCATGCGGATTTGTCGAACCGGATGCGCGGGTCGACGGCGGCGACGCAGAGGTCGGAGACGATGTTGCCGAGGAGCATCGCCAGGCTGGAGAGAGTCAGGAGCCCGAGGAAGACCGGGTAGTCGCGGTGGACCAACGAGTCGTAGCCGAGGAGTCCGAGGCCCGGGATGTTGAACGTGAACTCGATCAGGAACGAGCCGGTCAGGAAGAAACCGAGATTGCCGCCGAAGGTCGCGGCGATCGGGATCAATGAATTACGCAGCACGTGGACGACGACGATGCGGCCGTTGCTCAGACCCTTGGCCTTGGCGGTCCGGACATAATCGGCGGTCAGGTTGTCGAGCATCCCGTTGCGGGTGAAGAGCGTGAGCGCGGTGAAGGCGCCGACCATCTCGCAGGCCAGCGGCAGGAAGGTGCTGTGGAACGGGTGGTTCCAGTCGAAGCCTTTGGAGGGGAACCAGTGCAGCTGGTGGCAGAGGAGGTTGAGTCCCGCGACGGCGAGCACGAAGCCAGGCACGGAGTAGAGAACGAAGAGCATCTGGGTCGACGTGCGGTCGAACCAGCCGTCGCGCTTCAGCGCCTTGGCCACGCCGAGCGGGACGGAGATGGCGTAGGCGAGCAGGAGCGACCAGCCGCCGAACCAGGCCGAGATCGGGAGGCGGGACTTGATCTCGTCCCAGACGGGTTTGTCGCTGGTCGTCGAGTCGCCGAGGTTGGCTTGCAGGAGGCCGGAGTACGCGCGGCGATAGACCAGCACGCGCGGAGCTTTCTCGGGGTCGTCCGGCAGCGGGGCGGCGGCGGCGAACCAATGGGCACGAGGTTTGCCGTCGGCCGTAGTCAGGGCGTAGGTGTCGCCGCTCCGGCTGACATTCAGTTTGAGCGTCCCTCCCGGGGTGAGGTCGTCGGCCACCTCGGCTTCGGCTTTGCCATCTTTGTCGAGGCGGACCGTGACCCAGTCGGTCTGGCCGGGTCGGACGCCGAGCCAGATGGCGTAGGCTTCTAGGAGGGAACGATCGAAGCCGTAGCGGCGCTTGAGGTTGTCGAGCTCCTCAGGCGAGGCGGGGCCGCTCGGTCGGGCGGCGGAGGAGCGCTTGCGGTCGGCCTGCTGCCGTTCGGCGAGCGCCTGTTCGATCGGTCCGCCCGGGACGAAACGGGTGAAGCAGAACGCGACGAAAGTGATGCCCACGAAGGTCAGTGGGACTAGCAGCAACCGTCTGAGGACGTAGTCGCGCATCGCGGGTCCCCATAGGGCATCCGCGGACGGGGAGGGGTCAACCCGAAAGGACTCGGCTTGCACCCGTCCGGAGGCTCCTCACCTTGGAGCCGTGCCTCTGCTCACTTTTCTCGGCTGGTCCCTGCTGCTGGTCGTCGCCGCCATCGCCTCGATCTTCTTCCTTCTGCTGGTGGTCTTCCTGCTGGCCTTCGCCTGGCGGGCGCCGCGTCGGCATCGTTCGATGTCCTTGGGCTATTGCGCGGTGCAGACCGGTTGCTGGCTCTTCCTCAAGTGTTTCTACCGGATCCGCCTGAAAGGACTGGAGAACATCCCTGACCAGGGAGGCGTGCTGCTCATCGCCAACCACGTCGCCTACGTCGACGTGCTCGTGGTGGGGGTGTTGTCTCCCCGTCCGGTCCGTTTCCTTTCCTGGGAAGGTTTCGAGCATCAGCGGGTGATGCGTTTCCTGACCCGCACGATGGGGACGATCCCGGTGGCCGAGTCCAAGGCCAAGGACGCCATCCAGAAATCCGCCGACGCCCTGAAGGCCGGCGAGGTCGTCTGCATCTTCCCCGAAGGCAGCCTGACGCGCAACGGAGGCATCCTGCCTTTGCGCAAGGGCTACGAGCTCATCGCGCGCCGGGCCGACAGTCCGATCGTGCCTCTGGCCATCGACGGCATGTGGGGTTCGCTGTTCAGCTTCAGCGGCGGCAAGTTCTTCTGGAAGATGCCGAAGCACTTCCCGCGTCCGGTCAGCGTGGTCGTCGGCGCCGCCTATCCCGCGGCGGAGCATGCGAAGACGCGCCTCCGATTGCTGGAACTGGCCTCCGAGGCCTTCGCGATGCGCACCTCGCTCGAAGGTCACCTCGGCCGCGAGGTCGCGGAAGGATTGGCGAAGAAGGGCGGGGCGGTCGCCTTGGTCGACCGGACGTCGGCGCGTCGCGAGTTCACTGGCGCGACGTTGCTCGCGCTGGGTTGGGCTTTCGCAGGCGAACTCAAGCGCCGCACCTCGGCTAAACGCGTCGCCATCGTGCTGCCTCCGGGCGTCGCGGCCGCGGTGGCCAACCTTGGTTGCGTGCTGGCCGACAAGGTCCCGGTGAACCTGAATTTCTCCCTCGGACGCGAACAGGCGCTGTCCTGCCTCCAGCGCGCCGAGGTCGACCTGGTCGTCACCGCCGGCGCTTTCCGCAGCAAACTCTCCGAGAAGTCGCCTGACTTCCCGTGGGGCGATCGCGTCCTCGATGTCGCCGACTTCCTGACGGCGCACTCGCGCGCCGATCTGGCTTTCCGGATCGGCCTCATCCGTTGCCTGCCGACCTCCTGGTCGCTCGGCTGCATGGGCCTGCCGAAGCATGGCGGGGCGACCGAGGCGGCCTTGCTCTTCACCAGCGGCAGCTCCGGCCAGCCCAAGGGCGTGCGGCTCTCGCACCGCAACATCCTGGCCAACCTCCGGCAGATAGAGGATGCGGACATCCTGCCGGACGAGGCCGTCCTGCTGAGCAGCCTCCCGGTCTTCCACAGTTTCGGTTTCACGATCGGCCTCTGGTACTGCCTTTCCCGTTCGCCTAAGCTGGTGACCTTGCCGTCGCCGCTCGACTCCGCCGCGGCCGTGAAGGCCATCAAGGAGGAGCGGGTCACCGTCGTCGTCGGCACGCCGACGTTCCTGCGCCCGTATCTTCGCCGCGGCACCGCCGCCGATTTCGCCTCGCTCGAATGGGCGGTCGTCGGAGCCGAGAAATGCCCCGCCGATCTAGTCGACGCCTTCGCCACGCAGCTGGAGACCCCGATGCTCGAAGGCTATGGCATCACCGAGACGAGTCCCGTGCTTTCCGTCAACGTGCCCGACCGTGCCGACCCCGAGGCGCCCGACGGCGTCTGGGTCGGGAACGTGCGCGGTTCCGTCGGCCGTCCGGTCATCGGCATCGCGGTCCGTTTCCTCGATCCGACCACCGGCGAGGTTCTGCCGAGCGGGCAGGTGGGGTTGCTGGAGATCCGTGGCGCCAACGTGTTCATGGGCTATCTCGACGCCGAGCAGTCCGCCAAGGCGATGACCCCCGATGGTTGGTATCGCACCGGTGACCTGGCCCGACTGGACGACGACGGTTTCCTGCATCTGGCCGGCCGTCTTTCCCGCTTCTCCAAGATCGGCGGCGAGATGGTCCCGCACGGCACGGTCGAGGACGCCTTGCGCAAGGTGCTCGGCCTGACCGACTCCGCGGAGATCAAGGTCGCGGTCGCGAGCACGGCCGATCCGACCAAGGGCGAGCAGCTCGTCGTGCTCCATGTGGATGATGTCGATGCCGAGGCGATCCGCACGGCGCTCGCGGCCGAAGGACTTGCTAACCTGTGGATTCCCAAGGTGTTCAAGAAAGTACCCGTCATCCCGATTTTAGGCACGGGTAAGCTGGATTTGAACAAGTTGCGGGAGCTGGCACAGGGCTGACGCGGTTTTGGCTCGCTTGTGGCTTAGGGTCGATTGTCCTAACCGACGATCATGCCTAAAAAGAAGAAGCCCGCGAAGAAGTCCGTCACGGTGGTCAAGGCGCGCAAGCCCGCCCCGAAGCCGGCCAAGAAGGCCCCGGTCAAACCCGCCGCCGATACGCAGGTCGCCGTGTTTCGCGACGCGATCCTGCGTCACCTCAAGAGCACTTTCGCCCGCGACCGCGTCACCGCCACCCGCAACGACTGGTGGATGGCCACCTGCATGGCGGCGCGCGACCAGATGCTCGAGCGCTACATCGACACCCAGGCCCAGCACGCGAGCAAGAACGTCCGCCGCGTCTACTATCTCTCCCTGGAGTACCTGATGGGCCGCGTGCTCAGCAACAACCTCGTCAACCTGCAGCTTCGCGAGGTCGCCACGGCCGCCTTGGCCGAGCTGGGTCAGGACCTCGAAGCGGTCGCCGACGAAGAGGCCGACATGGGCCTCGGCAACGGCGGTCTCGGCCGTCTGGCCGCCTGCTTCCTCGATTCCCTCGCCACGATGGACATCCCGGCCATCGGTTACGGCATCCATTACGAGTTCGGTCTTTTCCGCCAGACCTTCGCGCAGGGCCGTCAGGTGGAAGTCGCCGACAACTGGCTGGCGAACAACAACCCGTGGCTCATCCGCCGCCCGAACTTCCGCGTCAGCGTGCCGCTCTACGGCCGCGTGAAGCACAGCACTGACGACCGCGGCAACCACTGCGCCGAACTCGTCGACACCCGCAATCTCCTCGGCGTGCCCTGGGATATCCCGATCGCGGGCTTCGCCGGCAGCAGCGTGAACTTCCTCCGCCTCTGGGAATCCAAGGCCGCGTCCGAGTTCGACTTCCGCGCCTTCGACCGCGGCGGCTACGTCGAGGCCGTGCATGAGCGCGATTCGAGCGAGATCGTCTCGAAGGTCCTCTACCCGAACGACAGCACCGAGAGCGGCAAGGAGCTGCGCCTCGTCCAGCAGATCTTCTTCGTGTCGTGCTCGCTGCAGGACATCCTGCGTCGCCACCGTCGCCTCAACGCCGACTTCTCCAGCCTGCCGGCCAAGGCCGCCGTGCAGCTCAACGACACGCACCCGGCCATCGCGGTCGCCGAGCTGATGCGTCTGCTGGTCGATGTCGAGCGCCTGACCTGGGACGAAGCGTGGGCCCTGTGCACGCAGGTCTTCAGCTACACCAACCATACCTTGCTGCCGGAAGCCCTCGAGACCTGGTCGGTGCCGCTGTTCGAGAAGGTCCTGCCGCGCCACCTCGAGATCATCTACGAGATCAACCGTCGCCACCTCGAGGATGTCGAGCAGCGCTGGCCGGGCGACGACGCCCGCAAGACCGAGCTCTCGATCATCCAGGAAGGTTTCCCGAAGCGTATCCGCATGGCGCACCTCGCGGTCGTCGGCTCGCATCACGTCAACGGTGTCGCCGAGCTGCACACCCGCCTCATCCGCGCGAACCTGTTCCCTGGCTTCAACGAGCTCTGGAAGAGCAAGTTCGTCAACGTGACCAACGGCGTCACGCCGCGTCGCTGGGTCCGTGGCTGCAACCCCGAGCTCGGCGCCCTGTGCGACGAGGTCGCCGGCAAGGGCTGGGAGGCCGACCTCGGCCGCCTGCGCAAGCTCGACGCCATGGCCGACCGACCGGCGTTCCAGGACCGTTTCCTCGCCATCAAGCGCGCCAACAAGATCCGCCTCGCCGCCCGCATCAAGGACCTCGTCGGCGTGGAAGTCTCGCCCGACGCGCTCTTCGACGTGCAGATCAAGCGCCTCCACGAGTACAAGCGCCAGCACCTCAACCTGCTGCACATCCTGCATCTCTATCGTCGCATCCTGAACGAGCCGAACGGCCACTTCACGCCGCGCGTCTGCATCTTCGGCGCCAAGGCCGCCCCGGGCTACGCCCTGGCCAAGCACATCATCCACGCCATCAACCGCGTCGCCGCCGTCATCAACGCCGATGAGCGCGTGCGCGGCCTGCTCAAGGTCGTCTTCCTGCCGGATTACCGCGTCTCGCTCGCCGAGCGCATCATCCCGGCCGCCGATCTCTCCGAGCAGATCTCCACCGCCGGCAAGGAAGCTTCGGGTACCGGCAACATGAAGCTCGCCCTCAACGGCGCGGTGACCATCGGCACGCTCGATGGCGCCAACGTCGAGATCGGCGAAGAAGTCGGCGACGAGAATATCTTCATCTTCGGCCTGCAGGTCGAAGAGGTGGAGAAGCTCTGGGCCGACGGCTACGACCCGCGCGCGGTGCTCGCCGCCGACCCGGAACTTTCCGCGCTCCTCGACTGGCTGCGCTCCGACACCTTCACGCCTGAGCAGGCCGGGGCGCTTTCGCCCGTGGTCGACTCGCTGGTGGACGGCGGCGACCCTTATCTGGTGCTGGCCGACTTCCGCAGCTACGTGGACGCCCAGGCCAAGGTCGAAAAGGCCTTCCTGGACCGTCGCCGCTGGGCCGCCATGGCCATCCGGAACGTCGCCCGTTGCGCCAAGTTCTCGTCCGATCGCTCGATCGGCGACTACGCCAAGCTCATCTGGAAGACCAAATCCCACCCGATTCCCCGCTAAGAAGGGGTTGAGGTCGGTCGCCAAGGTCCCCAAGATGGTCGGCCTTGCGACCCCGTGTCTCCATCCCCGTGCTGCTAGCGCTGTCGGCTTTGATGCTGTCCGCCGCCGAGCGTCCGCCCGGGGGTATCAAGGCCGGCGTGATTATCACGGCCGAGGGAGGCATCGAGGGTACCCAGACTTATCGCTATGACGCGGAAGGTCGTCCGTTGGACGGTACTCCCGCCAAGTCGCGCACCATCACGGCCCCGCGTCCCGCCGGTTCCGCGCCTGCCGGCACGAACACTCCCGCCGCCTCGGCGTCGGCGCCCGCTCCCGCCCCGAAGCAGTCCATCAAGACCGCCGACGGACGCCCTGTGCCGTTTTCCGTGGAAGGGAAGGGCATCGGCAAGAGCGTGGATGATGCCGTCGATTTCAACGCCGGCCTGAAGAAAGCCTCCAAGTCCAGCGGGCTCATGGAGCAGCGCTTCGAGAAGAGCATGTCGAGCATCGGCAAGGACCAGGTCTACAACCGTAACAACCTGCTCACCTTGGAGACCTGGCACGGTCGCTATGACAATATCGGACGCAAGAAGTCCGACGTCGAACTCAAGGATACGCTCGGCGCGCCGGTGCGTCCGAAGGACACCGTCGAGGTGAAGTCCGTCGACCGTATCAAGTCCGCCGTCAGCGGCACCAAGGCCGAGGTCAAGGACTGGGAAGAGCGCATGGGCGTCGAGACCAACGCCAAGTTCACCGGCGTGAAGTCGAACTGGCAGGGGCGCCTCAGCCCCGACCCGAAGACGATCGACCAGCTTTCGATGCAGGACATCAACCGCTATCAGTTCCGTCGGAACCGCTCCAGCGACCCGGGCCTGCCGGTGGTGAAACCGGGCTCGGAGGATGTTCAGTCCAAGGGCGGGAAGAAGTAATTGCCCGAAATTGGAGGGGTCAGGGCGCTTTTTTACCTCGCAGGTTCTTCGAGGTGTTTTACTCCTAGACGCTTAACTTCATGAGCGACGCTCAGCCCAGACCCGCCGGTAACGGCATCAGCGACCTCGAGGTCAAGGATGGCCAGATCATCTTCGACTCCGTCTGGTCCAGTCTGGAACGCGAATTCGGCCGGGAGAAGCTGGCCTTCCCGCGCGAGATCTTCTGGCTCAACGGCGCCCCGGGCGCCGGCAAGGGCACGAACACCGCGTTCATCCTCCAGTATCGCGACTACGCCGCCGACCCGATCGTGGTCAGCGACCTGCTGTCGAGCCCCGAGGCCAAGAAGCGCATCGACGCCGGCATGCTCGTGGGCGACCGCGAGGTGGTCGAGATCCTCTTCCGCAAGCTGCTCGCCCCGGAATACGTCAGCGGCGCGATCGTCGACGGCTTCCCGCGCTCGATGGTGCAGGTGGAGTGCCTGAAGCATCTCTTCACCAAGCTCAACGACCTCCGCACGGAGTTCCGTGGCTCGACGGGCATCCGTTTCCCGAAGCCTCATTTCCATATCCTCGTCCTGTTCGTCGACGAGAACGAGTCCGTCCGCCGTCAGCTCAAGCGCGGTCAGGAGGCCATCGCCCAGAACGAGAAGGCCGCCCGCGACGGCGGTCCGCTCGCCGAAGTCCGCAAGACCGACCTGACGGCCGAAGCCGCCCGCAACCGTTACCGCGTCTTCAAGGAGCGCACCTACGAGCCGCTGCAGTCGCTGCGCGACATCTTCCACTACCATTTCATCAACGCGCAGGGTTCGCTGCCGGAAGTCCAGGCCCGTATCATCAAGGAGCTCCAGTACCAGAGCTCCCTTGAGCTGTCGGAAGAGACGTATGACCTCATCTCGCCGATCCCGCTGGCTTCGCAGATCGTGCAGCACGCCCGTCAGGACCTCGTCCGCCGGCTCGACGACTACGCCGAGCGCAACGCCGAGTCGTTCCGTCAGGTCATCGAGCTGATCCAGGACAAGTTCCTGCCGATCATCAAGGCCCACGCCATCTCGGGTCAGGCCCACGTCAACATCGAGACCCTGGTCTTCGACGACCCTCTGGCGATCTCGATGTTCATCGACATCTTCTCCGAGCGTGGCTTCCACGCCGTGGTCGACCAGCATCGCATCGAGATCCCCGAGACCATCGTCGCCGGCACCGGCAAGGTCATCACGCGCGTCAAGAAGGTCTGGCGCGTGTCGATCCGCTTCGAAGGTTCCGAGATCCGCCGCGGCGGCGCCTGAGGCTATTTCGCGGTCAGGTTGCCTTGCACGAGGTTGCCGGCGCAGCCTTGTTCGCTGATGCCGGGTGCGGCGCCTGGGCGGTCCTTGCGGGCGTCCCGGATGAGATTGCCCGTCACGATGCTGTCGGCGACGTCCCGGAACGCGATGCCTTCGCCATCGGAGTCGAGGACGCTGTTGTCCTGCACGCGCAGGCGCTTGCCGCCTTCGAAGCGCACGGCGGCGGGGTGGCGGCGGACGCCGGTCACGACGTTGCCGGTGAAGGCGGAGTCGTCGGTGCGCCGGAAGACGATGCCGTTCTGCTCGGCGAGGTTGAAGCCATTGACGAGATAGCGCGGGTTACGGTCGAAGTTGTTGCCGGTGACGACGACGTTCATGCTGTCCTCCACGAGGAGGTCGTGTTCGAAACCTTCCCAGAAGGTGTTGGCCGAGATCGTGACGCCGCGGGCCTGCCGGAGCTCGATGTTGACCATGACGTCGCTGAAGACGTTGCCGATGATGGTGACGTGGCCTTCGCGGGTGGTCGCGCGGCCTTCGCGGCGGAGCAGGGAAGGGTCCGTGCCGGCGCCGAGGATCCGGATGTTCGCGGCGCCGGGGGCTTTGTGGGTGTGCTGGATGGTGCAGCCGGTGATGGCGACCTCCGCGATCGAACCACCGGTGGAGTCGAGCAGGATGTTGGCCGAGGGTGGCCCGTTCTCGTCATGGTTGGCCTCGATGTCGGAGGTGCCGATGTGCAGGTTGCGGACTTCCCCGCCGATGGCGACGATGCCGCCGCCGAGGTTGTAGCTGATATGGCAGCCGACGACGTTGGTCTGGTGCTGGTTGACGCGGTCGAGGAAGAGGCCGACGCCGCGGTTGCGGTAGAGGTGGCACTCCGAGACGATGACGTTGCGATTACGCTCGGTGAGGTGGATGCCGTGACGGCACTCGCGGATGGTCAGTCGCGAGAGGGTGAGCTGCATCGTGCCGGTGGCTTCGATGCCGTCGGCCTCGGCGTGCGCGCCGATGATCTCGAGCCCTTGGACGACGGGTGTACGCTGGGCCCAGGTCTCTGGCTTGAACGATTTCGGGGCGGCGGTGCCTCCGTGTGTGCCGACGATCTTCAAGGCTGGTCCGGGACCTGCCATGACGAGCGTGGCGGTGCCGTCGGAGGAAATGCCGGCGGCGCCGAGTTTGGCGAGATCGACCGTGACCGACTTAGTTAATCGGTAGCGACCCTTGGGGAGTTGCACGCTGCCTCCGGCGTCGACGAGCTTCTGGAGCGCGGCGGAGTCGTCCGCCTGCCCGTCGCCGACGAGCGTCTGGGCGGAGAGGAGGGTGGTGAGGGCCAGCAGCGTGAGCAGGGAGCGCATCAGCTTATTTGGCGGCCTTCAGGAAGCCTTCGGCACCCATCCATTCGCCGGCGGTCTTGGTCCAGCCGTCGACCGGGAACTTCGTCTGGCGCGTGCCGAAGCCGTGCCCGCCCTTGGAGTAGACGTGGATCTCGGCCGGGATATTCTGGCGCTTGTATTCGATGTAGAGCTTGGCGGCTTCGAGCGGGTTGGCGCCGTCGTTATGCGCGACCACGAAGAAGCAGGGCGGGGCGTCGGCCGGGACGGAGAAGCCTTCGCGGAACTTGGTCTTGTCCTCCTTCTCGAGAAAGCCGCCGCCGTAGACGAAGATCGTGAAATCCGGGCCGCGCGGGTCGTCGACGCCGGGCTTCTGTTCGTAGGTGCGGGGCGTGCGGTCCCAGGACGCGTGGCCGACGAGGTTGGCCCCGGCGGAGAAGCCGATGACGCCGACGCGCTTCGGGTCGATGTTCCATTCCTTGGCGTGGGCGCGCACGAGGCCGAGCGAGCGTTGCAGGTCCTGGACCGGATAATTGTGGGGCAGCGTCTCATCCGCCGTCGGGGTGCGGTAGCGGAGCAGGATGCCCGTGACGCCGACGCTGTTGAGCCACTCGCAGACGCCCGTGCCTTCGTTCTTGGTCGAGAGGAACCAATAGCCGCCGCCCGGGCAGACGATGACCGCGGCGCCGTTCGGGTTGGCGGCCGGGTAGACCGTGATCGAAGGCTCGTCGATGAAGGTCTCGTGGCCGGCGTAGCTGCCTTTCGCGCCGATGCGGTCGAGCACCGACTTCGACGGCGCGACGCGCTTGCCCGGGACGCCTTCAGGCCAGAGGGGTAGGACGGTTTCGGCGGCGGTGGCGGAAGTCGCCAAGGCCAGGAAGAGGAGCGTGAGGAAGCGCATCGGGGTAAGGATAGGACAGCACACCTCGGCGAAGGTGCCAAACAAAGAAGCGGCCGTGGGGCCGCTTCTTAAGACCGATATGACCAGGCGCCTTAGGCGATGGCCTTGACGTAGATCTCGTTGGCCTTCTTCCAGTCGACGACCTTCCAGAAAGCGTCCACGTAGTCGGGGCGGCGGTTCTGGTACTTGAGGTAGTAAGCGTGCTCCCAGACGTCGAGGGCGAGGACCGGGGTGCCGTTCACGTCGGCGACTCCCTTCATAAGGGGGCTGTCCTGGTTCGGCGTGGAGGTCACGGCGATGGACTTGTCAGCCTTGACGATGAGCCAAGCCCAGCCGGAACCGAAGCGGGTGGTCGCGGCGGTCTTGAAAGCGGCCTTGAGGCCCTTCTCGCCTTCGAGGCCACCGAAGGCCTTCTGGATGGCTTCGCCGAGGGCGCCGACAGGTTCGCCGCCGCCGTTCGGGGAGAGGATGTTCCAGAAGAAGGTGTGGTTGGCGTGGCCGCCGGCGTTGTTGCGGACGGCGGTGCGGATGGACTCAGGGACCTTGGAGAGGTCGGCGATGAGGTCGTTGACTTCGGCCGGAGCGGCGAAGCCGGCTTCCTTGGCGAGGGCGGCGTTGAGGTTGGTGACGTAAGCATTGTGGTGCTTGCCGTGGTGGATCTCCATCGTCGCCTGGTCGATGTGCGGCTCGAGCGCGGCGTGAGGATAGGGCAGGGGGGCGAGGGTGTAGCTCATGGTTTTGGTGGAAGAGGATTGGGCGGAAAGGGAAGTGGCGCCGAGGGCGGCGGCGGCGAGCGAGGCTTTGCCGATGAAGTCGCGTCGGTGCATGGGGTACAGGTTGGCGAATTGCGGCGGGGGTCAAGCCGAGGCGGTGGAATCACGGCCTCGCTTCATGTTGAAATAGGCCTGGAGGATCTCGCGGCAGGGTTCTTCAAGCACGCCGGAGGTCACGCTGACGCGGTGGTTGAGTTTCGGGAGGCTGTGGAGCTCGACCGCGCCGCCCATGCAGCCCATCTTGGGGTCGCCCCAGGCGTAGACGACGCGATTGAGCCGGCTCATGATCGTGGCGCCGGAGCACATCGGGCAGGGCTCCTTGGTGACGTAGAGGTTGCACTCGTTGAGTCGCCAGTCGCCGATCTTCTTCGCCGCCTGCGTGATCGCCAGCATCTCGGCATGGGCGGTCGGGTCGTTGGCGCGTTCGACTTCGTTGTGAGCCGCCGCGATGATCTCGCCGCCGCGTTCGATAATCGCACCGATGGGGACCTCGTCGATGCGCCAGGCGTCGACGGCCAGGTTGAAGGCCAACGCCATGTAGAAGGCGTCGTCCCGGTTGAGCTGGGACGGGCGCATCTTCTCGAACGGGCAGATCAGCCCGGGGCGGGGGGTCGAGGCGTCGCCTTCCATGGCGGGCAGGATTGCCCCTGCGGGGCCCGTGGCAAGAGGGGAGGAGGGGTTCACTACGGTGATTGACTCTCTCCTCGGTTCGGGATGCACTGCCGCCCATAAGGCATGGCTGAAGAACCCGTTATCGAACTCGAAGGCAAAATCCTGCAGGTGCTTCCTGGCACCATGTTCCGGATCGAGCTCCCCAATAAGCACGTGGTGCTGGGACGTATCTCCGGCCGTCTCCGTAAGAACTTCATCCGCATCAACCCCGGTGACCGCGTGAAGGTCGAGATGAGCCCGGCCGACCTGACCCAGGCCCGCATCATCTTCCGTCTCCGCGATACCGCCCCGCGCCCCCCGGGTCCCCCGCCCAAGCGACGCTATTGATCCCCCAGAAACCCGGTCACTCGGGTTTTTTTATTGCAAGGGGTCAGGGTCTAATCCATTAATCATTACTCAACTACTAATCATTAAACCCCATGGCTATCTACAACAGCGTCCTCGACACTATCGGTCACACGCCCCTCGTGCGACTGAACAAGGTCACCGAAGGTCTTCATGCCGAAGTCCTGGTGAAGCTTGAATTCTTCAACCCGCTCTCGAGCGTCAAGGACCGTATCGGTCGCGCCATGATCGACGCCGCCGAGCGCGACGGTCGCTTGAAGCCGGGTGGCACCATCGTCGAGCCGACCTCCGGCAACACCGGCATCGCCCTCGCTTTCGTCGCCGCCGCCCGCGGTTACCGCTGCATCCTCACGATGCCTGAGACTATGTCCGTCGAGCGCCGCGTCCTCCTCCGCCTCCTCGGCGCCGAGATCGTCCTCACCCCCGGCGCGAAGGGCATGCGCGGCGCCATCGAGCGCGCGACGCAGATCCGCGACGAGCAGGGCGCGAACGCTTTCATGCCGATGCAGTTCGATAACCCGGCCAACCCCGAAGTGCATCGTCGCACCACGGCGGTGGAAATCTGGGAAGACACCGAAGGCAAGGTCGACGCCATCGTCGCCGGCGTCGGCACGGGCGGCACCATCACCGGCGTCGCCTCCGTGATCAAGGGCAAGAATCCCAAGTTCCGCGCCATCGCCGTCGAGCCCGTCTCTTCCCCGGTCATCACCCAGACCATGTCCGGCCAGCCCGTCCAGCCGGCTCCTCATAAGATCCAGGGTATCGGCGCCGGCTTCGTCCCGAAGAACTGCGATATCTCTCTCATCGACGAAGTCATCCAGGTCTCCAACGAAGACGCCTTCGCCACCGCGCAGGAAGTCTCCGTCCGCGAAGGCCTCGCCGTCGGCATCTCCTCGGGCGCCAACATCTGGGCCGCCCTCCAGCTCGCCAAGCGTCCGGAGTTCGCCGGCAAGCGCATCGTCACGATCGCCTGCTCGCCGTCCGAACGCTACCTCTCGACCGCCCTGGCCGAGAAGGTGCGCGCCGAAGTCACCGCGCTGACCGCCTCGTAAGCCGAGGTCGCAGCTCGTCCCGAAGGCCTGTGTCGCAAGACGCAGGCCTTTTTGTTGGGGGCGTTCGCCGTACGGTGAACGCAAGGGTAGGGGCGGGGCTACGCCACGCCCGCGGGCACGTCGTAGTCGTGCCCCTACCTTCGGCCACCGTTCGGCGGCCGAGAGGATTGAATCGATGACAGATCAGAGCCCCAGCCCATCATCCGGTCTACGGTTTCCCTGTGATTTATGTAGCTTTGCCTTGAGGTAGGGGCAGCACCGCGTGCTGCCCTAGGGTCTGATGCTTTCTCCTTGAAGCCTTCCCCTGATAAGTGAACATTCGTTCACTTATGTTGGACATGCGTACTTTGCAGGGGTTCGAAGCCCGGCGGCCGTTGGCCTTGCCGTTGCTCGGCTCCCGTGCGGTCGCGGGGTTCCCGTCGCCGGCCGACGACCACATGGAGCGTCGCCTCGACCTCAACGAGCACCTCGTCCGCAATCCGCTCTCGACGTTCTTCCTGCGCGTCGACGGCGATTCGATGTCGGGCGCGGGCATCCTGCCGGGCGACCTCATCGTGGTCGACAAGGCACCGTCGCCGCGGGCGGGCACGATCGTGGTCGCGGAGGTCGGCGGCGAATTCACGGTGAAGCACCTCGAGCGCGATCACGCCGGCGCCTGGAGCCTGCGGGCCGACAGCCCGCGCTGGCCGGGCTGGTCGTTGCCTTTCACGCCGGAATGCCGTATCTGGGGGACGGTGGTCGCCGTCGTGCGCCGCTGCTGACGTCATGCTCCGCGCCCTCGCCGACTGCAATAACTTCTACGCTTCCTGCGAGCGCGCGCTGGATCCGTCGCTGATCGGCGTGCCGATCGTGGTGCTGTCGAACAACGACGGCTGCGTGGTCGCCCGTTCGTCCGAAGCCAAGGCGCTGGGCATCCCGATGGGCGCGCCGTATTTCGAGGTGCGTCGTACCTGCGAAGCCCATGGCGTGCGCATCTTCTCGTCCAACTTCGAGGTCTACGGCGATTTCTCCGAACGCGTCATGGGAGTGCTCGGCGAACAGGCGCGCGATCTGGAGGTCTATTCGGTCGACGAGGCCTTCCTGGGTTTTCCCGATATGCCGGATGCCGACGCGCGGGCGTTGGGCCTGCGTATCCGGGCCGACGTGTTGCAGCGCACGGGCATCCCGATCTCGTTGGGCATGGCCCCGACGAAGGTGCTGTGCAAGCTGGCCAACGAGCGCGCCAAGGCCGACAAGACCAGCGGTGGCGTGGTCGTGGTGCCGGCCGATCCCGCCGGCCGCACGGCCTTCCTCCGCGGCGTCGAAGCGGAAGACGTCTGGGGCGTCGGCCCTGGGCTGGCGTCCCGCCTGCGCTCGCATGGCATCCTCTCGGCCATCGACCTCGCGGAGGCCGATCCGGGCTTCGTCCGTCGCATCGCCGGCGTCGTCGGTGAGCGCCTCGCGCTCGAGCTACGCGGCATCTCCTGCCATGACATCGTCGAGGACGCCGGTCCGCGGAAGAGCGTGCTGGTGTCCCGTTCCTTCGGTCGGCCGATCACCGACGCGCATGAGCTGTCCGAGGCCATCGCCTCGCACGCCGCCCGCGGCGCCGAGAAATTGCGTGAAGACGGACTCGTGGCTTCGTCGATCGTGGTTTTCATCCGGACGAACCAGCATCGCATCGATCAGGAACAGTATCGCGGGGACGAGGCTGAGCCGCTCGATCCGCCGACCGACGATGCTCGCGCGATCTGCGCCGCGGCCTCGCGGGCGCTGGCGCGCGTGCGTCGCGACGGTTATATGTATAAGCGGGCAGGGGTGATGCTCCACGGACTGACGCCGGCCGACGTCGTGCAGCCGTCTTTGCCGGGCATGGGTGGCGAGGCTGATCCGAACAAGGACCGCCTCATGAAGGCCGTCGATGCCTTGAACCATAAACTCGGCCGCGACGCCGTGCGCCTCGCCAGCACCGGCTTCGAGCGGGAGTGGAAGGGCAAGTCGGAGCTGCAGTCCGGCGCCTCGCTGACGGACCCCGAGCGTTTGCCGAAAGCGAAAGACGGCCCCAAGCCGAGGATTCGGTTTCACGAGTGAGTGCCTTGAGGTAGGGGCAGCACCGCGTGCTGCCCTAGGGCTGCTTCGGGTAGGGTTGAGCGGCGCGATCAACCACGGCTGACCAGGGCCGGTCAGTCCTACCTTGAGGACAGCACGTGGTGCTGTCCCTACCTAGATGCGGCTATGTCGTGACGCGGTCCCGACCCTACCCCATTGACGCAAGGATACAGTAAGGGGTCAGACCGCTTCTGACCGATATCCTTCAGAAGCGGTCTGACCCCTTACTCGAGGGCTTGTCCCGGGAACCTTCCCCCGACATATCTGCTCATACCCCTATGAGTTCTCCCCGGCTCGGTTTCTGCCATGTGTTGCTGGTTCTGGCATGTGCCGCGGTCTTCGCCGCGCCGCCGGCCAAGCCAGGCGTCCGCGTGGGTTTCGCCGACCGCGATATCACGCCCGACATCGGCATGGAAGTCCCGGGCAACTACGGGAAGGTGTACTCGAAGAAAATCCACGACCCGTGCAAGGTGCGCGCGAGCGTCTTCGACGACGGCCAGAAGCGGGTGGCGCTCGTCGGCATCGACGCCCTGATGATCCGCCGTGAGACGGTCCAGGAAATCCGCGGTCTGGTGAAAGCCGCCACGGGCATCACCGACGTGATGATCGGCGCCTCGCATTCCCATTCCTCCGGTCCGATCGGCATGATCCTGCCGGGTGAGTTCGACCATGCCTCCGCCGAGATCCAGGAACTGGCCTATCAGAAATCCTCCTGCGCCGATGCCGGCTATCTCAAGAAGGCCATCGCCGCCACGGTCGAGGCCATCGTCGCCGCCGACCAGTCCAAGGCCGCGGTGACGGTCGGTTACGGTGTCGGCCATGAGAGCCAGGTGGCCTTCAACCGCCGCCTGCGCATGAAGAACGGCCTGACCTTCTCGCACCCGGGGAAGAACAACCCCGACGTGGTTGAGTTCGCCAATCCGACCGACGATGAAGTCGGCGTCATCGGCGTCTGGGGCGCGGACGGAAAACTCACGGGCTGCATCGTGAACTTCTCCTGTCACGCCACCACGAACTCCGAAGGCATCGGCGCGAACTGGATCTACTATACCGAGAAGGTCATCCGCGGTTATTACGGCGCCGACACCAAGGTCGTGTTCCTGCAGGGCGCCTGCGGCGACGTGACCCAGGTCAACAACCTCGACCCCAAGGCCAATCCGGCTTCGGACGACTGGTCGCAATTCGTCGGCGGCCGCGTGGGTGCCGAGGCCCTGAAGGTCCTGCTGAGTATGTCGCAGACCCGTACCGCCGAGGTGCCCCTGGCCGCCGACCATAAGGTCTGGGAAGTGAAGCGTCGGATTCCCGCCCCGGAGCGCGTCGCCGAAGCCCGGGAACGCATCAAGGGTCCGGTCAGCCATCGGGATTGGGTCTGGGCGAAGGAGACGCTGCTGCTCGACGCGCTCATCGCCAAGAAGCGCGACGTCGAGGTCGAGGTGCAGGCCATCCAGGTCGGCCCGGTGGTCTGCCTTTCCAATCCTGCGGAGTATTTCGTGTCCTACGGACTGCAGCTCAAGAAGCGCAGCGGTTTCCCGATGACCTTCCCGGTCGAGCTCGCGAACGGCTGCGTGGGTTATGTGCCGGACGAAGAAGCCTTCGGTCCGAATGGCGGCGGATATGAGACGCGCCTGACCAGCTACAGTAATCTCGAGATCACCGCGGGCACGCAGTTCATGAACATAGGCCTCGAACTCGCCGCGAAGATGAAGCCCGCCAAGCTGCCGGAGCGTCCGAACGGACCGGCCGGCAAGCCATGGGCCTACGGCGATCAGCCTGCGCAGCTGAAATGATCCGGACCGCTTCCATCCTATTCGTCTCCGCGCTCGCGGCGGCCCCGTTGCCGAGCCCGCTCGCTCCGGCCGAGGCCTTGAAAGCCTTCGAGATCGTCCCGGGACTGCGTGTCGAACTCGTCGCCGCCGAGCCGTTGGTGGCCTCGCCATGCGCGATCGCCTTCGACGCCAAGGGCCGACTCTTCGTGGCCGAGAACCGCGGCTACCCGATCGGACCGAAGGAAGGGGAGAAGCCGGCGGGCGTTATCGCGTTGCTGGAGGATACCGATGGCGACGGACAGATGGATAAGCGGACCGTGTTCGCGGATGGGCTGACCTTCCCGAACGGCGTGCTCCCTTGGGGCGGCGGGCTCATCGTCACCTGCGCGCCGGATGTGCTATTTTTGAAGGATAATGACGGCGACGGCGTGGCCGATGAGCGGAAGGTCCTGCTCACGGGTTTCGCCACGACGGGCAGCACGCAGTTGCGCGTCAACGCGCCGACCATCGGACCTGATGGGAAGATCTACCTCGCCGCCGGGCTCAGCGGCGGCACGGTCACCTGTCCGTCCCATCCAGAGCGGCCGTCGCTCAAGATGACGTCAGACATCCGTTTCCACCCCAAGACCCTCGAGGTCGAGCTCGTGGACGGGAAGTCGCAGTATGGGATGAGTTTCGACGTCTTCGGGAATCGCTTCATCTGCATGAACCGCGTCCCGGTCCAGCATGTCGCCTTCCAGTCGAAATGGCTGAAGCGTAATCCGAGGCTGGCATTCAGCGAGACCGTGCAGGACTGCAATGAGCGTAACGCTTTCAACGGCATCAACGGCGGCCATGACGGCGTCCGGCTTTTCCCGATCAGCACGAATATCACCACTGCCGACGGCCATGCCGGATCGTTCAGCGCCGCCTGCGGGGTGAAGGTCTGGCAGGGCAAGTCGTTGCTCACGCCGGAATGCGCGGGCGCCGTCTTCTCGTGTGACCCCACGGGTAATCTCGTCCATGCCGATCGCCTTACGGCGAAAGGCGCGACGTTTGCCGCTTCGCCGCTCTATCAGGGCCGCGAGTTCCTGGCCTCGCGCGATGATTGGTTCCGGCCCGTGTTCCTAGCCAAGGGGCCGGAGGGAGCCCTGTATATCGCAGACATGTATCGTAAGGTCATCGAGCATCCGGATTACTTGCCGGAAGAAGTGCGCAAGCATACCGACTTCGAGACCGGCAAGACCATGGGGCGTATCTGGCGCGTGCGCGCCGCCAAGGAGCCTGACCGCTCGTCGGTCGCCCTGGCCTCGTTCTCTTCGTTGCCTGACTTGGCCTTCCCCAAGATCATCCGGGCCGGAGACGATGACTCCGCGACAGGGACCCAGTACCTCGCCCAGGCCGCGTGGTCGTACGCGGAGGACAAGTGGATGCGTAACGGCATCCTCAGCGGCATCGGCGGACGCGAACCGGCTTTCCTGCAGGCGCTTTTGGCGGCCAGGCCGGCCGAAGCCAAGAACGGTACGGGTATGGCCGAGATCCTCGGTTACCTCGGAGGCTCGCTGACGAAACCAGCCGAACTTGAGTTGGCCTCTGCGGCGCCGGAGGCCATCCGGCTCGCTCTGCTTTCAGGATATCTCACGACCCGTAAGTCGGCGGGCGTGCCTGCTTCTTTCCAGACGCTGCTCGATGCCTCTCCCGAGGTCGCGACGGATCAGTCCAAGACGATCGAAGCGCGGAGCGTCGCCGTGAAGCTCATGGCGCGCCTGCCTTGGGAGCGTTCCGGGCAGGCTTTGCTGATGCTTGCCCTGGATGACGCCCAGCCCGAACTCGCCGCCGCGGCGCTCAAGGCCGTGGTCGCCTATCCTCAGGAAGAGGTCTCGGCCGCGTTGCTCGCGGGTTGGTCGCGATATACGCCAGCTCGGCGCGATGCCGTCTTGGGTGCCTTGCTGGGAGTTCCGTTCCATGTGAAAGGTGTCCTGACCGCCGTGGAGGCCAAGCGATTGCCTGCCAGCGCCTTTACGGGCGTCCGCCGACGTCAGGTGCTCGCCGCCAAGGATCCGGCCGTGAAAGCCCTCGCCGAGCGTCTCTTGACCGTCTCGGCCCGCCCGGAGGCCTTGGCCCAGGCCAGCCAAGCCTTGGCGCTGAAGCCCGTGCCGACGGAAGGCAGGGCTGTCTTCAACGCCGTCTGCGCCAGCTGCCACCGTCTGGAGAGGGAAGGGCACGCCGTTGGACCTGATCTCTTCGATATCCGCCGTCAGACCAAGGAGAACATCCTGTTCCACATCGTGAATCCCGATGCCGAGATCGCCCCGGCTTTCACCGCGTATCTCGCCGAGGCCAAGGACGGTCGCATCCTCAGCGGCATCCTCGTTGGCGACACGCCCACCTCGATTACCTTGCGTGGCCCCTTAGGCGTCGAAACGAACCTCCTCCGCGCCGACCTAGCCAAGCTTGAATCATTGCCTGGTTCGCTGATGCCCACCGGACTCGATGCCGGCCTGTCGAAGCAGCAGCTCGCCGACCTTTTGGCTTATCTTAAAGGAGAGAAATGACCATGAGCATCTCCGCCAAAGATATCACTAAGTTGGAGCAAGTCATGAAGGCGGAGGGCCCGGCTCATTATCGGAACAGGTATGTGCCGGGAGCCGAGCACGTCGGTATCTACCGGATTTTCATGATCTGGCCCGATAAGCTAAAGGAAATCGAAGAGGTCGATGGTGAATGGCGCGAGAGCGCAATCACTTTCCTGGAGGTGAATCCTCGATACTTTCGTTCAGGGTACGATAAGGCCCAATTGCTGCGTCGATTGAAACGAGCCGACCTAAGTGCCAAGCATAAGCAGCGTCTTCGCACAGTCTTGCTCGAAATCATCGGAAAGCCGTCAGGCGTGGAGTTCCGGCAGTATTGCCAGTTGGCGGCCAGATTGGCATCCAAGGATCTGGCGTCTGCCCTTTCCAAGCTCGTGAAATCTGAGGATGACGGCGTCCGTCAGCGGGCTGCATGGATGCTGGAGCATGTCGAGGGGGCCTAGGTTGTACCGAATAGGGTGACTAAGCGTAAGGCAGGCTAGGGCCGCACGCGGTGCTGCCCCTACCTTGCACTTGCGGGGCGGGTGGGGTGGGGTAGAAAGGACTCACCCCTATGAGCCCTACTCGTCGTGAATTCCTCGGTACCATTGGCGGCCTGGCCGCCGGTTACGCCCTCGCTCCGGCCCTGCGCGCGGCGGAAGCCAGCGGCAAGCCCCTCGGCCTCGCGCTCTGCGGCCTCGGCGGTTACTCGAACGGCGAACTGTCGCCGGCCTTGCTGGAGACCAAGAACGTGAAGCTCGTCGCCGCGATCACCGGCACGCGCGAGAAGGGTGTGAAGCTCGCGAAGCTCCATGGCTTCGACGAAGCCAATATCTATTCTTATGACCAGTGGGACAAGGTCGCCGCGAACAAGGCGATCGACATCGTCTACGTCGTGACGCCGCCCGGCATCCACGCCCAGAACGTCATCGCCGCCTTCGGCGCCGGCAAGCACGTCATCTGCGAGAAGCCGATGGCCACGTCCGCGGCAGAATGCGACACCATGATCGCCGCGGGCAAGAAGGCCGGCAAGCGCCTCGCGATCGGCTACCGCCTCCATTTCGATCCGTATCACCAGGAGCTTGTCCGCCTGGCCAAGACCCGGGAGTTCGGTCCCTTCATGAAGATCACCACCGCCAACGGCTTCACGCTGAAGAAGCATGCGTGGCGCATCGAGAAGAAGCTGGCCGGCGGTGGCGCGCTCCTGGACATGGGTATCTATTCCATCCATGCGTGCTGCATGGCGGCCGACGCCAATCCGGTCTCGGTCACCGCCAAGGAGCTGCCCAAGACCCAGCCGGAATTCTTCACCGAGGTCGAGCAGGCCATGGAGTTCCGCCTCGATTTCGCCAACGGCGCCGTCGCCAATGTCTGGACGGGCTACGACGCCAACCGTGCCGAGTTCCTGGCCGAAGCGGAGAAGGGCTGGTTCAAGGGCGAAAAGCCGGTCTTCAGCTATCGTAAGCTCAACATCTCCACTTCGGCCAAGGGTAAGCTCGATTTCGGCATCTTCCGCCAGCAGCAGCGCCACATGGACGCCGTCGCCGCCGCCTTCCGCGACGAACAGCCCATCAGCTGCTCCGGTGAGCTCGGTCGCCGTGACATGGTCATCATCGACGGCATCTACGAGTCGATCCGTACGGGTAAGCGCGTCGAGCTGAAGTATAGCTAACCGAAGGTAGGGCCGAGCATCCTTGCGCGGCCGCGGTCGACCAAGGATGGTCGACCCTACCCGATGCGGAGGGTTAGTCCCTCACCAGCCTTTCGCCAGCTCGATGAGTTTGGCGGAGGCCTGGGTCATGGCCGCTTCGCGTTCCTTCTCTCCGGTGTTCACGCCTTCGGCATGGACGAACGTCACATCGGTGATGCCGATGAAGCCGAGGATCTTGCGCAGATAGGGTTCCTGGAAGTCGTAATCCGTGCCGGCCACGAAGCCGCCGCGGGAGGTGACGATGAGGGCTTTCTTGTCTTTAACTAGGGGTTCGACGCCTTCCTCGGTCAGCTTGAAGGTCATATCGGTGCGCACGACTTGATCGATCCAGGCTTTGAGGCAGGCCGGAATGGAAAAGTTATGCATCGGCGTGGCGATGAGCAGCGTATCACAGCCGAGGAGCTCGGCCGTGAGGGCGTCGGAATGGTGCAGCACGCCTTTCATCGACGGATCGTCGTGGTCCGCCGGGGCGAAGGCCGCGCCCACCCAGGCGTCGGAGATGAAGGGCGGCGGGTTGTGGCCGACGTCACGATGGGTGACCTGCAGTCCCGGGACTTTCAGGCGCAGATTCTGGATGAAGGCGGCGGAAAGCTTCCGGGTCACCGAGCGTACCGTACGAGGAGAGGCGTCGATGTGCAGGACTTTCATCCTCACAAGGTATCCGCTATGAGGGGGAAGTCAAAGGGTAGGGCGGAAGTAACGAGGTAGGGACAGCACCACGTGCTGTCCTCATTGCCCTAGGTCGTGACGCGGTCCCGACCCTACCTAGGATGCCTAGGACAGCACGTGGTGCTGTCCCTACCTCATGACAGATTCGGCCCTCTCAATTCGTCCCCTTCGCCAGCGTCGCCTTCAGTTCGGTCACGAACTGGGCGTAGGCCGGGTCCTTGGCGACGTTCGTCAGTTCCTTCGGGTCCTTCTCGTGGTCGTAGAGTTCGATGCCGATGGCTCCCTCGTTCCATTCGGTGTAGCGGAAGCGCTCGGTGCGGACGGAACGGCCGATCTTGCGAGCCGGGGCGTTCTTCTGTTTGCCGCCCGAGAAGGTGGCGTCGCGATTCGCCGCGCCGAAATCGACCTGAGTGTAGGCGACGTTGGCCCAAGGGCGTTTCGGATCCTCGAGGAGGGCGCGGAGGCTCTTGCCTTGGGCGCGCTTGTCGGGCGTCAGGCCGCAGAGGTCGGCGACGGTGGGATAAAGGTCGAGCAGTTCGGTCACGCGCTGCGTGGACTGGCCGTTGGTCTTGTTGTCCGGGTCGCGGATGATGAACGGGACGCGGGCGGAATCCTCATAGAGCGAGCGCTTCTGCCACAGGCCGTGTTCGCCGAGGTTGTAGCCGTGGTCGCTGATGAAGATCACGACGGTGTTCTTGTCGAGGCCCTGCTTCTTGAGTTCCGCCAGCACGAGTCCGAACTGGGCGTCCATGAAGCTCATCGAGGCCAGGTAGGCCTGCTTGGCCGTGCGCTGCGTGTCCTCGCTCATGCCGTAGTTGGCGATGGCGGTGTTGGACAGGGCCACCTGGGGTTTCGACGCGCGGTCGGCGGAGGGGTCGGGGGTCAGCTCGACCTTATCCTTAGGGTAGAGTCCGAAATACTTCTTCGGGGAGACGTAGGGCGTGTGGGGGCGGAAGAAGCCCACGGCCAGGAAGAAGGGCTTGGCGCGCTTCTCCTGGAGGAACGAGATGGCCTGCGCGGCGATCTTGCCATCCGTCTGCTCGGCATCGGTGCCCTCGGCCGCGAGCCAGCTGAGGGTGCCG
>OFRH01000016.1_pt1 | contig 46369 bp, 41 predicted proteins | sample 1543111 | NCBI WGS metagenome assembly OFRH01 (sample SAMN07774220, study PRJEB24372) | wastewater metagenome | isolation source: Exp Tend NO 100WW | collected 2016-02
CGGCCGCAGCGATGCGGGCCGGCCCTTCTGTTTGGCGGGGTGGCGGGGCCTCAGGCCGCGCGGAAGGAGCGGCGCAGCTCGCGCCAGCGGGCCCGATGGTGGCGGGTCCAGTCGATCAGCGCGCGCTCGAAGCCGATGTCGCGGCCGGCCTTCTCGGACTCGATCCACTTATGACGGAGGATCTCTTCGCGCTCGGCGAGGAACTCCGCATACAGGGACGAACGGGCCGCCAGATCGGCGTCGGTCTTCGGCTCCTGATGCGCTTCTCTCATGCTTGGGAGAAGATTGGGGAAAATATGACGAACTTGCAAGCCGTAGGCGACGGCCAGGTTACGCCTGTTTTTCGAGCCCTTGGAGCACCGTCAGACCGACGGAGCGGAAGACCCGGGCCGGATTGCTGTCCGGATGGCTGATGACCACCGGGATGCCGTGGTCGCCGCCCTGGCGGATGGTCTGATCGAGGGGGACTTCGCCCAGGAGCACCGTCTGCAGCGCCGTCGCGACCTTCAGGCCGCCGCCTTGGCCGAAGAGGTATTGGCGGTAGCCGTCGGCGCCCTCCAGGAAACTCATGTTCTCGGCCACGCCGAGGATCGGCACGCCGACCTTCGCGAACATCGCCGCGCCGCGGAGGGCGACCGAGACCGCCGCCGTCTGCGGGGTGGTCACGATGATGGCGCCGCTGAGGGCCATCGACTGGGCGATGGAAAGCTGCGCGTCGCCCGTGCCCGGGGGCAGGTCGATCAGCAGGACGTCCAGCTCGCCCCAGCGGACGTTGGTGGCGAACTGCGAGATCGTCTTCATGATCATCGGGCCGCGCCAGACCACCGGGGCGTCGGCGTCGATGAGGAGGCCCATCGACATCACCTTCACGCCGAAGTTCTCGAGGGGGAGGAGGGTGTCGCCGTCCAGCAGGGGGCGGCCGTTGACGCCGATCATCAGGGGGACCGACGGGCCGTAGATATCGCAGTCCATCAGGCCGACCTTGCCCGGCCGGCCTTGGTCGGAGAGGGCGCGGGCGAGGGCGCAGGCCAGGTTGACGGCGAAGGTGGACTTGCCGACGCCGCCCTTGCCGCTGGCGACGGCGATGATGTGCTTCACCTTGCCCACGCCGGCGTCGGCCGGGAGCTTGGTGGTCGCGGCCGGGGCGCCGGCGGCGGTCGGGGCGCCCTTGGGGACCGTCACCGTGATGGCGATCTCGGGGTGCTTCGCGCCGAGGGACTTCAGGGCGGCCTCGATGTCGGCGTAGAGCTTCTTCGGGACCTCGGGGTCGGCGCTCGTGACGGCCAGCCCGACGCTGACCTTGCCCTCGAGGGTGACCTCGATGCCCTTGACGAGGCCGAAGGAGACGATGTCGCGGCTGTAGCCCGGGTAGCGGATCTGGCCGAGGGCCTTCTGGACGGATTCCTTATCGAGCGACATCAGCGGGATTGAACTCCCTGCCCAACCTAGGTCAAACTGCTAACCTCAAATCACCTCCGCTCGATGCGCTTCCTTTCCCTTCTCGCCGTCTGCCTCGTCTCGCCCCTCTTCGCCCAAGGCAACCTCAAGGTCGACACCGAGATCGGCGGCCTGATCAGCCGCAAGATCATGCCGGTGGCGATCGTGTCGGACGACCCGGTCCTGGGCGGCCTCGTCCAGTTCGCCCTTTCCACCCACGGCGCGATCGAGATCTCGCCCGGTTCCTCCGTCAAGGTCCGCATCGGTCGCACCGGCACCTCCGCCGTCGTCGCCTGCGACAACCCGCTCTGCGCCTTCACGACGAACGTCGAGGCCAAGGACGAGGACCAGCTCGCGTTGAAGGTCGCCGACGCCGCCGTCGTGGGCCTCGGCCGTCGCTGGCAGATCAAGCCGTTGTTCGCCGACACCAAGGTCGCCTTCGTCTCGCGTCGCACCGGCAACGCCGAGATCCATGTCACCAACCTCGCCCGCTCCAAGACGCTGCAGCTGACCAAGTATCGCAACACCTCGATCGGCCCGCGCTGGTCCGCCGACGGTTCCCGCGTGTTCTTCATCTCCTCGTTCCGTTCGAACTGGCCCGAGATCTTCTCGACCAACGGCATCGGCGAAGCCGCCAAGGTGATCATCAACGTCCGCGGCGCGCTGGGCGCCGCGAGCAGCGGTCCGGACGGCCGCATCGCTTTCGCTTCCTCCAACAAGGGTACGATGGACATCTTCGTCGCCGGTCCGCAGGGCCAGGCGCCGACGCGCGTGATCAAGGCCCCGAGCATGCAGTGGGTGAACACCGACCCCGCGTGGTCGCCTGACGGCAAGCGTTTCGCGCTGACCGCCGGCCCGACCGGCAGCCCTGGCATCTACCTGGCGAGCTCCGCCGGCGGCGCCTTGCAGCGCGTCTCCACCGGTTACAACTACAGCACCGAGCCGCGCTGGAACCCGGTCTTCCCGAACCAGCTCGTCTTCACCTTCCAGGCGGGCGGCGCGCTCCGTCTCGGCGTGCTCGATATCGCGGCCGGCAGCGTCAGCCCCATCGAGACCCGGAGCCCGGCGTCCCTCGCGCACGCTTCGTGGTGCGCCGACGGCCGCCATCTCGTCGCCGCGCAGGGCGACTGGCTCGTCGTGGTCGACAGCGTCACCGGCAAGGTGACGCGGCTCACGCCGTCGCAGCTCGGGGATTGCTCCGAACCGGACTGCTGGACGCGTCGCGCGGAGTGACCGCGGTCACTCGACGTACAGGCCTTCCGGACGCACCGATTCCTCGGGGCTCAGGTAGAGGTTGAAAGGCGCGAGCTCCGCCGGCGTCAGCTTCGCGCCCTTGCCGGCCGCGGCGTAGGTCTTCTCGTCGACCAGCGCGTAGACCGTGTCCTTGTCCGTGTCGCGGGCCAGCGCGAGGTAGCGCCACTGCGGCGAGTTGCGCGTGTAGACGAAGCGGTGCGTGGGCGTCTGGAGGGTGGCGTAATAGGTCCGGCCGCCGACGGTCACCTTGTCGGTGATGCGGTAGCGTTCGCGCTCGATCAGGAAGGCCTTGGCCATCGGTTCGCTCGTCCACTTTCCCGTCCCGAGGTACCTGGAGTTCCAGGGGAAGTACACCGTGTCGCCGGCGATGCGGGCGCTGACGATCACCTGGTTCAGGGAGTCGGCGTTGATGCCCTGGATGGAGGCGACGGTGAAGGTGCTGTCGGAGTTGAGCCGGACTTCCTTGGCTCCCGAGGTGAGCATCCAGGCGGCGAGCTCGGCGCCGGGACCGGCGTTGAACGCGCTCCAGCGCTGACGGCGGGCGGCGGGGGAGGTCATCGCGACGACCTTGGCCTGGAGTTCCTTGAGGCGCGCGGAGAAGCCTTCGAGCTGGCCGCCCCATGCCTTCTGGGCCGAGAGCGTGCTGGCGGCCTGCGCGCGGAAGTCGACGCGGTCGATGTAGATCTTCAGGCCGCTCATGCGCATGCCTTGGGCTTCCTGCCGGAGCGCGGCGGCCTCGACGAGCGCGGCGGAAGGGAAGGTGCCCATCACCTCGGCGAAGAGCTTGGCGAAGCCGGCTTCGTCGAGCGCCGGGGCCAGGACCTCGTCGAGGATGTCCGACTGCGCCTTCAGCAGTTCCACGGTCTTCGCCGGGGGCGCGTCGCGCAGGACGAAGACGCGGCGGTCGGCGTCGAGCTTCAAGCCCCAAGGGGCGATCCGTTGGGAGAGCGGCGTCGTATCGACCACGCCGCGCAGCGTGAAGGAGGAGTACGGGTCGATACGCAGGCGGTTCGCGATCACGTTGTAGCCGGGCGAGCCACCGCGGGGCTTCTCGAAGACGGCGCGCTCGGCGCGGGACTTGAGCTCGGCGAACTGGGCGATCTCGCTGCGGAGGATCAGCAGGCTGGTCCGGGCGCTGAGCTCCTCCTTGACGAACGTGCCGCCGCAGTAGGCGAGGAGGTCGCCGCCGGGGCCGCGGGAGAGGCCGAGCACGGTGCCGACGGCGAGCGCCGCGCCGAAGGCGACGTGGCCGGCGAGGCGGCGGAGGCGGATCGTCGCGGAGATTTTCTTCTCGTGGTCGGCGAGGGCCAGCATGCCTTGGACCTGCGTGAAGGAGTCGACGTTGGCCGGGTCCGCCAAGCCGTAGAGCAGGAGCCGGCGCCGGATGTCCGGGTCGAGCCGCGTGGCCGCGATCTCCTCCTCGGCCTCGTTGGCGACCGGCTTCGTCCGCTTCAGCTTGAGCGCGCCGCCGAACTTGAAGTGCTCGGAAAGCGGCGCCCAGTCTTCGGAGCCTTCGGGCTTGCAGGGGGTGTCCGCGGTGAGCGCCCCTTCGGCGATCATCGTCGCGATCTCCGCCTCGGTGAGGGGGCCGCGGGTTTCGTCGCCGATGAGGAGTGAGAAGTGGCGCATGCGGGCGTGTTCCATCCCTCTTCGGGTCTTTCCAAGTCTGCTGGCCACCGATGCTTACGCAAGACGAATGGGCCCATCGATACCTTTTGCAAATCGGCTCGGAACCCTCTTTGCTGTGGTTCGTTCGATGGCTAATCCAGGCATCAATCAATCGCAGAAGCAGGTCCAAGGACTCGTCCTGACGCCGCAGCTTCGCCAGTCGCTCCGCATCCTCCAGGTGCCCGCGGCCGAGCTCCTGCGGGAGATCTCCGAAGAGATGGCCGCCAACCCGTTGCTGGAGGAGGTCGAACCGACCGGCAACGAGAGCCTGGACGCGCCCATGCCGTCCGATGAGCCGGAAGAGGACGGCCCTCGCGAGCTCTCCCTGGGCGACGATGATTTCGACGCGCTGAAGCGCATGAAGGAGGACTGGGACGAGAGCTACTACGAGGAGATCCGCTCCCAGGGCTACACCCAGGAGGACGAGGAACGTCGCCGTCACATGATGGAGTCGGCCACGGGCGAGTCCTCGCTCTCCGAGCATCTCGCCGACCAGGCCCGCACGGCTTCCGACGACCCTGCCGTCCAGGAGGCGCTCAAGCTCCTGATCGCCTCGCTCGATGAGCGCGGGTTCGTCGAGGAGGACCTTTCGACCGTCGCCCTGCGTTCCGGCCAGCCTTACGAGGCCGTCATGACGGCGCATACGCTGCTGATGGCCTTCGATCCGCCCGGCATCGGCGCCCGCGACCTTCGCGAATGCTTCCTCGCCCAGCTGCGTCAGCGCGGGCGGGGCCTTTCGACCGCCGCGCGCCTCATCACCGACTGCTGGGAGCCCATGATGGGCCGCCGTCTCGAGGAATGCGCCCGCATCCTCGACGTCGAGCTCGACGACATCCGCGAGGCCCTCGCCGAGCTCGCCAAGCTCGAGACCGTGCCCGCCCGCCGTTTCGCCCGCGACGACAACCGCGTGGTCACGCCCGACGCCACCGTCGAGCTGGACGAGGACGGCAAGTGGAAGGTCATCATGGACGACCGCCATGTCCCGCGCCTCCGCCTCGTCCCGGCCTACAAGGACATGCTCGCCGGCCAGGCCCTCGGCGACAAGGAGCGCGCCTATATCCTCGAGCGCATGCGTCAGGGCAAGTTCCTCATCGGCGCGATCGAGGAGCGCCAGCGCACCATCGAGAAGCTCGCCCACATCATCGTCGAGCGCCAGGCCGACTTCTTCGAGCACGGCCCGGCCAAGCTCCGTCCGCTCACCATGACCGACGTCGCCAAGGAGATGGGCGTGCACGAGACCACCGTCGGCCGCGCCGCGGCCAACAAGTGGATGCTCACCCCGCACGGGCTCCGCGAGTTCCGCTGGTTCTTCACCTCGGGCGTCTCGACCTCCGACGGCGGTACCGTCGCGCAGGAAGGCGTCCAGGAACTCATCGCCGACATCCTCGCCCGCGAGAACCCCGCCGAGCCCCTGGCCGACGAGGCGATCACCGCCGAGCTGCGCAAGCGCGGCGTCCAGATCGCCCGCCGCACCGTCGCGAAGTATCGCGAGGCGCTCGGCCAGCCTTCGGCGCACATGCGCCGCAAGCGTCTCTGATCAGCCGAAGCGGCCGAGGACGGAGTCCCAGCCGAAGTTGGCCATGTCGGGGAAGACGAACTGCACGCCGGCCGTGAGGCCGTTCGGCAGCCGCGCGGGCGCGACGACGAGGGGTAGTCCCGCCAGCGAGGCCGGCGCGTTGAGCGCGAGCAAGCGGCGGCGATGCGTCGCGTCGGAGTCGGCCTTGCGGACCGCGCCGCCGAAGGTCGCCGGCAGCGCGATGAAGTGGTGGCGGCGGAAGACCGTGCGGAAGGCGTCGGCCACGCGGGCACGGACGGCTTCCGCGGCGCGCAGTTCCTCGTAGGTGCGACGGCGGCCGACATCGAGACGTTCCCAGACGACCGGGTCGTAGTCCGCGCGGCGACGTTCCAGCCAGCCGGCGTGCACGCGAGCGGCCGCGTGGCCGCCGAGCACCGGATAAGCGTCGGCCGCCTCGGCCAAGGCGAGGCGCAGCAGCATCGCGGCGGCGACGTCTTCCTGCGCGCCGGCTTTCATCGCCGTCGTGCGCATCGCCGCAAGATCGTCGGCGGGGATGCCGAGGCCGAGGTCGCCGGCCCAGAGTCCGGCGCCGGCGGGCGGGGCTTCGCCGAGCACGGCGGCCGAGACCTCGCGGAGATCCTTGGCGGTGCGCGTGATCCAGCCTTGGGTGTCGTAGCCCGGCGAGAGCGGGAAGATGTCGCCGACGGGCGCGACGTCGGGCGAGAGGCGCAGGCCCCACACGCCGCAGTAGCCGCACGGCACGCGGATCGAGCCAGCGGTATCGGTCGCGAGCGCGAAGGGCACCAGTCCGCGCGCGACGGCGAAGGCCGAGCCCGAGCTCGAGCCGCCGGAGAGCAGTTCCGGGCGTTCCGGGTGCGGGCAGTCGCCGGAGTGCGGGTTCTCGCCCGTCAGCCCGAAGGCGAACTCGTTGAGCTGCGTGCGGCCGCATTCGATCGCGCCGGCGTCCTGCTCGAAGGCCTCCGGTAAAGAGGACGACGTCCGGGGCGCGCCGATCTCCTCGGGCAGGAAGGTCGAGCCCGCGTAGGTCGGCTCGCCCGCGCGGAAGTAGAGGTCCTTCGTGAGGAACGGTACGCCGCCGAGGGCGGACTCGCGCAGGGGCCAGGCCGCCTCGAAGCGCCGCGTCAGCGTGGCGACGTCGGGCAGGCCGCAGAGGGCCGCGCGCTGTTCGTCGCCGCCAAGGGCGCCCAGCTTGATCAGGAAGGCTTCCGCCGCCATACGAGGACCGCGCGTGAGGGTGAACTCACGCCAATCTTCGACGGACTGCGGCAGCAGGCTCACAGCTCCAGGGGGACGCCCGGTTCGGGGTCGTGCACGCGGGTGCCCGGCATCGCGGCGGCGAGGGTTTCCTTCATCCAGGCGCGGGCGGGCGGGTCGCCGTGCGTCAGGACGATGTCCTTCGGCGAGACGGATTTCGCGAAGTCGAGGAGCTCTTCGCGGTCGGCATGGCCGCTCAGGTGGAAACGTTCGACCTTCGCGCGCAGGGTCGAGGTGTGGTCGAGGGACTTGAACTTGAATTCGCCGCCCGGATTCATGCCGATGAGCTCGCCGCCCGGGGTCTCCGGATCGCAGTAGCCCACGAAGAACACCGCGTTCTCCTCGTGGTCGAGCATGTTGGCGGCGACGCGCCAGGCCGGGGTCTTCTCGACGAGCATGCCGCTCGAGAGCAGGTAGATGCCGCGCTCGGGCATGTTCTTGCCGGGCTGCGTGTACTTCCGGGAAAGGGGCAGGATGCCGAGGTCGCGGAGGATTTGCCGGCTGAACTTCACCTGCTTCGTCTTCTTGCTGGCCGCGTCGAGGTAGTCGCAGAGGTCCATGCCGAGGCCCGAGCAGAAGATCGGCACGTCGGCCAGGTTGCCCGCGTCGGCGGCTTCCTGGAGCAGCATCAGGATCTCCTGCATGCGGCCGAAGGCGAAGGCCGGGAGCAGCACCGAGCCGCCTTCGTCGCAGACCTCGTTGATGGCCTTGATGAGGCGCTGTTCCTCGCGGCCGCGTTTGAAGTCGGGGACCGTGGTCGTCGCGCCGCGCGTGCACTCCATGACGAGCGTGTCGACCGGCGTGCGCGGGAAGTTGGCGCCGGCGACCGTGCGCTGGGCCTGGAAGTGGACGTCGCCCGTGAAGAAGTGCTTCTTACGGCGATGCTCGATGAGGCAGCCGACCGCGCCGGCCACGTGGCCCGCCAGGTGCATGGTGAGGGCGACCTCCTCGCCGCCGCGGCCGATGATGCGCGGGTTGGCGATGGGCACCGCGGCGAGGGCGTGCTCGACGCGTTCGACGTCGGTCTCGACGTAGAGCGGGTAGTCCTGGTTGCCGGTCTCCTCGCGCTGGCGCTTCATCACTTGGATGGAATTGGAGAGCAGGCGGCGGACGAAGAGGGTGGTGGCGGCCGAAGCGTAGACGCGCGACGACGGGTGTTGCTTGAGCAGGAGCGGAAGCGAGCCGAGGTGGTCGAGGTGGCAGTGCGTCAGGATCACGCCGTCGACATTGCCCTGTATCTTGTCGATCTGCGGCAAGGCCTTGCGGCCGTCGAGCTTGGGGTGGAGGCCGCAGTCGATCACCAGCCGCAGGCCGCCGAATTCGGCGAGCATGCAGTTGGCGCCGATCTCACGGCCGGAGTTCAGGTCGGTAAGTCGCATCAGGAAGGGTCGGGAGGAGGGGTCATGGCGAAGACCGGGATGCGCGTGAAGACGCGTTCGCCGGACGGGGTGGTGCCGTGGAAGGAGCCTTCGGCCGTGGTCGGACCGCCGGCGAGGTGGTAGCTGTTATAGGAGAACTGCTCGCCGGGGGGCAGGGTGGGGGTCTCGCCGACGATCCCGTCGCCCTCGACGATCTCGATCGTGCCGTCCGGGGAGCGCATGATCCATTTCCGGCCCAGCAGCTTGACCGTCTCCTGGGAGAGGTTGCTGATGGTCAGGAAGTAGACGAAGGCGTGCGGCGTTTCGGGCGGGAAGTTCGCATCCCGATGATGGACCACCTTGTCGACGGTGACCCTGAGGCCTGGGAGTTCCTTTCCGGTGGGTTGCACGTAGGCCAAGACAAGAGGGGTTGGCCCCGCTACGGAAGCCATAAATCGGCCAATCGTGCGGTATTTGCCCTTCCCGTCTTGCTCCTAGGGGCCGACGACCTTTGATGGGCGTCGGATGCCTACCTCAGCCGAGCGCAAGCGCAACCTCGGGCGAGTCCCGGGGCGGTGGTGGCTGGCTGCCGTGTATCTCGTGCTGCTGGCCCTGTCGGCGGCCTTCCCGTTCTTCAGCGCGATCGAGACGATCGCGGACGGCGAGCCGATCCACGTCCCGGCTTTCGACTACGTGGGCGACAAGGTCAGGCGCCTTGACACCACCATCCCGGTCCGCGCCCGCCTCCACGGCGTGCTCGGCGCGGAGGAGGCCCAGGAGTACGTCCAGCCCCGCTTCCGTAAGAACGTCATCGTCTACCTGCACCGCATCCCGTGGGACGCCCGCGGTTCGCAGCTGTGCGAGGAACTGGCCCGCGATCCCGACGTCTCCGTCATCGAGCCGTTCATGCCGGGTTTCCGCAGCACGCCCGGCGACGTCCCCAGCCACTCGATGGAGGCCAACGCCGAGGTCGTCGCCGCCCTCGTCGAGCATTACGGCATCCGGCAGTACCATGTGGTCGGCCAGGGTTACGGCGGCGTCGCCGCCCTGGAACTGGCTTCGGCCCACCCGGCTCGCATCCGTTCGCTGACGCTCATCTCCTCGCCCGGCGCTCAGGAGTTCGAGCTGCTCGGCAATCCGCTGGTCAACAAGATCGTCTACGGCTTCCAGGGCGCCGGCTTCTGGGTCTTCACCCGCCTCACGCCTTCCTTCGGCGCCGTCGACCTGCTGCCGCTCGACCGCAACTACGCCAAGACCGTCTTCGATACCGACATGGCGGATTCGAAGAAGATCCTGAGCCAATGGACGAAGCCGTTGCTGCTCATCCACGGCGACGCCGACTGGCTGACCCCCGTGGACGCCGCGAAGTATACCGCCAAGCTCGCGCCCCAGGCCAGGTTGGAAGTGCTTGCCGGCGGGCGTGACGTGGCCTTCGACGCGACCCGCGAGGTCGTCGGCAAGATCAAGGACTTCCACGCGGAGATCCCCCGCGGCCCCGGTCCGCGCATCGCGCCGCCGGCCAAGGAATACCCGCCGATCCCGCTCGCGACCGGTTCCCGCTACTGGATCCTGCTCATCATCATCGTCCTCTGCACCTTCGTGGCCGAGGATCCGACCTGCCTCGCCTCCGGCCTGATGGTCGCCGTCGGCATCATCGACTTCTGGTCCGCCTGCGCCGCGTGCACCGCCGGCATCTTCATCGGCGACACCGTGCTCTATTCCGTCGGGCGCTTCCTCGGACGGAAGGCCATCCGCAAGGCGCCGCTGAAATGGTTCATCAAGGAGCACAAGGTCAACCAGTGGGCGGGTTGGTTCTCCACGCCCAAGGGCATGATGGTCGTCGTGAGCTCGCGCTTCGTCCCGGCCAGCCGCGTGCCGACCTTCATCACCGCGGGCATCATGAAGCTGAACGCTTTCCGGCTCGGCCTGCTGCTGCTCGTCGCGGCCCTGATCTGGACGCCGCCGCTGATGTGGCTGGGCTACACCTACGGCGCGGCGGCGATGGACATCCTCTACCGCTTCAAGAGCAACGCCCTCTGGGTCATCATCGGTTTCCTTTTCCTCCTCCACGTCATCACCCATTGGATGGTGCCGGCGCTGACCTGGCGCGGCCGCCGCCAGATCGTGATGAAGGTGCGCGGCTTCCTGCAGCCTTCGCTCTGGCCCGCCGCGGTGCTCTACCTGCCCATCCGGCTGGGCATCCTCTTCCTCTGCCTGCGCTACCGTCGTCTGACGGCCTTCGCCTCGGCCAATCCCGCCTTCGGCCGCATCGGCGGCTTCATCGGCGACTCCAAGTCGCTCCTGCTGCGTCCGTTCCAGCGCGACTCCCGCTGCTGCCCGACGCTCGCCCTGTCGCTCGAGGATCCGAAGGAGGAACGCGTCAAGGAAGCCGCCGCCTTCGCGGCCTGCCACGGTTTCCCGGTGGTCTTCAAGCCCGAGGTGGCCGAGGACGGCGCCGGTCTGCGCTTCGTCCGCACCCAGGAGCAGCTCGAGCAGCTCGTGCGCGCGGCCAAGGAGGACTTCCTCCTGCAGAAGTTCATCGCCGGCTTCGAGTTCGAGGCCGTCTGGCGTCGCAACCCGGGCAAGGACGACGGACGCATCATGGCGATCGTGCAGAAGCGCGACGTCACCGTGCGCGGCGACGGCGAGCAGACGCTCGAGGAGCTGATCTGGCTCGACGAGGTCGCGGTCTCGCGCGGCGAGCTGTTCATCCAGTGCCATGCCCGCGACCTCAACCGCGTCATCCCCGCCGGCCAGAAGGTCACCCTCAACCTTACCGGCAGCTACGGCCACGGCGCCCGTTGCCTGCACCGCCACGACCTCATCACCGTCGAGCTCGACACCGCGATGACCGCCTTCGCCAAGCGTTTCCCGGGCCTGCACTTCGCCCGTTTCGACCTGCGCGCGCTCTCGATCGAGGACCTCAAGGCCGGCCGCTTCATCGTGACCGAGGTCGGCGGCTGCTGCCACGTCTCGAGCCTCCTGCGCGACGAGTCCCTCCGCTTCTCCCGCTCCTACTCGGTCGTCTGGAGCCAGCTCAAGGCCTGCCTCGAGGCCGGCGCCTACAACCTCTCCCAGAACGTCCGTCCCGTGCCGCTTGACGAGCTCATGGCCCGCTGGAGCCAGGCGCGCGGCCGCCACGACGAGTTCGCCGTCAGCGAGGAGCTCTGATCAGCCGCGCGCGGTGAACGCGTGGCAGAGGGCCGCCGCGGCCGCGTCGGATTCGTCGAGCGCCAGCGCGTCGCCGAGGCGGAGCACCGTGCGGATCATCCGGCCGACCTGTTCCTTGGAAGCGCCGCCATGCCCGGCCACCGCGAGCTTGATGCGCGTGGGGGCGTATTCGCCGACCTTGACGCCCAGGCGGGCCAGCACGCTGAGCGCGGCGCCGCGGGACGCGCCCATCGCCTGGGCGGTGCGGAAGTTCTGGACGTAGATCGTCTCCTCGATGGCCGCCTGGGTCACGGCGTGTTCGCGCGCGAGCTTCTCCACGGCGTCGGCGATCCTGCCCATGCATTCGTAGGGCGCGAGTTTCGGGCCGAGCTTCAGCGTCACGCTGGCGAGCAGGCGCATCGGTTCGGCCCGCGCGTCGATGACGGCGAGGCCGGTGCCGCGCAAGGAAGGGTCGATGCCCAGGATGATGGCCCGGCAGCCGCGGCCCGCCGGCGTGGCGACGGCCTTCTTGGCGCGGGGCGCCTTCGCTCCCGTCGGCGTCGACGCGACGCCGCTGAGCTTGTCCGTCCAGAGCGAGCGCGAAGATCTGCGGGCCATGGGGCGAGGATGGGCGGTCATGCCCTGATTTCGACAGCAAAAGCGGCGGCGACGGATTGCCAAGCGGCCGGGGCGGGGTAGCGTGGCCGCATGCGGATCGCGCTCCACCTCGCCTGCCTGACCTGGGCCGTCCTGGGCCGTGGCGCGGAGGCGGAAGTCATCCGTCGCCAGCCGCCGGAGATGCCGGCGTTGGAATTGAAAAGCGCCGGCAAGCTGAACCTCAAGCTCGTGCCCGAGTGCTCCGCGCTCTGGGCGAGCCCTTCGCAGCCCGGCGTCTTCTGGACGCTTTCCGACTCCGGCGCCAAGCCGGTGATCACGCCGATCCGGGCGGACGGCACCATGGTGCCCGTCGCCAAGGGCTACTGGGGCTCCGTCACGCTCAAGGGGGCCGCCAATACCGACTGGGAGGCCATCGCCGGCGATGCCGCGGGCCACATGCTTGTCGGCGACGTCGGCAACAACGTGTCCCGCCGCAAGGAGCTCGCGTTCTACCTGTTCAAGGAGCCGGCGCCCGGCGTCACCGAGGTGGCCGACGTCCGCAAGGTGACCTTCGCGTGGCCGGACCAGACGGCGTTCCCCGATCCCGAGCTCGGGCACGATTGCGAGGCGATGTTCCTGCTGCGCGGAAAACTCTACCTCCTGACGAAGCATCGCCGCGACACCCTGACCGACCTCTGGCGCGCGGAGATCCCGGCGACCGGCGAGCGCGCGACCCTGACCAAGCTCGCCCGCTTCGATGTCGGCGGCATGGTGACCGACGCCTCCCTTTCCCCCGACCAGAAGCGTCTCGCCATCCTGACCTATCGTAACGTCTGGGTGTTCGACGTGCCCGCGACGGGCGAGGATTTCTTCCAGGCGCCCGCGCGGCATGCGCCGATCGCGCCCCCGATGCTTTCCTTTCAGGTCGAGGGGTGTTCCTGGCTCGACGCCGGCCATCTGCTCGTCGGCTCCGAGCAGGGCGACCTTTTCCGGATCGCCCTGACCGATCTCCGCGAGGTGAAGTGACCAGCGCAAACAAGAAGACCGGCGGCCTCGCGGCCACCGGTCTCCGGTAAGGGCTGTCCGTTCGCTCAGAGCGCCTTGGCGGCGGCGACGACGGCTTCCTTCGTGATGCCGAGTTCCTTCATGACCACGTCGCCCGGGGCGGAGAGGCCGAAGGTGTCGGTGCCGAGGGCCTTGCCGGCGGTGCCGACGTAGCGGCCCCACGAGATCGTCACGCCGGCTTCGATGCTGACGCGCTTCGTGCAGGCGGAGGGCAGGACTTCTTCCTGGTAGGACTTCGGCTGGCGCGCGAAGACTTCCATCGAAGGCATCGAGACCACGCGGACGCTCGCGCCGAGCTCTTCGCCGGCGGCGAGGGCGAGGGAGAGTTCGCTGCCCGTGCCGATGATGATGTGGGTGAGGGGCGCGGTTTCCTTGCGGAGGACGTAGCCGCCCTTGAGCGTGCCCTGGCGGCGCGTGGCGACCGGGATCGCGTCGAGGGACGGGACGTTCTGGCGGGAGAGGATGAGGGCGACCGGGCCGTCCTTGCGGGCGACGGCATGGGCGAAGGCCGCGGCGGTCTCCTCGGCGTCGCCCGGGCGGACCACGTCGAGGTTCGGGATGCAGCGCAGGGCGCTCACGGTCTCGACCGGCTGGTGGGTCGGGCCGTCTTCGCCGACGCCGACGGAGTCGTGCGTGAAGATGTAGAAGGCCTGGAGCTTGGCGAGGGCCGCGACGCGGATCGAGGGGCGGAGGTAGTCGGAGAACGTGAGGAACGTCGCGCCGGAGCCCTTGAAGATGCCGTGGTAGGCCATGCCGTTCAGGATGGCGCCCATCACGTGCTCACGGATGCCGAAGTAGAGGTTGCGGCCGGCCGGGGTCGCGATGTCGAAGTCGCCGACGTCCTTGATGTAGTTCTTGGTCGAGCCGTGGAGGTCGGCCGAACCGGAGAGCACGAGCGGCGAAGCCTTGGCGACGGCGTTGATGCAGGTCTCGCCGGAGACGCGGGTCGCGAGCGCGTTCTTGCCGAACTCCGGGATGGCGGCGAGGAGGGACTGGGCGTCGCCGTGGTCGCCCTGCTGGGCCTTGGCGAGGAGGGCGGCCTTCTCGGGGTTGGCCTTGGACCAGGCGGCGAAGGTCTTCTGCCATTCGGCGTGCGCGGCGGCCTGCTGGACCTTGCGGGCGGCGAAGTAGGCGCGGGTCTCGGGCGAGACGTAGAACTTCTCTTCCGGCAGGCCGAGGGCCTTGCGGGAGGCGTCGACGAACTTCACGCCGGCTTCGCCGTGGCCCTTCGAGGTGCCCTGGACTTCGGCGATGCCCTTGCCGATGACGGTCTTGCAGATGATCAGCTTCGGCTTGCCGTTCTTGCTGGCGCGGGCCTTGTCGAGGGCCTCCGCGATCGGGGCGAGCTGGTTGCCTTCCTTGACCGTGAAGACTTCCCAGTTGGCGGCTTCATAGCGCTTGGCGGTGTCCTCGTTCTGCGTCTTGGAGGCCATGGCGTCGAGGGTGACGTCATTGGAGTCGTAGAGCATGATGAGGTTATCGAGGCCGAAGCGGCCGGCGAAGGAAGCGGCTTCCTGTGAGATGCCTTCCTGGAGGCAGCCGTCGCCGGCGAGGCCGACCACGATATGGTCGAAGATCTTGTGCTCGGGGGTGTTGAAGTGGGCGGCGGCCATCTTGGCGGCGACGGCCATGCCGACGATGTTGCCGGTACCCTGGCCGAGCGGGCCGGTGGTGGCTTCGACGCCGACGGTCTCGCCGAACTCGGGGTGGCCCGGGGTCTTGGAGTGGAGCTTGCGGAAGTTCTTCACTTCCTGGAGCGGGAGGTCGAAGCCGGCGAGGTGGACCCAGGCGTACACGAACATCGAGCCGTGGCCGGCCGAGAGCACGAAGCGGTCGCGGTTGATCCAGGAGGGCGCGGCGGGGTCGTGGCGGAGGAAGTTGCCGTAGAGGACGGAGCCGATCTCGGCGGCGCCGAGCGGCAGGCCGAGGTGACCGGAATGGCAGGCGGCCACGGCGTCCATGGCGAGGCCGCGGGCTTCGGTGGCGGCGCGGGAAAGGTCGGCGGAATTATTGAGCGACATAGGCCTAATGCGTAAGGGATAAACAGGCGGGGTTTCCAGCCTTGAATGAGGTACGGAACCTCCTCAAAACGGAACCATGTCCGACAAAGAACTCGAAGAAGGCGGCGTGCTTCGCCTGGATTTCAAGAAACTGCGTAAAATCGCTTCCGGGGAGGCCGATGTCATCCCGGCCGTGGCCCAGGACGCCCAGACGGGCGAAGTCCTCATCCTTGGTTACGTCAACGAGCTCGCGTTGCAGACCGCCCTCCGCGAAAAGAAGGCCACTTTCTGGAGCACCTCCCGCAACGAGCTTTGGATCAAGGGCCTGACCTCCGGCGATTTCCTCGAGCTCCTCGAGGTGCGCGTGAACTGCGAGCAGAACTCGATCCTCTACAAGGTCCGTCCGGCGGGGCAGGGCGCCTGTCACACGAAGGAGAACGGCAAGGCCCGTTCGGGTTGCTACTACCGCCGCCTCAAGGCGGACGGTTCGCTGGAGAAGGCCTGAGCCTCAGCGGCGGCGCAGCGCCTGCAGCACGAGGTCCGTCTCGATGTCGAGGCGGACGACGAGCAGCTTCGTCCGGCGCGTGATGCGGTCCGTGCCCGGTCGCGCCGCGAATCCCAGCGCGTCGTAGTCGCCTTGCTTGGAGGTCAGGAGGTTGAGCGCCGCTTCGGCTTCCTCGCCGGTGCGATAGGCGAACGCGATCGTCGCGACGAGGAACGCCCCGTCTTCGCTCTCGCCGACGGCGATCGTGGCGGTCTCGGCCTGGGCGCCGGCCTCGACGAGCGCACGGCCGAGCCAGCGGCGACGCGCGGCGGCCTCGAGCAGCCCTGCCGCCGGATCGGCATGCACGAGGAGATAGCCGTGCGGGACGCCGCGCAGCTGCACGCGGGCGAGCCCGGGGATGACCTTGCCGCCCTCGGAGGCTTCCGGGGTGTCGAGCCCGAGTTGGGCGGGCCTTCCGGGGATGAAGCCGACGGTCACGCGTTGCGCCGACCGTGTCGCCGGTCGCGCAAGCTGCTCGCGCAGCATGGCGCGTTCTTCGGCCGCGGCGAGTTCCGGCAAGGCGCCGAGCGCCGCGTCGGCGGCGCGTCGGCCGGCCAGCTCCGCGGGGACGATCAGCGCGAGCTCACGCGTACGCGGGTCGGCGCGGAGACGCAGGTCCGCCGGGTCGAGCCATAGCCAGGCCAGTCCGCTCGCCGTCGCGAGGAGGACGAGCAGCAGCCAAGGACGTCGCATCGGGCCTTACTTCGCGGCGGGAACGCCTGCGCCCTTCTGGGCCTTCTCGACCACCTTCGCGATCGCCTGCGCGAGCTTGTCCGCCGGGAAATCGAGGTCGAGGGTCGCCTGCTTGCCTTCGCCGCCGATGCGGATCTTCTGCACGAGCTCGGCGAGCAAGGCCATGTTCGCCTGCTCCTCGGGCGACTTGCCGTCGTCGTTGGCGAGGCCGATCATCGCGAACGCCTGCAGGCCTTTGATCTGCTTGCGTATCGTCGCGGCCTTCTCGGCGCTCACGAAGCGGGCTTCGGCCGCGAGCTGGAAGTCGGCGGCGTTCTCGCCGAGCACCAGGGCGAGGTCTTCCGCGCCGACTTCTTCCTTCGTGTTCGGCATCTTGGAGGCGTCGGCGTAGAGGTAGAACCAGCCTTGCGGGGCGGCGGCGAATTTCGCCGAGACCGCGGCGGGCAGTCGCGCGGCCTTCTCCGGCCGGTCGGCCGCGGCGAGGGCTCGTTCGAGGAGCGCCTCGCTGGCGATGAGCACGAGGCTTTCCGAATGGGCGACGAGGTAGGCGTCCTTTACGTTCTCCTTGGGCTTCTCCCCCGAAAGTTTCTCGATGAGCGCGCTCGCCTCCCAGGCCTGGTGCTTGCCGATGGTCTTCGTCGGGACGCTGTTATCCGCCCCGAACGCGTTGATGCGCGCCGGCGCGAACTTGCCGCGGATCAGCACGACGCCGGAGGCGCTCTTCTCGGCGACTTTGCCGTCGGGGCCCGGATAGATCCCGACGACGAGGTCCTGCAGGTCTTTTTTCGAGTCGATGCCCAGCTTGTCGTTCAGCTTGCGCGAGGCTTCGAGGTCCTTGGCCTTCAGGCTGGCGAGTTTCTCGATCGCCTGGCCGACCTTGGAGGCGCGGAAGGCCGTGACATCGAAGCCGATGACGCCGACGGCGCCGGCGGGCAGGCTGTCGGTGTTCAACGCGGCCCGGGCCGAACCGAAGGACAGGACGAGGATCAGGGCGGCGAGCAGGAGGCGCATGACGGCGGGCATTAAGCCCGCCGGGCAGGAGGGGACAAGCGGATAGCCCGTTTTTCTCAGGAATCGGCGGGCTTTTCGACCCCTCCGGGCACAAAAAAGGGCGCCAAAAGGCGCCCTTGGTAGGAGGTTTTAATCCGAGGATTAGTAGCCGCCGCGATCGCCGCCGCCGAAGCCGCCGCGATTGCCGCCGCCGAAGCCGCCACGACGTTCGCCGCCGCCGAAGCCGCCGCGAGAACCGCCGCCGAAGCCACCACGGTCGCCGCCGCCGAAGCCGCCGGAGCGGGGACGGTCGCCACCGAAGCCGCCGGAGCGGGGACGGTCACCACCGAAGGACGGGCGTTCTTCGCGAGGACGGGCGACATTGACCTTCAGGGGGCGACCCATGAAGTCGATGTTTTCGGTCTTAGCGATCGCATCCTGAGCGGCCTGAGCATTGGCCATGGTCACGAAGGCGAAGCCACGAGGACGACCCGTGAACTTGTCCATCATGACTTCCACGGAGACCACTTCGCCAGCCTGGGAGAAGTGAGCGCGGATGTCGGATTCGGTTGCGGCCCAGGGCAGATTGCCCACGAACAGTTTGTTTTCCATATCTTTTGTTTTGCTTGGTTTACCTACACCGCATTGCCCGTTTCCGACCTTCGGATTTCGATTTGCCGTCTTAACGACCGTCAACTCACCGGATTATTGCGGGGCTTGTCTCTTACTTTGGTTATTTTCCGAGACAAACCTGACCGCTTATAAGGCAGTTAAGCAGGGCTTCGGCAAGTTTATTCACAATAGGGGTCTTCTCTCAGCCCTGCGTTGACTCCGTTAACGGCCCGAAAGAGGCTGTTTTCATGACCGCAGCTTTGACCCCAAGCCAGATCCAGGAGGCGTTGATCGGCCTGGATGGGTGGGGGATTGAACACGCTAAGTTGTTGAAGGTCTATAAGTTAAAGGATTTCAAGGCCGCCTTGGCTTTCATCAATCAGGTCGGGGCCGAGGCGGAGCGACTGAACCATCACCCTGAGATCCATAATAGTTGGAATCGGGTGACCCTCCGGCTTTGCACCCACGACGCCGGCGATCAGATCACGGAGAAAGATTTGACCCTCGCCCGCGCCATCCAATCCATCTCCCTCCCGTGATCGACGACCCCGCAGAGGCTTTGGATATCCTCCTGGAGGAGCTCAAGCGCCAGAAGGCCGCCGGGCTCCGTCGCGTCAGCATTTCGGACGAAGCACTGGCTTCCTTGAAGACCCTCGCCGGGGTTGCGCCGACGGCGCCGCCCGCCCCCGCCGCCGTCCGCCCGTCCGCCCCCGTGGCCGTTACGCCACGTCCGTCCGCGCCGGTGGCCGCCGTCCGTCCGGCGACCCCGGTCGCGCCCAAGCCCGCCGTCGTGGCGACGACGCCGGCCATCGCCGACGCGCCGATCTTCACCTTGCCCGCCGGTACCAAGGCGGAGCGCATGCAGGCCCTGCGTCAGCTCGTCGACGCATGCGTCGAGACGAAGAAGCACCTCGTCGCTCCGCATCGTCCGCTGCTCGGCCACGGTTCCTTGGACGCCCAGGTCGTGTTCGTCGGCGAAGCGCCGTCGCTCGAGGAGATGGAGGCCGGCAAGGCCTTCGCCGGCGCCTCTGGAGAACTCCTCCAGAAGATCCTCGGCGCCGCCGCGATCAGCCCCGCCGACTATTACCTCGCGCCCGTCATGGTCTGGCGCCCCGAGCCCCCGACGCAGTACGGCAAGCGCCCGCCCACCGCGCGCGAGCTCGCCTTCAATCTCCCGTATCTCCGCGCGCAGGTCGACGTCGTCGCCCCGCGCGTCGTCGTCGCGCTCGGCGCCCAGGCGTTCGAGGCGTTGCACGGCCGCACGCCGAGCATCACGCAGGCGCGCGGCCAGTGGTTCGAGCTTTCCGGCGTGCCGCTGATGGCGACGTACCACCCGAACTATCTGCTGCACAACCCGAGCGCGGCCGCCAAGCGGGCCGTCTGGGAGGACTTCCTGCTGGTGATGGAGAAGCTCGGCCTGCCGATCAGCGAGAAGCAGCGCGGCTTCTTCGCGACGAAGTAAGGCTCAGCGCACCGAGTCGCTCAGGCGGCTCAGCGAGAACGAAAGCACCTGCGAGTTGCGGCCGCTTTCCTTGAGGGCCTTGCGGCGTTCGGCCGGCAGGTCCGCGAGCGTGCCCGGGACGAAGTTGCACGCGGACTGGAAGAAGCCCTGCGTCTGCGTCGTGAGGGCGATGAGCTTCTTGGCGCCGAGCTTCTTGGCCTGGCGCTTCGCGAACTCGACGAGTTTGCGGCCGACGCCGCGACCGTGGTAGAACGGCTGCACGTAGACCGCGCCGAGCTCCATGGACTTGCCGCCCGGGTAGGGGCGCAGGGCCGCGCAGCCGATGATGCTGTCGTCGATCTCGTAGACGTAGAAGTCGGCGTAGGACGCCTCGATCTGCTGGCGCGTGCGGGCGACGAGCGCGTCGGTCTTGGCGCCGTGCTTGGCGAGGTTGTAGAGGGCCTGGGCGTCCTTCTTCTTGGCCTGGCGGATGCGGTCGTAGTCGTTGGCGTGCACCATCGTGCCGAGGCCGACCTTGTCGAAGATCTCGGTGAGGAGGCAGCCGAAGACGCGGCCGTCGAGGATGTGGGCGCGCGGGACGTCGTTGTCGAGCGCCTTGGCGGCCTGCACGGCCTTGCTGCGGATACGCGGGTCGAGCTTGGCGGACTTGTCCGCGAGCAGACGCTTGAGGTCGTCCTCGGGCAGGTTGAGCTGCACGACGCCGTTGACCTGCAGGCCGCTGAACGGCGTGAGGTAGATGAGCTTCGAGGCGCCGAGGGCCGTCGCCAGCTCCATCGCGAGGTGGTCGCTGTTCACGCGGAGGGACTGGCCTTCGCGGTCGCACACGATCGGCGTGACGAGCGGGAGGATGTCCTGCGAGAGCATCGACTTCAGGATCGCGGCGTCGACCTTCTCGACCTTGCCGGTGTAGAGGTGGTCCACGCCCTTGAGGCGGCCGATCTTGGTCGAGCGCACGGCGTTGGTGATCGCGCAGCGCAGGCCGGCCTGGGAAAGGTTCTCGAGCACCGACTGCGAGACGAGCGCGGAGGCCTCGCGCGCGAGGGACATCGTGGTGGCGTCGGTGGGTCCTTCGCCCTGGATGTCGGAGAGCGCGATGTTGTGTTCGCCGGCCAGGCCGACGAGCTGCTGGCCGATGCCGTGCACGAGGACGACCTTGATCGAGAGGCTGCGCAGGACCGCGATGTCGGTGACGATGTTCGCGAAGTTCTCGTGGGACACGATCGAGCCGTCGACCGCGATGACGAACACGTGGTCGCGGAACATCGGGACATACCGGAGGATCCCCCGGAGGTCGGTCGGCTTCATGGCGCGCTCACGCTGGCTGGACATGCTCAATCCTTATGGACTCCCGCGCGGGCGGGGCAATACTGATGACGCATGCCGAAGCCGCCCCGAGTCCGCCGTGAGACGGTGCCTCCCGACCTCCGGGAGCCGGTGGACGCCTTCCTGGCCCATCTCTCGCTCGAACGCGGCGCCGCGAAGCTGACGACGGAGGCCTACGAGTCGGACCTGGTCCGCTTCGCCGCCCATTGCGGCCGGGCCGGCCGGACGAACTGGACGGAAGTCTCGCTCGCCGACGTCGACTCCTGGACGCGCGCGCTCGACCGCAAGGGCCACGCGGCGGCCTCGCTGGCCCGCCGCCTTTCGGCCGTACGTTCGTTCTCGGCCCACCTGGTGCGCAGCGGCCTGCGTCGCGACGACTTCACCGAGCTCGCCCACGGGCCGAAGCTCCGCCGCAAGCTGCCCGGCATGATCAGCACCGAGGAAGCGGCCAAGGTCGTCTCCGCGCCCGACACCGGCACGCCTCAGGGCCTGCGCGACCGCGCGATGCTCGAGATGATGTACGGCTCGGGCCTGCGCATCTCCGAGCTCTGCGGCCTGGAGATCCAGGCCGTCGACGCCGACTCCGCGCTCGTGCGCGTCACCGGCAAGGGCTCCAAGGACCGCGTGGTGCCCGTCGGCGAGACCGCGCTCGTCGCCCTGCAGGCCTACCTCAAGGCCGGCCGGCCCAAGCTCGTGCGGCCCAAGACCGGCAGCGCGCTCTTCCTCAGCGCCCGCGGGGTGGCGATCTCCCGCAAGACGTTCTGGCTCGGCGTGAAGCAGGCCGCCCGGCGCGCTGGCGTCTCCGTGCCCGTGAAGCCGCACCTGCTGCGCCATGCTTTCGCGACGCACCTGCTCGAAGGCGGCGCGGACCTGCGTTCGATCCAGGAGATGCTCGGCCATGCCGACATCGCCACGACGCAGATCTACACGTCGGTCGACCGCACGGCTTTGTCGGACGCCCACCGTCGCCACCACCCACGCGGGCGGGGCAAGGGGCGTTAGCGCCCGAACAGGACGAAGAGACCGCCGATGATCGAGGACGCCGTGAGGACGCCGATCAGGAAGCGGGTGCCGAAGGGGATCTCGAGCGGCGCGAGCTCCTCGTTGTCCTCGGTCGGACGGACGACGGCTTCGCGGAGGATCGAGAAGTAATAGTGGATGCTGATCGCGACGCCGATGAGGGCGGCGCCGAGGACCCACCAGAGCTTGGCGGAGACGAGCAGCGTCAGCACGAGCAGCTTGGCGATGAAGCCCACGGAAGGCGGCACGCCGGCCAGGGAGCCGATGCCGAAGCCGAGCGAGCTGGCGAGGAGCGGGGAACGGCGGAGCAGGCCGCGGAGGGCGAGCTGCGGGCGGCGATGGTCCTCGACGGCCGGCAGCGAGACGAGCGCCTGGGCGGTGAGGAAGGTGCCGACCACGTAGGCGAGCAGGTAGATGACGATCACCTGTTCGACGTCGTAGCCGAAGGCGGTGGCGCCCGGGAGGACCAAGGCGGCCGTCACGGCGGCGAGGATGAAGCCGGCGTGCGAGACGCCGGAGAGCGCGAGCGTGCGCTTCACGTCGGTCGTGGCCAGGGCGCCCAGGTTGCCGGCGAGCAGGGTGAGGACGGCGCCGACGGCGAGGAGCGGGGCGAGCTTGACGGCGAGCGGGGCGAACGGACCGGTGGCGAGGAGCACGAGCGTGAGCGCGCCGGCGGCCTTGGAGGCCGTGCCGAGGAAGGCGGTGGTCGGGGTCGGGGCGCCCTGGTAGACGTCGGGGATCCAGGCGTGGAACGGGAAGGCGCCGAGCTTGAAGGCGACGCCGCCGAGGATCAGGGCGATGCCGGTGAGCGTGAGCGGAGACACCGTGTGGGCGACGGTCTGCGCGGCGAGGGCCTTGCCGATCTGGGTGAAGTTGAGCGAGTCGGCGACGCCGGCCGAACCGAGCGCGCCGTAGACGAGCACGATGCCCATCAGCAGGAGGGCCGAGCTCAGTCCGCCCGCGACGAGGTATTTCACGCCGGCTTCGAGCGAGGCTTCGCTGCGGCGCAGGTAGCCGACGAGCACGTAGAGGCCGACGGCGGCCGTCTCGAGCGCGAGGAAGAACGTGACGAAGTGGTTCGACTGCACGAGGAGCATGAACGCGGCGGTCACGACCAGCAGCACATGGTGGTAGTCGGCCACGGCGGCGTCACGGTCGCGCAGGAAGCCCTCGGCAAGGAAACTCGTCAGGAGGGCCGAAAGGAGGAAGACCATGCGGACGCCGTCGGTGGGTAGGTTCTGGCGGAGCAGGCCGGCGAACGAGGCGATGTCGGCCGACTGCACCCAGGGGCCGGTGGTCAGCGCCATCACCGCGACGAGGGCCAGGCCGACGCGGGCGGTGTTCGGGATCAGGAAGCGCAGGGTCTTCGGGAGCAGCATCGCCTGCAGCAGGCAGACGAGCGAGAGGCCGGCGACGGCGATCTCGGGCAGGATGGACAGCCAGTCGGCCGAGCGCGGGGCGAGGGCCTTGAAGAGCGGATCGATATCGGCGAGGAAAGGAATCATCGGACGGAAAGCTTAGCGTTGGGCAGGCGCGGCGGGGGCGGCCTTGACAGGCGCCTTGGCGTTATGCTGCGAGTACGTGGTGATGCCGGCGGCGACGGGGTTCACCGACTTGGTGATGAGCGAGGGCACGAAGCCGATCGTCAGCGAGGCGCCGAGCAGGACGAAGGCGGCGAAGCGCTCGGCCCAGCCGAGGTCGCCGAAGGGCGCGGAGGCGAAGCGCTTCTCGAGCGCCTCGGAGGCCGGGCCGAAGAACGTGGCGGCCACCGCGCGGAGGGCGTAGACGGCCGAGATCACGACGGTCGAGGCGACGAGCGCCTGGAGCCAGAGCGGCTGGGCGCGGAGGGCGAGGAAGACGCCGACTTCGCCCCAGAAGTTGCCGAAGCCCGGGAGGCCGATGGAGGCCATCGTCGCGGCGACGAAGAGCGCGGCGAGGACCGGCGTGCGCGCGGCGAGGCCGCCCAGCTCGTCGAGGCGGTAGGTGCCGGCGCGGGCACGGACGGCGTTGGCGAGGAGGAAGAGCGCGGCGCAGGAGAGGCCGTGCGCGACCATCAGGAACGCGGCGGCGTCGAGGCCGTCGGCCTTGCCGGAGACGCCGCAGACCCAGATGCCGAGGAAGATCGGACCCATGTGGGCGACGGAGCTCCAGGAGAGCAGCTGCTTGAGGTCGCGCTGCGCGAGGCAGATCAGGCCGACGAGGAGCACGTTGGCGACGGCGAACCAGAGGAACCAGGAGCCGAGCGCGCCGCCGGTGATGTCGAGGCTGCTGAGGCCGAGGAGGATGATGCCGTAGAGGCCGAACTTCTTGAGGGCGCCGGCGTGGAGCATCGACACCGGGGTCGGGGCGGCGGAGTAGCCGGGCGCGGCCCAGGAGTGGAACGGGAAGAGCGAGGCGAGCGTGCCGAGGCCGAAGAGCACCAGCGCGCCGGTCGCGGCGGGGATGTGCTGGGCGTTCTGGAGTCCGTCGGCCACCTTCACGAAGGTCGCTTCGCCGAAGGGCACGCCGGCGGCGTCGATCGCGATGAGGATGCCGGCGAGGGAAGCCATGGCGCCGGCGGTGAGATAGATCGCCATCTGCATGGCGGCCGGACGACGGCCTTCGCCGCCCCAGAAGAGCGTGAGGACGAACGTCGGGATGAGCGCGAACTCGTGGAAGAAGTAGAAGCCGACGAGGTGGTCGGTGCCGAACACGCCGAGCGTGCCGCCGAGCATGAACAGGATCAGGCCGAGGTAGGTGTTACGGCTCTCCACTTCCTGCGTGAGCGCCTTGACGCCCGCGGCGAGGCCAACGAGCGAGGTCATCGCGAGGAGCGGCGCGCCGAGGCCGTTGAGCGCGAAGCCGAAGCCCCAGAAGCCTTCGGAGACGAACTGCTGCGGCGCGGTAGCCGGGTTGGACCAGAGGACGAGCAGCCAGGGACCGAGGACGGCCGGGATGGCGAAGCCGCCGAAGGCGAAGCCAGAGGCGAAGCTGCGAGGAAGGTCGCGTCCGGCGAGCAGGATCAGGCCGACGAGGATCGGGGCCGTGATGGCGAGCGCGAGGAGCGTGGCGGGGAAAGTGTCCATGAAATCAGCGGGCGATGAGGAACCAGGCCAGGAGGAGGGAACCGAGGACGATCCAGAGCGCGTAGGCGCGCGTCTGGCCGCGGTGGAACGAACGGCCGGTAAGGTAGCCCAGCACGGCGGGGACGCCGCCGCCGATCCAGCGCACGGCGACGCCGTTGACGATCAGCAGGTCGAGGAAGGCGACGAACTCGGAGACGCGGCGCTGCACGGCGTCGACGTACCAGCGGTACAGGCCGTCCATCCAGCGGTGCTCGAGGAGGTGGTAGGCGCGCGGCGAGACGACCTGGAGGGCGTCGGCGCCGCGGACGGTCCCGTAGAACTTCAGCGCGCCGAAGAAACCGACGGCGAGCGAGAGCAGGCCGACGATCGTCGAAGGAGCGGTGAGGTGGAAGGCGACCTCGCCGAGGGCGTGCTCGATCGGCTTGAGCGAGCCCGCGGGGATGATCGTGTGGGCGAGGAAACCGCCGGCGACGGAGTAGACGAGGCCGAGCACGACGAGCGGCAGGGTCATCGTCCACGGCGACTCATGGGCGTGGGAGGCTTCCTCGGAATTGGCTTCGCCGAGGAAGACCAGGCGGATCATGCGGCCGCTGTAGAGGCAGGTCGCGAGCGCGGCGAGGGACAGGAACGCGAAGATCGCGACATGTCCGCCATGGAAGGCCGCCTCGATGATGGCGTCCTTGGAGTACCAGCCGGCGAGGAAGGGCACGGCGCAGTTCGAGAGCGTCGCGGCGATGAACGTCGCGGCGGTGAGGGGCATCTTCTTCAGCAGGCCGCCCATCTTGAGCATGTCCTGCTCGTGGTGGCAGCCGGCGATGACGGAGCCGGCGCCGAGGAACAGCGTGGCCTTGAAGAACGCGTGCATCGCCATGTGCATCAGCGCGAGCTCGGGGTGGCCGAGGCCGAGGGCGCAGCCCATGATGCCGAGGTGCGCGAGGGTCGAGTAGGCGAGGGACTTCTTGATGTCCGTCTGCGCGAGGGCGCAGAGGCCGGCGAGCGCGGCCATGCCGGCGCCGGAGACCGCGATGAACTGCAGGACCTCGGGGGCGAGCAGGAAGCTCACGCGGGCCATGAAGTAGACGCCGGCGGCCACCATCGTGGCGGCGTGGATGAGCGCGGAGACCGGGGTCGGGCCGGCCATCGCGTCCGTGAGCCAGACGTGGAGCGGGAACTGCGCGGACTTGCCGAGGAAGCCGCACATGAGCAGCGCGCCGACGGCGACGGGGATGGCCTTGGCGGCGGCGGCGTGGTCCTTGAGCGCGACGAAATCGACCGTGCCGTAGAGCGAGAGGCACATCGCGATGCCGAGGATGAAGCCGAGGTCGCCCACGCGGTTGACGATGAACGCCTTCTTCGAGGCGGCGGCGGCGTAGTCCTTGTCGAAGTAGTGCGCGATCAGCATGTACGAGCTGAAGCCCACGAGCTCCCAGAAGATGAACGTCATGAGCAGGTTGTCGGCGACGACGATGCCCAGGATGGAGAACATGAAGATCGAGAGACCGGCGAAGAAGCGGCCGCGGGCCGGGTCTTCCTGCATGTAGCCGACGGAGAAGAGGTGGATCCACGCGGCGACGAACGACACCACGAAGAGCATCAGGCGCGCGTTGGCGTCGATGAGGTAGCCGAAGCCGAGGCTGACGCCGCCGAACTTGGCGAGTTCGACGTGCCAGGTGACGTCCGCGGAGGTCGTCAGGAGCAGCTTGAGCGAGAGGCCGGCGATGACGAAGGCGACCGCGGTGGAGAACCACGCGGCGAGGCCGCCGGCGCGGCGCAGGAACAGCGCGGAGAGCGCGGCGGCGCCCAGCGGCAGGAACAGGATCCAGTGGACCAGGGACGAAAGGTCGTTAGTCATCGGAAAGGCTTAGTCGCGGAGGGTGTTGAGCGCGTCGGACTGCACGGTGCCGCGCTTGCGGAACAGGGCGACGATGAGCGCGAGGCCGACGGCGACCTCGGCGGCCGCGACGGTGATGACGAAGAAGACGAGGACGGCGCCGTCCATGGTGCGGTTGAAGCGCGAGAAGGCGACGAGCGCGAGCGTGGCGGCCGCGAGCATGAGCTCGAGGCACATGTACACGACGAGCAGGTTGCGGCGCACGAGCACGCCGGTCAGGCCCAGGACGAAGAGGAGGCCCGCCAGGATGAGGTGGTGAGCGAGGGAGGTGTTTTCCATGGCGGAAAGATCAGGCGGCGGACTCGGGGTTGTCCTTGCTCAGCGACACGACGCCGACGAGGGCGACGAGGAGCAGGAAGCCGGCGATTTCCAGCGGCAGGAGATACTTCGTGTAGAGCAGGCGGCCGAACGACTTGGCGGCGGTGACGAACTCGGCCGGGTTGGTCGAGAGCTCGGGCGGCGTGGCGCCGGCCTTGACGGCGGAGACGGCGCCGGACCAGTGGAAGAGCCACAGCACGCCGGCGGCGAGGAGGAAGAAGGTGGCGAGACCGAGCGCGGCGGTCTTCCACGGATAGGCGCCCGTCGGGTCCTCGGTATCGAGGAGCATGATGATGAACAGGAAGAGCACCATCACGGCGCCGGCGTAGACGAGGACCTGCAGCACGCCGAGGAAGTAGGCGTCCAACAGGAAGAAGTCGGCGGCCACCCCGACCAGGGCCAGGATCATCCCCATGGCGGAGGTCACCGCGTTGCGGCTGAGGACCAGGAGAAGGGCCGCCCCGAGGGTCAGGGCAGCGAAGAAAATAAACAGGCCGTCCGGCATGGGTCGGACGGTAGGGCGGGGGGAGGTATTGGAAAGGAGAAAACGCCCCTAAATGCCCTTTTTTGCCACTTTATGGGGGTCATAAGCCCCCTGCCGCCTCAGACCCCTTAATTATGACCGAAAACGCTCAATACCTCAAAGGGGCCGGTGCCGGCGCATCACGCAGGTAGGGTGCTGGGCGATGACCTCCCCGGCGTCGAACCGTCCGGTCCAATCAGGGAAAAAAGCGTCCGCCTCGGGCTCCATGTCCACATGGGTGAGGATGAGTTCGGCACACCACGGCAGGGCTTCGGCGTAAAGCGCGGCCCCTCCGGCGAGGAAAAGGGTCTTGGTCGGCTCGACCCGCGCGGCCTCCTGCCAGTCCTTGGCGACGATCACGCCGGGAGCGGTGAAGCCGGACCGGCTGAGCACGACGGTGGTGCGGCCGGGCAGCGGACGACCGATGGACTCGTAGGTCTTGCGTCCCATGAGCAGCACCTGGCCCATGGTGGTCGCCTTGAAGAACGCGAAGTCCTCCGGGATGCGCCATGGCAGCTTGTTGTTCAGGCCGATGCCGCGGTTGCGGGCGACGGCGGCGATGGCGATGAGCGGGCGGCCGAGGTCCACGGGATCAGATGGCGACGGGCGCCTTGATCGCCGGATGCGGGTCGTAGCCTTCGATCGCGATGTCCTCGAACTTGAACGCGAAGAGGTCCTTCACGTCGGGGTTCAGCACCAGGCGGGGCAGGGCGCGCGTCTCGCGCGAGAGCTGCAGTTCGACCTGCTCCACGTGGTTGGAATAGATGTGCGCGTCGCCGAAGGTGTGCACGAAATGGCCCGGTTTCAGGCCCGTGACCTGCGCGATCATGTGCGTGAGCATCGCGTAGCTGGCGATGTTGAACGGCACGCCGAGGAAGAGGTCCGCGCTGCGCTGGTAGAGCTGGCAGCTGAGGCGTCCGTCGGTCGAGACGTAGAACTGGAACAGCGTGTGGCAAGGGGGCAGGGCGACCTTGTCGGCCTCGAGCGGATTCCAGCCGGTGACGATGAGTCGGCGGCTCGAGGGGTTGCGCTTGATCTCCTCGACGACGCGCTTGATCTGGTCGACGCCGTCGTGCGCGAACGTGCCGTCGGGCTGCTTCGTCGCCCCGAAGTTGCGCCACTGGTGCCCGTAGACGGGGCCGAGGTCGCCTTCGGGGCGGCCGAACTTGCCGCACTGCTCGGCGGTGGCCCACTCGTTCCAGATGCTGACGCCGCGCTCGGTGAGCCAGGCGTTCTGGGTGCTGCCGGAGAGGAACCAGAGCAGCTCGTGCGTGATGGACTTCACGTGCACCTTCTTGGTGGTCAGGAGAGGGAAGCCTTCCGCGAGGTCGAAGCGGAGCTGCGCCCCGAAGATGCCGATCGTGCCCGTGCCGGTGCGGTCGCCCCGGATTTCTCCGTGCTGCCGGACGTGGCGAAGCAGGTCGAGATAGGCCTTCATGGGTCTCGGTTATTCTCCGGAAAGCCCCCGCCGCAACACGGAAAGCCGAACCTTTCGCCCTTGCCTACCCGCCCTCCGGGAGACACCCCTTTGGGGTAGCCAACATGAGCGAAAAGCCCGACCTCAACGCCATCTCCCACGACCTGCATGCGGTCCGCAAGGAGAAGCTCGCCCAGCTCCGCGCCGCGGGCGAAGACCCCTTCCGCGCCGAGTGGAACCAGACCCATGTCTCGAACGAATGCCCGGCTCTCCTGCCCGAAGGCGTCGAGGAAGGTCCCGAGGTCTCCGTCGCCGGCCGCATCGTCGCCCTGCGCGTGATGGGCAAGGCGAGCTTCGTCAAGATCCTCGACCGCGGCGGCGTCATCCAGACCTACTTCACCCGCGACGCCTTGGGCGACGCGTACGACACCCATTTCAAGAAGATGGTCGACTCCGGCGACTTCGTCGGCGTCCGCGGCAAGCTCTTCCGCACGAAGACCGGCGAGGTCACGGTCCGCGTGGCCGAATACAAGCTGGTCTCGAAGTCCCTCCGCCCGCTGCCCGAAAAGTGGGCCGGCCTGACCGACGCCGAGAAGATCTACCGCCAGCGCTACCTCGACCTCGTGGTCAACGAGGAGTCCCGCCGCCGCCTGTTCATCCGCAGCCGCGTGGTCGAATCGATCCGCCGCTTCCTCTGGAGCCGCCAGTTCACCGAGGTCGAGACCCCGGCCCTCCACGCCATCGCCGGCGGCGCCGCGGCCCGCCCGTTCGAGACGCACTCCAACGCCCTCGACTGCGATTTCTACCTGCGCATCGCCCTCGAACTCCACCTGAAGCGCTGCCTCGTCGGCGGCATGGACCGCGTCTTCGAGATCGGCCGCGTCTTCCGTAACGAAGGCGTCTCGGTCAAGCACAGCCCGGAGTTCACGATGCTCGAGGCCTACCAGGCCTACACCGACTACCGCGGCATGATGGAACTCGTCCGCTCGATGATCCAGAAGGTCTGCGCCGAGGTCCTCGGCACGACCAGCGTCGTCCGTCCGGACGGCGTGGCGATCGAGCTCGGCGGCGAATGGCGCGAGGCGAAGTACAAGGATCTCATCGTCGAGCGCACGGGCGACCCGCAGTGGTTCTCGCGCACGAAGGAGGAGAAGATCGCCGCGTGCAAGGCCCTCGGCCTCCACGAGCCGCGCGCCGACTGGGAAGATTTCGAGGTCACCAACGAGGTGTTCGGCAAGCTCATCGAGCCGGGCCTCATCCAGCCGACCTTCGTCACGCACATCCCGAAGGAGCTCTGCCCGCTCGCCAAGGTCACCGTCGGCGACGACTCGACCATCGACGTCTTCGAGCTCTGCATCAACGGCCAGGAGATCGCCCCGGCCTACTCCGAGCAGAACGACCCCGGCGTGCAGCGCAAGATGCTGGAGATCCAGGCCGGCGCCGAGACCCAGAAGATCGACGAGGACTTCCTCCTCGCGCTCGAGCACGGCATGCCCCCCGCGGGCGGCCTCGGCATCGGCATCGACCGCCTGGTGATCCTGCTGACCGGCGCGGCCAACATCCGCGACGTCATCCTGTTCCCGACGCTCGCGCCCGAGGCGCAGGCCTGAGCCCTTTCCCTTGCCCTGGTTCCTCCATCTCGCCCTCCGCCAGCTCTTCCCTCCCGGTAAGCGCTTCCCGGCGTTCGCGACGGTGTCGATCCTCGGCGTGGGCCTCGGCGTGGCCTCGCTGCTCGTGGTGCAGACGGTGATGAACGGCTTCGGCGAGGAACATCGTCTGCGCATCCGCGAATCCTTCGGCGACTGCCTCGTCGTCGGCGCCGCGCCGATCGACAAGCCCGAGGCGCTCGCCAAGGAACTCGCCGCGCGTCCCGAGGTCGCCTCGGCCACGCCCTTCGCCGAAGGCCCCGCGCTCGCGCGTAACGGCGACTTCTCCGGCATCGCCCAGGTGCGCGGCATCGATCCGACCGATCCCGGCCAGCCGGCCCGCAAGTACGTCTACGGCGGCAGCTTCGACGACCTCGACGACGGACGCATCATCCTCGGCGCGGGCCTCGCCCGCGCCCTCCGCGTGCGCGTCGGCGACCGCGTCGAGATCTGGTCCCCCGCGATGGCCGAACGCGCCGAGAAGGGCAAGGCCCCGCTGCCCGCCGAGTTCGAGGTCTGCGCGGTGATCGTCACCGGCTTCACCGAGGTCGACAACGCCGCGGCGCTCATCCCGCTCCGCCGCTTCCGCGAAATCTGGAACCTCGGCCCGCGCGCCCACGGTCTCACGCTCCGCCTGAAGGAGCCCGCCCTCGCCGCGGCGACCGCGGGCCGGCTCGCGACGGGCCACCCGGAGCTGCGCTTCCGCCCCTGGCAGGACATCAAGAAGGACTTCCTCGAGGCCATCCGCTTCGAGAAGACGATGCTCTTCTTCCTGATGTTCATCATCACGCTCGTCGCGTCGTTCTCGATCGGCAGCACGCTCTTCTCCGCCGTCATCCGCCGCTCGCGCGAGGTCGGCGTGCTCGCCTCGCTCGGCGCCGCGCGCTGGCAGGTGGTCGCGCTCTTCGGCCTGCAGGGCCTGCTCATCGGCGCCCTCGGCACGCTCCTCGGCTTCGTGCTCACCTGGACGATCCTGTCCTTCCGCGAAGGCATCCTCGGCGCGATCAACGGACTGTTCGGCGGCGGCGACATGGTCGCCAACGTCTACCAGTTCTCGAAGGTGCCGCTGCATTACGACGCCTCGGACTTCGTCATCGCGGCGGCGTTCACCCTGCTGACTACGGCGATCGCCGGCCTCGTGCCCGCGCTCTGGGCCGCCGGTCGCAAACCCTCGGAGGCCATGCGCGATGCCTGACGTCGTCCTCCAGGCCCGCGGCCTCGCCAAGGCCTTCGCTTCGCCCGCCGGCCGTCTGCCGGTGCTGACCGACGTCGCGCTCGAGGTCTTCGCCGGCGAGTCCGTCTCGATCCGCGGCTCCTCCGGTTCGGGCAAGACCACGTTGCTCCAGCAGCTGGGCGGGCTCGATGAGCCTGACTCCGGCGAGGTCCGCATCCTCGCTCCGGGCGCCGGCCTCGTCGCCCCGCGCTCCTCGCTCGGCCGCGGCGTCGGCTTCGTCTTCCAGAACTACCAGCTGATGCCCGAGCTCACCGCGCTCGAGAACGTCGCGCTCGCCGCCCGCGTGGCCGGCACGCCGGCGCTGTCCGCGCACGCGGCCGCGCGCGCCTTGCTGACGCAGGTCGGCCTGGGCGCCCGGCTCGATCACCTGCCGGCGAAGCTTTCCGGCGGCGAATGCCAGCGCGTCGCCATCGCCCGCGCCCTGGTCAACCGGCCTTCGGTCATCCTTGCCGACGAACCGACGGGCAACCTCGACGAACGCACCGGCGCCGAGGTCATGGACCTCCTGCTCGGGGTCGTCGCCGAACGCGGCGCGGCGCTGATCCTGGTCACGCACAGCCGCGAGTTCGCCGAACGGGCGAGCCGTCGCTTCGTGCTGTCCGGCGGCGTGCTTTCGCCCGCCTGATTTGACAAGCAGGGCGGGGCGGGGTTGTCTGATGACACTCATGAACGCCGCCCTGACGCCTGCCCAGCTCCTTGCCTCCCTTGAATGGCGCTACGCCACCAAGGCCTTCGACACCCGCAAGATCCCGGACGCGACCTGGGCCGCGCTCGAGGAGTCCCTCCGCCTGACGCCTTCGTCCTACGGCCTCCAGCCTTGGAAGTTCTTCGTGATCACCGATCCGGCCGTGCGTGCCAAGCTCCGCCCGGTCTCCTGGAACCAGACGCAGGTCACCGACGCCTCGCACCTCGTGGTCTTCGCCCGTCGCACCGAGGTCACCGAGAAGGACGTGAACGACTTCTTCCACCAGATGGTCAGCGAGCGTAACGCCGATGCGACCAAACTCGAACCCTACCGTCAGATGATGCTCGGCGGCGTGGTGAACGGCAAGGATGCCGCCGGCCAGAAGGAATGGGCCGCCCGTCAGCTCTACATCGCCCTCGGCCAGCTCATGGGAGCCGCCGCGGCCCTCGCGGTCGACACGTGCGCGCTCGAAGGCATCGATCCGGCCGCTTACACCGAGATCCTCGGACTCAAGGGCACCGGTTACGAAGTCGTCGTCGCCTGCGCCGTCGGCTACCGTTCCGCGGAAGACAAGTACGCCGGGATGAAGAAGATCCGCTATCCGGCCAGCCGCGTGATCGGCCGCGTCTGATCAGCTGCGGGCGGACCAGCTCACGAACTCGTCGTCGTCGGCCAGCACCTGCGGGTCGCCGTATTCCGTCGATAGCAGGCTGCGATACGCCTCGTCGGCGAAACGCCGGCAGTGCAGCAGCACGCGCGCCGTATGTCCCGGCGCGCGCACGAGCCGTCCGAGCGCCTGGTTGACCTTGCGCATGCCGGGGCGGACGTAGGCGAGCGAGAACGCGTCCTCGACGCCGGCCTCGACGAACATCTTGCGACGTGCTTCCTGGAGGGCGTTCACCTCGGGGAGCGCGGGGCCGATTACCACCGCGGAACGGATGCGTCCGCCCAGCATGTCGACGCCTTCGCCGAGCGAGCCGCCGAGGATGAGGCAGAGGATCGTGTAGCGGTTGAGCGAATCCTCTACGAAGCGCGCGGTGCCGTCGGGGCCGAGCCCGCGCGGCTGCAGGGCGACGTCGGCCTTGGGTTCGAGGTTCTTGACCTCTTTCACCACGGCTTCGGCGTATTTGTACGAAGGGAAGAACGCGGCCACCGCGCCTTCCTGGGAAAGGCGGAGCAGGGCCGCGCCGGTGCGGGCCAGGTGGGTTTCGCGCGTCTTCAGGCGTGTGTCCACGCGACCGTCGATCGCCACGGTGTAGGCGCCTTGGCGCCACGGCGCGAGGGCGTGGACCATCACGAGGTTATCCGGATCGAGGCCGCAGTCGGCCGCGAGCGAGCCGCGCGGTCCGGGCGTCGCGGTCATCAGCAGGGTATGCCCGAAGGAGCGGAGGCGTTCGCCGGTGGCCTTGGCCGCGGAAAGGCAGTCGAGGCTGAGCAGGCCGGGTTTCGGCGACCAGAGGAGCCAGCCGAGGTCGGCGGCCTCGAGGCGTTCGGACCACGTGGCGGCGTTCCAGACGGCCTGTTTGGCGGCGTCCGGGAGGTCGTCGGTGTTGAACGGATGTTCGGCGGCGAGGACCGACATGCGTTCCGCGATGGCCATCGCCTCGATGCGGTCGTCCGGCGAGAGCGCGTCAGCCTTCGGGAGGCGATGCAGGAAGTCGGCCCACAGCTGCGCGGTCTGGCACCAGGCCTCGGGCGCGCGGAAACGCGTGAGCGTGAAGGCGAAGTCGGCGGCCGAGTGTTCGTCGTCGCGGAGCGAGAGGCATTCCGCCGCGCGGTCGGGCAGGTTGTGCGCCTCGTCGACGACGAGCACGGTGTCCGTCATGTCCCAGCCCGGCACGGTCTCGAGGGCGGCGCGGTTGCGCGGGGAGAAGACGTAGTTGTAGTCGCAGATCACCACGTCGGCGTGCGCGAGCATCGCCTTGGTGATGTCCCACGGCGGCACGCCCGCGATGCGGCCGATCTCGCGGACGCGACGGAGGTCGGCGGCCTCTTCGAGCAGGTGCTGCGGGTCGATCTTCGCGTTGGCCCAGTTGCGGCGGATCTGCTCGGGGTCGTCGGTGATGCCGTCGACCTCGTGTTCGGCGCGCGGACGGAGGAGCACGGCGCGGAGTTCGTTGCTGCGGGCGAGGCGGCGGAGCTCGGTGAGCACCTGCGTCTGGCCGGTGCCCTTGCCGGTGAGGTAGAGCAGGCGTCCCGCGCGGCCGCCGCGCAGGAGGCCGAGGCCATGGCGCAGCGCCGCGGAGGTCTTGCCGAAGCCGGTCGGCGCGACGAGCAGGCGGGTGGGCGAATCGAGGCCGGCCTGGTCGAGGTCGGCGCAGCACTGCAGCCATTCCGGACGCGGTTCCTTGAACGGCAGGCGGTCCGGGAGGTTGAGCAGGCGCGCGTGGCTCGCGCGGCGGTTCTCGGCGTGCGCGGCGAGCGTCTCGGCCTGGGTGAGCAGGTCGGCCTCGGCGGAGCGCGACAGGGCGACCGGCTGGCGCGTGCCGTCGGCCGGGTCGATGAAGATCAGCTCGCCTTTCACCTCGCGGGCGCCCGAGGAGAGCCGGGCCGCGTGGCAGTAGGCGGCGAGCTGGAGGAAATGGTGGGCGTAGCGGCCGAGGAGGAACTCGGGTTTGCGCGGCAGCTTCAGGCTGATCGTCTTGATCTCGCGGATGCGGACCTCGCCCTCCGTCTCGAGCCATTGGTCGGCGCGGCCGGTGATGGCGATCGTCCAGCCGAGGGCGCCGACCTCGCAGGCGATGGCGCGTTCGAACTGCCAGCCCTGGCCTTCGGCTTCGGCGACCTTGCGCATGGTCTCATGCCATTGGCGGCCCGCTTCGGCGCGCCACGGGGCGCCGCCGGCGCCCGCGCCGGGCCCCGGGCGGAACGTCGCGAACTCCTGCGCGCTCAGCTCGACGCGCTTCGCCTTGATGTCGATGCGCATCAGGGCAGGACGAAATGGGCCTCGCCGGCGGACCAGCGTTCGAGGTCGGTGGCGAGCTTCGCGACCGTCTCCTCGTCGGTCGTCTGCGCGTCGAGCGGCTGGCCGAGGATCGCCGCCGCGTGGGCCTGGCGGGCGCCGAGGCGCGTGAACCACTGCTCATGCACGCCCCAGCCGCCGTCCTTGAGGATGAGCCAGAGGCTCTTGAAATAGGCGCAGTCGGCGCGCGGGCGCGCGGCCATGGCGTCGAACGTCTCGAGCGCGATCCGGTAGCAGACCTCGGCGGATTCGGGCGGCGGCGGGTTCTTGCGCAGCATCGCCGCGAGGCGGCAGGCGCGTTCGAGCGTGCGATGGTCGCGCGCGAGGCCGGCGCGGCGCGTGAGCAGGCGGTAGTCGCGGGCGAAGCGCGTGCCGCCGTCCTTCGCGCGTTCGAGGCTCACCTCGCCTTCGTCGAAGAGGTCGGGCAGGGTGGTGCCGTTGCCGCGATGGGTGCGGATCAGGCAGCGCACGATGCCTTCGGAGGGCTCGAGCAGCGTGAGCAGGGAGTGCGATTCCCCGGAGGGATCGCGACCCAGCACCAGGCAGCGGAGGCTCGACGCGGACATCCGGCCTACTCCTTGCTTTCCGGCTTGGGGACGACGGAGCCGAAGCTCATCAGCAGGCCGAGGGCTTCGCCGACGGTCAGCTTGGTCTCGCGGATCTCGTCGGGCGAGACCTGGAGGATGACGCCGGTGGTCGGCGCCGGGGCGGCCGGGATGAAGACGTTCACGACCGGCTTGCCGATGGCCTGGCTGAAGACCGTCGGCTGCTCGTGGGTGACGAAGGCGATGGACCACATGCCCGGGCGCGGGAACTCGACCATCACCACGCGGCGGAAGGTGTCCTTGTTGCGGCCGCTCAGGGCGTCGACCATCTGGCGGATCGTGCCGTAGAGCGAGCCGAGGCCGGGGATGCGTTCGAGGAGCGCGGCGAACCAGCGATGGAGGAGCTTGCCGAAGAGGCGTTTGGAGAGGTAGCCGACGACGACCAGGATGCAGATCATCACCACGGCGGACGACACCACCACCAGCTGGCGGTAGAGGCCGACGGTGAAGTCGGGCGCGGGGGTCTTCGAGTTATGCCAGAGCCAGGCGAGCCCGATCTCGAGCGCGGGCTGGATGAACTTGCCCATCAGGTCGAGCAGCACCGACACCACGTAGAGCGTCAGGCCGATCGGCAGGAGCAGGAAGAGGCCCGTGAGGAAGTTATGGCCCAGGCGGGAGGCAAAGGTGGTCTTTTCGGTCGTTTCGCCCATGCCCCCCACAAAAGGAAGTCCCGCGACCGTGGCAAGGGCGGTCGCAGGATTCGGGGATTGGAAGGCCGCGGGCGCCGCTTTTACTGAACATATGAAGAACTTGCTCCGGGTTGCCCTCGCCATCGTCGCCTCGACCGCCAGCCTGCTGGCCGTGTCCGAAGCCTATCCCCGCACCGCGCCCGGCGACCTCGAGCTCAAGACCTTGCCCGCGGCCCGCTGGATGCGCACGGAATCCGCCAATGATTATTTCGCGGCGGACAACGGGCTGTTCATGAAGCTCTTCCGCTATATCGACTCGAACAAGATCCCGATGACCGCGCCGGTCGAGGCGGGCATCAAGCCGGGCACGATGGTATTCTACATGGACGAAGCCTCCGCCAAGCGCGCGGACCTCGCGGAGACCCCGCAGGTGAAGCTGTCGTCGGTCCCCGAGCGACGCGTGGCCGCGATCGGCATCCGCGGCTCCTATAGCCGCGAGAATTACGAGGAAGCGCTGGCCGAGCTGAAGGCCTGGCTGGCGAAGCGGACCGACGTCAAGCCGGCCGGCGAACCGTACGCGGTCTACTGGAACAGCCCGTTCGTGCCCTTCTTCCTCAAGCAGTCGGAAGTGCACATCCCCGTCGCGCCGACGAAGTGATCAGGCCCAGGGGCGCTGGCGCCAGGCGAGGCCTTCGGCGACTTCGCGGGCGAGTTCCGGGCCGCGGAAGACGAGGCCGGAGTAGACCTGCACGAGGCACGCGCCTTCGTCCATGAAACGGCCGGCGTCCTTCGCCGAGAGGATGCCGCCGCAACCGACGATCGGGATGCGTCCGTCGGCTTCCTTGGCGAGGAAACGCACGACCTGCAGCGAGCGTTCGAGGAGCGGCGCGCCGCTGAGGCCGCCGCGGCCGGGCGAGCACGCCTCGGTGCCCGCGGGGCGGGTGATGGTGGTGTTCGTGGCGATGATGCCGGCGAAGCCGCATTCGCCGACGACGCTGACGATGTCGGCCAGCTGGTTCGGATTGAGGTCCGGCGCGATCTTCAGGAGCAGGGGCACCGGGCCGCCGGCGACGGAACGGTTCTCCTGCGCGAGCGTGGAGAGCAGCGTCACGAGCGGGGCGCGGTCCTGGAGGGCGCGCAGGCCGGTGGTGTTCGGGCTGCTGATGTTGACGACGACGTAGTCGGCGAGCGGCGCGAGCAGCTTGAAGCAGGTGAGGTAATCCTCGTGGGCCTGCTCGTTGGCGGTGGCCTTGTTCTTGCCGATGTTGATGCCGAGCGGGCAGACGCGCTGGCCGCGGCCGGGGTGCTTGCTCAGGCGATCGTGCAAGGCCTGGGCGCCGTTGTTCGGGAAACCGTAGGCGTTCACGACGGCGTTGAGCTCAGGGTAGCGGAAGACGCGGGGCTTCTCGTTGCCCGGCTGCGCCTTCGGGGTGACCGTGCCGACTTCGACGTGGCCGAAGCCGAGGGCGGCCGCGCCGCGCCAGCCGATGCCGTCCTTGTCGAAACCGGCGGCGAGGCCGATGTGGTTCGGGAACTTGAGGCCGAAGGCTTCGATGGGCCGGCCGCCCTTGGGGGTCAGCGAACGTTCCATCAGGATACGGAGGGGGGCGCAGGCGCCCAGGAGGCCCATGCCGCGGAGGCCGACCTGGTGGGCCGTCTCCGGGTCCAGCGAGTAGAGGGCCTTGGAGATGACCTTGTCGTACAGGAAAGACATGCCCTGCAGTTAAGGGAGGAAAAGGCGGAAGGAAAGCGGAGAAGCCCGCCATTTGGACCCTCCGCCGACCCCTCTTGACTCCCGCCCAGACATGGACACACCACCCAGCCATGGCTGTGACTACCTCAAAGCTCCTTTGGTGCACCATCCGTTTCAAGGAGAAGGAAGGCAACTGGTGGGTGAAGGAGAACTCCGACCCCAAGCACTACGAGCCGGACGGCCTGGGCATCCTCGACCCGTTCCAGTTCCCCTGGATCCTCGACATGATGGACCCCCTCCGCGAGTACGGCCTCTCCAACGAGGTGCTCGAGGCCGCCTTCGTCCCGTTCCAGGCCCAGGACATCGAGAAGGACAACACCGTCCGCCTCGTCCGCGTCGCCGAACACATCCTCGACTCCGAGGAGCCGCTCTTCGCCCTGCCGAACATCAAGGACGGCGACAAGGGCGCCTACGCCGATTTCCTCGAGCACATCATGCGCCTGCGCGTGAAGCTCATCAACGACACGATCAAGCTCGAGCAGAAGCTCACCGTCGAGGACGTGGATGAGCAGCTCAGCGAGCTGCGCAACCAGGCCATGATCGAAGGCCGCGACATCCATCCTTTCGAGGAGATCACCGACATCCTCGAGTTCGTCCCGCAGGGCCATGAGGTCCCCGGCGACGACGATGACGACGACAAGCCCGCCCGCGCCCAGAGCGCGGCCGAGGACATCGCCGACCTGCCCGACGTCGAGGAAGTCGACAAGGACATGGAGAAGAACCTCCGCTGGGACGACGAAGAGGAGCCGGCCGAAGAAGGCGCCAGCGAAGAAGGCGGCGAGTCCGAAGGCGGCGGCAAGGCTTCCGGGAAGTCCGGTCGCCGTCGCTGAGCCGGCTTACTTGGACGGTTCCTCCGCCGGTTTCGCGGCCGTCTGCGGCTCGAAGAGCCAGAGGCGGCGCGACGCCATGTCCACCGCGATCGGATGGGCGCGCAGGAAGTCGTCGCCCAGCAGGTTGTGCTCCTGGTCGCGGATGAACTCCACGCCGGAGAGGGGCGCGCCGCCGATGGTCAGGGACTTGATCTTGCACACCTCGACGCGGGTGAGGGAGGTGCTGCGCACGGTGGCGACGGGTAGGAAGCCGCGGAACTCGGTCTGGCCCCGGAACTTCAGCGAGCTCATGTAGGACTTCGACGCGCCGGAATCGACGATCATCGGGACCTTCACGCCTTCGACCTCGATGTTCACGCCGCAGTGGCCGCCGCGGCTGTAGCAGGGGACCTCATGGGCGGCGGAGGTGTCGGGAATCTTACCGAGGATCATGACCTTGTTCCGCAGGTCCATGTAGAACGGGCGGGCGAACAGGATGTCGGCGCCGAGCAGGCCGTCGATGTCCATGCCATCGAGCGGCATGATGCTCACGTGGAAATCGCGCCAGGTGACTTCGCCGGCCTCGAGTCGCTCGACCAGGCCGAAGCTCGATTCGCTGCGTCCGGAGTTGCCCATGGTGGGCATGGTGAACGCTTCGGTGATGCCGCAACGCTGCGCGGCCCGCGGCGTGATCACGGCCGTGCCCTGGCAACCGGTGTCCACGCCCATCAGCACGGGCACGCCGTTGATCAGCATGCGCAGCGTCGGGATGGATTTGATGCGGAGGCGGAAGGTGGCCATGCCGCTTTCCGGGAACTCATCCTTGGGCTTCTTGAGGTCCTGGGCGGGCAGGGTGAGGGCGACGCCGAGGCTGAGGCAGGCGAAGAGGAGGCGCATGGGCTTCATCGGTGAGCGTCGGTGAGGCGCGGATCCGTCCGCGCCGGGGTCACTTCACCTTGGACGGTTTCCGAGGGAGGTCGACAAGGACCTGCGGATTTTTGGCTCAGGCCCCGCGCCGGCGTCGCCAGACGTAGGTCAGGGCGAAGAGCAGGCCGCCCAGGCCGACGGCCCAGTCGCCGTGCCGGACCCAGAAGGTGTCGGGCTGGCGGACGCGGGGTAGGCTGACGGGGGTGGCCAGGCGGGACCCGCGGAAATAGACGCTGCCGCCTTCGAGGACCGGGAAGGCGCGGCCGAGGGAATCGATGGTGCCGCTCCAGCCCGCGTTGCCGCAGCGGATCACCGGCAGGCCCGTGGCGGCGGCGAGCAGGACGGAATGGGCGGCGTGCTGGTAAGCGCCGGCTTCGCGGCCATACCAGGCGTCGTTGGTCACGACGACCAGGACGTCGGCCCCGGCGAGGGCATGTTCGCGGGCGAGCTCGGGGAAGACGTCCTCGTAGCAGACGAGCGCGCCGGCCATGAAGGTGTGGCCGCGGCGGGTCGTGAGCGGGAGCAGCGAAGGGCCGGTGCCCGCGATGCAATCCGTCTCGATCGGCACGACCTTGCGCAGCGGGAGGAAGTCGGCGAGGGGCACGTATTCGCCGAACGGCACGAGGTGGCGCTTGGCGTACACGGGCTTCTGGACGCCTTCGCCGGTGATCACCGCGACGGCGTTGCCGTAGCCCGCGCCGCGGCGGTCGATGGTGCCGATCACGAGCGGGGTGTCGGTGGCCTTCGCCAGGCCGGTAAGGCGGCTGACGTAGGCGTCGCTTTCGAGCGAGAGCGGCAGCGCGGCCTCAGGCCAGAGCACGAGGTCGGCGGCCTTGTTCGCCGCGACCGAGGCGGTCATCTCCTCGGTCAGGACGAGGTGCTCCTGCAGGCGACGCGGATCCCACTTCGCGTTCGGATCGAAGTCCGTCTGCACCACGCCGGGCGTGAAGCTGACCTTGTCCGCGGCGATCTTCGCGGCGTTCGCGGACAGGAGCGCGAGGAAGCCGAGCGCGATGGGCAGCAGGCCGAGGTAGAGTTCCGGCGTGAGGCGACGGAGCCAGCCCATCGGCCCCGCGGGCCGGAGGCTGCTTTCTTCGCGATACGATTCGACGAGGCGGACGATCCACCGGGCGAGTCCGAGGTTGAAGAGCACGAGCGCGATGGACAGCCCCACGGGACCGGCCCACGCGCAGAGGCTGAGCATGACCGGATTGCCGGTCTGCGACGCCGCCAACGGCAGCCAGCCGAAGCCGGAGAGGAGCGAGCCGCGGGTCCATTCGAGCAGCCCCCACGCGCCGGCGAGGCCGGAGATCGCGAGCAGGCGGGCCGGGAGCGAGGCGCCGGAGCACGCGGGGAAGATCCAGCGCAGGAGCAGCAGCCAGAGGAAGGGATAGAGCGCGCAGTATGCCGTGAGCAGGACGAGGCCGAGCCAGCCGAGCGGCGGGTAGACGTGGCGAAGCCAGACGAGCAGGGCGATCCAGAGCACCCAGCTCGTCGCGAAACTCGCGCGTCGCCAGAGGCGCCAGTCCGGACGGAGCGTCGTGGCGTAGGCCGCCGGCACCAGCGCGATGAATGCCCAGAACGGGTGGCCGACGGGACCGAACGAGAAGAAGAGCAGCAGGGCGGTCAGCGACGTTCCCGCCCAGGCGAGCCAGGCGTCGGTACGTCCGCTGCTCGTCGGCTGCTCGGTCATTCCGACAGGACTTCGGCGACTTCCCAACCTTCGTCGCGGACGAGCGCCTCGGCCTTCTTCCACTTCAGTTCCTGGGTCTCAGGTCCCTTGCGGATGCGGACGATGGCGTTGCGGCCGATCTTCGGCGTCAGGCGGCGGAAAGGCTCGGCCTTCGGCGCGTTGGCGGGCGTGGTCTCGGTCGTCTCGGTGGCGCCCGGTTCGGCCGGGCCGGTGGCCTTGGCCTGGCCCTGGGCGCGGCGCATGAGGGCTTCGAGCGCCTCCATCGAGGTCGCGGTGCGGAAGAGGCCGGAGCACGTGTCGGTGCGCAGCTGCTGCATCAGGCGTTCGAAGGCCTTGAAGGCCTCGGCCTTGTACTCGTTGAGCGGGTCCTTCTGCGCGTAGGAGCGGAGGCTGACGCCGCGGCGGAGGTCTTCCATCTCGGTCAGCTGGTTCTGCCAGTTGCGGTCGATGGCGCGGAGGAGGACGTTGCGTTCGAGGTACTGCAGGATCTCGGGCGACTCGTGTTCCTCGCGGCCGATCTGGAGGGCGCGGACGCGGTCGGTGGCGAGGAGGACCACCTGGGCCTTCGTGCGGGCGAGGATGTCCTCGAGGTCGATCCGCATGTGGAAGGTCGTGACGTACCAGTAGACGAAGGTCTCGGCGGCGCGGCGGTCGGCCTCGCCGGCGGGATCGGGGAAGACGACGTCGAGGCGGGCCTCGATCTCCTCCTCGACGATGTTCAGGATGGTCTCGCGGCTGTCGACGGCCTTGAGGGCGCGGTTGCGCAGGCCGTAGATGATCTGGCGCTGCTGGTTGAGCACGTCATCGTACTGGAGCAGACGCTTGCGCATCGAGTAGTTCTGGCCCTCGACGCGCTTCTGGGCGGTGCCGATGGAGTGGTTCAGGAACGGGTGCTCGAGCGGTTCGCCTTCCTTGAACGACTTCTCGAGCATCGAGGAGACGATGCCGGCGTTGGCGAAGAGACGCATCAGGTCGTCCTCGAGGGAGACCAGGAAGCGGGAACGGCCGGGGTCGCCCTGGCGGGAGCAGCGGCCGCGCAGCTGGCGGTCGACGCGGCGGACCTCATGGCGTTCGGTCGCGAGGACGTACAGGCCGCCGAGCTCGCGGACGCCTTCGCCCAGCTTGATGTCGGTGCCGCGGCCGGCCATGTTGGTGGCGATCGTCACGGCGCCGAGCTGGCCGGCCATGGCGACGATGTCGGCCTCGGCCTCGTGATGCTTGGCGTTGAGGATCTTGTGCGGGATCTTGGCCATCGCGAGCATGCGGCCGAGGGTCTCGGAGGCCTCGACGGAGGCGGTGCCGACGAGCACGGGCTGGCCGCGCTTGTGGGCTTCGGCGATCTCCTTGATGGCGAACTGGTACTTCTCCTTGCGGGTCTTGAAGACGATGTCGTTGTCGTCGATGCGGATGCAGGGGCGGTGCGTCGGGATGGCGACGACCGTCAGCTTGTAGATGTCATGGAACTCGGAAGCCTCGGTCTCGGCGGTGCCGGTCATGCCCGCGAGCTTCTGGTACATGCGGAAGTAGTTCTGGATCGTGATCGTCGCGTAGGTCTTGTTCTCCTTCTCGAGCGCGACGCCTTCCTTGGCCTCGACGGCCTGGTGGAGGCCGTCGGACCAGCGGCGGCCTTCCATGATGCGGCCGGTGTTCTCGTCGACGATCTTCACCTTGCCCTCGTGGACGACGTACTGCTTGTCCTTCTCGTAGAGCGCGTAGGCCTTGAGCAGCTGGCCGATGGCGTGGATGTCCTCGGAGGCCTGCGCGTAGGCGGCTTCGGCTTCGCCGCGGAGCTCGGCGCGGCGTTCCGGCGTGAGGGACTCGTCGCGGTCGAGCTCGACGTAGCGGGTCGGGAGGTCGGGCAGCACGAACGCGTCGGGCTCGCCGGGGCGGAGCGTGTCGCGGCCCAGCTGGGAGAGGTCGGCCTCGTGGTTGCGTTCGCTGATGGAGAAGTAGAGGCGCTCCTTGAGGTGGAAGCGGCGGTCCTTCTCGATCTCGGAGGCGAGCACGCCTTCGTGCTTCTCGAGCAGCTTGCGCCAGCGGCCGTTCTCCATCAGGCGGAGGAAGACGCGGTTGCGCGGCATGCCGTGGGCGGCGAGCCAGAGCTTGTCGAGCGTGTCGGGCGAAGGGTCCTTGTCGGCGCCGAGCTTCTCGAGTTCCTCGCGGGCTTCGTTGACCAGGCGGGTGACGAGGCGGATCTGCAGCTCGACCAGGCCGGCGACGGGCTGGCGGAGACGCGGGAAGGCCGGCTCGCGTTCCTCGGCGACGGGGCCGGAGATGATCAGCGGGGTGCGGGCCTCGTCGACCAGGATGGAGTCGATCTCGTCGACGATGCAGAAGTAGTGGTCGCGCTGGACCTGCTCCTCGGGCGAGAGGGCCATGCCGTTGTCGCGCAGGTAGTCGAAGCCGAACTCGGAGGCGGTGCCGTAGGTGATGTCGCAGCCGTAGGCGGCCTTGCGTTCGTCGCCGGGCATCTGGTTCTGGATGCAGCCGACCGTCAGGCCGAGCCAGCGGTACAGGTGGCCCATCCACTCGGAGTCGCGGCGGGCGAGGTAGTCGTTGACGGTGACCAGCTGGCAGTTCCTACCGGTCAGGGCGTTTAGGTAGAGGGGCAGGGTGGCGACGAGGGTCTTGCCTTCGCCGGTCGCCATCTCGGCGATCTTGTTCTGATGGAGGGCGATGCCGCCGATGAGCTGGACGTCGAAATGCACCATCTCCCAGGTCTGCTCATGGTCGCAGACGATGGCCTTGGTGCCGCAGAGGCGTCGGGCGGCGTTCTTGACGACCGCGAAGGCCTCGGGGAGGAGGGCGTCGAGGGATTCGCCCTTGGCATGGCGCTGCTTGAACTCGTCGGTCTTGGCGCGGAGCTGTTCGTCCGTCAGTTTCTGGTACTCGATTTCGAGCAGGTTGATCCGCTTGACCAGGGGCGCGCACTTGCGGAGGAACCTCCGGTGGTGGCTGCCCGCGAAGAGCTTGAGGATGCTGAGAAACATGGGTCCGGGAGCGACAGGTAGCAAACCCCGACCCCACCCCCCGGGGCAAGCCTTGTCTCGGGTTGTTCACATCGGGTTTTCCGCCTTGCGGCTGTCCTCCCGCCCTCAAGATGGGACATACCCATGGCTGAAAACGTCCTTATCCTCGGCACCGGCTGCGCCGGCCTGACCGCCGCCATCTACGCCGCCCGCGCCGGCCTCGCTCCGTTGGTCCTCGAAGGCGGCCAGCCCGGCGGCCAGCTGACCACGACCTCCGAGGTCGAGAACTTCCCGGGCTTCGTCCACGGCGTCGACGGCAACGAGCTCATCACGAACATGAAGGGCCAGGCCGAACGCTTCGGCGCCAAGTTCGCCTGGGATCGCATCGACTCCGTCGACTTCTCCGGCCCGGTCAAGAAGCTCAAGGGCGGCGAAGCCACCTACGAGGCCAAGGCCGTGATCATCGCCACCGGCGCCTCGCCCCGCCTCCTTGGCATCCCCGGCGAGAAGAAATATTACGGCGGCAACGGCGTCACCACCTGCGCGACCTGCGACGGTGCGTTCTACCGCAACGTCCCGGTCGCCGTCGTCGGCGGCGGCGATTCCGCCTGCGAGGAAGCCCTCTTCCTCACCCGTTTCGCCTCCAAGGTCTACCTCGTGCACCGTCGCGACACCTTCCGCGCCTCCGACATCATGGTCCAGCGCGTGAAGACCCACGAGAAGATCGAGCTCGTGCTCAACGTCACCCCGACCGAGATCCTCGGCGACGAGAAGGTGCACACCCTGCGCGTCATCGAGAAGTCCGGCGCCGCCCGCGACCTCGGCGTGAAGTGCGTCTTCGTCGCCATCGGCCACGTGCCCAACTCCCAGGCCTTCACGCCGTCCCTCGAGGTCGACGAAGGCGGTTATTTCGTCGCCGGCGCCAACACCGTCAGCACCCGCGTCCCCGGCGTCTTCGTCGCCGGCGACTGCGCCGACCACGTCTATCGTCAGGCCATCACCGCCGCCGGCATGGGTTGCCGCGCCGCGATCGAAGCCGAACGCTGGCTCGCCGAGCACCACGGCTGAGGTCCCCCACGGAGCGGCGGTTTCCAACCGCCGTCACGCCCCCCTTAACGACTCTGCCATAATCGCGCCCCCTCCGTTTCTCCGCGCTCCGTTTTTTCCTCGTGCCACGCTCCACCACCTTCACCGCCTACCTCCGCCGCCTCGTCGCGGTCGGCGCGGGCGGTGCCGAGCACGTCGAGGTACTGGCCGACGTTGAGCTCGATGCGCAGCT
>OFRH01000017.1_pt1 | contig 38702 bp, 39 predicted proteins | sample 1543111 | NCBI WGS metagenome assembly OFRH01 (sample SAMN07774220, study PRJEB24372) | wastewater metagenome | isolation source: Exp Tend NO 100WW | collected 2016-02
GTCGACGTCGGCGATGTCGATGGACATGATCTCGTAGGCGGTATGGGCGTCGAGGCCGCGCTCCAGCACGGTCTTGGAGATCCGGTCGGGGTTCTCGAGGACGACCTTGTAGCTCTCGGAGGAACCGATGGTGGTGACGATGCCTTCGCCGACGCGCGCGATGATGGTCTCCTCCTGGGCGCCGCCGACGAAGCGGTCGAGGTTGGTGCGCACGGTCACGCGGGCCTTCACCTTCACCTGGATGCCGTCCTTGGCGACGGCGTCGATCGTGGTGCGGCCGCTGGCGGGATTCGGGCAGTCGATGACCTTCGGGCTGACGGAGGTGAGCACGGCCTCGAGCACGGATTTGTTCGTGCCGCGGGTGGCGATGTCGATCGCGCAGGCGCGGTTCCAGTCGAGGTGCAGGCCGGCCTTCTGCGCGGCGATGAGCGCCTGGACGGTCTGCACGATGTTGCCGCCCGCGAGGTAGTGGGCGTCGATCTTCTCGACGTCGACCGAGAGGCCGGCCTTGGTGGCGGCGATCTTGGCGTCCACGATCACGGTGTAAGGGACGCCGCGCAGGCGCATGCCGACGAGGTCGAACAGGCCGACCTCGGCGCCGGCGAGGCGCGCGCGCACCCAGACGGCAAGGAAGGACAGAAGGAAGAGGACGAGGAGCAGCAGGGCGCCGGCCGCGATCCAGATGATGATGTTGGGGATTTCCATGGGAAAAGGATTCAGCGGGAGCGACGGACGGTCACGCGGCCGGCGCCGGCCTCGGTGACGACGACGGCGGCGTTGCGTTCGACGAAGCCGTCGAGCGAGAAGGCCTCGACCAGCGCGCCGTCGATCTCGACGGTGCCGGAGGGCGCGAGGACCGTGACGGCCTTGCCGGCCTTGCCGACATAGACCGCGTAACCGGCGGCGGCGGGGACGGCGGCGCCTTCGTTGCTGCTGACGTTGATCATCGAACGGCCGATGGCGGTCCGCGGCAGGAGGCGACGGAACGCGAAGAACTCCAGCGCCAGGACGACGAGGAACACGACGCAGAACACCGCGCAGGTGGTGGCGCCGGCGGCCGCCGACTGGTAGATGCCGGCGAAGGAGATGACCGCGCCGAGGAACCCGAGGAAGACGGTGGGCAGGAAGAACTCCGCGCCGATCAGGACGAGGCCGGCGACGAGCAGGCCGATCGGCAAGGCCAGGGAGACCTCTGCGGGGGAGGCGGCGAGGAACATCATGCCGGTGACGATGCCGGCCCCCCGCCCTCTTTCCAATCTTTTCTGGCCCGGCCCGCTTACAATCGGCCTGAAAACCTGTAACCCTCACGCTTGCGGGCCGCGCTCGGCCCGCCCTATTCTCGGCCATGGCCAAGAAACCGCCCGCCCCTCGCCGCACCCCGGTCAAGGAAGCCCATCATGTGCTGCAGGACGCCCTGCTGAAGGCGGGCGAAAAAGCCGCCGGCAAACATGGCGAGATCGCCAAGTCCCTCGGGGTCTCCGCGTCGATGCTCTACAAGTGGCGCGAACCGGCCGACCAAGGCAGCGGCCAGCCGAACCCGCTGCACCGCACCGCCCTGCTGATCGACCTCACCGGCGACACCCGCATCGTCGACTGGCTCGCGCAGCGCGCCGGCGGCACGTTCACGCCGGTCGAAGGCGAAGCCCCCGGCGGCGACCTCGACAAGGCGGCCAACGCCCTCGTGCGCGAATTCGGCCTGCTCATCGCCGACGTCGCCGACTCGATGGAGGACCATCGCATCACCGCCGACGAGACGCAGGAGCTCCGCGAGAAATGGGACCGCATCCGCAAGCGGACCGAAGCCTTCGTGCGACGCTGCGAGAAAGGCGACTTCCGCCCGAAGGGCTGAGCGATTTCGCTTTCACGGACGCCGCGAAAAGGTAACCAGAAGCCATGGCCGAATTCACCATCCGCCCCTACGGCGACCCGGTCCTCCGGGCCAAGGGCGATCCCGTGAAGGAGTTCGGCCCCGCCCTGCGCTCGCTGGGCGACGCGATGCTGCGCGCGATGAAGACCGCGAAGGGCATCGGCCTCGCCGCCCCGCAGGTCGGCCTCTCCCTGCAGCTGTTCGTGATGGACGTGCATGACGAGGAGTTCCTCCCGGTGCTCGACGGCAAGGCGCGCCCGCCCGAGGAGATCATGCCCATGCTGCTCGCCAACGCGACGGTGACCGTCCCGGCCGGCGAGCCCGAGACCTACACCGAAGGCTGCCTGTCCTTCCCCGGCATCACCGGTGACGTCGAGCGCGTCGAGCGCGCGATCGTCCGCTACCGCGACGCCGACGGCGCCCCGCACGTCCTCGAATGCGCCGGCCTGCTCGCCCGCTGCGTGCAGCACGAGCACGACCATTGCCAGGGCGTCCTGTTCATCGACCGCATGACGCGCCCGCACCAGCTGCTGACCGCGGCCAAGGTGAAGAAGCTCAAGCGCGCGACGACGGCCGAGATGAAGGCCGCCCGCAAGAAGGCCTGATCACTTCGCCGCGGCGGGAAGCGCGACCTTCAGGGACAGCTGGCCGACGTCGACGGCTTCGCCGGCGGCCGGGAGGCTCGCGACCTGGAAGGCGATCTCGCCGGCCGGAGCGGTGGCCGCGACGGCGCGCCACTTCGCGCGGACGCCCTCGGAGGCGGCGGGACCGCCGCCGGCGACGATCACGACATACGGGGCGGCGGCGACGCCGACCTTGCTCTGGGTGACGGAAAGATGCGCCAGCAGGGCCGAGCCGAGCGGATCGCTCGCGCGGTCGAAACCAAGGACCCAGTCGCCGCCTTCGCTGAGGCGAGGGAGGAAGCTGCGGTCGTCGCGCAGCGCGATCTGGCAGACGCCGGCGGGGACGGTCGCGGAGCCGAGCTCGGTATACGCGACTTCGGAAGCGAGGAGGCGCATGCCGTACGCGTCCGCCAGACGGAGGAAAAGCAACCCGCGGGGGCCGGCCACGGGGGCGGCGTAGAATTCGGCCCACAGCACGGCGACCTGCTTCGAGGCGGTGGCGGGCTTGAGTCCCTTGGAGAGGGACGGGGCGCCTTTGTCGACGCCGGGCACGTAGGCGTAACCTTCGGTCGGCACCGCCGCGAGCGACTTGTCGTCGGCCTTGTTCCAGGCGGCGCGGATGTCGGCGGAAAGGTCCTCGGGGCGATTGAGCTTACCGTCGCCGAGCAGGCTGATCGAACCGATGAGATGCACCTTGGCGTAGCCCAGGTCGCGCGCCTGCTTCTGGAGGCGGACGACGGACTGCGCGACGGCGACGTTCAAAGCCGTCGGCGCGACGTCGGCGGCGAACGTGACCGGCTTGGTCTTCTCAGCGACGCGGGCGGCCGCGGCGTTGCGCAGACGGACCAAGGTGGGCAAGGCCTGCTGGATCTGGGCGTTGCCTTCGTCGATCATCTTCTGCGTGCGGGCCTTGACCTGCTCCGGCGTCTCGGTGAGCCCGCCGACCTTCGGGCCTTTGTTGTCGGCGGAGGCGCCGCCGCTCGTCTTCAGGATGCTCTGACCGGTCTTGACGCGGTTTTCGCCGGCCGTGGTGACGCGCATGGCGCTGTTCCACTCGATCATCTCGTTGGGCTTGAGGTAACGCACCACCTCGGCGTCCGGGATGGCGGGAGGGGGCGGCGGCGCCACCTCGCCGGCGGCGACGAAGATCAGGGAGGCGAGGAGGGCGTACATGGGGTAAAGGTCAGGACTCGTCGAACTTGCGCGCGAACAGGGCCTCCATCTCTCCGAGGAGAGCGGCGCCGTCCTTGCCCCGGACCGAGAAACGGAGCTTCGAGTTCTGGCCGGCGGCCAGCATCATGAGGCCCATGATGCTCTTGCCGTTCACGGACTCCTCGTCCTTGGAGACGGTGATCTCGACGTCCGGATAGCGGTTGGCCAGACGGACGATCTGGGCGGCCGGGCGGGTGTGGATGCCCATCCGGTTCTGCACGGTGAATTCGCGGGCCAAAGCCTCGTGGGTTTCTTCCATATAAGGGGTCGGTCCTGCGACGAACACAGGATAGAGGAAAAGGGAGGGTGGCGGCAAGGCGGGTCAAGGCAAATTGAGCCTAAGGGAGGGGACGCTTGACCTTCCCCGCCAGACCCCTCCAATCAACCCAAACGAACTACCGTGGCCAAGCCCGCTGTCCTTACCCACCCGGAATCCCTGAAGCGCCCTGCCGGCCCTTCGGAATACGCCAAAGATCCGGTCAACGCGTCCATGTCAAAGGCCGAGAAGATCGCCCTTTACACCAAAATGGCTCGTATCCGCCATTTCGAGCAGCGCTGCATCCGGATCTACCAGCAGGGTAAGATCGGCGGCTTCCTCCACCTTTACGTCGGCCAGGAGGCCGTCGCCGCCGGCACGATCTCCCTCCTGGGCAAGCACGACCACATCATCACGGGCTACCGCGACCACGGCCACGGCCTGATGGTCGGCATGGGCATGAACGAGTGCATGGCCGAACTGACCGGCCGAGTCACCGGCTGCTCCCAAGGCAAGGGCGGCTCGATGCACTACTTCGCCCCGGACAAGAACTACTGGGGCGGCCACGGCATCGTCGGCGGCCAGGCCCCCCTCGGCACCGGCCTCGCCTACGCCGTCAAGTACATGGGGCTCAAGGGCAGCTGCCTTGCCTACATGGGCGACGGCGCCGTCAACCAGGGCGCGGTCCATGAGGCCTACAACCTGGCCTCCCTCTGGGACCTCCCGATGATCTTCGTCGTCGAGAACAACGGCTACTCGATGGGCACCTCCCAGGAACGCTCGACCGCCCACCCGGGCTGCCTCGCGAAGCGCGCCGAAGGCTACAACATGGCCTGGGACGTCATCAACGGCCACGACGTCTACGAAGTCCGCGCCAAGACGGCCCTCGCCCTCAAGCGTGCCCACGAGGAATCCAAGCCGACCGTCCTCGAGATCTTCACCTACCGCTACTTCGGCCACTCGATGGCCGACCCGGACAAGACCTACCGCGACAAGGAGGAGATCAAGGAATACCGCGAGAAGAAGGACCCGGTCCTCGCCTTCGAGCAGGAACTCCTCCGCGAGAAGGTCCTGACCCCCGAACTCTCCCAGAAGATCAACGAGGAAGCGATGGCCGAGGCCGACAAGGCCGCCGTCTTCGCCGACGAGTCGCCGGATCCCACCGTCGCCGACATCACCAAGCACATCTACTGGGAAGAGGACAACCGCGGGCCCGACACCACGAGCCGCGGCACCATCATCTTCGAATAACCCTTCTTCGCACACACCGTCATGGCCGTCATTTCCTACCGCGAGGCGCTCCGCGCCGCGATGCGCGAAGAACTCAAGCGCGACGACAAGGTCGTCATCATGGGCGAAGAAGTCGCCCAGTTCAACGGCGCCTACAAGGTGACCGAGGGCCTCCTCAAGGAGTTCGGCCCGAAGCGCATCGTCGACACCCCGATCTCCGAAGCCGGCTTCATCGGCCTGGGCATCGGCGCCTCCATGCTCGGCATCCGCCCGGTGATGGAACTGATGTTCTGGTCCTTCTCGTACGTCGCGTTCGACCAGATCGTGAACAACGCCGGCAACATCCGCTACATGTCCGGCGGCCTCATCAACTGCCCGATCGTCATCCGCGGTCCGGCCAACGGCGGCACCAACGTCGGCGCCACCCACTCCCACACGCCCGAGGCCATCCTCGCCTCCCACCCGGGCATCAAGGTCGTCTGCCCGGCCACCCCGTACGACGCCAAGGGCCTGCTCAAGGCGGCCATCCGCGACAACGACCCGGTGTACGTGATGGAGAACACCATCCTTTATAACGACAAGGGCGAGGTGCCGGACGAGGATTACATCGTGCCGCTCGGCGTCGCCGACGTGAAGCGCGTGGGCACGGACCTCACGATCGTCGCCCACGGCCGCGCCGTGATCACGAGCCTCAAGGCCGCCGAGATCCTCGAGCAGGAACACGGCGTCAGCGTCGAGGTCGTCGACCTCCGCTCGATCCGCCCCCTCGACGAGGAGACCATCCTCGCCTCGGTCCGCAAGACGCACCGCGCCCTGCTGGTCGAAGAGAACAAGCCCTTCTGCGGCGTCGACGCCCAGGTGGCCTACCTCATCCAGTCGAAGGCGTTCGACGAGCTCGACGCCCCGATCCACCGCGTGTCCTCCATCGACGCCCCGCAGATCTACTGCAAGCGCATGGAAGACCAGCAGCTCCCCGACGTGAACCGCGTCGTCCGCGAAGCCCTCAAGGTCCTCGCCTAATCCCTACTCTCTAATCCGATGGCTGAAATTATCGATATGCCGAAGCTCTCCGACACGATGTCGGTGGGGACTTTGGTGAAATGGAACATCAAGGAAGGCCAAGTGGTGGCCTTCGGCGACATCCTGGCCGAAGTCGAGACCGACAAGGCGACGATGGAGCTTTCCTGCACGGTGCCGGGCACGATCCTCAAGGTCTACGCCCCCGCCGGCACGCAGCTGCCCGTCGGCGCGCCGATCTGCGCCATCGGCAAGAAGGGCGAAGCCGCCCCTGAGCCTTCCGCCGCTCCGGCCCCCAAGGCCGCCGCTCCCGCGACCGCCGTCCCGGCGATCCCCGAGAAGACCGACGTGAGCTGCATCCCCGCCGCCCCGGCTTCTTCCGGCTCCGTCGCCCCGCAGTCCGACGCTTCCCGCGCCAAGGCCTCGCCTTACGCGAAGCGCATGGCCGAGAAGGCCGCGCTCAACGTCGCCTCCCTCGCCGGCTCCGGCCCCGGTGGCCGCGTCGTCGGTCGCGATGTCGCCGCCGCCGCTTCCGCCCCGGCCGCCGCCGCTCCTTCCGGCCCGCTCAACGTCGCGGTCGCTCCGCCTGCCGACGGCAAGGGCATCCAGCCTGACGCCGACGTCCCCGTGGGCGGCATGCGCCAGACGATCGCCCGCCGACTCCTGGAGTCCAAGGTCACCGTCCCCCACTTCTACCTCGAAGTCGAGGTCGACGCCGCTCCGCTCATGGCGATGCGCGAATCGCTGAACAAGCGCCTCGCCGAAGCCGGCGCCGACGCGATCAAGCTCTCGGTCAACGACTTCATCCTGAAGGCTTCCGCCGAAGCCCTGCGCCGCGTCCCCGCGGTCAACGCCTCCTGGGCCGGCACGAGCATCCGCACGCATAGCGCGGTCCACCTCTCCTTCGGCGTCGCCCTCGAGGACGGCCTGGTCACCCCGGTCATCCGCGACGCGCACGCCAAGACCCTGAAGGACATCGCCGTCGAGGCGAAGTCCCTCATCGGCAAGGCCCGCTCGAAGAAGCTCACGCCGAACGAGATGTCGGGCTCGACCTTCACGGTCACTAACCTCGGCATGTACGGCGTCACCGGCTTCTTCGGCATCATCAACGTGCCCAACGCCGCGATCCTCTCCGTCGGCGCGACCATCAAGAAGCCCGTCGTCGACGCCCAGGACCGCCTGGTCATCGGCCATCGCATGGTGATCGGCCTCTCGGGCGACCACCGCGTGGTCGACGGCGCCAACGGCGCCCAGTTCCTCCAGGCGCTCAAGCAGCTCCTCGAAGAACCGGCGCTGATGCTGATCTGAACGGAGCGAAAGCGCTTCCGAAACCCGGGCCCGCGAGGCGCCCGGGTTTTTTGTGCCCGGCTCAGAACGTCCGCACCGCGGACAGGCCGCCGTCCACGTGCAGCACCTGGCCGGTCATGAAGCGGGAGTGGCCGGAGAGGAGATGCGCGACGAGCGCGGCCATGTCTTCGGAGCGACCGACCTGCTGGAGCGGGTGACGCTTGGCGGCGGCTTCCTTCTTGAGATCCGAATTGAGCAGCGCGCCGGCCAGCGGCGTGTCGGTCAGCGACGGCGCGATGACGTTCACGCGGATCGCGGGCGCCCATTCGGCGGCGAGGCTCCTGGCCAGCGCTTCGACGGCCCCCTTGGCGGCCGCGATGCTCGCGTGCATGGGCATGCCCTGCGCGACGGCGACGGTGGAGAAGAGCACGACGGACGCGTTGCCCGAGGCCTTGAGCGCGGGGAGCGCCGACTGGAGCGCGGCGATCGCGCCGAAGAGGTTCACCTGGAGGTCGCGCTGGAAATCCTCCGGCGTCAGGCGATGGAACGGCTTGAGCGAGATCGAGCCGGGGAAATAGACGAAGCCGTCGAGGCGCTCGGGCCAGGTCAGCGGGCCGGGCGCGGCGGCGTCGAACGGCTGCGCGACGACCCCGAGGTCGGCGAGCTTCTCGGGCGAACGGCAGGCGGCATGGATGAAGTGCCCGTCGGCCTGGAGCTGCGCGACGGTCGCGCGGCCGATGCCGGAGGTGCCGCCGATGATCGCGATGTGCTTGGACATGGCCGCAAGGTTGCCGGGCGGCGGCGCAGGTCAAACGGGCCGCGTCTTTTCCGGGCACGAAAAAGGCCGGAGGCGAACCTCCGGCCTGATGCGGACGACGGGACGTCGCTTACTTCTTCTTGGGCGCCGCGGGCTTGCGCGGGGCCTTCTTGTCCTGGTTCGCCTTGAGCTCGTCTTCCGAGAACTTCGTGGCGACGCCGGCGGCGGGGACCTCGGCCTTGGCGGTCCAGACGATCGCGTTGAGGACGAGGGTGCGCTGGCTGTCGTTCGACCAGCCGGCGTGGTAGTGGCCGCCGGTGAAGCCGAAGCCACGACCGCCGTCCTTGCGCTCGACGGCCCAGGCGACGACCGCGGGCTTCTTGTCTTCCAGGACCATCTTCTTCACGTCGGGGTTGCCGGCGTGCGGGCCTTCGCCGCGGTTCATGGTCTCAGCCGGAGCGACCGCGGACAGGAGCGGCGTCACGCCCTCCATGCCGTCACGGAAACGCATGTTGAAGTACCACTCGTCGTTGGAGCCGAACGGCTTCACGCCGCGGCTGGCCGGGTGATCCGGGATGACCTTGAAGTCGGCGGTCCAGTGCGGGTTCACCGACCAGTGCTGCTCGAAGTAACCGCCGAGCCAGTCCTTGAACTCGCGGGCGCCCTTGCCCGTGGAGGAACGGCCGGCCGGAGGCGGGCTCACGGGCTTGCCGTCGACGCTGAGCCAGCCGGCGCGCTCGTAGGCGGGCTCGACGGCGTAGTGGAGACAGACGAAGCCGGTGCCGGCGGCCATCTTCTTGGCGAGCTGGTCGAGGTGCGGGAGGGCCGGGTGGCCGTTGCCGCCGTCGGAATAGATCACGATCGTGTCGGCCTTGGCGACGCGCTCGTCGGAGGGCCATTCGCCGTTGAGGGCGACGTCCACGTTCACGAGATCGGCCGCGCCCTGCTTCAGGCCGGAGGCGAGGAGCTGGATGCCGGCGTTATGCTCGTGCTCGCCCGGGCCATGGCTCGGCTTGCCGGCGATGAGGAGGACGTTCTTCTTGTCCGCGGCCGAGACGAACGCGGCCGAGAGCAGGAGGAGGCTGAGGAAGGATTTCTTCATGACGGCTTACTTGACCTCCTTGAGGACGATATCCTTGAACTGGACGACCATGGGCGGGCCGGCGTGGAGCTGGAGGGCGAGCAGGCCCTTCTTGGCGCCGACGGCGGTCTCGTCGGTGACGTCGACGGTCTGGACGCCGTTGATGAAGTGCTGGAGATGGCCGCCCTTGGCGACGATGCGGTATTCGTTCCAAGCCTCGGCCTTGATCTTGGCCTGGATCTCCTCGGTCTTGCCGAGCGAGCCGGTGACCTCGATCTTCGGCTTCTTGGGGTCGGCGCCGTCCTTGACGACGACCTTCTCGCCGCGCTTGGCGAGGATACCGCGGCCCTTCTCTTCATAGAGGATGCCGGAGTAGGTCTTGCCCGCCTCGAAGTCGCCCTGGTAGCCGGCGATCACGAAGCCCTTCTCGTCGACGAGCTTGCTGCGGTACTGGACGCCGGAGTTACCGCCGACGATCTTGTACTGGAAGGTGAGCTCGAAGTCGGCGACCTCGCCTTCCCAGACGAGGAAGGTGTTGCCCTTGGTGGGCTTCTCCTTGGTCGTGCGGCCGGTGATGACGCCGTCTTCGACGGACCAGAAATCCAGGCCTTTCCAGCCGGCGAGGTCCTTGCCGTTGAAGAGAGCCTTGTCCTCGGCGGCAACCGACGCGCAGAGCGCGGCGAGGGCGAGGAAGGGGGTGAGGAGCTTCATGGTGATGGTTCGGCGAGGGCTTACTTCTGCTTGCCGAAGAGGCGGTGCAGGTTCTTCAGGCCCTTGACGGCGATGTCGTCGCGGCGGGGCTCCATGGCGCGCCAGATGGCGGCGGCGCGGGCGATGACCTTGACGTCGGTGGTGAAGGATTCGATGACGACCTCGTTCTTGTAGCCGATCTTCTTGAGGGCGGCGACGATGGGCTTCCAGTCGAGCGAGTCGTTGCCCGGGGTGCCGCGGTCGGTGCCGCAGGCGTGGAAGTGGCCGAGGTGCTTGCCGGCCTTGAGGATGGCGGCGGCCTGGTTCTTCTCCTCGATGTTCATGTGGAACGTGTCGAGGTGGAGCTTCACGTTCGGGAGATTGACGGCCTTCACGAGGCGCAGGCCCTGGTCGCAGGTGTTGAGGAAGTCGGTCTCGAAGCGGTTCAGCGGCTCGATGTCGAGCTCGACGCCCTTCTTCTGGGCATGCTTGCCGATCGCCTTGAGGTTCTTGACGACGAGCTTGAAGTGCTTGGCCTTGGTCTTGTCGTCATGGGCGCCGATGAGGCCGACGACGGAGTAGAGCGGACCGATGATGCGCGGGCAGCCCATCTCGGCGGCCTGGTCGACGAGGGCCATGATGTACTTGCGGCCGTTGGCCTGATCCTTGGCGGATCCGCGGAGGTCGCGGCCGGGGCCCATGGCGGCGCAGATGGAGCCGATGGCGAGACCGGCCTTGGCGGCGGCGGCCTTCAGGAACTTCGGGTCGACGTGCGAAGGGTCTTCGATCGCGATCTCGACGGAGTCGAAGCCCCAGTTCTTGAGCTTCTTGAACATAGAGACGCTCTCATTGGTGAACGGAGAGGCGTAGAGGAAGGTATTGAGGCCGAAACGCATGGGTGTATGGATGATTTGGGGAGGAGCGGAGTTTCAGAGACGGTCAGGGGGCGGTCAAGGCTGGGCGTCGTCACGAGGCCTTTTAAGGGACGAGCTCGCCGAGGATCAGCAGCGCGCCCGGGAAGAACTGCAGGGGGGCGAACCGCTCCGGCTTGTCGATCTGGTTCTTGTTCTTCGCCAGGACGGCGGCCTTGTCGATCGGGTCGGCCAGCAGCTCGAGGCGGACGCTGTGCACGCCCTCCGGCAGGTCGGTGCCGACGACGAAGTTGCTCAGGCGCGCGTAGGTGCAATAGGCGTCGATACGCTGGACCACGAACGGCTTGCCGCCGTCGAGCGTGACGGCGACCTTCCCGCCGGCCGGACCGACGATGTCATAGACGGCGCAGTGCGTGCCCTTGAACTTGAACTCGATGCTCTGGCCGGGCTGGGTGAGGCGGACCATCGCCGGCAGCCGATTGGCCCAGGACTTGGCGTAGTCGGCGATCTTCATGTCCGCCGGGGCGAGGCCTGCCGACAGCTTCGCGGCGGTGATCGGCACGAGCGTCGCGCGCTCGAAGTTCGCCGGGTCGAGCGCGAGGGCGCTCACATGCGGGGTCGGGGCGTGGTTCGCGATGGCGAGCGCGGGCAGCGAACGGACGATGGCCTGCGTATAAAGCACCTGGCCGGTGGAATCATGCGGATGGACGCCGTCCCGCGCGAAGACGAACTTGTCGCCAAGCGCGGCCTTCTCCGCGTCGGTCTGCGGCAACGGCGCCTTCCAGACCAGCTTGCCGGCCTTGGCGAGCTTCGCGACTTCCATGCCGAGGGTGATCGACGGGATGCCGTAGTGATCGGCGACCTTCTCCATCGCGCTCGCGGAACGCTGCAGCTTGCCCTCGAGCATCGCGGGGGAGAGCGCCTCGGTCAGCGTGTAGACGAAGCAGATGTCGGTCTTGGGATTGGCCTTCCAGGTCTGGCGGACGATCCCTTCCATGCAGCGGATGATGCGCTGCGGGTCGGCGCCGCCGTCGTTGACGGCGAACTCGACGAAGAGCAGGTCCGGGCCCTTGGAGAGGACGTCCTGCTGAACGCGGAAGACGCCGAGGTCCGAGCCGGTGCCGCCGATGGCGGCGTTGATCTCGGCGAAGGTCGACTGCGGGTAGGCCTTCTTGAAATGGGCGAGGGTCTGCACGCGCCAGCCGTTCTGGGCGGTGATCGAACCGCCGAGGTAGCCGATCTTCAGCTCGGCGCCGGTCGTCTGGGCCTTGAGGAAGAAATTCGGCAGGCCGCCGCGGGCGCGGACTTCCTGGGCGTCGACCAGCGGGTAATCCTTGTCGGCGGCCTGGCCGAGCACGGCGGCGCACAGCGCCAAGGCGGAGAAGAGCAGTCTCATGGGGGTGAGGGATTAGACGTGAGGAAGGCCCGCGGGTTCCAGCCTATTGGCGACGTGCCGCGAAAAAACGAAAGTCCGCCTTCCTTCCGCCGCGGAGGCGCGTAAGTTCGTCGCATGGACAATGTCACGCACGCCGCCCTCGGCATCGCCGCCGGCATCGCCGTCCGCCGCGCCGGCGCCTCCCTGCCCGCCGCCGCCCTCGCGGGCCTGCTCGCCGGCGAAGGCCCGGACCTCGACGTCTTCATCCGCTCCGCCGGCGACCCGCTCGTCTCCTTCCGGTGGCACCGCCACTTCACGCACAGCTTCGCCTTCGCGCCGGTCTGGGGCCTCCTCGCGGCCCTGATCTCCGCCTGGTTCTTCCGCCGGCGACCCGACGCGCATTGGCGTGACCTGTTCCTGCCCGGCCTGGCGGGCGCGCTGTCCCATGTGCTCTGCGATGCGTGCACGAGCTACGGCACGATGCTGCTCTGGCCCTTCGACGAAGGCCGCTACGCCTGGGATTGCCTGCCGATCATCGACCTCTTCGCCACCCTGCCCGTGCTGGTGCTCGCGATCCTCGCGTGGAAGAAGGCCGCGCCCCGGCTCGCGGTCTACGGCCTGCTCTGGTTCACGACGTACGCGTCGCTGGGCGTCTGGCAGCATGCGCGCGCGGAGACGGCGCTGCGCCAGTGGTTCGCCTCGCAGCAGGTCACACGTCGTACGCCTCGCGTCGCGGTCAAGCCGACCGCCCTCAACCTCGTCGTCTGGCGCTGCGTGTGGCTCGAAGACGGCAAGTGGCATACGGCGGCCGTGCGGGTCATGCCCTTCATGGCCCCGCAGGTGATCGTCGGCGAGACCCGCGCGGCGCTCACGCCGCGGAGTCCCGGCCTCCCCGCGGCCGGCTCGCCGGCGGCCGTCATCATCGCGGACTTCTCCCGCTTCACGCAGGACTGGAACAGCTTCACGGTCGACGGTTCCGCCGTGCTCATCGGCGACATCCGCTTCGGCATGCTGCCGACGAGCGCGCGTCCGCTCTGGTCCGTCCGCTGCGAACCGAACATGCCGAGCACGGTCATCATGGACCGCTCCCTGCGTCCGGGCGACTGGGGCCGCTTCGGCCAGATGATCGCCGGCACGCATCCCGATTACGTCACCCTCCGATGAAGCTCCTCCCCGCCCTCCTCCTCGGCGCGACCGCCCTCGCCGCCGAACCGACGTTCAAGCTCGTGCTCGAAGACAACTTCGACGGCGCCGAGCCGAACCCGCAGACCTGGAATATCGAGACCGGCAAGCGCCGTGACTCCCTCAACTCGCCCAAGGCCGTCGACGTGAAGGACGGCGTGCTCAAGATCACGACCTGGACCGACGTCGACGGCACGACCTACTGCGGCTTCCTGACCACGCGCAAGAAGTTCGCGCTGACGCAAGGCAAGGCCGAGGCGCGCTGCCGCTTCTCCGTCCAGCCGGGCACGCAGATCGCCTTCTGGTCGCAGTCGCCGACCTACGGCAAGTCCGGCACGGCCGCAGGCGCGGCGACCGACGGCGTGGAGATCGACATCCTCGAGACGACGGGCCTGAAGAAAGGCGGCTACCAGTCCGTCCTCCACTGGGGTCCGTACAAGCATGCGACGGAGAAGAAGGCCAGTTCGACGCAACACCCGGCGAACGTCGGCGGCGCCTGGCACGACTACGGCGTCGAGTGGGACGACTCGGGCTACCGCTTCACCTTCGACGGCAAGGTCGTCTGGACCGACACGAAGTGCCCGGGTTCCAAGGCCCCGCAGTTCCTGCTGCTCACGAGCGAATCCAATATCAAAGGCTGGAACGGCGAACGCCCGAAGGAAGGCTACGGCCTCAAGGACGTCTCGAAGAACACCTTCGAGATCGACTGGGTGAAGGCCTGGGAGCGCGTCCCGGCGGCGAAGTGATTCAGCGCAGCTCGAAGCGGTAGCTCGCGACGGCTTCCGCCTCGACCGGCGAGCGGTCACGGGAAGCCGGGGAGAAGGTCGACGCGCGCGCGGCCGCCAGCGCGGCTTCGTCGAGCAGACGGCTCCCCGAACTCTGCGTCAGTTCGACGGCGCGCACGGAACCGTCCGCCGCGAGCGCGATGCGCACGCCGACGACGCCTTCGGCGCCGGCGCGGCGCGCACGCTCGGGGTAGGCCGGCTCCTGCCGGAAAAGAAAGGAAGGCGGCACGAAGACCTCGGCGACCGGCGCCGGCGCGACGGCGAGCACGCGGCCCTGCGTCGGCACGGCGGCCGCGGCGACCGGGATGGAAGAAGCGGCGACGGGGCGCGTCGCCTCGACCGGCGCGACGACCGGAGCGGCGACGGCGAGGTTCGGCGCGACGGCGACGGGCAGGCCGGCGCCGAGCGCCACGCCGCCCGGGGCTTCGCCAGGCAAGGCGACCGGCTCGGCCACGAGCGTCACCAGGACCAGGCCGCCCTCGCGGGAAGCCTCGCTGACGCCGACGGCGCCGCCCATCCAGACCGCGGCGACGGCCGCGAGATGGACGCCGGCCACGGCGGTCCAGATCAGGCGATGGCGACGGCTTTCGAGCACGCTGGCAGGGTCGGGGCGGCCTCGCGTTCAGTCAAGAACGGGCCGTGTCATTTCGCGAGGTCGGGCGGGATCATCCACAGCAGGCTCCACGTGCCATACGGACGCGGCCGCGTCGGCTTCGCCGTCCGCTCCAAGGCCAGCAGCCCGGCCTTCCGGAAACGGATCGCCGCGCCGCCGTCGGCCAGGCCCAGCAGCAAGGCCGTCAGTTCGGCCAGGTGCGGATTATGTCCGACCAGCAGACGGCTCCGCCGCGACTTGCCGAGCAGCTCCGCCGTCTTGCGCGGATCGTGTTCCGGCTCCAGCCCGCCCAGCACCTTGAGCGGCAGCGGCGAATCCGTCGCCAGCCGCAGCAGCTGGGCCGTGCGCACCGCGCGGACGAGCGGGCTGTGCTCGATCGCGGCCACTTCGTCGAGCGGGACGCGGCCCGCGCCCTTGGCGAGCAAGGCGACCTGCCGCTGCCCGTGCGCGGTCAGGTCGCGCGACGCATCCGGCGTCCCGGGGACGGCTTCGGCGTGGCGGAGCAGGTAGAGGCGCATGCCCGTACGCTGGGCCGGAATTATATTAATGCAAATCGGTCTTGCTCACCGGCGCCGTCCGTCAACCAATCGCGCGTGCGCCTCGCCGCGACCGCCGCCCTCCTCCTGTTCCTGTCCGCGTCGGCCGGGGCGGCCGGCACGACCCGCTATTCGACGGCCGGCATGGCCGTCGACGGCACGATCTGCGTCGACGCCGCGACCGGCACGGTGCTCTCGGCCGAGAAGGCGGACTTCCCCGGCCACCCGGCGAGCGTGACGAAGCTGATGACGACGCTCCTCGTGCTCGAGGACATCAAGGCCGGCAAGATCTCCTCGCGCAGCCGCGTGACGGTCACCAAGGCCGCCGCCGACATCGGCGGTTCGCAGGTCTGGCTGGCGCCAGGCGAGAGCTTCTCGGTCGAGGAGATGCTCTACGCGCTGCTGCTGCGATCCGCCAACGACGTGGCCGTCGCCCTCGCCATCGACCGCGCCGGCGACGTGCCCGCGTTCGTCGCCCGCATGAACCGCCGGGCCGCCGAGCTGGGCATGACCCGGACGACGTTCGTGACGCCCAACGGCCTGACCTACGGCAAAGGCCCCCACGACACCACGACCGCCCGCGACCTGGCCAGGCTCGCGGTCGCGCTCTGCCAGTTCCCGGAAGCGCTCCGTATCACCCGCACGAAGCAGTACTTCCTCCGCCGGCCGGGCAAGCCGCTCGAACTCCTCAACCATAACCACCTCCTCGACAGCTACCCCGGCTGCGACGGCCTCAAGACCGGCTGGACCGTGGCGGCCAACGCCTCGATCGTGACCACCGCCAAGGACAAGGATCTCCGCGTCATCGCCATCGTCCTCGGCTGCCGCAGCCCGCAGGGAGCCAAGGCCGAACAACGCCTCCGGGACAGCCTCGCCGCCGACCTGATGACCGAAGGGATGGCCAAGCTGAAGCGCCTGGAGGCAGAGAAAGCGCTCAAGGCCGCTCAGCTGCCCGCCCTCACCGCCCCCCGGAAACCTGTCCAAAAGCCCAAGAAAGAGGAAGGTTTCTGGGACTGGCTGGTGGATTTGTTTAGCTTCTAGACCCCAGCCGAAGGCGGGGTAAAAGAAGTAGTGAACATTTGTTCATTTTGCTTGCAAGGGTCTCCACCCTCGGCACCTTCCCTTTCGCATACCCAACGCTATGTCCGCCAAATCCGAACCCACCGCTAAGGAAAAATCTGCCAACCAGGCAGCCGAGAAGAAGACCCTCGATCTGGCTCTCTCCGCCATCAACAAGCAGTATGGCGACGGCACCCTGATGCGCATGGGAGACGCGACCAAGATGCAGGTCTCGACCGTGTCCACCGGCTCGGTCGCCATCGACCTCGCCTTGGGCGTCGGCGGCCTCCCCCGCGGCCGTATCGTCGAGATCTTCGGCCCGGAATCCTCCGGTAAGACGACCCTCTGTCTCTCCATCATCGCCGAGATCCAGCGCCAGGGCGGCAACGCCGTCTTCGTCGACGTCGAGCACGCCCTCGACCCCCGCTACTCCAAGGTCGTCGGCGTCGACCTCGACAACCTCCTGGTCTCCCAGCCCGAATCCGGCGAAGACGCCCTCAACATCGCCGAGACCCTCATCCGCTCCGGCGCCGTCGACGTCATCGTCATCGACTCCGTCGCCGCCCTCGTCTCCAAGCAGGAACTCGACGGCCAGATGGGCGACTCCACCGTCGGCGTCCAGGCCCGCATGATGAGCCAGGCCATGCGCCGCCTCACGGCCGCCATCAGCCGCACGAACTGCGTGGTGATCTTCACCAACCAGATCCGCGAGAAGATCGGCGTGATGTTCGGCAGCCCCGAGACCACCCCCGGCGGCCGCGCCCTGAAGTTCTTCTCCTCCGTCCGCATCGACATCCGTCGCATCGGCCAGATCAAGGAGCCCTCCGGCAAGGTCATCGGCAACCGCACCAAGGTGAAGGTCGTGAAGAACAAGGTCGCCCCTCCCTTCACGGAGTGCGAGTTCGACATCATGTACACCGAAGGCATCTCCCGCTCGGGCTCCGTCCTCGACCTCGGTATCGAACACAAGATCCTCGAGAAGAAGGGCGCCTGGATCGCCTATAACGGCCAGCTCATCGGCCAGGGCCGCGAAGCCGCCAAGGACTACCTCATCAAGAACCCGAAGGTCCTCGAGGAACTCCAGAAGACCATCATGGAGAAGGTCCAGGTCGTCGGCGGCATGACCCTCGGCGTCGGCGTGGCCGAGAACGTCACGGCCGAATAATCAATCGTTGTTGGCTAGCCATAGCCCGGGCCGCACGCAAGTGCGGCCCGTTTCATTGGCGGAGTCCGCTCAGCGCACCTCTTCGATCTTGAGCGTCGAATCGACGGGCTTGATGACCGCCTTGAGGGCGGCGGCCAGGCGGTCGAATTCGACCTGCGAGCTCTTCACGACGGCCTCCATGTCAGCCTTGGCTTCCTTGCTGCGGAAGAGGGTCTTGATCTGCTTGGTCTCGTAAGCCTGCTTCTCGGCCACGGCCTTCCAGATCTTGGCGAACGCCGGCGAGGTCGGGTTCTGCGGGAACTCGGCCGCGAGGTTGACGCCCTTGGCCAACTGCGCCGCGGTGAAGAGCTTGGCGCTGTCGCCCCAGGTGACCTTGACCTGCGCGGTCTTGGCGCCGGCGACCCGCAAGGTGAGGCGGTTGAGCTTCTTCTGGAAATCGGCCAAGGCCACGCCGGCGGCGATGGTATTGTCCTTGGTCACGTCACCCGGCTCGAAGGAGAACGGCAGGCGGAAGCTGCGCAGGGCGATCGTGCCGCCCTCGGCCTTCATGATGCGCTGGCCGTAACGGGCGTTGGCCTTGCCCGTGGCGAGGTCGAGGTCGATCTGGCCGATGTCGCCGCGCAGGCCGAGGCCCTCGAGGAAAGCGGTGGCCATCATGACATGGCCGGCCCAGCCGGGGTGCACGCCGTCGTTACCCTCGAGCTTGAAGCCTTCGCCATGCTTGGCCCGGGCCTCATGGCCCTTCACGAGCATCGGCCAATAGACGTCGGCGAACGCGACCTGCTCGGCCTGGGCGACCTCGATGTCGATGTTGCGGAAATTGAGCAGCGCGAGGTTGAGGGTCTGCCAGGTGCCCTTCGCCGACTTCACCCAGGGCGGGACGGAGTGGATGGTGCCCGACGAGCCGAGCACGACGCGCGCGCCGGCCTCCTTGAACTTGCGCACGACGGCCGTCTGGTTCGCGCGATAGGTCGCGGCGATCGCATCGTCCTGCGGCACGTAGCGGAAATCGTTCATGCCATAGCAGGTGGTGGCGATGGTCGGCTTGAAACGGAGGACGTCGTTGTCCATGCGCTTGAGGAAGCCGCCGGCCTGCTCGCCGCTCCAGCCATACTGGCGGACGGTCACATGCAGGTCGGAGCGCGCGGCGACGATGTACGCTTCCATGAGGAGGCTGTACATCTTCTGCTCGGTGATGGAGTCGCCGCAGATCGCGAGGCGATCGTCCTTCTGGAGCAAGGGCGCCGCGGTCTTGGGCGCCTGCAGGCCGACGTACTCGGCCGGAACGATGTCGGGGCGGGCCTGGTATTGCTGACAACCGGTCAGACCGAGGCACAGGAGCAGGATGGCGCAGGGGTATCGCATGGGGCGGTTCTAGCCGCCGACACGGGGAAATCACGCCTGTTCCGCCCGCCCGCTTGCTTTTCACAGGCCTTTCCTTCATATTGACTGTCCCCTGCGGTGTTCGACACCCGCGGCAGCCTCCCTTCCCTACGAACATAATATACGGGAGGTGCGACCCGACCGGCCTCGTCCGAGCCGTGGCAACGTACCGCCCACCTAAATCCAGGATACAGTGGAGCTCCAATCGGAATCGGCACAGGCGGGGGACCTTTTTTGAGAGAGATGAAAGATGGCAGATGACGGATGGCGGGCAGGATCGGGACCGCGTCACGTGCCTGCTGCATGGCCGCCGAATGGTGGCCAAAGGTAGGGGCAGGACTACGTCATGCCCTCCCATATGAAAGGGGCGCGGCGTAGCCTCGCCCCTACCCTACGTTCACCGTTCGGCGAACGCGGCTGACCGAGGCGGTCAGCCCTAACTCAAGCCAGGCTCACAACCCAAAGGGAGACCGGTCCCGGTCTCCCTTTGGGTTCCTGCCTCGTCCTAACCGCCAACCGCTCTCCGCTCTCCGCCTAAACCTACACTCATCCCAGCTTCAGCGCCCCGCCTTCGCAGAGGCTGGGGTTGCCGAAGCTCTTCATGGGATGACCGAAGCCTTGGGCGATGGCCATGAGCAGGCGGTTATGCGGCTCCTTCTTGAACTTGAGCGCCCGGCCGGTCTTGAAGCCGAGCCCGCCGCCGATGAGTACCCACGGGATGTCCTCGTGGGTGTGGCTGTTGCCCTTCCCGAGCTCGTTCGTCCAGACGATGGTGGTGTTGTCCAGCATGTTGCCCTTGCCGTCCGGCTCGGGCGTCTCCTGCAGGCGCTTCGCGAGGAAGGCGATCTGCTCGGCGAACCAGATGTTGATCTTGGTGAGCTTCTCGACCGAGCCGGTATTGAGGTCAGGGTCGTGCGAGAGCGAATGGTGGCTTTCGTCGATGCCGATCCACTTCATCCGCGCCTGACCAACGGAGTTGGTGAACTGGAACGTCGAGACGCGGGCCATGTCGTTCCGGAAGGCGCTGATGAGGAGCTCCGTCTGCAGGCGCGTGATCTGCGGGATGCTGTCGTTGTCCATCGGCACGCCGGGTTCCGGCGGATGCGGCACGTTCACGCCGGCCTGCGACTGGCTTTCCTTGAGGCCGCGTTCGAGCTCGCGCAAGGCGGTGGCGTGCTGGTCGAGCAGGCCGCGGTCGCTCTTGTCGACGGCGTTGGCGACCTTGGCGATGTCGTCCTTCAGGCCGTCGAGGACGGAGCCGAGGTTCTCGCCTTCCTTCATCGAGCCGTACAGCTTGTCGAACAGCTCGTAGGGGCTCGAGATCGGGGCGACGGGCTGGTTGGCGCCGGCGTAGCTCCAGCGGGTCCAGGGGTCGGCGCGGTTGCCGACGGCGACACCGATCTCCAAGGAGCCCATGCGCGTCTTGGTGGCGGCGTTGCCCTGGAGGTACGTGCGGATCACCTGGTCGACGGACGGGCCGCTGGCCCAGCCGGCGGGTGCGCCGCCGCCGCCCATGATGTTACCGGGGAAGAGCTCGATGCCGGTGAGCAGGCAGCTCATGCCGCGCATGTGCGAATCGCCGTCGCCGCGGACGCGGTTGTTCACGCCCTTGAGCGTGAGCATCCGATCCTTGAAGGGCTCGAACGGCTTCATGATCGGCTTGAGCTTGAAGCTCGCGCCTTCCTCGTCGGGCCAGAAGGCGGGCGGGACGACGCCGTTGGGCGAGAACACGAAGATGACGCGCTGGCGACGGGCGGACGACGGCTCGGCGGCGCCGAGCGAGGCGAGGCCGCCGAGGAGCGGCAAGGCGGCGGCCGAGAGGCCGAGGCGGCGGAGGAATTCCCTGCGGTGTTGGAGCGACATGGTCTTAGCGATTGGAAGGGGCGGCGGTGACGGTCGGGCGGAGCGCCGCGACGACGGCGACCTCGACGGCCAGGTTGCGGACGTGGAACTGGTCGGCGCGGAACTTCTCGGTCAGCTGCCCGAGGAGTTCGGGCGAGTAGGCCGCGGGCGGCTGCTTCACGAGTTCCTGGAACAGGTTGCGGACGAAGCCGGTCTGGCCGGAGAGGCTCTCGGCGGCGTGCGTCGCGACGTCGCGGGCGCCGGTGAGCTTGATGACGTTGCCGTCGGCGGCGACGTAGTCGGACACGGGGTCGACCGGCTTCTTGTTGTCGGTCGCGCGCACGCGGCCGACGGCGTCGAAGCGCTCGAAACTGAAGCCCAGCGGGTTGATCGTGACGTGGCACGACATGCAGGCCGGCTTGGAGGTGAGCTCGGTCACCTTCTCGCGCATGGTGAACGAGGGGTCGAACTTGTCGTCCATGAACGCGATCGCCATGGGCGGCGGCTTGAGCATGCGGCCGAGGATGTTGCGCGTCACGAAGACGCCGCGGTGGATCGGCGAGGAGGACTTGGTGTAGGAGAAGGTCGCGAGCACGTACGGGTGCGTGAGCACGCCGGCGCGCTGGTCGGCGTCCATCTTCACGGGCTGGAAGCCCGCGCCGGGCTCGACCTTCTGGCCGTAGAACTTCGCGAGGCGCTCGTTCATCGGGATGGTGTCGTCCAGCAGGAGCTGGCGGTAGTCGGACCGCTCGGACCAGACGATGCTCTCGGCGAAGAGGTCGAGCGAGGTGCGCAGGTCCATGACGACGCCTTGGTCGAAGCCGGGGTACTCCTTCTGGTCCTTGGCGATCTCGGCGCCTTCCTCGACGTGCAGCCAGTGGTGCAGGAAGTCGCGCAGCTTGGCCTTGGCGCGCGGGTCCTTCATCATGCGCTGGGCCTGCGCGCGCACCTGGGCGGCGTCCTTGAGGCGGCCGGCGGCGGCGGCCTGCAGCAGCGGCGCGTCCGGCACGGAATCCCACAGGGTCAGCGCGAGGCGCGAGGCGACCGCGTAGTCGTCCTGCGGACCGATGCCGGGATAGAGGAACGCCGGATTGGAGAGCGTGAAGATGAAGGCGCGCTTGGCGGCGACCTCGGGGGCCACGCCTTCGTAGATCCGGGCGAGGTCGGTCTTCTGCTCCTCGGTCAGCGGCCGGCGGTAGGCCATCTGGGCGAAGCGCAGGGAGAAGGCCTTCAGCTTCTCGGCGCGGTCGGGCGCGTCGGCCTTGGTGCCGGCGAGGCCGAAGAGGCCCGGCCCGACCATCGCCGAGACCTGCAGGGCGCCCTTGGCGACGGCTTCCGTCCACTCGCGCGACACCGAGGCGCCGCGTTCATAGCCGATGCTGCCGTCATCGGGCGGCAGCGGCACCGAGACGACGTGCACGTGCGAGGAGAACTTCGGCGAGAGGTTGCTCCGCGGGACGACGGCCCAGGCGCCGCCGGGCGGACGCCACTCGAGCTTCAGGCCGGCGGTCTTGTCCTTGAACTTGAAGAACTCGAGCTTGAGGGGGTAGCTGCGTCCGCCGAGCAGGAAGATCGGCGCCTGCGCGGAGCGCGACATGCCCGAGCTGACCCAGAGGTCGATGAGCGCGTTCTTCTCGTTGCCGCCGTCCGGCGGGTTCACGTACAGGCGGACGCCGTTCAGCGAGGTGACGCGGAATTCGTATTCGCCGGTGTCGGGGACGAGCACGGAGCCGGTCCAGTTGATCGAGAACTGCGCGGCATAGGTGCCCTGGGCCGGAGCCTTGTCGCCGAAATCGAAGTCGATGACGGGATCGATCTGGCGTTTGAAGGTGACCTCCGGACGGTTCCGGTCCGGCATCTTAGGATCGCGCTCCGGGCGCTCGCGGTAGACGCCGGCGAGGCCGCCCGACTCGGTGGTCGACGTCGCGCCGCGCAGGGAGCCGAGGAGGTCGGCGACGCTCTCGCGATACTGGCGGACGGTCAGGTGCGCGAGCTCGATGCGGGGCGGATGATTGCGGGCGCGGGCCTCGGCCGAATAGAAGGCCTTGTGGATGTATTCGGCGGAGGCGGTGGCGTCCGCGAGCGAGAGCGTACCCGGGTCGTTCTCCGGCATCTCGCGGGCGATGTACTTGGCCAGCGAGGCGATGGATTTCTCCCCGACCAGCGGTTCGTCCGCCTTCCCGGCGACGCCTTGGCCGACCGGTCCGTGGCAGCGCATGCAGTCCTCGCGGTAGACGACTTCGCCGGCCCGCGGGGCGGCGAGGTTCTTCTTGTAATAGCGCTGGCCTTGTCGGCCGGCGAAGGCCAGGACGCCCACGACGACGAGGGCGACCGCGATCTTGATGGACCGGGAAAGGGACATAGGGTGCTGACCCTTAAACTCACGGGTAAGTTCCTCTAAATCAAGCCCGCCTCCCCGAAACTGAACCAGCCTTTGCCGCCCGGATCGGCCTCCGGACGGCCGATCACGACGTGGTCCAGAAGCTCGACCCCCACGACCCGTCCGGCGTCGGCCAGCTGCCGGGTCACGGCCCGGTCCGCCGGACTCGGCGTCGGGTCCCCGCTGGGGTGGTTATGCGCCACGATCGCCGCCGACGCGGCATGCTTCAGCGCCTGCCGGAACACCTCGCGCGGATGCAGGAGCGAACTGGTGGCGGTGCCGGAACTGACCTCGTGCAGCGCGAGCAGCCGGTTGCGGCGGTTCAGGCAGAGCACCCAGCACTTCTCGACCGCGAGCCCCGCGGCGAACGGCTCGAGCCGCGCCCAGACCTTGGCGGGCGCGTCGAGCTTCTCCCCGGGATCGTGCGCCCGCTCGCGGATCCGGCGCGCGAGCTCCATCGCCGCCGCCAGCTCCGCGGCCTTGGCCGGGCCCAGCCCGTGGACCCGCCCGAAGTCATGCGTGTCCCAGGTCGCGAGCGCGGCGAGCGAACCCGACTCCGCGAGCAGCGACGTCGCCACCGCCGGCGCGGGGGCGCCCTTGGTGCCCGTGCCGATGAGGAGCTCGATGAGCTCGGCGTCGAGCAAGGCGCGCGGGCCGAGCCGTACCAACCGCTCGCGCGGACGATCCTGGGAAATCATCCGGCGACGATGGGCCCGCCCGGGCCGCGCTCAAGCGGACCTACTACCCAGCGGTTCCCCCTAGGCGGCGGTAGTGGGCGAGCACCTTGCCGTAGGCCGGCGTCAGCGCCTCGAGCGACGAGACGTTCAGGCCGAGGTCCTTGATGAGGCCGTCGCGCAGGCCGTAGATCCAGGCATGCACCTCGACCTTCTGGCCGCGGGCCCACGCGTCCTGCATGACGGTGGTGTGGCAGACGTTGGCCGCCTGCTCGATGACGTTGAGCTCGCAGAGCGTGTCGAGCTTCTCGACGGGACCCAGGACGGATTCGACGGTCAAGGCATGCTTATGGTGCACGTCGCGCACGTGGCGCAGCCAGTTGTCGACCAGGCCCACCTTGCGGCGCTCGAGCGAGGCCTGCACGCCGCCGCAGCCATAATGGCCGCAGACGATGACGTGCTCGACCTTGAGGACGTCGACGGCGTACTGCAGCACCGAGAGGCAGTTGAGGTCGGTGTGCACGACGACGTTGGCGACGTTGCGGTGCACGAAGAGCTCGCCGGGCAGGAGTCCGACGATCTCGTTGGCGGGGACGCGGCTGTCGGAGCAGCCGATCCAAAGGTAGCGCGGGGTCTGCTGCTTGGACAGCGTCTCGAAGAAGGAGGGGTCGCGGCGACGGACGCCTTCGGACCACTCGCGGTTCTGACCGAACAGGTTTTCGATGGAGGACATCGAAGGCACTTACATTGGGGTTAATCTTGAGGCCGCAAGCGAATAGGAGATTAATCCCCTCCGTCGCCATGGAACCCGCCCTGCTCCGCACCACCTTGCTCACCGTCGCCATGCTGACGGCCTCGAATCTCTTCATGACCTTCGCCTGGTACGGCCACCTGCGGACGATGCAGCAGAGCCCCTGGTGGGCGGCGGCGCTCGTGAGCTGGGGCATCGCGCTGGCGGAGTACCTGATCATGGTGCCAGCCAACCGCCTGGGCTACGCCGGCGGCCTTTCCGGGGCGCAATTAAAGATGATCCAGGAATGCGTCACGCTCCTGGTTTTCGTGCCCTTCATGGTCTGCTTCCTCGGGGAGAAGTGGAAATGGGACTATTTGTGGGCCTTTTTCTGCATCCTGGGGGCCGTCTTCTTCATCTTCCGGCCCGACAGGGGTTGAAACTCCGTCCGCCGTGTGGTGTATTATCCCTGACATGAAGACCAGCCTCCTCGCCCTGCTCGCCGCCGCCGCGCTCGCCTCGGCCGCCACCACGAAGGAAAAGCCCCCGACTTCCAGCACGGGCACCGTCGTCGTCGACAAGCCCCAGGCCACGACCGAGAAGAAGAAGACGAAGAAGGAAGCCGCGGTCGCCCCTCTCGCCGAACCGGTCTCGCTCGTCGGCGACTCCGTCGACGCGGCCACGCAGATCGCGATGGAAGCCGCCAAGGCCGCCCAGGCCGAAGCCGAAAAGCTCGCCGCCATCGGCACCGACAAGGCCGCCTCCCCTGCCAACGCCAAGCTCGCCGAAGCCGCGGTCGTCGCCGGCGCCACCGCCGCCAAGGAACTGAAGAAGGCCAAGAAGGAAGCCGACGCCGAGAAGTCCGCGAAGCCGGAAGAAAAGAAGCCGGACGCCGAGGCGCCGAAGCCCGCCGCCAAGCCGACGGCCAAGAAGGCCGCCAAGGAAACCCCGGCCCAGTAAGCGGTCGACGGTCTCCGACGAAGCCCCGGCCGACGGGGCTTTTTCATGCCCCGCCCCCACGCTTGAAACTTCCCCGGCCTTCCGCTGTATCATCCTTATCCCCATGAAGCTTCCTGTCCTCGCCCTGCTGCTCGCCGCCGGCTTCGCCGTCGCGGCTGAACCGGCCAAGGAAACCCCCGCCGCCCCGGCGGCGCCGGAGCCGAAGCCTTTCTACGACCCCGCCGCCCCGGCCCCGACGGTCGACCCGACCAAGCCCACGCCGGAACCCTCCATCCCCGCGCCCGAAAAGAAGAAGCCGGCCGTTCCCGAGCGGAAGAAGAAGGAGAAGAAGTAAGCCGCGACGAGGTAGGGATGCGATGACATCGCATCCTTAGGCGGCCAGAGGTCGGTCTGCGAAAAACCCCGCCCGACGCTACGCACCTGCCGCGGCGACGGCGGCCATGGCAATGGCCGCCCTACCCAAAGCAAAGGTCATTAATTCAAAGGGGACACGGAAGGTAAGCTTCCGCATTATTCTTCCAGGTGCCAGGTGACGGCCAACGGAACCTCAGCCTTTCGGGCTTCAGCAGTTCGCCCTTCGGCACCCGGCCTCAGGTTCCTGCGGCTGATGGCCGAAAAGCCGAAGCCTGAGTTCCCGATGTCCGTGGCGGTCACCCGTCACCCGGAAAACTTGGCTGTGTCGTGACACGGCCCTGACCCGGCCTAAGGCAAGCACTACCCCGATACTCCAGACTCGATACTCCATACTCTATTCTGGCCGCGCCCTCCGGCCCTCGTGCCCTCGCGCTCAGTCCACCAGGATCTCGCGCGGGCTGGAGCCGTTCTCCGGCCCGACGTAGCCCTTGTCGTGCAGGACATCCATGATGCGGGCGGCGCGGTTGTAGCCGAGCTTGAGGCGACGCTGGAGCATCGAGACGGAGGCCCGTCGCGTCTCCTTGATGATGGCCCAGCTCTGCGCGACGAGCGGGTCTTCGCCCTCCTCGCCCTCTTCGCCCTCCTCGCCGCCTTCGGCGCCGTCCTTGATGGCCTTGATGACGTCCTGGGCGAACTCGGGCTTGCCGTTCTTCTCCGCGAGGAACTCGACGATCGCCGCGACTTCCTGTTCGCCGACGAACGCGCCCTGCACGCGGTTGAGCGTGGCGCTGCCCGGAGGCACGAAGAGCATGTCGCCGCGGCCGACGAGCGTCTCGGCGCCGCCGCGGTCGAGGATGGTGCGGGAGTCGATCTGCGACGAGACCTTGAAGCCGATGCGCGTAGGCAGGTTGGCCTTGATGAGGCCGGTGATGACGTCCGTCGACGGACGCTGCGTGGCGAGCACGAGGTGGATGCCGGCCGCGCGGGCGAGCTGGGCGATGCGCGCGACGGAGGTCTCGATGTCCTGGGCGGCGACCATCATGAGGTCCGCCATCTCGTCGATGATGCAGACGATGTAAGGCAGCTTCTCGTTCGGGACGCGGATGCCGTCGTCGATGACCGTCTCCGCCGCTTCCGCCGCGGCGGCCAGCTCGTCCGGGCTGAGCGGCAGCTCCTCCTGCTTCGGCGCGCCGGCTTCCTTGGCGATCTTGGCGTTGAAGCCGGTGATGTTCTTCACGCCGCACTTGGCGAAGATCTTGTAGCGCTGCGACATCTCCGCGATGAGCCACTTGAGGGCGGCGGGCACGCGCTTGGGGTCGGTCTCGACCGGGATCAGGAGGTGCGGCAGGTTGTTGTAGATCTGCAGCTCGACGACCTTGGGGTCGACCATGATGAAGCGCAGGTCCTGCGGCGTGCAGCGGTAGAGGAGCGAGACGATGATCGCGTTGATGCAGACGGACTTGCCCTGGCCGGTCGCGCCGGCGATGAGCGCGTGCGGCATCTTGGCGAGGTCCTGGATGACGGGCTTGTTGGTGACGCTGTCCACGCCGAGCACGACGGGGAGCTCCATCGCGGCCTCGGCCCACGCCTTGGATTCGATGATCTCGCGGAGGAGGACGTCCTTGCGGCTCTTGTTCGGGATCTCGATGCCGACGGTGCCCTTGCCCGGCACGGGGGCGAGGATGCGCACGGCCTCGGCCTCGAGGTTCATCGCGATGTTGTTCGAGAGGTTGGAGATCTTCTCCACGCGCACGCCCGGGGCGGGCTTGATCTCGTAGCGGGTGATCGACGGACCCTGCTGGATGCCGACGTCGACGCCGTTGGCGGGGTCGACGGGCACGCAGTCGACCTTGAACTGCTTGAGGGTCTCGATGAGGTCGGCGGCGCGCTTGCGGAAGTCCTCGGGCGCGACCTTGGAGCCATCGGCCGGCTCGTTGAGCATCTTGATCTCGGGGAAGACGTAGTCGCCGCGCTTCTTGATGACCTGGCTGGCGCGCGCTTTCTCGATCTTGTCGGGCTGGACGACGAGCACCTTGCCGGCGTTGGGGCCGAGCGGCTCAGGCTGCTTGCGCACGGGCTTGGCCTCGACCGCTTCCTCTTCCTCGTCATCCTCTTCCTCGACGACGGCCTTCGGCTTGGGCTTCTCCGGCTTGGGGGTCTCGGTCGAAGGCGAGATGGAAACGTTGTCGGGCTGAACGAGGTCCGGACCGACGTCCTCGTCTTCCTCGGGACCTTCGTGCGGGACGTCGACGGCGACCGGCGCGACCTTGGTGGCCGGCTTCGCGGTCTCCTTCGGCTGGGGCACGGCGATGGCGGCGCCGACGACTTCCTCCTGCTTGCGGCGAAGCTCGGCGGCGGCCACGGCGCGGCGGCGCTGTTCCTCGGCGGCGGCCACGGCGGCGGCCTTGCGCTCGGCGTTCCACGCGCCGAAGGCGTCGCGCATCTCGGCGATCCAGGAAGCCAAGGTCTCCTTCGGGTCGTCGGCGAGGGCGCCGAGCAGGCAGAAGCCGTAAGGGAAGACGAGGATCCAGGTGCCGTAGTCGAGGTACGGATGGAACACCGACGTGTAGAGCAGGTTGCCGAGGAGACCGCCGGCGCCCTTCGGGTCGAAGGCCGCGGTGGCGTCCGTGGACGTGCCGAGCCACAGGGCGAGGATCGGCGCGAAGAGGATCACGCAGAGCACCATCAGGGTCGCCTTGACCGGCCAGAGCGTGTGGGCCCGCTGGTTGAGCGCGAACCAGGCCGCCGCGAGGACGAAGAACGGGATCAGGAAGCCCGCGTAGCCGAAGAGGCTGAACAGGCTGACCGCGATGCTGGCGCCGAGCACGCCGCAGAGGTTGTCCGTGCCCGGGACGGTGGTGTCGGGCGGCGGCAGCCAGCTCCGGTCGCTGCTCGCATGCGTGATCATCGCGACGAGCATGTACGCGCCGATGAGGGCGAGCACGAGGGCGAGGATCGGTTTGCTCTCGCTGGCCGGGCGGGCGAGCGTGGTGGAGCGTTTGCGGGCGGGGGCGGGCATGATTATTCGCCGAAGAGGGTTCCCTGCGAGGCGGCGTCCGCGGCGCCGGGAGGCGCGGGGTCGGCGTGCAGATGGCGGGGCGGACGCGTGACGCGGGCCGCGAGGGCACGCGTACGTTCCTGCGCGAGGCGTTCGACCATGCCCGCGAGGGCGTGGCGGATCCACTTGGGCGTGAAGGAGGCGGCGGAGTAGTCGCACGGGCCGTAGCCGTGCACGCGGCCGGCCTGGAGCAGGGCGTCGTTCTGGGCGAACTCGGCCTCGCTCTCGGGCACGTAGACGGCGAAGGCCTTGCCGCCGTTCTTGCGCAGGAGCGAGAAGACCGGGACGTCGCTGGGGCCGTCGGCGACGTAGATCATGTTCTCGAACGGCACGCGGCGGTCCTCGGCGCGGACGACGGCGTTGACGTCGATGTCGGCGTTCTTGTTCGAGCCCTTGTTGATCTCGAAGAGGAAGCGGGTCTTGATGGTGTTGTCGACCATCGCGGCGACCTGGGTGATCTCGGTCGGCAGGTCCAGCGTCAGCTCGTCCTGCTTGGTGAAATGCGGCGGCAGCGGGTGCTCGAGGAACTCGCAGCCGTAGATGCCGTCGCAGTGCGCGGCGAGCGAGGTGCCGCGGATCATCTCGGCGAGGCCGGTGCTGATGACGTAATGCTCGAGGACGACCTCGACGTTGTGCTTCCGGCCGAGCTCGCGGACGTGCTCCTTGAGGGCGGGGAAGAACTGCGGCAGGCCCGGGCAGAGATCGATCTCGGCGCCGAGCTCCCGGAGCCGGGCGTTGGTCAGGCCCTTCATGAGGCCGGACTTCACGTAGCTGAGGAGGTGGTTGAGGTAGACGGAGTCCTTGGGCGTCCGGATGCCTTTGCGGGCATAAAGCGCGGGAAGCTGGTTGGTTTCCTTCCAGAACTGCTCCTCGTCGACCCCGAAGGCCTTGAAGAGCGGGGTCTGCATGTAGCCCGGACAGAGGGTCTTGTCGAAGTCCCACACACAGGTGAGGACGTGGGTGCCGCGGAGCGCGGGTTCCTTGGGCTGCATATCGGTCGGAAAAGGGATGAAGGTCGGGCTTGCGGAGGGGAGCCTGCCGCACTCCATTGAATAACGAACGGACGTCTCCTGTCCAAGCCCGATTAACCTCCCTCACCGATGTCCGCCAGCCCCCTCCGCCCCGACCTGACCGGCTTCCGCCGCCGCCTGGCCGAGCTCGAAGGCCTGCTGGCCGACCCCGCCACCTTCGCCGACAACCGCCGGGCCGCCGCCCTCGGCGCCGAGCTCCGTTTCACGTCCAAGGCCGTCAAGGCCGACGACGTCCTGGTGGCCCTGGAAAAGGAGCTCGCGGAGTCCCGGACGATGTCCGGCGAGGCCGACGCGGAGCTCCGCGCGATGGCGGCCGAGGAGATTGCCCGCCTGGAGCCGGCCGTCGAAGCGGCCCGCGAACAGCTGATCCGGGCCATCATCCCCCCGAATCCCGACGATTCTCGTAATGCTCTTGTAGAAATCCGGGCCGGCACGGGCGGCGAGGAGGCCTCCCTCTTCGCCGGCGAGCTCCTCCGCGCCTACACCCGCTTCGCCGAGAAGAAGGGCTGGAAGCACGAGCTGATGTCCCTCTCCCACTCCGACCTGGGCGGCGTCCGCGACGCGGTCCTGCTCGTCGAAGGCGAGGGCGCCACCGCCCTGCTCCGCCACGAGGCCGGCGTCCACCGCGTCCAGCGCGTGCCCGCCACCGAGGCCTCCGGCCGCGTCCACACCTCCGCCGCCACGGTCGCCGTGCTCCCGGAGGCCGAGGAGGCCGAGGTCGTCCTGAAACCCGAGGACCTCGACATGTCCGTCGCCCGCGCGAGCGGCGCCGGCGGCCAGCACGTCAACAAGACGGAATCCGCGGTGCAGATCATCCACAAGCCGACGGGGCTGATGGTCTACTGCGCCGACGAGCGTTCCCAGCTGCGCAACCGCATGAAGGCCCTGCGCGTGCTGCGCTCCCGCCTCCTCGACATGACCCGCGCCAAGGAACGCGAGGCCCGCGCCGACGCGCGCAAGACGCAGGTGGGCTCGGGCGACCGCTCCGAACGCATCCGCACCTACAATTTCCCGCAGAACCGCATCACGGACCACCGCATCGACCTCACGGTCCACGGCATCGAGCAGGTGCTCGAAGGGAACCTCGACCAGCTGGTGGACGCGCTCTTCGAGGCCGACCTGCGCGAGCGCGCCGAGGCGATCACTCGGCCGACAGCCTGAGCAGCGCGCCGCCCTCGCGCACCAGGAGGTCTCCGGCGTCGGCGCGGCCGTCGTCCAGCCAGCCGTCGACGACCCCGAACGCACGCTCGTAGGAGCGGCCGGGCTCGGTCGGCGTGAAGACGGCCGCCGGCCCGCCGGTCTCGGCTTTCGGCGTGAAGGCCCACGTGCCGGGCACCTGGCACTTGGCGACGGCCGTGGTCAGGGGCTCGAGGTTGAAGCCGCCGAACTGGCCGCCGGGCGCGGCGAGGTCGCAGGCCTTGGGCCACTCGCCCTTCTCGGCGTGATACTGGAGGAAGATGATCCGCGCCTGCATGCAGACCTGCGAGACGGAGTTGGCCTTGCGATGGTCGAGGACGACGAAGACCAAGGCGACCGCGAGGCCGATGAGCAGGCCCCAGAAACCGCGGCGGGCCACGGCCAGCCACAGCGGCTCGAGGGGAACCCGGAGGATCCCGGCCTGGCTGGCGTTCTCGTCGGCGGACATGGGTATGGACGATGTCCGGAGCGGCCCGGCCAGCAAGCCCGGAGGAAACGCTTTTGTTCCTTGGAGAGAAGCCGCTTACCGCCTTGATAGGAGGCCATGGACGCGGACCACCTCCAACGCTTCGCCGGGATCGGCCGTCTCTACGGACGCGCCGGCATGGAACGTCTCGCCCGTTCGTCCTTCCTCGTGGTCGGCCTCGGCGGCGTCGGCTCGTGGACGGTCGAGGCGCTCGCGCGCTCCGGCGTGGGCCACCTCGCGATGGTCGACGGCGACGCGGTCTGCGTCTCGAACACGAACCGCCAGCTGCACGCGGTCGCGGGCAACGACGGCAAGCCGAAGACGGAGGCGATGGCCGAACGCGCCCGCGCGATCCACCCGAAGATCCGCACGACGCTCCACCAGCGCTTCCTCTCCCGTTTCAACCCGCACGAGGTCCTCGTGGATTTCGACGGCGTGGTGATCGACGCGATGGACGCGCTCTCTCCGAAATGCGGGCTGATCGCCGAGGCGGTGAACCGGAAGCTGCCGGTGGTCACGGTCGGCGGCTGCGCCGGCCGGCTCGACGGCACGCGGATCAAGATCACCGACCTGCGCGACTCGCGCGACGACCCGCTGATGATGCTGGTCCGCAAGCGCCTCCGCCAGAACTTCGACTTCCCGCGCGGCAAGGCGCCCTTCGGCGTCTCGTGCGTGTGGTCCGACGAACCTTTCACGCAGCCGACGGACTGCGAAGGGCTCCCGGGCGGCGAGATCCCCGAAGGCGAGGATCTCCGGCCGAACTGCGAATGGGGCTACGGCACGGCCTCGCACGTGGCCGGCGCGTTCGGCCTCGCGGCCGCGGGCGAGGCCCTTCGCCTCTCGCTGCTACGCCCCGAATAGGCGCGCGAAGTTCGCCGAGGTCAGCGCGGCGGACTCCTCGGGCGTCACGCCCATCGTCCGCGCGAGCTCGGCGTTGTTGCGGACGAGGTTCGACGGATGGTTCTGCTCGGTGCCGGCCGCGTCGGGGGCGAGCTCGCGCAACCGGAACTCCGGCGCGGGACAGAGCGCGGGCGCGTCGGTCTCGACGAGGATGCGCTCGCGCGGGATCGCCGCGGCGAACTGGACGCGCAGGTCGGCCTTGCGCGGGATGAGGTGGTGCGCGCTGAAGGAGAAATAAGCGCCGATCCGCGCGAGCTCGGGCACGAGCTCGACGGGGCCGTTCCAACTGTGCAGCAGGAAGCCGCGCCGCGGGAGCGCCGTCGCGCGCAGGATGTCCATCAGCGGGCCGATGGCCTTGACGCAATGGATGGTGAGCGCGCGGTCGAGCTCGACGGCGAGGCCGAGCTGCGCGCGGAACGCGTTCTCCTGGGCGACGGGATCGAAGTCCTTCACCCAGCGGTCGAGGCCCATCTCGCCGACGCCGGCGGCCGGGTGCGCGAGCAGGATCGCGCGCAGCCGCTCCTCCCATCCGACGGGCGCCGTCGGGACGTCCCACGGGTGCAGGCCGAACGAGACGCGGTTGCGCGGGTCGCGTCGGCCGAGGGCCGCCACGTCTTCCCAGTCGGACGGGGCGCTGCCGTTGATCATCGCCTGGCCGACGCCGTCCGCCCGGGCCTGCTCGACCGCGGCGTAAGGCACCTCGGCGAACTGGTAATGGCAATGGGCGTCGCGGAGTTCCATCAGGCGGTCCGGACGATGACCGCGGGGCTCGTCGCCTCAACGACGAACCACCTTGCCCTGCCGCCCCGCCCTGCCCTATCTCCTCGGCAGGATGAAGACGCCGCCCTTGCCCACCGAAGCGCTGATGACCGTCACCGGCCTGCCCTACCCGCTCAAGGCGAAGGGCAAGGTCCGCGAGGTTTTCGACCTCGGCGCGCATTACCTGATCGTGGCGACCGACCGTCTCTCGGCCTTCGACGTCGTGATGCCCAACGGCGTCCCGGGCAAAGGCATCCTCCTCACCCAGATCAGCCTCTGGTGGTTCGACCAGGCCCGCCTCGTCTTCCCGACGCACCTCGTCCCCGACCACGCCAACGCGCTGGCCAAGGCCCTTCACGGCCACGAACACCTGATCCCGCGCTCGATGCTCGTGCGGAAGCTCAAGCCCCTCCCGGTGGAAGCGGTCGTCCGCGGCTACCTCGCCGGCTCCGGCTTCAAGGAATACCAGAAGACCGGCGGCATCCTCGACCACCCGCTCCCGGCCGGCTTGCTCGACGGCTCGAAGCTGCCGCAGCCGATCTTCACCCCTTCCACCAAGGCCGCCGAAGGCCATGACGAGGCGATCACCCGCGCGCGCTGCGGCGAGATCCTCGGCGAGAAGGTCTTCCGCACGGTGCAGGAGACGTCGATCGCGCTCTACCGCATGGGAGCCGAACGCGCCGCCAAGGCCGGCGTCATCCTGGCCGACACGAAGTTCGAGTTCGGCAGCGCTCCGGACGGCTCGCTAGTGCTCATCGACGAGGTCCTGACGCCCGACTCTTCCCGCTACTGGCCCGCCGCCACCTGGCAGCCCGGCCGCGCCCAGCCTTCCTACGACAAGCAGTTCGTCCGCGACTGGCTCGAAGCCCAGCCGTGGAACAAGACCGCGCCGGGCCCGACCCTGCCGGCCGACGTCGTGCAGAAGACGCAGGCCCTCTACGCGGAGTGCCTCGAGCGCCTCACGGCCTGAGGACGCGTCCCATGAAAAGCACCTGTCCGGTCTGGTCGTCCGTGATCAGATAGAGGAACGGGCGGTCCGCGACGAAACGCGGCACGAACGGACGTGACTTGGGCGGGTCAGCTCTGCCGACGCCGGCCGCGACCCCGAACGCCGTGACGACGGCGGCGATCGTCCCCCGCTCGTTGACCTCCAGCTCCCCTTTCTGCAGGAACCCGCTCACATACAAGGGAGGCGGCGGCGCGGCGATGCCGCTGAGATCGGCGCGGCTGACGTCGAAGACGGAAGTCACCCCTAACTTCGGCAGGATCGTGACCAGGTCCCAGTCAGCCTTGGCCTTGAACTTCGGCAACCGCACGAGGCATCGGTATTCATCGCCCGACCGCAGCATCGCATCAAGCCGCGGCGCGTTCAGACGCGCCTCGAGCGCCGCGAGCGTACCGCCCCTGGCCGGCAGCACGACGACCATGGAGGCACGACGGCCATGATAGGGGATCGTCACGACCTGGCATCCGCCAGCCGTAGGGTAGTGACGAGCATCGCCGTCGTCGTTCGCGTAAGGAACCAGCTTGGGCGTCGGGAACGGCCGTCCATCCGCGTCGAAGGCCGCGTACCGCAGGCGGCGGCGATCCGTCATCGTCGGCACGTGGCGCGTCTCGTCGTCTACGCCGACGAACGGGGCCGGCCTCGTATCGGAGGCGTTGAACGGCTGGCTCCAATCGGCGCGCAGATGGACGACGTGCGCGAAGGCGACCCGCGTGGACTCATCGAAGAATCCGACTGGCAAGGCCTCCTTGAGGATGCCTTCGGTCTCCTTCTCGATCAGCTGGTTGGCCTCCGCCCGCACGCTTTCCGCGTGACGCCGGAAATCCGCCTTGCGGAGCATAGCCGGCCCGTAGGCGCCCTTCAAGGTCGCGACGAAAGCGTCTTTGACCACGAAGCCCTCCTGCACCCAGAGATGCCCGGCCGCGCGGTAAGCGAACACGAGGTCCGGTGAGCCGGGCTCGGCCGCCGACAGATCCGGGGCGCCGAGATGCTCCGCCGTCGCCCGGTTGAACGCGTGCAACAGGGCGAAGTCCGGATCCGGCCCCTTAGGCGCGGGCAACCGGAGCAGGTCGGAGATCTCCTTCGCCGAGATCGTGCGACTGCCTTCGCCCAAGGCCGCCAAGGCGGCTTGCAGCGAGGCCGGCGCCCAGAAGGAGTTCTCCTCGGGCTTGGCGGCGGCGAGAGCGCGATGCGCGTGGGCGACGAACTCCAGGTTGCCGCCGCGCGCGTAGTCGTCGAAAGGCCTTTCGGCCGCGACGGCCAGGCACGGAAGAATCAGCGCCGCTCGCAGAAGATTCATGGATGGAGCCTAGGCGGAAGCCGGGCGGGAGCAAAGCCAAACCAGGCGGAGAGGTTGCGTCGCCTGCCGTGACCGTCATAAGCGGCGCATGGACGCCGGGAAATCGCTGCCGACCCTGCTCGCCGTGCTGAACCCGGTCGACAGGCGGGGTCGGACAAGTTAACCCATCACCCATGAAGCCGACCCCGCTCCTCGCCCTGCTCCTTGCCGCCGTCGCGTCCGCCGCGCCGGAGCCGAAATTCCGCCCGCAGGAGATCGACAAGGTCGAGATCGGCTACGGCCTCGCGATCGCCGACGTCGACGGCGACGGCAAGCCCGACATCATCCTGGCCGACAAGACCACGGTGCAGTGGTACCAGAACCCGACCTGGAAGAAGCACGTCATCGCCGCGAACCTGACGAAGGAAGACAACGTCTGCGTCGCCGCGCGCGACCTCGACGGCGACGGCAAGGCCGAGATCGCCATCGGCGCGGGCTGGAATCCCGGCGACACGGTGAAGAGCGGCGCGGTCTTCTATCTCATCCCTCCGGCCGACCGCACCCAGAAGTGGGAAGCGGTGAAGCTCCATCACGAGCCCACCGTCCACCGCATGCAGTGGGTCGAGGTCGCCACGGGTCGCTGGGACCTCGTCGTCCAGCCCCTTCACGGCGTCGGCAACAAGGGCGGCGAAGGCGCGGGCGCCAAGCTCCTCGCCTATCGCAAGCCAGCCAACCCGAAGGACGAATGGAAGACGGAAGTCGTCAACGACGTCGGCCACATCACCCACAACCTCGAGCCGGTCCGCTGGCAGAGGCATGTCGGCCAGCAGATCCTCACCGGCTCCAAGGAAGGCATCTGGTTCAACGCCTACGCTGACGGCAAGTGGAGCCAGACGCAGCTCACCAAGGACCCCGTCGGCGAACTCCGCGCGGGCAAGCTGCCTTCGGGCGACTTCATCGCGACGGTCGAGCCCTTCCATGGCACCAAGTCGGCGGTCTACACCCGCGACGGCACCGGCGCCTGGCAGCGCCAGCAGATCCTCGATGGCTATAAGGATGGCCATGCGGTCGCCTGCGCCGACTTCCTCGGCACCGGTTCCGACCAGGTCATGATCGGCTGGCGCGGCGCCGACCCCGGCATCCGCCTGCTCACCCCGCTCGACGACGCCGGCAAGACGTGGCGCACGAGCGTGATCTCGACCAAGGAGATCGCCGTCGAAGATTTCAAGGCCGCCGACCTCGATGGCGACGGCAAGCCCGACCTCATCGTCGCCGGCCGCCAGACCAAGAACCTGATGATCTTCTGGAACGCCCGATGAGCGAAGCCCCTCGCGTCCCACGTAACTGCCTGGCGTGCGATCATGCCGAACTGCTGGTCGGATACGCTGGCTATGGCCACGGCATATCGGCCCGCTTCGTCGCCCTCCTCGACCCCGCAACGCGCCGGAGTTTCTGGAAAAGGCTGATCTACGGATCGACCTACGAGGCCCGCTCCCTGGTCTGTCCGAACTGCGGCCACGTCGAGACCGTCCTGAAGCCCGAGGAACTGGTCGTGCTCCAGGCGAAGCTCGGCGCAGACACGAAAAAGCCCTCGTGAGAGGGCTTTTTGCTTTCAGGAAATAGTCCGACTAGGATTTGAACCTAGACAAGGAGAATCAGAATCTCCTGTGCTACCATTACACCATCGGACTGTCCTGAGTCGTCTGACGATGGGACTCCCCGGCGGTTCGTCAAAAAGAAAGGAGCGCGAAAAAACAGCGGAAACACGCAAGGGATAGGGGTAGGGGTGGGGGTAGGGGTAGGCAAAGACAGTCAGGTGATGGGCATCAGAGGCGAACCGTTGGCAGGAGGAACGAGCCTCGGCCTGCTTGTGGGATGGAAATCGCGAGCCTCTCGAACTTCGTTACTTGGCAAAAATCCGTCCGGCTTGCCGCCGACGTGATCAAGCTCACCCAACGGACTTCACTCAGCCGACATCTCTGGGCCTGCGACCAGCTGAGACGTGCCGCTCTGTCGGTGCCGAGCAATATCGCCGAAGGCTATGAACGAAGGGCCGAGAAAGACACCGAGCGCTTCTACCTCATCGCGAAAGGTTCCTGCGCCGAAGTCCTCACGCAACTCCAAGTGGCGCAGCTCGCCGAACTGTTGAGCCCGCAGGAAGCCGCACCACTCCTAGCGCAGTGCGAAGAAATTCTTCGCCTCATCGCAGGAGTCATCAAGGCGCGCCGACTCGCGCGCGACTCAAATACGCTCGAACCACAAGCTCCCACCGATAAGCCGAGGCGTTAACTACCCCTACCCCTACCCCTACCCCTACTACTTCTTCTTCGCCTTTTTCGCCTTCTTAACGGACTTCACCTTCGGCAACAAAGCTCTCAATTGCTTCGTCGCCTCATCTCGATCGAGGCGGGCGTCGGCGATCGCGAAAGTCAGGCTCTCCCATTTCTCCGAATCAGGCTTCGGCTCGACTCCGTTGAGGCGTAAAAAGACCAAGCAAGCGCCTAAGGCGGCGCGCTTATTGCCATCCAAGAATGGGTGATTGCGACAAAGATAGAATAGATAGGCGGCGGCGACCTCTGCCAGGTCGGCAAAAGGGGGATACCCGCCGATCGTGACCTGCGGGGCGGCCACGGCGGACTCCAGGAGCGAAGGCTCGCGAATCCCCTTCGCGCCGCCGAAACCCTCCAAGGCGGCGACATGGATTTCCTTCACGATGTCCACCGTCAGGTGGAAGCAGTTCTCCGGAGTGACCTTCACGCGAGCTTACGCATGGTGCGCGCGTAGTCCTTCATCACGCCACGGATCGTCTTAGTGACGTCCTCCTTGGAAGGACGCGGACGAAGCGGGGTGATGGTGATGGTGCCGCCTTCATGAACCTCGACATTGACGTCGTCGCCGACCTTGAGGCGTGCGAGCTCCATCAGCGCGGCGTCGAAGACCAGTCCCTGGGAGTTACCCAGCTTGGTGAGCTTTTTGTGCATAGGTAATACATTGTATTACTATTGGCGTTAAGTCAAGTCGCCCGCCCTAGGCATAAATGCCCAGACCAATCATCCGGTTCCCGGTCTCCCCTTGAGCC
>OFRH01000019.1_pt1 | contig 36879 bp, 35 predicted proteins | sample 1543111 | NCBI WGS metagenome assembly OFRH01 (sample SAMN07774220, study PRJEB24372) | wastewater metagenome | isolation source: Exp Tend NO 100WW | collected 2016-02
AGGGCGAGGAGAGGTCGCATGGGGTTGCCTTATGGACAGCCAGAAATGGCTTTGGTTCAAGCCAGCGTTGGCTTGTCGGCGAGGAGGCGTCGCTTAGGGTCAAGCCATGGCCGAATCGAAGCCCTTGTCGGAGCAGCTCGTCGAGTGCGAGCAGTGGTGCGCCGAGCGTACGGAGAAAGAGTATCTGGCGGTCGCGACGAAGGGGTTACGCATCTTGCCGGAGCATCATGCCGAACTAGCCAAGCCGTTTCCGGGGCAGGAGCCTCGCGCCGATGGCTGGTTGCTGCGCTCCGACGTCATCGGCTTTGGTAGCTGGCTGCTGCTCTCCTTAGGCTTCGTCGCGGCCGTGGGGGCGATTTTCACCTCGGCCTTCCCGCTCGTGCAGAAGACTGCTCATCCCTTCCTTTACACCACGTTGCTGACCGTCCCGGCCTGCCTGCTGCTGATCTATTTGCCGTTCCGGATGATTCTGCAGAGCCACGAGGTCGTCTTCGGCGATGATGTCTTAGTCGTTCGCCGTCGCGCCTTCGGTTGCCTGGCCGGAGAGTGGCGCCTGCCGTTGGACGGAGAGGTCCGCGTCGGACTGGCCTATCGTGGTGTCCAGGTTTCACGGGGGCCCAAGTCGGTCGGGACTTCCGGCCAGTTGTCCATCGTCGTGGGCTCTGGCGCGGCGGAGGTATCCTTCGGGACGCATCTGGACCACAATGAGCGGGCCCGCCTCGCCATCCTGATCGATGCATTCTATAACGGCATCGAGAAGGTTTAGCCTCTTGCCCGAAGTTGGCTAGACGGTAGCGTCAGCGACATGGGGCTGCTCGAGCGATTCCAAGACAAGCTTATCGCCTTGAAGGCGGAGGGTCGCATGCGCCTGAAGCATCAACTAGAGGGACAGAAGGCGCCCGTGCTGACCGAGGCTCAGGTGGCCGCAGGGCATCCCAAGGTGTCCGTGGAGTCCGACTTCCAAGGTTTGAGTTATGGAGCACGCTTGAGCACCAAGTTCGGCTGGCTCTGGATGACCCTGGCCACGGCCTTCTTTGTGCTGATGCTCTACTCCGTCGCTCAAGGCGTCGTGCGGGTCAACGGCCGATTGGTGACGACTCCGGAGTGGTGGCATTACCTCCAGATGACCGCAATCTATGTGCCCTTCCTGCTGATCGGCTTCGCCTTCACGATGGCACGCTACCGGGTCACGCTCACCGACGATCGCATCACCGTCCGCTGGCGGATCATCCCTTTCCTCGGCTGGACGTGGAGCCTGGCGGTCGGCGACCAGGTGAGCGTGAAGCTGGCTTTCGACGGGACGGAGATCAACGGTAAGCCGGTGCCGGCCGTGGTGATGGCCTCCGACGGCAAGGAGATCAGTTTCGGCAGCATGCTCAAAGACGACGTGAAGGAGTACCTTGCCGGCGCGATCCAGCATTACTACGGCGTCCCCGAAGAGGTGAACCCGTTCGTACCTCCCGATCTCCCATCGGGTCCGCCCGACCTTCAGGCCTGAGGGTTCCTGCCGGGCTCAGCGGATGGACGGATCGATCGCGCGGAAGCGGATGACCTTATCGCCGGCCGGCTCGTAAAGGACGCCGATCCGGCCGTCGGAGAGCGCCGCCATCGAGCTGTAGGCGAAGGGCCCGGGGAAGGCCGTTTTCTGCGCGACCCAGGTGCGGCCGCCGTCACGGGAGAGGCGGAGGGTGCCGTTGGCGCGGCCTTTCCCGACCGGGTTCAGGAAATACAGGTTGGTGTCGGGGCCTTGGTCGATGCGAAGCAACGAGCCTTGGCACGTCGGGTCAGGCAGGGTGATGTCATCTTCTGCCGCGCTCCAGGTCTGGCCGCCGTCCTTCGACCAGGCGACCTTACGGAAAGCCGAACCTTTCCAGCGGCGAGAATTGAGATACAGCGTGCCGTCGCGCGCCTCGGCGACCTGTACTTCGTTCAGCTGACGTCCGTCTTCCTGGGGGACGTTCGCGCCGCGGTGCCACGAGCGGCCGCCGTCATCGCTGTAGGCGACCCAGTTGACGAAGTTCTTCTTCTTATCCTGGGAGTTGAAGGGGACCACCAGCCGGCCGGCGTGCAGCGGGAATTTGAGTTTGATGCCGATGCCGGGTCCGGAGGCGGTGGTGACCGCGTCGGCCGGCTTGAGGTCGGCGGTCACGTCGGAAGGCCGCGACCAGGTCGCGCCTTCGTCGTCCGAGGCGATGATGCGGATGCGGGTGCCGTCCGGAGCGTTGCCCGCCGGAAGTCCGCCGAACTCATGGCTACCCGCCGGGAAGGTCTGGAAGAAGAGGTAGACGCGCCCGACGAGCTCGTCCTCGACGAGCGTCGGATTGTTGCAGCTGTCCTTGCCTTGGTCGTAGGCGAGCTTCGGCGCGGACCAGGTTGCGCCGTCGTCCTTCGACGTGGAGACGATCAGGTCGTTCCCCGCCTGGTCGGCGGATTTGTCGCGACCTTCGGCGACCGCGATGAGCGTGCCTTTCTTGGTGCGAAGCAGGGCCGGGATACGTACCGAGGAATAGCTGGTATTCTTCTTGGCCTCGAAGACGGTGACATCGGCACCGTCCGCCGCATGGACGGCGGTGGCCAGCAGGCAGAGCAGGAGCAGGTGTCTCATGGTCAGAAGTTCCACGAGAAGAAACCGATCTTCTCGAGTTCGTCCAGCATGGCCCCGATTTCGGCGCGGTCAGGGTTGCCGTTGGGCAGGCGCGCGGGGCCGAGCGGCACGCCGAAGTGCCCCATGAGGGCCTTGGCGGCGCCCATGTAGCCGCGTCTGGCGAGGATATCCACGACGGGCTGGACCTTCGCCTGTTCGGCTTCGGCTTGGGCGGCGTCGCCTTGGCCGTGCGCGGCGATGGCGCGGAGCAAAGGGCCCGGGTTGAAGTTATAGGTGCTGCCCACGCCGGCGGTCGCGCCGGCGCGGAGGGCGGAGAGGAAGCGTTCGTCGATGCCGTAGGGCAGGTCGAAGCGGCCGCCTTCGAGCGCCTGCGCCCGACGCATGGCGTCGAGGTCCGGATTCGAATACTTCACGCCGGCGAGGTTCGGGATGGCCGGCGAGGCCGCCCGGAGGAATTCGTCGACCGGGAAGCCGCCGATGCCGGTCATGCCGGGGATGTCGTAGTAATAGAACGGCGTGCGCGGGGCGGCCTTCGCCACCATCGCGCAGCTGGCCACGAGGTCGGCCATCGTGCGCGGCTTGAAGTAGGACGGCGCGATCATCGATACCGCCTTGGCGTGGTTCTTCTCCGCATGGGCGGCGAGTTGCGCGGCCTCGGTGAGGCAGTTCGCGCCGACGTGCACGATGACGTCGATGCCGGTCGCCGGGCCGACCACGGCCCAGCGGTCGTTGAGCGCGGCGCGTTCGCTCGCGGTCAGCGAGCTGCTTTCGCCGGTCGTACCCCCGATGAAGACGGACGTGATGCCATGCCCGCGGAGGAAGCCGGCCTGTTTCTCGACGGCTGCCAGGTTCAATGACCCGTCGGCGTGGAAGGGCGTGTGGGTGGCGGTGCAGAGGCCGGTGAACTTGAAGGGAGCCATGGTCAGGAAGCGGGGTTTTCGCGCGGACGGATGCAGAGCGCGATGAAGATGGAAAGCAAGGCGATGCCGGCGAAGACGCCGAAGATGGCGTTAAGAGGCATGTGCCGGTCGCGGAGCGCGCCGAAGATCCAGTCGGCGAAGCCGCCGCAGCTGATGCTCACGAAGTTCATGAGGCCGTAGCCCGTGGCGCGATGTTGCGGCCCGACCAGCTGGCAGAGGATCGGCATGCTGTTGCAGTCGAAGAAGCCCCAGCCGATTCCGAAGACGACCAGGAAGCAAACGGCCACGCCCAAGGTCGTCGCGTTGCCGACGCCGAAGAGCGCGGGCAAGAGCAGCGACGTGCCGATGACGCTGACGAAGATGCGTCCGCGGATGTTCGTGCGCATCCAGCGGTCGGCGAGCCAGCCGCCGAGCACCGCGCCGGCGATCGCCGCGACCTGCCAATAAAGCACCGCCGATGCTCCGGCCTTGCCTTGTCCGAGGCTGAAGCGTTCGCGGAGGATGTCAGGCATCCAGTCGCGCACGATCCAGGCCGCCATCGCGGGCAAGGTGAAGAAAAGCACCAGCAGCAGGAAACTGGGGTTGCCGAGCAGGGAGCGGGCGGTGGAGGCCGCGGTCGGCTGCGCCTGTGGCTGATCCGCCGTCGGACGATTACGCAGGAAGAGGAAGAGGGGGAGGGAGTAGGCGATGCCGAGCAGGCCGCACCAAGCGAAGGCGCCGCGCCAGCCGAGGTCGGGATTATCCGCGGCGTAGCCGGCGAATCCTCCGATGATGACGCCGGCGTAGATGCCCATCTGATGGAGGCCGACCGCGCGGGAGCGGGTCGGTCCGAGGTGGTAGTCGGCGATGAGCGCGAGCGCGGCGGGAATATAGAAGGCCTCGCTGACGCCCATGATGGCGCGCGTCCAGAGGAGTTGCTCGTAGCTGTGGACCTGGCCCGTGGCCCAGGTGACCGCGGACCAGGTGAAGAGGCTGAAGCAGATCACGTGGCGGCGGCTGACCCGATCCGCGAGATAGCCGCCGATCGGGCTGAAGAAGGCGTAGACCCATTTGAAGGAACCGAGGACCAGTCCCCATTGGGCCTTGGTCTCGATGCCCGGGATGTCGCCGATCATGGACGACTTCATCGTCGCGAGCATCTGGCGGTCGAGGTAGTTGAGCAACGCGACCGGGATCAGCAGCGCGACGACCAGCCAGGCTGTCCGGGAGGCGGAAGGGGTCGCGTTCATCGATATTTGGCCGGGATCGGCCAGCGGGTGAGCTTGGGTGTGCGGACGCCGGGGCGCATCTCGCCGCTGACGGTGACAAGGTCGTCGCCAAGCCGGAGCAAGGGCGCCACGGCGACCGGGTGCGGCCATTCGCCGAGGTCGGTCACCTCGAACGTCTCGAGGTCCAGCGCGAGGATACGCCGCGCCAGGCCCGTGTGCGTCTCGTACGGATGGCCGTATTGGCTGCCGTCATCGCCGCCCACGAAGAGGAGGTGCGTCTGCGTGAGCACGCCGGGTCCGGCGGCGCCGGCGAGCTTGTTCGGCAAGCCGTGGAAGCGGTTCCCTTCGCCGTCGGTGGACTGGAAGGCGAGGTTCTCGTGGTAGCTGCGGAACGGCTTACCGTCCTTCTCCGAGAGCGAGCAGCCGCCCGCCCAGACCAGTTTGCGCAACCCGGCGCCCACGAGCGGGATGATGCGCCCGAAACTCGGGTCGGCCTCGGAGGTACGCCACGGTTTGTCGGGGTCGTCGAGATCGAGCGAAGTCAGCGTGGCGAGCGCGGCGGTATCGTCGGGGCGGGCGATGCCGCCGATGACGATGAGGTGTCCGTTCGTGGCGGTGAAGCCGGCGTACGCGCGCGGTCGGGGCATGCTTTCCGCGAAGCGCGTGACCTTGCCGTCGAGACCGACGGACCAGACGTCGGCCCGATGGCCTTCGGCGGCGGCGCCGCCGGCGATGATGAGGGCGTCGCGCTTCGGCGTCGGGCAGAAGGCCGCGCCGACGAGTCCTGCGGGTAGTTCGCCGATCTTCTGCCAGTTCCAGGTGCCGTCCTTGCGGGCGAGTTTGAGGATCTCCTTGTGGTATTTCCTTTGGCCGCCTTGCCATAGCGGCTTGTCCGGGAAGTTGGTGCCGCCGGCGGCCACGATGACCTCGCTGCCGTCGGCTTCGCGCAGGACCGCCGCCATCATGCCGGCGCGGCCGAGCGGGTCGGGCAGATCCGGCAACGGCTCGCCCTGCGCGAAGGCGAGCGCCGCCGCGAGCAGGCCGAGGAATGGGGTGAGGCGGGGCATGCGCCGGGGATGGGCTTTTGTAGCCCCTTCCTGAAGCCCTGCCAGCCTCAACGGTTATTCCGGACGAAGCAGCCAGCCTTCGGCGGAGCGGACGAACGGGCGGAGCTCGCCGTTGGTCAGCGCGTAGCCGCCGGACCACTTCGTGCAGCCGGTCGAGAGGACGTTGGCGGAACCTTCTTCGGCTTCCGTCCAGGTGTCCGTCGACTTGTCATAAGAAAGGACCGTCTTCGCGTAGCCCGGGTGCTTGGAGGCCTCGACCTTGCCGGCCAGCTTGCCGTCGTCGCCGCCGAGCACGAGGATATCGTTCTCGAAGACCGGGCAGGGAGAAGGCGCGCCGGCGATCGCGCGGGGCATCGCGGAGAGGCGGCGCCATTCCTTGCCGAGGGTGAAGGCGTGGCAGTCGGAGAGGAATTCGCGTTCGACGCCTTTGGCTCCCGGGCTCAGCGCGACGCCGCCGAAGAGGAAGAACGTGTCCTTCGTGCCGGCGGACTGGGCGAGCATGCGGCCGGAACCGGCGCAGAGCGGGAGTTCCTTCCAGCCGGCGTTGAGGTTGGCGAGGTCGATGGCGAAGGCGCTGGAGGAGGCCGCGGTGGCGTCGGGGCGCTCGGTGCCGCCGGCGACGATGACCTTGCTGCCGACGAGCGCGCCGGTCGCGTAGGCGAGCGGGCGGGGCAGGAAGGGGAAGGGGCGGACCTTCAGTTCGCCGTCTTCGACGGACAGCGTGTAGCAGTCGGCGTAGTGGCGATGCGAGTCCGCGCCGCCGATCATCAGGAGGCCTTGGCGGATCGAGACGCTGACGCCATAGCCGCAAGGGCGGGGCAGCTTGCCGAGGCTGGCCCACTTCTTGGAGCGGGTGCTCGCGAGGGAGAAGACTTCGTCATGCCAGACCTTGACGCCGCCTTCCCAGGCCGGCTTGTCCGGGAAGTTGGAACCGCCGCCGCAGAGCAGCAGGTCGCCGGAGGTGCCCACGAAGGCGCCGCCGAAGCCGGGGGCGTTGGGAGTTTCAGGAAGTCGGGTCCAGCGCATGGGAATGCATAAAGGAAGACAGGCCTCACTGGAGAGTCCAGAGATTAGGGGGCCTTGGGGTGAATGCCGTCGCGCACCCCAGCCAATCCGCGTATTTCACATGATTGCGGAGTCTTTTCGGGCGAAAAATCCTCGTCGGCCGGCAGGAGGATTTGTTTGACAGAGGCGCCCCGACCTTGCCTTGATTGGACTCCTTTCGCACTGCCTGGTAGCTCAGCGGTAGAGCAGGTGACTGTTAATCACTTGGTCGTAGGTTCGATCCCTACCCAGGCAGCCAGAAAGGACTCTTTCCTCGCCCCGGCCCTCCGGGGAAGGTCCGTAAACCTTCTCCTTGACCATCCAAGAGGTTGCGGGAGGATGCATCCACTATGGGCCAACAGAGCAATAAAGTCATCAAGCGTCGCCGTCGCCGCGCCTACCTCGAGCGCAAGAAGGCTCGCGTCAAGGTCGCCCGCGCCGCCGCGAGCAAGAAGAAGGCCAAGAAGTGAGGCGTGCGGTGAGCCAGGCCTCCGCGTGGGCCGCGCTCGCCGCGCTGCTCCTCTCGGGTTGCGATACCCCCGTGGCATCCTCGGACGAGGTGCCGGGCATCGCCTACGTCAACGAACGTCGCCGCAGCGAAGCCGATGTGGCCCGCGCCTCGGAGGCTTTCTACGCCAAGGAGCACCATGGCGCCGACGTCGTCTACCGGACGGAGGAAGATTCCCGTCCCGGTTACTATTTCTTCGTGAAGCTCGATGTCGCGCCCCCGGCCGACGGTCGCTTGGTCCTCGAAGTGGTCCGCAAGGAGAACACGCCCCCGGAGCGTTATGACTTTGCGGTGAACCTGAAGCCGGGTTTTCCGTTCGGCGAGTACGTGATCGGCCTCACCGGCAAGCAGTCCGGCGACGCCAAGTGGCGCCCGATCGCCTGGCGCGTGTCGGTGGTCGACGCCAAGGGCAAGTTCCTCGCCTCGAAGCACAGTTTCCTCTGGGGTACGCCTTCGGACCTCGCGCGTCGCTGAGTCCGATGGCCTCGGCGGAATGGACCTCGTGGCGGCCCTTGCGGCTCGCCGAAGACGTCCCGGCCGGCGCGCTCGCCGAGCAGCTGGACGGCGGGCAGTCTTTCCGTTGGTCGGCGCAAGCCGACGGTAGCTGGGTCGGCGTCTTCGGTCGGACGCTGGCCGCCCTGCGTTCCGGGCCGCAGGGCTTGGAGTGGCGCGGCCTGAAGGGGGCGACGCATGCCGAGGAGGCATTGCGACGCTATCTCGACGCCGAGGGCGCCCAAGCGCGTCTTTCGGAAGCGTTGCCTTGGCGTTCCGATCCGGTGCTGCGCGCCGCGCGCGCGGCCTACCCCGGGCTCCGGATCCTGCGTCAGGACCCGCATGAGGCGTTGATCGGGTTCCTGTGCAGCTCGAACAAGCGCATCTTGCAGATCCGCGTCATGGTCGCCGCCTTGGCCACCAAGCTCGGCGAGCCGTTGGGCGGAGGTTTCCATGCGCTGCCGACGTGGCAGGCCGTCGCCGAAGCGGATGAAGCCGTGCTGCGCGCGTGCTCGCTGGGATATCGCGCGGGCTTTCTGCGTGGGACCGCGCAGCGGCTGCTCGCCCGTCCGCGTTGGGCCGAGGAATTCGCCGCCTTGGAGACGCCCGCGTTGCTGGCGGAGCTGCAGTCGTTGCCCGGCGTGGGCCCGAAGGTCGCCGCCTGCGTCGCGCTCTTCGGCTTCGGTCGCCTGGAAAGTTTCCCGGTCGACACTTGGGTGGTCCAGGCGCTCGCCGATGCCTACGGGCTGCGCGGATGGAAGCCCGCCCAGCTGGAGCAGTTCGGGAAGGCGCACTTCGGCGAAGCCGCGGGCCTGGCGCAGCAGTATCTTTTTTCCGCCGCGCGCAACGGCCGGCTGCATCCCTCCCCGGTCAGCGTGCCGACGAAGCCCCCGCGCCCCAGACCTCGGAAATGATCTCGGGAGTCAGGGCGGTCGCGGGTTCGCCGGCGGCGAGGAGGCGGCCTTCGGAGAGGACGACGATGCGGTCGCACTGCCGGGCGAAGGCAAGGTCGTGCGTCGCGACGATGCAGGCGGCGCCGGCCTGGGCGAACGCGAGGATGGCCTGACGCACGGCTTCCTGACGGGCCAGGTCGAGCGCGGCGGCCGGCTCGTCGAGCAGCAGCACGCCGCCGAAAGGTTCGGCGAGCGCGGCGAAGGTCATCGCGAGGTGCGCGCTCTTCTGTTCTCCGCCGGAGAGTTCGGAGAGCCGTCGCCCGGCCAGCTCGCCGAGGTGCAGTTTCTCCAGCCAATCGGCGAAACCGTCGGAGGCGCCGATGATGTCGCCCAGATCGCCGACGCGATAGTCCCAGACGCTGGCCGGTTTCTGGGCGCAGTAGGCGCGTGTCCGGGCGCAGGTCTCCGCGTCGATGACGCGCGGGTCGTAGCCGCCGACCTTCAGGTCGCCGTCGCAGGGTATCAGTCCGGCCAAGGCGCGCAGCAGCGTCGTCTTGCCGGCGCCGTTCGGCCCCACGACCGCGACGGTCTGCCCCGGTTCGGCGGAAAGCGAGACGCCGTCGATGAGGCGGCGGCCGGCGACCTCGACGCCGAGACCGAGGGCTTTGACCAAGACGTCACTCATGGCGCCCCCTTGCGATCCAGATGAAGAGCGGCGCGCCCAGGACCGCGGTCACCGCCGCGGCGGAGAGCGGCGCCTGCGGCCAGAGGCCGCGTCCGAGGGTGTCGGCGCCGAGCAGCAGGGCCGCTCCGATCAGCGCCGAAAGCGGCAGGACGTTCGCATGGCGCGGGCCGGCCACGGCGCGGGCGAGGTGCGGCGCGAGCAGCCCGATGAAGGCCACCTGACCGACGAGGCAGGTCGCGGCCGCGGCGGCCAGGGCCGTCAGGAGCACGGCGTGGCGGCGCGAGGAGCCGACGTCGCAGCCGAAGCCGCGGGCGGCGTCTTCGCCGAAAGACAACAGGTCGAGCGAACGCGCGAGAGGCAGGAGGAGCAGGGCCGCGGCGAGGCAGAGCAGCACCGGCAGCCAGGTCAGCTCGAGCGTGGCCATCCCGAGCCAATCGCCGTAGGCGCCGTTGGTCAGCAGTTCGCGTGATTCGCCGCTGCGCGAGGCGATGACGAGGGTGCCGGCCGCGGTGAAGGCGTTGAGGCCGAGTCCGGTGAGCAGCAGTCGTGAGACTGAGCCACCACCGCCGATCAACGTGAGCAGCGCGGAGGTGCCGAGCGCGCCGGCGAAGGCGGCGGCGGGGATGAACCAGGCGCGTTGCCACGCGGCTTCCGGGAAGAGGCCCAACAGGATGGCGATCCCGAGGAGCGCGCCGCCGAAGACGCCGGTCAGCCCCGGGTCGGCGAGCGGATTCCGGAACACGCCCTGCTGCGCGGCGCCGCCGATGCCGAGGGCGAGTCCCGCGGCGAGGGCCGCCAGGACCCGAGGGGAGCGAAGCAGGACGAGGGAGCCGCCGTCTCCCCAGCCGAAGCCTTGGGTGCCGACGGAGAGGGCCAGGAGGACGAGGCCTGCCAGCAGGACGAGGCCTGCCATCCATGCCTTCGTCGCCGTCATCAGCGACCGAGCTCCTTGAGCAGGTCGCCCAGCGGATTGCTCTTCTTGGGCGCCGGCGTGTTGGCGGCCGGCACCTTGCCGGAAGGCGTGAGCTTCGTGGCGGAAGTGCCCTGCGTCGGGTTGTCCGGACGCGCGTTGGCGGCGGAGCGGACATTGTCCACGGCCTGCTGCAGTTTCTCGACGAGGTCGGTCTTCACCTGGTTGAGCGACCCGGTCACGTTGACGCCCGGTCCGTCGGTGAAACCGTCCGCGGCGGAAGGCCCGAGGCCGAAGCCGAGCGCTTGGAAGTATTGGGCGAACTCGCCGGCGCCGCGCATCTGCGTGCTGAAGGCCATCGGCCAGTCCGTGAAGCCTACCTTCGGGTCGACGCTGATGCCTCCCTTGGCGGTCAGGTGCAGGATCTCGTTCCGGATATCGGCCGATTCGAGCTTGATCGTGCCGGAAGCGAGGCGCGTGGCCTTGATCGTCGCCGAGCTATACTGGAAGTCCGCGACGGCTTTCTGGAGCTTCGCGGCGGCGGTCATCGCGGCGCCGATCTTGGCGATCTTCTCCCCTTGCTGCTGGTTCTTCGAAAGGGCGCCGGCGATCATCGCCAGGCCGCCCAGCGTCTCGCCGATGTCGCCGGCTTTGTTCGCGGACAGCGACATGCTGCTGCTCTTGTCCCCGAAGGCGCGGATGCGTCCGCCTTTGGAGGTGAGCTGCGTGTCGACCTGGAGCTTGCCGACGAGCTCGCCGGGCGTGCCGCAGACGCTCGTGAGCCCCGCGGTGGCGTCCGCGCGGCCTTGAAGGAATTCCTTCACCGCAGGAAAGGCCTGCGCGACGCTGCCGAAGTCGAACTGGTTGAGCGACACCGTGGCGGAGAGGGAATAGGGACCGTTGCTGATCGTCGGCTGGAAGGCGAGCTGGCCGCGCCCGCTGAGGTCGCCGTCGGCGAGCTTGCCGCTGAGCTGCGTCAGACGGATGGCCTTCTCTTCGGCTTCCGCGCGGAGCACGACCTTCTCGGCGCTGATGCCGTAGGCGCGGGCGGTGCCGATCGTCAGGCGCAGCGAGCCGCTCTGGTTCGCCCAGAACGGGACCCGGTCCGGTTTCGGCTGCGCGGTGCTCGCGACGGTTTCTTCCTCGCCCTTGGGCAGGAGCGAGAGGAAGTCGTCGACGTCGACGTTGTCGATCGCCACGACCGCCTGCCAGTCCGTCTTGGCGCCGGCGGTCTTCTGCGTGAGCGTGAACTTGCCGCCGCTGAGATGGGCGGCCTGCAGCTTGAAGGAGCCTTCGGCGCTGAGGCCGTCGGCGGCGGGCACGTACTTGGCCGAGACGGCCGCGGTCTTGATGCGTCCTTCGCTCTGCTTGAGGCCGACTTCGCTGACCTGCAGCGCGACGTTGATCTCGCCGGTCTGGGCGCGGTCGGCGGTCGCGCGATACTGTCCGCCGGTGACGATGTTCAGAGGTCCGGCGAAAGGCTGTTCGGCGAGCGCGCCGAGGTCGCCTTCCAGCTTCAAGGTGGTGCCGGCGTCGCCCAGGCCGAGCTTGATGTCGCCGGAGGCCAGGGTGCGGCCGCGGTTCTTCAGTTCCGCCTGGTTGAAGCCGATGATCGTCGACTTGTCGCCGATGACGAGGTCGAGGCTGGCCGCCAGGTCGCAATCCTTGACCCAGAGCTTGCCGGTCCAGATGACGCTGGTGCGCGTGAAGGAGAGCGGGGCGCCTTCCGTGCGCACGAACAGTCCTTCGCGACTGAAGCCCGCGACGAGGTCGGCGCGCTTGAGGTCGCCGCTCAGCTTGAGTCCCGGGACGACCGCGGAAAGGGATTCGAGCGGCAGGTCGCGTGCTGCGGCCTCCACGATCACGCCCGTGGGCTTGGTGCCGTCGAGCGCGAGCGGCTGGCGCAGCTTGAGGGAGAGGAGGTTCAGGCCTTGGCGGAAGATGCGCGCGTCGGCGGAAGCGACCACGGGCGCCTTGCCGGCGGCGCGGTCGACGGTCGTCTGGGCGCTCACGCGGATGCCCTTCAGCTTGTCGACCGGCAGGTCTTCCCAGTTGGGCTGCGAGGCGAGCTCCACGATCCCCACGTTGACGTTGGCGACGGCGGACCAGGCGCCATCCGCCCCGGGACGGAGCGTGAGCGAGCCGGTGGCGATGTTGCCGGCGGCGCAGCCGACGCTGAACGGAGCCAGGGCGATCGCGCCGTCCTCGGACTTGATCGGGAGCTCGGCGTCGATCTCGCGCATCAGCGGCTTGCCGCCGCGCTCGAGCGTGACGCCGCGCAGGCTGTGCGTCCGGATGCTCGTGACGGCGGGCTTGCCGTCCTTGAAGGACACCGAGGCCTCGCCGGTCCAGCGGCCGGCGGTCGCGATGATATCGCCGGCGGCCAGGAAGGGATTCAGCGCCATGATGTCGGCGTCGTTCGCGGCGATGGTCACCGTCGCGTCGTTGGCGTTCTCCGGCAGCAGGCCGCCTTTCCAGGTGAGCGTCTGCGGGATGGCGATCGTCACGCCGTTGCCCGTGACGGACAGGCTGTTGACGGCGAAGCCGGTGGCGGTGCTCTGCGCGTTCGCGGCGAGCTTCCATTCGGAGCGGCTGTTCCTCGCGAGCGACTTCGAGAACTTGCTCAGGTCGGCCCAGAGCGCCTTGAGGTCCGCGCTGGCCTGCCAGCGGGAGCCTTCGAGTTCGCCGTCGGCCTTGCCCGAAAGGCGCACGTCCGGCAGCTGCTGGCTGAGGATGCCGAAGCGGGTCGGATCGACGTCGAGCTGGGCGCTGACGGTCGTGCGGCCGGCGAGATGACTGCCGGAGAGTCTCACCGCGGGGCGGCTGGCGGAATCGTTGAGCGTGCCGGTGAAGTTCAGGCCGGGTTTGCCGGTGGCGCTGGTCGCGTCCAGGACGAAGCCGACGGAGCCGGCGGCGAGCGGGCTGGCATCCTTGGCCGCAAGCTCGAGGCGCAGGCTGCCGACGTCGGCGATCAGGTCGTCGAGGCCGACGCCGTCGGCGCCGAGCGGACGGCGGAAGTCGGCCTTCAACGTGACTTCGCCGCGCGGGTCGGTCGTCTGCCTGCCGACGGCGAAGCCCGGCCAGGCGATGCCGGCGCGGAAATCGGCCTTGCCGCGGGAATCGAATTCGTCGCCGCGGACGCTGAAACGAAGCAGGGTGCCATCGGCCAGCTTCACGCGGCCGGAGACCGCGTAAGGTCCGAGCGCGATCGGCGGCAGCGTGGTCTTGGCCGCGTTCGCGGCGACGGCGTTCGCGGTCTTCGCGGGCGGCTTGCGCTCGCTCAGGTCGATGTCGAGGGTCTTGATCTCGAGGCCGCTGAGGGCGTAGGTGCCCCTGATGATCGCGAAGATCTGGGCTTCGCCCTTGATGGAGGCCGCGGAGAGCTTGGTGCCGTCGGCCAGGGTGAGGTCGACGCCTTCGGCGGAGAACTTGCCGTCGAGGGAGGCTTCGACGCGGGCGATGCCGCCTTTGATCTTGGCGTCGGCGAGGAGGCCTTTGACGCGGGCGCCAAGGGGTTCGGGGCGGAGCTGGGATTCGACCCAGAAAAGGGTGGCTCCGGCGACGACGGCGAGGATGCCGACGCTCCAGAGGGTAAAGCGGAGAACGCGGGACATAGGGACGGTCACCCATCTTGCCCCGCGGATTTCACCGGGCAACAAAAAGCCCGGTGGAATTGCTTCCACCGGGCGAAAACCGCCGTTTGGCCCGCTTAGGCCTGCGGGGGCTGGCCGCTCTTCGGCTGCTTGGGCTTACGGGCCGCGCCCGCGACGACCTTCTTCTGGAGGTAGATCTCCTTCATGTCTTCGGAGGCCGCGCAGAACGCCGTGTCGAAGTCGCGCATCATCGCGGCCTTCGACTGACGGAGCATGTGGGTGCGGCCGTAGCGCATCTCCTTGATCGCCATGATGGCGTCTTCGTCGAGCAGTTCCTTCAGGTATTCGATCTTCTGCTTGGCCCAGTCCGAAAGGTCGCTTCGCTTGAGGAGTTCCTCGAATTCCTTCTTCGCATCGGCGAGCTTGCCTTGGCGCGCGAGGGCTTCGATGAACTCGATCTTTTCCGAGACGATCGCCTCGCCTACCGCCGCGGCCACGGACGGGTCGGCCGGGAGGACGGAGAACGCGGCGAGATCGGTTTCCGGCAGCGCGATCAGCTCGGGGCCGAACTTCACGGTCTCGCCTTCCTTGGTGAGCGCCTCGAAGTTGACGGCGGCGAGGGCGTCGGCCTTGGCGCCGGCGCCGATCTTCAGTTCGACGACCGCGACCAACGAGGCGTTCCAAGGCAAGGTGCCGAGCTTGCGGCTGCGGGCGACGCCTTCTTCGAGGATTTCGCCGACCAGGCGGGCCTGGACGTCGCTGCCACCCTGCACGCTGACCTTCACCTGGCGCAGGAACGAGTTGGAGATGATGGCGAACTGCTCCTCGAAGGCTTCGTCCAGGTCGTCCGCCGTCTGGCCGAAGTTGGCGACGCCTTCGCCGGCGTTGGCCATGCCCGTCATCAGCGATTCGTTGAAGCCGTGGCCGAGGCCGACGGTGGAGGTCGTGATGCCGGCGCCGGCGGCCTTGGCGACCTGCGCGAAGATCTCCTGCTCGTTCAGCAGGCCTTGGTTGGCCTGGCCGTCGCTGAGGAGGATGACGCGCGCGATGCGATCCTTGCGGGTGAACGGGGCGAGCTGCTTCACGCCTTCTTCCCAGCCGCCGAAGAGGTTGGTCGAGCCGCGGGCGTCGATGGCCTTGATGCGGGCCGAGAGCGCGGCGCGATCGGTGGCCGGCGTGAGGGACTGGATCACCTCGATTCGGTCATCGAACGCGACGATGGTCACGCGGTCGTCCTCGCGGAGGCCGTTGACGATGCGCACGGCGCTTTCGAGGGCGGCGGCGATCGGGAGGCCGGACATCGAGCTCGAGCGGTCGATCACCAGGGCGAGGTCGAGGGGGGCGCGGGGGTCTCGCCGAGGTCGGCGGGTTTGGCCGGGGCGACGATGCGGACGAGGACATGCGTCGCATCGGAGGCGGCGCGGAGGAAGCCCTTCTTGAGGGGCAGGATTTCGATCTTGGGTTGGTTCATGGGAGGAATCATCTCCTCCACTCTGTACCACCCCTTGATAATGTCAACACCGACAGAGATACTTTTGTGTCATTAGCACACAAAAGTTACTGTCATAATTATAAGTACTTATTCATCAAGGCTTTGCTAAAATTATCCGCGATTTCTTGCAGTTCCTCCCGCGTCGGCGTGATGCGACTGTCGATATTGAAGTGGGCTTCGCACCAGTGGGCCAGGCGGAGTTTGGTCCACCTTTCGGTCTTCGGTTCGTCGCCGCGGGTGGTGGGGTTGAAGGCCAGGAGTTGTTCGAAGAGATTGCGGGCGGCCGGGGTGAGGTCGTCGCGCGCCATCTCCTTTTTTATCATCAGGCGGAGGGCCTCGGCGGGGCTTTCCTCGCTGTCCGCGATCTGTCTGAGCTGTTGGACGGTCGCGTAGCTGGCTTTGCGGCCGGACTTCGGCATCGACATGCTGGGGAGCACGTCGTCGCGACGGGAGTATACCGGCGAAGCGCTGCGCACGGGCTTGAAGCTCCCCATGTCGGGTTCGGCCAGGGAGATCGCCTCGCTGCCGCGCGTCCGGAAGAAGAGCTTTTCCGCCTCGGTGGGCGTGGCTAATTCGTCGATCAGCTTGTTCAGCTGGGAGATCTCACGGTTGTCGTGCAGCAGGGTGCGGATGCGGTCAAGGTCCCAGCCGCGTTCGGCGAGGAGGCGGGCGAGGAGCAGCTGCCTGACTTGGAGGGGGCCGAAGTTAGCCTTGCGGCGGTCATCGGGGGCGCGTTCCGGCTTGGAGAGCAGGCCTTCGTAGGCGTAGAAGCGCACCAGGCGCTCGGTCGAGCGGTGGCGGTCGCCGAACCCGAGGGAGGCCAGCTTATCCGAGACGAAGGCGGCTAGGTCCTCGGCGGTGCCAAGGAATTCCTCGTCGTTCAGTTGGGCGGATATCTTCAGCATGGGCGTCGAATAGAGACATTCTGCTGTCAGCATCTCGTGAAGGGCAATAATATAGTGAAAACGGCGCTGTCAGATTATCCCTAAAAAGAAGCAGGCCGTCCGGAATCGGACGGCCTGCGAGCCGGCTCCCTCTGCGGGAAGCTTACGAGTTGTGGCTGTAACCTTCTTCGCCGTGGTCCGAGATGTCCAGACCGCGCGCTTCTTCTTCTTCGGTCGGGCGGAGGCCGATCAGGGCCTTCACCAGGTAGGCGAGGATGAGGGTGGCGGTGAGGGAGAGGACCAGCGTGACACCGATCGCCTTGAACTGTTCGTTCAGGAGGGTCTTGCCGACGATGTCCTTGAGGTTGGTGTTCAGGTTGCCGTTGGCGTCGGCCGTGGCGCAGATGCCGGTCACGATGGCACCGAGGGTGCCGCCGACCGCGTGGACGCCGAAGGTGTCGAGCGCGTCATCGTAGCCGAGCTTGGCCTTCAGGTAGACGACCGCCAGGAAGGGCACCACACCGGCGAGGACGCCGATCAGGACCGCGGAGTTGGCGGAGACGAAGCCCGCGGCGGGAGTGATCACGACGAGGCCGGCGACGGCACCCGAGCAGAAGCCCAGGATGCTGGCGTGCTTGCGGATGATCCACTCGAGGGCGGCCCAGGTGAAGGCGCCGACCGCGGCGGCGAGGGTGGTGGTGGTGAAGGCCTGGGCGGCGACACCGTCGGCGGCGAGGGCCGAGCCGGCGTTGAAGCCGTACCAACCGACCCAGAGCATGCCGGTACCGACCGCGCAGAGCACCATGCTGTGAGGCGTCATGGCCTTCTTGCCGAAACCGATGCGGGGTCCGAGGATGATGCAGAGCAGGAGGGCGGACCAACCGGAGGTCATGTGGACCACGGTACCGCCGGCGAAGTCGATCGCCTTGATGGCGGCCTTGGCGTTCCAGACGCCGTTCATGTCGCCGGTGATGCCCCAGATCGCGTGGGCCATCGGGAAGTAGACGAGGAACATCCAGCCGAGCATGAAGAGCATGACCGCGGAGAACTTCATGCGTTCGGCGATGGCGCCGACGATGAGGGCCGGGGTGATGATCGCGAACATGAGCTGGTACATCGAGAACACGTTCTGCGAGATCCAGTAGGCGTAGTCGGTGTTGGGCACGGAGGTCACGCCGTTCAGGAAGAAGTACTCGCTGCCGCCGAACACGTGTCCGAGCAGGGTGCCGTCGAAGCTCTTACCGAAGACCAGGGAGTAACCCACGGCCCACCAGAGCACCGCGACCAGGCCGGCGAGGCCGAAACACTGGGCGACGACGGAGAGGATGTTCTTCGCGCGGACCAGGCCGCCGTAGAAGAGGAAGAGGCCGGGGAGCGTCATGAAGAGCACCAAGGCGGCGCAGATCATCATGAAGCCGTTATGGCCGGGAGCCGCGACGCCGACGGTCGGCGTGGTGAGGCCGGCCGGGATGGCGCCCTTCGCGTCCTTAAGGGAAGCGGTGGGATCGCCGTTACCGATGGCGGCCTCAAGGCCGGCGATGCGCTGTTCAAGCGAAGGCGCCGGAGCGGGCGGGGGAGTGGCAGCCGCCGGAGCGGGCGCGTTCTGCGCGGACGACAGATAGGGCACTGCCGCCAGAGCGAGGATGGTGAGGGTTCGTAGCAGGGAGTTCATGGCGAGTGTCCTTTCGCAACCCCCGTGCCAACCGCCCCCTTTCCAGCCGATGAGTTGAATGTGCTTAAAAAACAACTGCCCCCGCCCGCAGGCCTGCTCGAAAAAGTGCAGACCGACGGGAGGCCACCCCGAAAAGGCCCTTAATTGTGGTAATAGCCTTCTTCGCCGTGGTCCGCGATATCGAGGCCCTGGGCTTCGGCTTCTTCGGAAGGACGCAGGCCGATGGTCGCGGCGACGATCTTCGCGATAATCCAGGTCATGACGAGCGAGACGACGATGCAAAGGAGCATGGCGATGAGCTGCCCTTTGATCAGTCCGTTGCCGATCAGCTTGCCGCCGGCTTCGTTGATCGTGCCGTTCATCAGCAAAGCCGTCGCGAGCGCGCCGAGGGTGCCGCCGACGCCGTGCACGCCGAAGGTGTCCAGCGCGTCGTCGTAGCCGAACTTCGGCTTGAGCACCGAGCAGGCCCAGTAGGAAATCGTGCCCGCGAGCGCGCCGATGAGCACGGCGGAGCCGCCGGAGACGAAGCCCGCGGCGTTGGTCACGGTGGCGAGGCCGGCAATCGCGCCGGAGCAGAGGCCGAGGACGGAGATCTTGCCGCGGTGAAGTTTTTCGATGACGGCCCAAGCGAGGGTGGCGGTGGCCGCGCCGAGCGTCGTGGTGAGGAAGGCCTGGACGGCCACGCTGTCGGCGGCGAGGGCCGAACCGGCGTTGAAGCCATACCAGCCAGCCCAGAGCAGGCCGGTGCCGATGACGCAAAGGACCATGCTATGCGGGGTCATCGGGCGCTTGCCGAAGCCGGCGCGCGGGCCGACGAGAATGCAGAGGAGCAGGGCGGACCAGCCCGAGGTCATGTGCACGACGATGCCGCCGGCGAAGTCCGCGGCCTTGAAGGACGCCGCCCCGTTGGCGATGCCCGAGAAGTCGCCGGTGGCGCCCCAGACGGCGTGCGCGACCGGATAGTAGACGAGGATGGTCCAGAGGAAGGAGAAGAGCATGACCGCGGAGAACTTCATGCGTTCGGCGACGGCGCCGATGATGAGGGCCGGCGTGATCGCCGCGAACATGGCTTGGAAGAGGGCGAAGGTCGCCGAGGAGATGCCGGCCGCGTAGGCCGCGTCGGGCGCGAAGCCGAGGCCGGCGAAACCGAAGTGCTCGCCGCCGCCGAAGACGTGACCGAGGAAGCCGCCGGCGTAGCTCTTGCCAAAGACGAGGCTGTAGCCGAAACCCCACCACATCAGGATGCCCATGGCGGTGAGGGCCAGGCACTGCGCGGCGATCGAGAGCACGTTCTTGCCGCGCACCAGGCCTCCATAGAAGAGAAAGAGTCCGGGCAGGCACATCATGAGCACCAGCGCGGTGCTGACCAGGACCCACACGTTGTCGCCGGTGGAGGGGGTGGAGATGGCAGAAATAAGCATGATGCTTTTAATTAAGCAAAAACCATGCCATAAAATCATCACGCCGGGCTACTCGCTTGCCTTCGAAGGAATGCGGGGTATTTTAAAAATGAACCATGAAATGCCTGCTTAAAGTTAAGCATACTGTCTTATTTTGTGCACTTTTTTCTGCGCAACTCGTGGCAGCTGACTCGATCGCCGCCAAGAATTGGGTGCTCGCCGCGGACTACCAGTACCGCGGTTCCGATGCGGTCAGCCATTCCGGTGGCGTGACCGGTGAGTTCGGCCGTTCCCGTTCGGGGGCTGAGCTTATCTATCAGACGCCGGATCGCGCCGTCGACCTCGAGTGGTATCAGTATGCCAACCGTTTCAGCGGCGCGATCGCCGGTACGGATCGTGCCTACGGCGACACGACCGACGTCATGGTCACGGGTTTTCGGCAGTGGGATTGGAACGAGAAGTACGGCGTCCAGCTCATCTATGCCTTGGAGTTCGCCGCCGAAGACGGCGTGAGCTTGGGGAGTTCCCATCGCTGGGGCTTGGGTGTCGCCACCCGCTGGCGCCCGGACGCCGAGACCGACGTGGCCCTCGGCGTGCTGCTGGAGGATCGCTTCGAGGCTTCCGTGCTGCCCATCCCATACGTCAGGGCCACCTGGCGCCCGTGCAAGTTCGGCGAAGTGGAGCTACGCGCCACGGGCCTGCAGAACGGCATCATCGTCCGTGGTTTCCTCACCGAGGACCATGCGACCACGGTCGACCTCACGGTCGCCTATGAGACCCTTTCCTTCGTGCTCGCCGACGGCAGCTACGGCTCGCGCGCCGTCGCGATCGGCGAGGTGCCGATCCGCGTCGGCGTGACGCAGTTCCTGGAGAAGTCCGGCACCTGGTTCGTCCGCGGCTCGGCCGAATGGGTCGCCTACGCGCGGCACAGCTTCAAGCACGACGGCGAGACGCAAGGTTCTTTCCAGCCGGGCGCCCAATGGGGCCTGGCCGCGCGCGTCGGCGCCCGCTTCTGATCAGAGACGACGCGCGGCCAGCGCGTGGAAGGCGACGATCGCCAGGAGCCAGGTCAGGTTCATGGCGATCAGGCCGCGGCCGTCTGCAGCCATTCGTCGCGTCGGCGGATGGCCAGTTCGAGGTCGTGGGTGCGGAGCGAGCGGCGGACGCGGCGCTTGGTGAAGTCCGCGAGGTGCTCGGTATAGTGCAGCCACCAGGTCCCGTTGTTGTTCCAGAGGTGGTGCAGGCGGTTGTCCTCGCTGACGCGGATGGACAGCTTGGGGGCGGCCGGTTGGGCGGCGGTGTCGTGGGTGTTGATCATGGTGGGCGGCGGTGAAAGGGGCGCGCATCACGATCAGTCCGCGGGGGACTGGGTTTTTAGCCTTTCGGCTCTCATCTCGGCGCCTTGCGGCTCCGATGACCACCGTGACCCCGGAAGGGGCTCGGTTGGTGCAGGTTCGGCTTTCGCCCGTCCTGCTCGTGATGCGTCTGATAATGAACTGACGCCACTGTGGCCGGCTCGTCCGGAAAAGGCAAGGCTGACCTGGCTTGCAGAGTGTCATAAGAAAACGGCCCGCCCGGGCTTGCGGCGTCCGGGGCGGCGCTTAGCGTGGCGGCGATGGGCTTCTTCCGTTTCCGTAAAACCATCCCGCTCGGGAGATTCTTCCGGCTCAACGTCTCGAAGACCGGGACGTCGTTGTCCGCGGGGCGTCCCGGCGCGACGATCAACGTCCGGAAGGATCGCGTCGACGGGACGGTGGGGATCCCCGGCAGCGGACTCTCTTATAAGGAACGTCTTTCGAATCGCGGCTGCGCCTCGATGCTGGTGCTCGCGCTGACGCTCGCCGCGTCGCTCGCCGGCGTCGTCGCCTGGGCGCGCTGAACGCGGATCTCCGGGAGGCGTGGCGCGTCTCCGGCGATCGTCGCCGCAAGTGCCCGGGAAAGGACTCGAACCTTCATGCCTTTAGAGGGCGGCGGATTTTGAGTCCGCTGCGGCTGCCATTTCGCCACCCGGGCGGATTGCGGACATGCATTCATTCCGCGAGCGTCGGCGCGTGCAAGAAAAACCGTGCCCGTCGGCGCGCGCCGCGTGATGCGGAAACGCGGACAACAAAAAAGGCGCTCCTTGCGGAGCGCCTTTTGGCGTGAATCTCGCGAGAGATTACTTGGCGCCGAGGATCGCGTCCTTGGCGGCCTTGGCCACGCGGAACTTCACGACCTTCTTGGCCTTGATCTGGATGGTTTCGCCGGTGGCAGGGTTGCGACCGAGGCGAGCCTTGCGGTGGACGAGGACGAGCTTGCCGAGGCCCGGGAGCGTGAAGGAGTTCTTCGCGTTCTTGTAGGCGAGGGCGGCGATGATCTCGAGGATCGCGGTGGCCTGCTTCTTGCTGATCTCAGCTTTTTCGGCGATGGCACCGGCGATTTGGGACTTGGTGAGGGCTTTGGACATGTTGGTTATGGGTTGGTTGTGCAGTGATGCGGGTCTATTAAGTATCGAACCGTGCTCTGAAAACCAGCGAAAAATAAGGGCAGGGTGCAGGTTTCTTCGGACCCCCTGCCGCCGAAAAAATCTTTTGCATGTGGTCGGCATCGGTCATAAGTCTCTGCGCAGACCTCACCCCCATGCGCTCTCGTCCTCTCCTCGCTCTCTTGTTTTCCCTTACGCTCGGGACCTCCGCCGCGCTCGCCCAGGATGTCGTCGGACTCGAACCGGCCTTCCCGGGGATGACCTTCAGTCTCCCGGTCGCGATCTCCCCGATGCCCGGCAGCAAAGACGTCGTCTTCGTGATCGAGAAGGGCGACCCGATGCCTGCCGCCGAAGCCGACAAGTCCACGGACAAGAAGAAGAAGGCCAGCGGTTACTTCGGTGGCAAAGTCCAGATGGTGACGGGCCTGAGCTCGGGCAAGGTCGCCAAGACCCAGGTCTTCCAGCTCAACCCCAAGGACGGCAAGTTCGATGCCGCCGGCGAGTGCGGTTTCCTGGGCTTCGCGGTCCATCCTCGCGTGAATGAAACGAAGCAAGTCTTTGTCTATTATAGCCTTAGGATTGATGGTAAGCTCTACCAGCGCGTTTCCCGTTTCAAGGTCACCAGCCTGTCGCCTTTCGCCATCGATGGCGATTCGGAGCAGCCCCTGATCACCCAGCTCGACCCGGCTGGTAACCATAACGGCGGCGACCTCCACTTCGGTCCGGATGGCTACCTCTATATCAGCTGCGGCGACGGCGGTGCCGGCGGCGATGCCTTCGATAACGCCGGTTACATCAACAAGGGCTTCCATGCCGCAGTCTACCGTATCGACGTCGACAAGAAGGAGGGTAACCCCGCCCCCAACCCCCACCCCTCGGTCATCGCCGATGCCAAGGGCCAGGCCTTCTATGCCGTCCCGGCCGATAACCCCTTCCTGAAGGCGACCTCCCACCGCGGCCGCCCCCTCGAGGCCGGCTCCGTCCGCACCGAGACCTGGGCTACCGGCCTCCGCAATGCCTGGAGGTTCTCCTTCGACCCCAAGACGGGCGCCTGCTTCGCCGGCGACGTCGGCCAGAACCTCTACGAGGAAATCGACCTGCTGGTCTCGGGCGGCGACTACGGTTGGCACGATGTCGAGGGCAACCACGTCTTCAACCAGAAGGATGCCTCCGGCAAGAAGGCCGCTCCCGGCCTCGCCGCTCCTTCCGACTTCAAGGCGCCCATCCACGAGTATGACCGCAAGCTCGGCAACTCGGTGACCGGCGGCGTCGTGTGCCGCGGCGACCGCGTCCCGGCCATCGCCGATGCCTACGTCTTCGCCGACTTCGCGTCCGGCCGCATCTTCGCCCTGCGCGATAACGGCGGTAAGTGGGAGTCTCAGCAGGTGGCCAAGGATTTCAGCATCTCCGGCTTCGGTCATGATCCCAGCAACGGCGACGTGCTCGTCGCCTCGCTCGCGGGCCAGGTGAAGCGCATCGTCAAGAAGTAAGCCGATGCTCTCCCGCCGCTCGATGCTGGGCCTGTCCGGTTCGCTGCTCGCGGGCGCGATGCTCCGGCCGGTGCTCGCGGCGGCGCCTTCGCCGAAAGCCCCTGAATTCAGCCTCTTCACGAAGCACCTCGTCGGCCTGCCTTACGACCAGCTCGCCGAGACCGTCGCCGCGTTGGGCTTCAAGGGCGTCGAGGCGCCGGTGCGCAAGGGCGGCCACGTCGAGCCGGCGCGCGTCGAGGAAGACCTGCCGAAACTCGTCGAGGCTTTCAAGCGATGCGGCGTGGCGATCACGCTGCTGACTTCCGACATCAATGAGGTGAACGAAGCGGACCGCTCCGAGAAAGTGCTGCGCACCGCGCGCGCCTTAGGCATCCCGCGTTACCGCATGAAGTGGTATCCGTACTCCGGCAAGAAGTCGCCTTGGGACGAACTCGACGAGATCCGCCCGCGCCTGAAGGAGCTGGTCGCGCTCAGCAAGCAGGTCGGCATCCTGCCGTGCTATCAGAACCACTCCGGTCCGAAGAACGTCGGCGCCGCGGTCTGGGACATGGCCACGCTGATGCGGGACTACCGGCCGGACGAACTGTCCTGGAACTTCGATTTCTTCCATGCGATGGTCGAAGGCGGCCTCTCCTGGCCGAGCCACCTGGCCCTCGCCCGCGACCATATCTCGATGGTCTATTTCAAGAACTTCAACTGGCAGGGCAGGCAGGCCGAAGGTTGCCCGCTGGCCGAAGGCCGGGTCGGCCAGGACTCCGTGGCCTTGCTCCGGAAGTCCGGCTACGCCGGTCCGGTCTGCCTTCATGTGGAGTACCTGAAGGGCAAGGTGACGGCTCCGGGCGCCCTCCAGGTGGCCGTGGACGCCACCCGTAAGGATTTCGCCACCCTGAAGCAGTGGTGGGCATAGGCCGGCGGGGTAGGGGGAAGGCAAAGATAGGCTGGAACTTGCGCCCCTTCGGGATGTAGAAACAGTCTCCCCGCCATGCCCCGCTCCGTCTTCTTCCTTTTCGCCGCCGCCTCCCTGGTCGCTGCGCCTAAGTCCGCCGTCGCCGCCGACAAGACCCCGCCCGCCCCTTACGTGCCGTCCGAAGGCGGGTCCCTTCCATCCGCCCTTTTCCAGCTCCCCGAAGGCCTCGAGGTCACCCTTTGGGCTCGCTCGCCGATGCTCGCCAACCCGACGAACATCGACTTCGACGCCCAAGGCCGCCTCTGGGTCAACGAAGGCGTCAACTACCGCGTCTATAACAAAGGCGGCAAGCGTCGCCCCGAAGGCGATCGCGTGATCGTGCTCAGCGACACCAAGGGCCAGGGCTTCGCCGATTCCGTCCAGACGTTCGTCCAGGATCCGGAGTGGACCTCGCCGCTCGGCATCGCCGTCATCGACAACGTCGTCTACGTGTCGCACGCCCCGACCATCACGAAGTTCACCGACGTGAACCGCGACGGCAAGTTCGACCCCGCGGTCGACAAGAAGGAGACCTTCCTCACCGGCTTCGGCGGCCAGGACCATGACCACTCGCTCCACGCCGTGGTCGCCGGTCCGGACGGCAAACTCTACATCAACTCCGGCAACTGCGGCGCCGAAGTCTCCGACAAGTCGGGCAAGACCTTCCGCATCTCCAGCGGCTACGTCGACATGCGCGGCGGCAAGTGGCCCTACGATCCCAAGGCCGTCGCCGGCGCCAAGAGCGACGACGGCTTCGTCTGGTCCTCCGGTTTCTCCGGCCGCCTGAACGCCGACGGCACGGGCCTCGAGATCCTGGGCAACGGCTACCGCAACAGCTTCGAAAGCTTCCCGTCCTCCCTCGGCGACCTGTTCCAGGGCGACAACGACGACTCCCAGAGCTGCCGCACCTCCTTCGTCCTCGAATACGGTTCGGCCGGTTACACCACGCCCTCCGGCGCCAGCTACAACTCCGTCAAGCGCCCTGGGCAGCCGATGCCCCGCGCCCACTGGCGTCAGGACGATCCTGATACCATGGATGTCGGCGACGTCTACGGCGGCGGCTCGCCCACCGGCATCACGGTCTACGAGAACGGCGCGCTCGGCGCCGCCTGGGAAGGCACGCTCCTGAACTGCGAACCGTCCCGCAACACGGTCCTCGCCTACAAGCTCGTGGCGCAGAAGGGCACTTACGCCCTCAGCGAGGCTACCCGCAAGGACCTCATCACCTCCAACCCGGCCCGCGAATTCGTCGGCACCGACTTCAAGAAGATCTCCGCCGAGGAAGCCGCGAAGCCGAACGAGCGCATCCTGTTCCGTCCGTCCGACGTCGCCGTCGGTCCGGATGGCGCCATCTACGTCGCCGACTGGTACGACTCCCGCGTCGGCGGTCACCAGACCCTCGATGACACCTGCACGGGCGCGATCTACCGCATCGCTCCGAAGGGCTTCAAGTCCGTCATCCCGAAGATCGACGTCTCCACGCCCGAAGGCGCGGCCGCCGTGCTGCGCAATCCGGCCGTGAACGTCCGCCACCTCGGCTTCAACGCGCTGAAGGGTTTCGGCGCGAAGTCCCTCCCGGCCGTCACGGAGATCCTCCGCGACGCGAATCCCTACGTCGCCGCCCGTGGCGTCTGGCTCCTGCCTCACCTCGGCGAAGAAGGCGTGACCCGCGCCAAGGCCCTGCTGAAGGACGCGAATCCCTCGCTGCGTCGCCTCGCCTTCCAGTCCCTGCGTCGCGCCGGTCATGATACGCTCGGCCTCGCCGCCGAACTGGCCAAGGATGCCGATGTCGCCGTCCGCCGTGACGTCGCCACCTCGCTGCATGCCGCGCCCGCCGACAAGGCCGTGCCGATCCTGATCGAGCTCGCCCGTCGCCTCGACGTCTCCGACAAGAACTCCGTCGCCGCCTTCGGCATCGGTTCCGCCAACAAGCAGGACGCCGTCTGGTCCGCCGTGAAGTCCGAACTCGCCAAGGATGGCGCCGAAGCTTGGTCGCCCGAAGTCGAGCGCATCGCGTGGCTCCTCCACCCCGCCTCGGCCGTGCAGGACTTCCTGGCGCGCGCTTCTTCCGCCAAGGTCTCGCAGGCTTCCCGCACGCTCGCCGTCGAGTCGCTTTCGTTCGTCGACAGCAAGGAAGCCGCCCTCGCGATGATCAAGCTCTGCGCCGCCGGTTCGCCGTCCGCCTCCGAAGCCAAGGGTTGGGCGCTCATGCGTATGACCGGCCTCTGGTCGGCTTACGATATCCGCGCCGAGCTCAAGAACTCCGGTGTCTATGACGCCAAGAAGGTCGTCGTGAACGCCATCCAGGTCCCCGAGGCCCCCGCCGGCACCTTCACCGAGCAGGACGTCCTCGCCAAGACCGGCGACGCCGCCAAGGGCGCCGCCCTCGCCCAGCGCTGCATCATGTGCCACCAGCTCAACGGCAACGGACCGGCCTACGGTCCCGAGCTCAAGGGCTGGGCTGCCCGCCAGAGCCGCGAGGCCCTCGTCCGCGCCATCGTCAATCCCTCGGCCGACATCGCCCTGGGCTACGAAGGCGTCACCCTCAAGCTCAAGGCCGGCGGCCAGATCGACGGTCGTCTCCAGTCCAACAACGACCCGATCGTCATCACCTCCACCGGTGGCGTCACCCAGCTGGTGCCCAAGGATCGCGTCCAGGGCGGCCAGACCAAGATGACCCGCTCCCTGATGATGTCCGGCGAGCAGCTGGGCCTGAATGCCCAGGAAGTGGCCGATGTCGCCGCCTTCCTGGCTACCTATAAGTAAGCCCGGAGGTCAAAAAGTCCGTTTCAAGGGGGTTTTCCGCAGGGAAGACCCCCTTTTAATTTACCGCTTGCTTCTGGGGCCGGGTTTATCAGGTTCGACCCTCCTTTCCCTAGGCAAGGCACGGCCGCACAACGCGGGTCCGCGACTTACTAGGCACCAAAAGACCTTATACCAACATGAAGCAGCTCACCCTTAAAGTCACCAGCCGCGCGCTCCATGGCCGCGGTCCCGCCCGCCGCCTCCGCGCCGATGGCTCCATTCCTGCCATCATCTACGGCAAGTCCGGCAACCAGAGCGTCTCCGTCGCCCAGGAAGCCTTCCGCGACCTCATGCGCGCCAAGGGCAACGCCGCCTCGCTCATCGACCTCGACGTCGACGGCAAGAAGCTCCTCTCCCTCATCAAGGAGTTCCAGCGCCACCCCATCACCCAGAAGTTCCTCCATATCGACATCATGGAGATCGACCCGAACTCCCCGATGACCGCCGCCATCCCGGTGCGCGCCATCGGCGAAGCCTACGGCGTCAAGACCGACGGCGGCACGCTCGCCATCGTGTCCCAGACCATCAACGTCCGCTGTCTCCCGAAGGACCTCCCTGAGTTCATCGAGATCGACGTCACCGAGCTCAAGGTCAACGAGTCCATCCACGTGGGCGAAGTCAAGGCCCCCAAGGGCATCACCTTCCCGGGCGACCCCAAGCGCGTCGTCATCGTCTGCTCCGAGATGGCCGAAGAAGAAGCCGCGCCCGAAGCGACCGCCGTCGCCGGTGCCGCCGCCGCTCCTGGCGCCGAAGGTGCCGCCGCTCCTGCGGCTGGTGCTGCTCCCGCCGCTGGCGCCGCTCCGGCGGCCGCCGCCGCTCCGGCTGCCAAGAAGTAATTTCCGCGCCGGGCGTCCCCGGCACCTGTTCTTTGAAGTCAAATGCCATTCTCGGTCATCGCCGCCCTCGGCAATCCGGGCCGAGAATATTCCGCCACGCGCCACAACGCGGGGTGGATCGTCATCGACGCGCTCGCCTCGCAGGCCGGCGCGGTCTGGAAGGAAGAGAGCCGTTTCTCGGCCTCGGTCGCGAAAATCACGTTCGGAGGTTCCTCCGTCCATCTGATCAAGCCGCTCACCTTCATGAACGACAGCGGGTCGCCTCTGGCGGCCTTCCTCCGGTTCCACCGGATCGAGCTCTCCGAGCTCGTCGTCCTCCACGATGACATCGCGTTCGAACCCGGTCAGCTCCGCCTCTCCCTGGGAGGTTCCGCCGCCGGCCACAACGGCGTCGCCAGCTGCATCCGCCACCTCGGCGAATCATTCGTCCGCGCCCGCCTGGGCATCGGACCGAAGAAGCACCCCGGCCAAGACCTCGCCGACCACGTCCTCGGACGTTTTCCCGACGCCGACCTCACGAACCTGACCCAGCGCATCCCCGACTTCATCAAGAACCTCGAAATCCTCATTTCCCAAGGCCTCCCGGCCGCCCAAAACCTCACCAACAGAAAATCACCATCACCATGACCACCGCCACGATCCGCCGCGACTATCGCGCCAGCCTCATCCTCGACCTCCGCGGCACGACGGATGCGCCTGAGACCGTCATCGACAAGCTCAAGGACGTCCTCAAGTCCGTCGACTGCAAGGTCAACGAGGTCGAGAACCTCGGCCAGAAGGAGTTCTCGCGCGTCGTCGACCGCAAGTTCCCGGCCGGCCTCTACGTCCAGTTCCACTTCGAAGGTCCGGTCACCGCGCCCACCGCTTTCCGCGAGAAGCTGCGCCTCGACCGCACCATCAACCGCCTGCTCGTGCAGGTGACCAAGTAATCCCCGACCCCGCCTCGCCGTGGCCTCTTCCTTCAATCGCGTGATCCTCGCGGGCAACATGACCCGCGACCCCGAGGCCCGCGCCCTCCCGTCCGGCCAGGCCCTCACGAAGTTCTCCCTCGCCGTCAACCGCGCCTACACCACCAAGGAAGGCGAGAAGCGCGAGGAAGTCACCTACGTCGACATCGAGAGCTACGGCAAGCAGGCCGAGATCATCGCGAAGTATTGCGGCAAGGGCTCCGGCATCCTCGTCGAAGGCCGCCTCAAGCTCGACCAGTGGGAAGACAAGAAGACCGGCGAGAAGCGTTCGCGCCTCGGCGTCGTCCTTGAGAACTTCACCTTCATCGGCGGCAAGTCCCAGGGCGGCGAAGAAGGCGGCTCCGCCCCTCGCTCCCGCGGCGGCAACGACACCCCGGCTCCGTCCGGCGACCACGGCGGCGACGACGTCCCGTTCTAATCCTTTCCCTCCCAACCTTATAACCCAAGAAAGACCATGGCATTCACCGAAGTTCTCCTCATCAAGCCCGTCGACGGCCTAGGCGCCGAAGGCGAGCAGGTCCGCGTCCGCGCGGGCTTCGCGCGTAATTTCCTGCTCCCGCAGGGCATCGCGCTCCCCGTCAACCGCTCCAACACGAAGTACGTCGAGGCCCTCAAGAAGGCCCGCGAAGTCCGTGAAGCGCGCGACCTCGAAGCCGCCAACGCCACCGCCGCCAAGCTGGCCGCCATCAAGCTCGTCTTCGCCGTCAAGACCGGCGAAGGAGGCAAGATGTTCGGCGCGATCAGCACCGCCGAGATCTCCGCCAAGCTCGCCGAGCACGGCCTCGAGATCGAGCGCAAGCGCATCCATCTCGGCCAGGGCCCCGTCAAGCTCCTCGGCAAGCACACCACGAGCATCCGTCTCCATGGCACCGTCATGGTCGAGCAGGAGTTCGAAGTGGTCTCCGAGAACCCGATCGAAGTAGCCGCCGAAGAGGCCCCCGAGGCCGAAGAGCGCGAGTACCGCGACGACAAGGGCAAGAAGGCCCGCAAGCCCCGCAAGGAAAAGGCCGCCAAGTCCGAGTAATCGGACCGGCATCCCGGAAAGGCGCGAAGTGCGAACTTCGCGCCTTTTTCTTTTCCGGGGCTTCCCGCCCTGTGAATAGGGTGCGAACAAGGCGTGAACGGCCCCCGCCGTTTGGCGCTGTCCTCCGTTCCCGCCCTCCGCACACTGCCTCTTTCCCATGGCCGAACGATCCCAGCGCCAGCGCCGCGAAGCCGCTCCCAATTACGGCGACCGCGTCCCGCCCCACAATCTCGACGCCGAACGCGGCCTGATCGCCAGCATCGTCATCGACGGCGGCGACACGCTCCAGCGCTGCCTCGAGCAACGCGTCACGGCCGACTACTTCTTCGATCCGAAGCACCAGGACATCTACGCCGTCGCCGTCCAGCTCAACCAGGCCAGCACCGGCATCGACGAGATCACGCTCACCGAGCAGCTGCGTCGCGAGGGGAAGCTCGAGTCCGCCGGCGGCGCGACCTACATCAATGAGCTGACGGGCCTCATCTCGTCCAGCGCGCATGCGCCCCACTGGCTCGCGATCATCCGCGAGAAGCACTTCCTGCGGCAGCTCATCTCCACCGCGGTCACGACGGTCGAGAAGGCCCACACGCATGCCGAAGGCATCGAGCGCCTCCTCGAGGAGGTCGAACAGTCCTTTTTCCGCATCAGCGAGGACCGCATCTCCGAATCGGCGCAGACGATCGACGGGCCCATCGCCGAGGCGATGGAACTCGTCCAGCGCATCATCCGCGACCGTAATTCTGTGCAGGGCGTGCCGACCGGCTTCCCCGACCTCGATGCGATGACCTTCGGTTTCCAGCCGGGCCAGATGATCGTCGTCGCCGCCCGTCCCGGCATGGGCAAGACGTCCATCGCGCTGAACTTCATCGAGGCCGCGCTCTTCCCGAAGCCGAGCGAGAACCGCAAGCCGTCCAACGTGCTGCTCTTCTCCCTCGAAATGCCGGCCCGCGAGCTGGCCCTCCGTCTGCTCTGCTCCCGCGCCCGCGTGAACATGCAGAAGCTCCGCACCGCCCACCCGGACGAGCGCATGCAGGTCGACCTCGTCCAGGCCGCCAACGAGTACAAGGGCCTGCCCCTGGTGGTCGACGACAACGGCGGCCAGAACATCCTCGAGATCCGCGCCAAATGCCGCCGCGTCCATGCCCGCACGCCCCTGGACATGGTGGTCATCGACTACATCCAGCTTATCAACGGGCTGGATTCCGGCCTCCCCCGCGAACAGCAGATCGCCGAGGTGTCCCGCAGCATCAAGGCCATGGCCAAGGAGTTCAAGATCCCCATCATCGCCCTGGCCCAGCTGAACCGAAAGTCCGAGGACGAGGCCCGCCAGCCCCGCATGTCCGACTTGCGCGAGTCCGGCTCCATCGAGCAGGACGCCGACATCGTCATGCTGATCTCCAAGCCCCCCGTCAGCCAGGGCAAGGCCGCCGAGGCCGAGGCCGAGCAGGCAGGGCAGGACGGTTGCTACGCCCGCCAGCTCATCGTGGCCAAGAACCGTAACGGACCCACCTCCGACATCAACTTGCTCTTTAATCCGGGGCTGACACGCTTCGAATCTCCGGCCAAAGATTATCGAAATAATGAATAACCCCTCCTTCCGCCGCCGCTGGCTCCGCGCCGCCTGCTTCGCCCTCGCCCTGTCGCCGCTCGTCGGCGCGGCCCAGATCGCCCCTGCCGCGAAGGACCCGCTCGTCCGCTCCATCCGGATCAAGACGGACGGCACGGCCGTCTCCGAGCAGTTCGTCCTCGGCTTCGTCGCCCTGCGCCAAGGCCAGCCCTTCTCCAAGGACGCCGTCGCCAGCACGGTCCGCTCCCTTTACGCCACGGGCCGCTTCTCCCAGGCCGTCGTCGAGCCGACCCTCGATCCTAAGACGGGCGAGGTCGACATCATCGTCACGGTCGAGCCTCGTCCGATCCTCAAGGGCGTCGAATACATCGGCGGCGACGGACTCGTCGGCAAGGCCGGCTGGTTCGGCGGCGCGGAGATCGAGGACCTCAAGGTCGGCGAGCCGCTCGACATGGCCCAGCTGCGTCGTTCGGAGATCAAGCTCCAGAACGAGCTCCGCAAGAAGCGTCCCTTCGCCCGCGTCACCTCCCAGCTCCGCGACGCCGCCGGCGGCAAGGTCGTCGCGGTCATCGTCGACGAAGGCATCGAACTGAAGGTGGATAATTTCCGCTTCGAAGGCGCGACCTCCTTCGACCGTTACGACCTCTGGTCCGCCGCCGACCTCAAGACCAGCGAATACCGCTGGTACAAGTGGTCCTGGCTCATCGGCGGCGGCCGGCTCGACCCCGAGCAATATCGCGCCGATTGCAAGAAGCTGCGCGAGTACTACCGCTCCAAAGGCTACCTCGATGTCGAGGTCGAAGACGCCGATCCCGAGAAGGTCTGCGAGGTGAAGGACGTCAAGGACGCCGCCGGCTGGGTCGACGTCGTCTTCAAGATCAAGGAAGGCCGCAAGTACACCATCGGCGCGATCACCTTCGCCGGCAACCGTCTCGGCGCCACCGATCCGCTCTACTCGAGCGCCTCCCTGCAGAAGGTCGTCTCCGAACCCTCCCTGCGTCGCGGCGCCCACCCCGCCGAGTTCGACAAGATCGCCAGCGGCGAGGCTTTCGCGGTCCCGGCCATCGAGGCCGCCGCCGACAAGCTCCGCGAATACTACGGCCAGATGGGCTACATCAACAGCTCCGTCCAGGTCGTCCGTAAGCCCGATCTCGCGACCGGCGCGATCGACGTGAAGTTCCAGATCGAGGAAGGCCAGCGCCATACCGTCCGCGCCGTCGAGATCCAGGGCAACACCAAGACCCGCTCCACCGTCATCGCCCGCGAGCTCGCGCTCGGGCCCGGCGAGGTTTTCGACCTTGCCCGCACCCGCGTCTCCGAGGCTCGCCTCCGCAACACGCAGTTCTTCGAGGAAGTCCGCGTCGCTCCCGTCCCGACCCCTATCCCGGGCCAGAGCGACCTGCGCGTCACGGTCAAGGAAGGCCCCACCGGCCAGGTCAGCTTCGGCGCGGGTTACAGCACCGTCGAAGGCCTCGTGGGCTTCGTCGAGTACGCCGAGTCCAATTTCGACTTCGCCAATTCCGAGGGCTGGTACCGCGGTGACGGCCAGAAGTTCCGCGTCCGTCTCTCGGTCGGCAGCCTGACCAACTCCTTTGAGCACTCGTTCGAAGAGCCGGCCCTGTGGGAACGCGACCTCGCCGTCGGCTACTCCATCGAGCGCCGCTATGCCGGCTACGCCTCGGCCAACTACTCGGTGCTTTCCGAAGGCGTCAGCCTCTACGCCCGTCGCCGCGTCTTCAGCAACATCGAGGGCCGGATCGGCTATAACCTCCGACGCATGTCCGTCGACAACGTCACGGCCCAGGCTCCGGCCGACGTGGTGACCGAAGGCAACGCCGGCGCCCGCGTGATCTCCTCCGTCTCGGCTTCGCTGACCTACGACACGCGCGACGAATACAACTTCCCGACCAAGGGCTCCCGCATCTCGCTCACCGAGGAGCTCGCCGGCAACGGCCTGGGCGGCGACATCAAGTACCTCAAGTCCGAGCTCCGCACGGGCCGCTGGTTCCTGGTCTCTCCCACCGCCGAACAGACGGTCGGCGTCATCGGTCGCGTGGGCATGCTCACCGGCTCGGGCGGCTACCTGCCGTTCTACGAGCGCTTCTACCTCGGCGGCGCCTATGACATGCGCGGCTTCGGCTACAACGACGTCGGCGCCTACGACACCTACGACACCTCCCATGGCAACCAGCCGATGGGCGGCCTGACCTACGGTTTCTTCAGCGCCGAATACACGATCAAGGCCGCCGACAACCTCCGCTTCGCCGCGTTCTACGACTACGGCATCGTCAACAAGTCCGAGACCGACTTCAGCGTCTCGGAAGCGAATTCCGACTACGGCCTGGGCATGCGCATCCTCCTCGGCGGCGCCGTCATGCGCCTCGACTTCGGCTTCCCGCTGCAGACGACCAAGGCTCCCGCCGGCACCGACATCAACGCGGGCGGCATGAAGTTCAACTTCAGCTTCGGCACGGTCTTTTGATTGCCATTCGTCCTCCCAGCCGCTTCTTAAAACCACATAACCCATGAAGTCCTTCTTCGCCCTCCTCCTCGCCTCCGCTTCCGTCTTCGCCGCCGCGCCCAACGTGGGCATCGTCGACGACCAGGAGATCTTCAAGAAATACGCCAAGGCCACCGACCTCCAGGCCGAGATCCGCAAGTCCGAGGAATCCGCCCAGGCTTCCGTCAACGAGCGCATCAAGGCCGTCGAGCAGCTGCAGACCGAGCTCCAGGGCATCGACAAGCGCGGCCAGGACCCGATGCTCAGCGAAAACGGCAAGAAGGCCGTGCTCGCCGAATTCCAGCAGAAGAACGCGACCTTCCAGCAGCGTCGTGCCGAGCTCCAGAACTTCGTCAATGAGGCCCGCAACGCCATCCAGCAGCGCGTCGGCGAGATGAACAAGCAGATCGTCGCCGACGCCCGCGTCCAGGCCGAGAAGGTCGCCAAGGCCAAGGGTCTTAATCTCATCATCGGCAAGGCGCCGGTCCTCTTCTCCGACGCTTCCCTCGACGTGACGGAAGACGTGATCAAGGAGCTCAACGCGGCCTACAAGGCCTCCGCTCCGGCCTCCGCTCCGGTCGCCGCTCCGACCGTCACCCCTGCGCCGGCCGTCGCCCCGAACACCGCGCCTGCCGCGCCCGTCGCGCCCGCCGCCGGCGACAAGCCGGCCGCCAAGTAAGACTCTGCCGCGCCCCTGCCAGTCAGGGGCGCTTCATTTAGGACCATGTCGCTCGCCTTCACCATCGCCGAACTCGCCTCCCTCACCGGGGCCAAATCCGTCGAGGGCGCCTGCGCCGGTCCGATCACCGGCATCGCCGCGCTCGCCGAAGCGACGCCTGCCGATCTCTCGTTCCTCGGTAACGCGAAGTATGCCGACGCGGTCGCCTCTTCACAGGCCGGCGCGCTCCTCGTGCCTGTCGCGTTCGCTGGCCGGCCCGCCGCGGGCCAGGCTTTCCTGCGCGTCGATAATCCTTCCTACGCCCTGGCGCTGCTTTGCTCGGTGCTCGAGTCGCGCCTCTGGCCTCGTCCGGCCGCCGGCATCCACGCTTCCGCCGTCGTCGTCGCTTCCGCCAAGGTCGATCCCTCCGCGCATATCGGTCCGCTCTGCGTGATCGGCGAAGGCGCCACGATCGCCTCCGGAGCGGTGCTCGAAGCCCGTTGCCACGTCGGCGCCCGCGCCTCGGTCGGCGCCGATTGCTGGCTGAAGCCGGGCGTCGTCGTCGGCGACTACTGTGTCCTGGGCGCCCGCTGCCGTATCCAGTCCGGCGCGGTCATCGGCTCCGACGGTTTCGGTTACGAGCCGGTCAACGGCGAGATCCAGCGCATCCCGCAGATCGGCAACGTGGTCCTGGAAGACGACGTCGAGGTCGGCGCCAACTCCACCCTCGACCGCGCCCGTTTCAGCAAGACGGTGGTCGGGCGGGGCACCAAGATCGATAATCTCGTCCAGATCGCCCATAACGTCCGCATCGGCCGTCAATGCCTCATCACCGCGCAGGTCGGCATCGCCGGCAGCACGACCCTCGGCGACCATTGCGTCCTCGGCGGCCAGTCCGGCGTGGCCGGACATCTCACCCTTGGCGATCGCGTCAAGCTGGGCGCCCAGACGGGCCTTTTCGAGGACGTCCCCGCCGACGGGTTCATGAACGGGACGCCGGCCGTGCCCTTCGGTCTGGAGCGTCGCCTCGTCGTCCTGTCCCGCCGCCTCCCCGAACTGTTCAAAAAGGTTGATTCGCTGGCCGCCTCCTTGGACTCTGCTAAACGTTAACCGACATGAGCCTACCTGAGATGAAGATTTTCACCGGCAACGCCAACCCGGCGCTGGCCAAGGAAATCTGCGAACATCTCGGCGTCCCGCTCGGCACGGCCACCGTCAACCGTTTCCCGGACGGCGAGACGTTCGTCCAGATCAACGAGAACATCCGCGGCTGCGACGTCTACGTCATCCAGCCCACCTGCGCGCCGGCCAACGACCGCATCATGGAACTGCTGATCATGATCGACGCGCTCCGTCGTGCTTCCGCCGCCCGCATCACCGCGGTGATCCCTTTCTTCGGCTACGCCCGTCAGGATCGCAAGGACAAGCCCCGCGTGCCGATCACGGCCAAGCTCGTCGCCAACCTGCTCACCGCCGCCGGCGCCAACCGCGTGCTCACGGTCGACCTGCACGCCCAGCAGATCCAGGGCTTCTTCGACATCCCGGTCGACCATCTCTACGCCTCGCCGGTCTTCTACGCGCACATCAAGAACAAGCCGTGGCTCAAGGACGCCACGGTCTTCTCGCCGGACGTGGGCGGCCTGAAGTACGCCTCGGCCGTGGCTGACATGCTCAACCTTCCGTACGGTTTCGTCGCCAAGCGCCGCACGAGCGCGACCACCGTCCAGGCCACGAGCCTCGTCGGCGAGGTCGAAGGCCGCGACATCATCCTGGTCGACGACATGACGGAGACCGCGGGCACGCTCGTGGCCGCCGCCGAACTGCTCAAGAAGAACGGCGCCCGCTCGGTCCGCGCCGTCGTCTCCCACTGCATGATCCAGGAGATCGCCTTCGAGCGCCTCCGCCGCGGCATCATCGACGAGGTCATCACGACCAACTCCGTGCCGGCCGACTGGCCGAAAGACCTGCCGATCACGGTGCTCTCGATCGCGCCCTTGCTCTCCGATGCGATCCGTCGCATCCACGGCAACAACAGCGTGACCGACCTCTTCCCGATCAAGGGCCACTGAGCCTGCCATCAGGACACGAAAAAGGCCGCCTCGATCGAGGCGGCCTTTCTGTTGGGAGAATGCCCCGGGTTTACTTCTTCTCGGACTTGAGGAAGTCGAGGATCAGCTGGGCCTGGTCGCTCGTGTGGCCCTTGTGGTCGGCGTACACGCACTTGCCGTCCTTGAAGAGGAAGGCGCTG